>Ga0335081_10020943_pt1 | contig 10578 bp, 10 predicted proteins | sample Lox_Sample_35_FD_206713 | JGI IMG/M metagenome (GOLD analysis project Ga0335081, IMG submission 206713) | Soil microbial communities from Loxahatchee National Wildlife Refuge, Florida, United States - Lox_Sample_3.5 | ecosystem: Environmental > Terrestrial > Soil > Wetlands | place: USA... | reverse complement strand
CGTCTTACCGTTCTTAGCCCACCCGATCCTATCGAGCTCCGGGTGCTCTTTGTCGAGATTGGTTAGCCTGCGAATGTCGCTGTTAATTTCCGCATACCTCGCGAGGTAAGGTGCTGGGTCATCTCCCTTATCCATCGCCTTATCCATCTCTGCTTGAACCACGTCCCGATCTCGGCGCAGCGTGGCTATCTCTTCAAAATGATTCTTGCCAGGGATGATGCGCTTGATCATGCGCGGGTTGTCGCCATATCCGCTCAGGACTGCCTCAGCGACTATCGAGTCGGCCAGGTCTACGCGGGCCATTAGGCCGCACTGGCGACAGTAATAATGATACCACTGTCCGCCCCCCTTGATGCCGTACATTGGGTGTCCGGCTTGGCAAGATATGATTCCGGTCTGCATGTAGCTATTCGCGGGCGAGATTCCCTTTCGGTGGGTACGGCTGTTGAGCCGAGCCACAATCTCTTCGTGCTTCTGCCAGGTGGTGATTCCCTCGAAACGGAGAACTGTCTTACCTTCGGCATTCATGCGTCGGCCAGCTAGTGAAGGATTACGGAGAAACCGCGCCAGCGATGAGGGAACCCAGCGAGGGTAATCCTTGCAGATTCTTTCCGTTGACTCGCCCGAGAGATAGCGGATCCGGGCCGGCCAACTGGTGGCTGTCGGCCTGGCTGGCCCGGCTGCTGCCGGGCGGCCCGGCGCGGGGCCCGGCGGACCGGCGCACGCCCGAGGTGGCCGGGGTCCGCTGAGGCGCCGAACGGGCCCGGCTCTCGCCCCTGTATGGTGCGAGAGCCGGGTCTAGGTTTTCGAAGGGAGCGGCCATGGCTGGAGACGACGATCCCATCCTGCGCGGGATGTACGGGCCCGACGTCACGTTCCTCGGGGTGCCCCGGGTGGAACTCGACGCGCTCGACGGGTACGACGTGGTGTTCCTCGGCGCGCCGTTCGACGGGGGGACCTCGCATCGGCCGGGCACCAGGTTCGGCCCGCAGGCGATCCGGACCACCGACTACCTGCCGCACGACGGATCCCGGCCGCACCTCGCGCTCGGCGTGGATCCGCTGGCCGAACTGCGCATCGGCGACGCCGGCGACGTGAACATGCCGTCGGGCGAGACCGAGAAGTCGCTGAAGCGGCTGGAAGACGCGGTGCTCGCCGTGTCGGCGGCGGGCGCGATCCCGGTGATCCTGGGCGGCGACCACACCGTCACCTTCCCCGACGCCACCGGGGTGGCCCGGCACGTGGGCTGGGGCCGGGTGTCGCTGATCCACTTCGACGCGCACGCCGACACCGGGGACACCCAGTTCGGCTCGCTGTACGGGCACGGCACGCCGATGCGGCGGCTGATCGAGTCGGGCGCCGTGCGCGGCGACCGGTTCCTGCAGATCGGGCTGCGCGGGTACTGGCCCGAGCCGCCGACGCTGGCCTGGATGGCCGAGCAGCGGATGCGCTCGTTCGAGATGAGCGAGATCGTCTCCCGCGGGCTCGACGACTGCCTGACCGAGGCGTTCGCCATCGCCACCGACGACTGTGACGGGGTATTCCTCTCGGTGGACGTCGACGTGGTCGACCCCGGCATGGCCCCGGGCACCGGCACGCCGGAACCGGGCGGGCTCACCGGCCGGCAGCTGCTCGACGCGGTTCGGCGGATCGCGATGACGGTGCCGCTGGCCGGGATCGACGTGGTGGAGGTCTCGCCGCCGTACGACCACGCCGAGGTGACCGCGTTCCTGGGCAACCGGGTGGTGCTCGAAGCGCTGTCCGGCCTCGCCTGGCGGCTCCGGAAGGCGGACGGCCTGCCGGCCCGGCAGCCGGACGCGCCGCTGCTCGAAGGACGCTGACCCGGCCGCTGTGGCCTGGGCGGATTAGTCGTGGCTGCGCACTCTGGGCTAACCGATCGGCACGATCTATAGTCGGTGCATGCTGGACGTGACCAGGCTGCGCGTGCTGGTCGCCGTGGCCCGGTACGGCTCGGTCACGGCCGCGGCGCGAGCGTTGAACTACGCGCAGCCCTCGGTGAGCCACCACCTGGCCCGGCTGGAGGCCGAGACCGGGACCAAGCTGATCCAGCGGGCGGGCCGCGGGATCAGGCTCACCGACGCCGGGCGGCTGCTGGCCGAGCGGGCCGCCGAGGTGATCGGCAGGCTGGACGCCGCCGAGAACGAGCTGGCCGCCTACACCGGGCTGCGGGCCGGGCGGCTCCGGCTGGCGGCGTTCCCCTCCGCGCTCGGCACCATCGTCCCGGCCGCCGCGGCCACGCTGCGCGAGCACCAGCCCGGCGTCGACCTGCGACTGGCCGAGGCCGAGCCACCGGAGGCGCTGCGCATGCTGCGCGCCGGGTACGTTGACGTGGCGCTGGTGTTCCGGTACTCCCCCGAGACGGACGGCGTGGCGGTCACCGGGCGGGACGGGGAGACCGCCGACGGGGAGAGCGGGATCGACCTGACCGAGGGCCTGCGGGAGAAGCTCGTCCTGGACGAGCCGGTGCACCTGGTGACGTCGGCACAGGGCGGCGCGGAGCCGCCGGCCGAGCTGGCCGGTTACGCCCGGCACCGGTGGATCGCGGGCTGCGATCGCTGCCGGGCCAACCTGCTCAGGCAGTGCGCTCTGGCCGGGTTCACCCCGAAGATCGCGTTCACCACCGACGACTACGTCGCGGTCCAGGCACTGGTGGCCGCCGATCTCGGCGTCTCCACCCTGCCGGCGCTGTGCCTGCGCGCCGCGCGGCATCCGGGGATCAGGACCGTACCGCTGCCGGGCGCCCGCCGGTACGTGTTCGCGGTCCGCTACGGCGACCCGCCCGACCCGCCCGCCGTGAACCTGCTCATGGAGGTGCTCCGCGCGGCGGCGGTACCGCCGCCCGGCGTCGGCGGCTGGGCGGATAGCTGCGAGGGCGGCGCGGCTCAGCTACAGTCGCCAGCGTGAACCCGGTCCCGGTTCCCGGTGACCTCGAGCCCATCCCCGGGCAGCTCGCGCTGCCCGGCATGCCGTCGGCGGCCGGTGCCGACGGGGGCGCCGGCGGGCAGCTCGTGCTGCCCGGCCTGGAGTCTCCCGCGGCGGATACCCCGGATGGGGAAGCTGATGACGACGCGGAACTGGCCGCGGTGGCGGCGGAGCTGCGCGGGCTCGACGGGGATGGGTCGCGGATGGCCGCCGCCATCCGCGGTGCGCTGGACATGCTGCTCGACGGGCAGCACACCGGCCGGTACCGGTGGGGCCAGCTGCACAAGACCGAGAAGACGCACGCCGGGACCCTGGTGGAGATCGCGCTGGCCCGCGCCCTGCGGCTGGCCGACGGCGCCGCGCTGGACTACACGATCGCGGGCGCGGACGTGGACTGCAAGTTCTCGCACCGGCTCGGCGGCTGGATGATCCCGCCCGAGGCCGAGGGCAAGCTGATGCTGCTGGTCCAGGCGAGCGACGAGGACGGCACCTGGTCGGCCGGGCTGCTCCGGGCGGCCGAGGCGAACCTGCGCCAGGCCGGCAACCGGGACGGCAAGCGCGCCCTGTCCGAACGCGGCCGGGCCGCGGTGCGCTGGCTGCACGCCCGCGCCCCGCTGCAGGAGAACGCGCTGACCAGGCTGCCGGAGCGGGACGTGGCGGCGATCTTCGCGGCGGGCTCGGGCCAGCAGCGGGTGAACGAGCTGTTCCGGCGGGCGCAGCGGATGCGGGTCAGCCGCACCGTGGTGGCCACGGTGGCCATGCAGGACGACTACATGAAGCGTGTCCGCGGCGGCGGCGGGGCGCGCGACCAGCTGCGGAGTGAGGGCATCGTGATCTTCGGGGACTACGCCGGGGACCAGGTGCTCGCCGCGGCCCTCGGCCTGCCCCGGCCGGGTCCCGGTGAGTTCGTCAGCGCGCGGCTGGTGCCCCGGCCCGCCGGGGAGGCCAGGGACCGGGGTTACGCCCGGTTCATCCGGCTGGCAGGCGCCGACTGGCTGCTCGCCTCCGCCGCTGATCCGGCCGGGCCCGCCCCCGCACTGCCCCGCTAAACCACCGGCCCGTTAATCACAGCCGTTGAACCGCAGGTCAGGCCGATCTCTATTCGGCGGAAATGCTTGCGCTGCCGGCCGGGAACCGGAATCGTATGGCGTGTCCGAAAACCCGAGCGCCACGCAATTGCGGGAAAGGGTGCCGTCGACCGGGGTTACGCGGGGCGTCCCCGCGTGTATGGGGAATGGAGAGGATACATGAGGAACTTCAGAAATTTCCTTCTGCGCGGCGATATTATCACCGTCGCGGTCGGGCTCGTCGTGGCCCTCGCGTTCAGCTTTCTTATCACCTCGTTCATTAACAACATCATCAACCCGATCATCCAGAGCTTCACCGGCGGCAAGGTCGGCCTGGGCTCCCAGATCCGCAGCGGCAATCCCAAGACGGTCGTGGATATCGGCGCGTTCATTTCCGCGGTGATCTACTTCGTGATCTTCATGGCCGTGATCTACTTCGTCATCGTGGTGCCTTACAAGGCCGTCCAGGCCCGCCGCGGGCAGCGGGCAGACGGTGTTCGGCGACCCGACCCCGGTCAAGACCTGCCCGGCCTGCCTGTCCAGCGACCTGCCGACCGCGGCGTCCAAGTGCAAGTACTGCGGCACGGAGCAGCCCGCCATCGCCGCCTGACGTCCGGGTGAGAACGTCTCCTTCCGCGCCGCCGCCGCGGAAGGGACGCGCGGGCTGGTAGCGGAGGAGCGATGACCTGGACGGCGCGCCATTGCAGCGGAACGTCACCGAGCAGGACGTGGCGCGTTTGCGCCTTTTCCAGCCCGGCAGCGTATTAACGTGGAAGATTTTGGCCTCCGTGGAGGATTTAGTACCCCAGGGGGTACCAAAAGCTCCGTATAACCCGCATCCTCCGCGCTATCTGGTGAGGATCCCGGCCCGGCGGCGATGGTCCCGGTGAGATAGTGCTGGACGACCGGCCCGACGGCTTGAACCAGGTCCTCGGGACTGGCAGCGGCCGCGCCCGGCACCTTGAGGATGTAGCGGGCGAGCATCAGGCCCCCGATGTGGGAGCCGATGAGAGCGGTGCGCAGCTCGCGGCGGTCATCGGCCAGGACGTCGCCGAGCGCCGCCAGGATGAACGAACTGAGGATGTCACGCAGCAGCCCGGCGGCGCGGTCGTGGGACAGGCCGGTCCGGAGTATGGCCGCCATCTGCTCGCGGACCTCGGGGCGTTCCTCCCACAGCCCGACTAGTCGTCTGACCAGCTCTTCCCCGGTCCGATCGGCCGGGGTGGCGGCCAGGCCGGCGAACACGGTGGCGGCATCGGCCGGCGGCTGGAGCGCTGCGAGAAGAAGCCCGTCCTTATCGCCGAAGTAGTGGTAGATGAGCGCCGGATCGACCCCGGCCCGGGTGGCCACGGCGCGCATGGTCGTGCGCTCGAACCCGAGCTCAGCGAACAGTTCCCGGGCCGCATCCAGGACGGCCCGGCGGGCGTCCGGGCTGCCCAGCGGGCGCCGGCCCCGAACAGGCACTAGGAAGCCTCCGCCTGGCGGGCCAGCATCAGCATCCGTTCCTCGATCGTCGCCGGGACCGGCTGCAGGCTGGCCTCGATCCCGGCCGCGCTGAGCACCTCCGCCAGCTCGGCCGGGTCGGCGTCGGCCACCCGGATGGCCCGGCCCGCCAGCATGACCGGCGCACCCGCGGCGGCCAGGGCGGCGAAGGCCCGCGCCCAGTCCGCGGTGCGGACCGCGACGGCCGTGGTCGAGCCGATGATGTCGGCCTCGCTGCCCTCGCCCACCAGCCGGCCGTCCGACATCAGCAGCAGCCGGTCGCACTGCTGGGCCTCCTGCATGTAGTGCGTCGTCACCAGGACCCCGGCGCCGCGGTCGGCCTGCGCCCGGATCGTATCCCACAGGTCCGTGCGGGCGAGTACGTCGACGCCCGAGGTCGGCTCGTCGAGCACGAGCACCTCGGATGAGTGCGCCAGGGCGGCGAGGAACGCCACCTGGCGCTGCGCCCCGAGCGGCAGCTCGCGCACCAGGACACCGGCATAATCCTGCAGCGCGGGCGGCAGCGCGGGCTCCGCGGCGCCGTAGGCTCGCGCGCTGAACGACAGGTTCTCCCGCACGGTCAGGTCGCCGTACAGGCCCAGGCCCTGCGGCACGTACCCGAGCCGGCGCCGGCGCTCCCGGTCGGGCGGGCCGCCGAGCAGGTCGACGCGGCCGGAGGTGACCGCGAGCAGGCCCAGCAGCATCCGGATGAGCGTGGTCTTGCCGGCCCCGTTGGCGCCGAGCAGGCCGACCACCTCACCGGGCTGCACCCGCATCGACACGTCGTCCACCGCCGTGAACGCGCCGAAGCGGCGGGTCACGTGCCCGGCGCGCAGCAGGACGCCGGTCATGACCGAACCGCGTTGCGGCGGGCCAGCGAGAGCGCGATCACGATGTCCTCCAGGTCGGGCGCGACCGCGGTGGTCCCGGCCGGCGGGTCACCGGCGGGCCAGTACTCATGCCGCACCCGCCCGCGCCGCCACGCCCATTCGGCCCGGACGGGCTGGTCAGCCTGGGTGACGGCGCCCGCGAAGTCCGCGCGCACCTGGTCGTATGATCCCTGGACGAGGACCCGGCCGCGGTCGAGCACGACGAGGTGCGCGGCGCGCTCGGCCTCGTCAAGGTAGGTCGTCGACATGAGCACGGCGGCACCCGAGGCTGCGGCCTCCGACGCCAGCCGCCACAGGTCGATCCGGCTTACCGGGTCGACGCCCGTGCTGGGCTCGTCCAGGATGAGCAGGGCGGGCCGGTGCACGATCGCCATGACGAAGCCGAGCTTGCGGCGCATGCCGCCGGACAGCTGCGCGGCGGGCCGCCCGGCGGCGGGGGTGAGCGACGCCCGGTCCAGCAGCTCGGCGCGGCGGGCCGCGAGCTCGTCCCCGGCCAGGCCGTAGATGCCCGCCACGAAATCGATGTTCTGCGTCACGGTCAGCGCGGCCCAGCTGCCCGATGACGCGGGCAGGTAGCCGAGGTGCTGCGGCGGCGGCGCCTCGACCAGGCCGGCGTCCAGCGCCACCTCGCCGGCCAGCGCGCGCAGCAGCGTCGACTTGCCGGCCCCATCCCCGCCGACCACGGCGATGACAGATCCGCCGGGCACCTCGACGGTGACATCGTCGAGCGCCACCGTACGCCCGTAGCGCACCGTGGCCGAACGCACCGCGTACGTCACGCGGATCGCACCGTCTCGGTCGCGGCCGGCTGCTCGCCGACCGGGCGGGCGGGGCGGCCCGGGGCGAGGTCCCGGCGGAAGCGCAGGGTCGCGCCGGTGAACACCACGACCGCCATCGCGGTGAGCACGACGAACGGCAGCCACAGCGAGGTGATCGGGGCGCCGCGCAGCATGATCCCCTGCGAGATCATGGTGAAGTAGGTCAGCGGCAGCAGGTAGCCGATCCAGCGCACCCCGGCGGCCATCGCGTCCAGCGGGAAGATCATCCCGGAGAGCAGTATCTGCGGGAGGAGGAAGAAGAACGCGGTCTGGATCGCCTGGCCCGCGGTCTGCGAGATGGTCGAGATGAACACGCCCAGGCCGAGCACGACGAACAGGAAGATCGCGGCCCCCAGCGCGAACGCGAACGGGTTGCCGTTGAACGGGACCGAGAAGAGCAGGATGCCCAGCACGGTCACGATGACCATGTCGATGGACGCGACCAGGAAATAGGGCGCGATCTTGCCCAGGATCACCCGGCTCGGCCTGATCGGCATCACCGCGAGCTGCTCGAGCGTCCCGGCCTCCCGCTCCCGCACCATGCCGATGCTGGTGATGATCGTGCCGATGAAGGTCAGGATGAGGCCGATGATGGCCGGCACCATCACCCATGACGTCTTCAGGTCCGGGTTGAAGAGCACCTGCGTCCTGACCTGGTTACCGGCCTTGTTGAGCGCGGCCACGGCCGACTGCGCGGCGAACAGGTTGGACCCGTTCACCAGGGCGAGCAGCGGCGCCTGCCCGGTGACGATGGCCACGTCCGCCTTGTTGTCCCGCAGCAGCGTCTCCGCGTCGGCCTGGGTGCCGGATGGTTCGGTCACCGTGACGTCGAAGATGGGCGGCAGCAGCGTGGCCGTCGGCGCGGCCTGCGGGCCCACGACGGCCGTCTTGAGGCTGGAGACGTAGAAGTTTGCCGCGTAGCCGAAGATCACCAGCAGCAGCAGCGGCATTACGACCAGCATGCCCAGGGTGCGCCGGTCACGGACGAGTTCCCGGAACTCCTTGACGATCATGGCCTTCATGCCCAGCACGATACGAACGCCCGGGAGAAAAAGTCAACAGCTGATGAAATTTTGGCCTGGGCGCCCGGATCTGGTGAATTGGTGACATGACGGACTCGACACGGCACGCCGGGCGGTGGACGCTGGAGGACCGGTTCGCGTCCCCCTGGTACTACCTGCCGGTGGAGGTGCCGCCAGGGACAGCCGGACTGCGGGTGGAACTCGACTACGACCGCGCCGACGGGGCAGTGCTCGACCTGGGCTGTTTCGGGCCGGGCGGGTTCCGCGGCTGGTCCGGCAGCGCCCGCGGTTCTTTCGTCATCGGCCGCGACGCGGCGACTCCCGGCTACCTGCCCGGGGAACTCGAGGCCGGCACCTGGCAGGTGATGATCGGCGTGCACCGGGTCCCGCCGGGCGGGGTGGGCTACCGGCTGACCGCGCAGACCGCGACGGCCGCCGCGATGCCGGACCCGCCGTCCGCGCCCGCGCCGCCGGTCCCGGCGGGCCGGCCGCCGCCCCGGATGCTGCCGGCCCGGGCGGGCCGCCGCTGGCTGGCCGGTGACCTGCACACGCACACCGTGCACTCAGACGGCGCGCTGACCGTCTCCGGGCTGGCCGCCCTCGCGGTCGGCCGCGGGCTCGATTTTCTCGCGGTCACCGATCACAACACGGTCAGCCACCACGCCGAACTGGCCGCCGCGAGCCGCCGGTACCGGATCACCCTGCTGCCCGGCCAGGAGGTGACGACGGACGGCGGGCACGCCGGCGCGCTCGGCGACGTCGGCTGGATCGATTTCCGCGAGGAGCCGGACGCCTGGCTGGACGCGACCGAGACGGCGGGCGGGCTGCTGTCGGTCAACCACCCGTTCGCCGGGCCGGTGAGCTGGACCCGCCCGATGCGCCGCCGCCCGCCGCTGCTCGAGGTCTGGCACTGGAGCTGGCTCGACCTGCGCTGGACCCTGCCGCTGAGCTGGTGGCTGGCCTGGGATCCCGCAGCGATCCCGGTGGGCGGCAGCGACTGGCACCAGGAGGGTTCGGACGCGCCGCCGGGGCGACCGACCACCTGGGTGGAGTGCGAGGGGGACGAGCCGGCCGAGGTACTCGACGGCCTGCGGGCGGGCCGGGTGGCCATTTCAGCCGAACGAGACGGGCCGGTGCTCCTGCGCCACGACGACGCCCTGCTGGCCATCGACGCCGACGGCCTGACGCTGGCCGGGCCGGAGGGGCCGTGCGCCCGCGTCCGCGGCGGCCGGGCGGTACTGCCCGGCCCGGACGGCCCGTACCGCCTGGTCGACCCGGCCGGAGCGGCACTGGCCCTGTGTCGTTAGCGGGGTGTCGTTAGCGGGGTGTCGTTAGCGGGCGGCCAGCAGGCGCTGGCGGGTTATCTCGTAGAGGACGGCGGTGGCGGCATTGGCGGCGTTGAGGGAGCTGGCGGCGCCGGTGATGGGGATGCGAACGGTGAGGTCGCACGCCTCGCGCCAGGCGCTGGTCAGGCCGGTGGTCTCGTTGCCGACCAGGAGCAGGGTGGGCCGGGTGAAGTCGGCGTCGAAGACGGCCGTCTCGCCGTGCTCGTCGGTTCCGGCCAGGACGATCGGGCAGCCGCCGGCGCGCCGGGCGGTCACCCAGGCGGCCACCTCACGGTGCGAGGGAACACGGACCACGGGCCGGGCGAACAGCGAGCCGGTGCTGGCCCGCACCGCCCTGGGGTCGTAGACGTCGGCGGCGTGGCCGGTCACGAGGATGCCGTCCGCGCCGAAGGCGTCGGCCGAGCGGATGATGCTGCCGATGTTGCCCGGGCTGGCCGGGCGGTCCAGCACGACGCCGAGGAAGCCCGGCCCGGCCGGGATCCGGGCCAGGTCGTCGGCTGGCATCCCGACCACGGCGACCAGTTCCGGGGGGCCGGCCTCCTTCTCGCCGAGTTCGGCCAGCAGGGCGGGGGACATCGCGACCCGCAGGGCGGGCACCTCGCGCAGCATGGTCCGCGCCCAGGCGGACAGCGGCCGGTCGGCGTCGTAGAGCAGCGCCCGGAACGGCCAGCCGAACTCGGCCGCCAGCGTGATCGGGCGCACGCCCTGGACCAGGAACTCCCGGTTCCGCTGGCGCTTGGCGCGGTTGCCGAGCAGCGCCTGGAACTGCTGGAACCGGGCATTGCGCGACCCGACCCTGAGCACCTCGGTCAGCCCTGGGCGGCCAGCAGGTCGAGGCGGGCGCGCAGCAGGGCGCGGTGCGCCACCACGTCGTCGACCTGATCGGGCTGCTCGGGACACTCACCCGCGCTGATCGCGCGCTGCAGCCGGAGCCCGGCGGCGGCGGCGCCGATCATCTCGAACACCACCAGCGGGTCGCGGCCGGCCTCCCGCTCGGTGTCGTCGCGCAG
>Ga0335081_10020942_pt1 | contig 10579 bp, 7 predicted proteins | sample Lox_Sample_35_FD_206713 | JGI IMG/M metagenome (GOLD analysis project Ga0335081, IMG submission 206713) | Soil microbial communities from Loxahatchee National Wildlife Refuge, Florida, United States - Lox_Sample_3.5 | ecosystem: Environmental > Terrestrial > Soil > Wetlands | place: USA: Florida... | reverse complement strand
GACGTACAGGTCGACGCCGCCGTCGGCCGCCGGGACCGCGAGACCCGCCTCGGGGCCGAGCGCCGCCTGATCCTGCATCTCGGTCTCGTAATAGCCCTGCACCCAGACCTCCGGCTCGGCTCCGTCGACGTCGCCGTGAGCGATGTGCACGTGCCGGAGAACGTTCCCGAACTCGTGCACCAGGGGGGAATCCGTTTGCAGCGCGGCCTCCATGTCCGTGACGGCAGGCATTGGCTCGTAGGCGACCTTGACCAGTGCGGCGGCCTCGCGGGCGAGCTCCCGGCTCTCGGCCGCGACCAGCGCGACCGGCTCGCCTTCGTAGCGAACGACGCCGTCGGCGAGAACGGGCTGGTCGGAGATCTCGAGCCCGAAGGTCCTGCGGCCTGGAAGATCGTCGGCGATGAGGACTGCGGCCACGCCCGAGAGCCGGCACGCGGAGTACATGTCGATCGAGCGGATCCGCGCCGAGGCGTGTGGACTGCGCACCGCGACTCCCCAGAGCATCCCGTCCGCACTCAGATCGCTGCCGTACGCAAACGAGCCGGTGACCTTCGGGACTCCGTCGATCCGCCGGACGCTGTCGCCGAGCCGGCCGTGAGGAGTGACGCGCGTGCTCACGGCCGGGCCCCCGACGATGCGAGCCTGACGGCCTCGAGGATCTTCTGGTAGCCCGTGCAGCGGCAGAGGTTGCCGGCGAGCGCCTCCTCGATCGCCTGGTCGCCGGGTGCGGCATCGCGCTCGAGCAGGTCGACCGTCGAGACGACCATGCCGGGGGTGCAGAAGCCGCACTGCACTGCGCCCACCTCGACGAACGCGGCCTGCACGGGATGGAGCGTCTCTCCCTCTGCGAGCGACTCGACCGTTCGCACCGCTCGTCCGTCCGCCTGCACGGCCGGGACGAGGCAGGCGCAGACGATCTCACCGTCGAGCCAGACCGAGCACGAACCGCACTCGCCCTGCTCGCAAGCGTTCTTGGCTCCGACCAGCCCGAGGCCGTCGCGCAGCAGGGAGAGCAGGCTGCTGCCGGGGGATGCGGTCAGCTCCCGGCGGACGCCGTTCACGGTCGGCGAGAGCTGCATCAGGCGGCCCTCCGGTCGGCGACCGCCCAGCCGAGGGCACGGCGGGCGAGGATCTCCACGACGTGACGGCGGTAGGCGGCGCTGCCGCGCGGGTCGTCGATCGGCTGCGCCGCCGAAGCGGCCAGACGGCCGAACTCGTACAGCGCCTCGCCGGCGACAGCGTCGTCGGGATCGTTCCACGGGACAACGGAAGCGCCGAATGCCTCGGGCTCCTCCGGCCTGACCACGGTCGGTGCGGCCGAGCCGAGCGCGATTCGTACTGCCCTGCCCTCCTCGTCCAGCTGGACGCAAACCGCGGCCACGGCGATCACCATCGCGCTTCGTGGCCCCACTTTGGCGAACGACCCGGGCCCGCGCGGCGGATCGAGCTCGACGCCGACGATCAGCTCGTCGTCGGCGAGGCATGTCTGCTTCGGGCCGACGAGGAAGTCGCGCCACGAGACCGTCCTTCTGCCGCGCCCCGCCGAGGCGACGAGGACACGTCCGTCGTACACGGCGATCGCAGGGAGGCTGTCGCCGGCCGGGGACGCCGTCGCGAGGTTGCCGCCGATCGTGGCCCGGTTGCGGATCTGCTTCGACCCGACGGTTCGCGCGGCCTGGGCCAGCGCCCCCAGCTCCGGCAGCTCGGCCGCGACGCGGGTGAACGTCACACCGGCGCCGATGAACACCCTGCCGTTTTCACGGTGCCACCGTCCGAGCTCGGAGACCCACGAGAGATCGAGCAGAGCCGGGGGGGGAACGCGCCCGGAATTGAGCTCGACCATCAGGTCGGTGCCGCCCGCGACCGGAACGGCACCGGGGTGGGCGGCCCGGAGGTCGAGCGCCTCCGCCAGCGAGTGCGCAACATAGGCGTCCATCAGAATTGTCCCGCCGCGAACGCGTCGATCATCGCGGGCACGTCGTCGCCGAGCGGGTAGAGGATCGGGCAGGTACAGCCGTTCGCGACGTACTCGCGCACCTTGGCACGGCACTCGTCGGCGGTGCCCGAGGCGGTGATGAGCTGGACGACGTCGTCCGGAACGAGATGCATCGCACGCTCGATCTGGGCCGGCGTCGCGGGCCACGTCAGCACCCGGCCGATCTCCTCGAGCAGCGACTCGTCGACACCGCTCGCCTTCATGATGTGGGGCTGCTGGCCGAGATACTGCGCCACGAGCTCGCGAGAGCGATCGAGCGCGGTCGAGCGGTCCCGGTCGAGCGAGCACACGACGAGCTGGGGACGGTCGATGTCCTCGACCATCCTCCCGACGCGCGCGGCGCCCTCGGCGAGGGCGGCCATCGCTTCCCGGTTGTATCCAGGCCCCACGAGGTAGTTGAGGAGGACGCCGTCGCCGATCTCGCCTGCGAGGGACATCATCTTCATCGCCGTCGCGCCGATGTAGATCGGCACCTGCTTCGGAGAGCGGTCACCGTGGACGATGTCGATCTCGACGTCGTCGAGGTGGACGAACTCGCCGTGAAATGTCACCCGCTCCATTGCCAGCAGGCGCCGCGTCGCCTCGACCGTCTCGCGCATCGCCTCGAGCGTGCGGCGGCGACGGATGCCCACCTTGGCGGCCAGCGGGTCCCACCAGGCGCCGATGCCCAGCCTGATCCGGCCGGGTGCCAGGTCGTCGAGTGTCGAGAAGGTGGCGGCGAGGAGGCCGACATTGCGGGTCCAGTTGTTGACGACGCCCGAGCCGACGGCGATCCGGGAGGTGACGGCCGCATAGGCCGCCATCGGCACCGTCGCCTCGCGGACAAGCCTGCTCTCGGCCTGCCAGACAGCCTCGAAGCCCCGCTCCTCGGCGAGCCTCACGTATTCCATTCCCTCCCGGATCGGGTGCTTGTCCTGCAGGTAGAGGGCGACGCGGCCCTCGCTCGGGACGGCCATGTCAGCCCCCTCTTGGTGCGAACTCGTGCGCAGGCATCTCGTCGAGCCGCTGCCAGAGCCGCTCGGCCTGAAGGGCTGCCACCGCGGCAAGCTCGGCCTGATCGGCACGCGCGAGTTCCCGATCGAGCACGACCCACTCGCCCGCGACCATGACGTCGCGGACCCAGCGCGCCGACAGGCCGTAGAGCCAGTGCCCCGCGAAGCTGCTCGCTCGGAGTGGTGTCGGCGCGGCGTAGTCGAGCACGACCAGGTCGGCAGGTGCCTCGGGCACGAGCGTCCCGAGGAGCGGCTCGCCGAAGGCGCGGCCCGCGAGTCGCGCGCCCTGGGCGAGGGGGGCGAGCGGCCAGCCGGGTGCGGCTGCGAGGTTGTCTTCCCGCAGGCGGAAGTAGGCGGCGTGCGACTCCTCGAACATGTCGGAGCCGATCCCGTCGGTACCGAGCGCGACCTGATCGCCGAGGGCGCCGATCCTGGCGCGCCCGATCGAATTGTTCATGTTCGAGCGGGCGTTGTGGGCGATCGCCGCCCGCTTCTCGCGGACGAGGGCGATCTCATGCGCATCCAGGTGGACCCCGTGCGCAAGGAGCGACCGGTCGTCGAGTGCCCCGGCGCGATCGAGCCGTTCGGCGATGCGCTGACCGTAGCGCGCCTCGGAGTCGCGCTCATCGGCCCGGTCCTCGGCTGCGTGCACGTGGAGCCCGACACGGAACTCGGCGGCCGCGGCCGCGCACTCGCCGAGCGTCTCGTCCGAGAGCGTGAAGGAAGCGTGCGCCCCGACCATACCGCGCGCGAGCGGAGGCAACTCCCGGCGAACGTGCTGCAGATACCGCCGGTTCTCTTCGACCCCCGCGGTGGCAACGGCCTGGCCGTCGCGGTCCGAGGTCTCGTAGCAGAGCACCGAGCGGACGCCGAGCGAGCCGAGCGCGTGCTCGATCGCATCGAGCGATCCGTCGACCGCGTTCGGGGAAGCGTGGTGATCGACGAGCGTCGTCGTCCCGGCCAGCAAGGCCTCCGTCCCTCCCACGAGCGCCGATGCGCAGACGGCGTCCTCGTCGAGCGCCCGGTCGAGGCGCCACCACACCCGCTGCAGGATCTGGACGAAGTCCTCGGGTGGCTCGAGCGCATACGGCATACCTCGCGCGAGCGCCGAGTAGAGATGGGTGTGAGCGCAGACGTTGCCGGGGACGATCAGGCAGCCGGAGCAGTCGCGCCGCTCACGGTGCGCGGAGTCGTTCGCCGGAGGAGTGATCCGCCCGTTCTCGACGCAAAGGTCGACCTGCTCGATCGAGACCGGATCGATGGAGCGGGCGACGGTCGCGCCGGTCAGGATCATGACGGCGCCCTGGAGTGGGGGTGATCTGCGAGGTGGGGCACCGCGGCGAGCGCCGCCGGGGAGTCCTTCATCGGAAGGCTCGTCCGGCGGACCCCGTCGAAGGCGTAGAGCGCCGCCGCGACCGCGGCGGCAGTGGGGACGAGGGCGGCCTCGCCGATGCCCTTCGCGCCGTAGGGGCCTTCGGGCTGAGGCACCTCCACGAGGATGCATTCGACCTCGGGCATTCCGGTCGGCGGGACGATGTGCAGCGACTTCAGCGTCGTCGTCACGGGCACGCCGTTCTCGACGACGAACTCCTCCGAAAGCGCCTGGCCGAGGCCCATGTGGACGCCGCCCTCGATCTGTCCCTCGGCCAGCATCGGGTTGAGCGCCCGGCCGACGTCGTGCGCGGCGACGATCCTCGTCAGGCGGCCCTCCTGGTCGAGAAGCGCCACCTGCGTTCCCCAGCTGAAGGCCAGGTGGGTGACCGGCTCGGCGGCGTCGAGCCCGGTCGTCCAGTCGCAGACGAACTCGCCCTCGAACTCCATCCCCGCGAGCTCCGCCAGCGACCGTCCCGTCCTGGCCGCCTCGAGCTTGCGGGCAGCGTCGATAACGGCGTTGCCGCCGAGGACGGTCGCGCGCGACGCCGTGGTCTGCCCGGCTTCGAGGTCACGCTCGGTGTCGACGACAACGCGGACACGGTCCGGCTCGAGCTCAAGCTCGGTGCAGGCGATCTGAGCCAGGACGGTGTTCACGCCCTGTCCCATCTCAGTCCACGAGTGGTACAGCGTGACCGTCCCGTCTGTCTCGGGCCGGAGAATCGCCTTGCCGTACTCGGTCATTCCGTTGCCGATCCCGGTGTTCTTCGCGACGCAGGCGATGCCGGCGTAGCGCGCGTCGCGGTAGGCGTCCCGGACCGCGAGGAGGGTCTGCTTGAGCCCGACGCCTTCGCCGAGCAGCTGGCCGGTGGCAAAACGGTCTCCAACGTCGAGGGCGTTGCGCCAGCGCATCTCCCACCCGTCGATCCCGACCTGCCCGGCGAGCATGTCGAGAGCTCCCTCGATCGCGAAGCTCGCCTGGTTGACACCGAATCCGCGCATTGCGCCGGCCGGCGGATTGTTGGTGTAGACGGCGAGAGCCTCGACATCGACGTTCGGCACCCGGTAGGGCCCGCACGCGTGGCCGGCGGCGCGTTCGAGCACCTTGTCGCCGACGCTTGCATAAGCGCCGGTGTCGCCGACGATATGTGCGCGCACCGCGAGCAGACGTCCTTCCTCGTCGCAGCCGACGCAGTAGTCGAGCCACATCGGGTGACGCTTGGAGTGGAAGCGCAGGCTCTCGGCGCGGGTGAGCGTGATCCTCACCGGCCGGTCGGCGGTCGTGGCGAGGAGCGCCGAGTGGCACTGGAGTCCGACGTCCTCCTTGGCGCCGAATGCGCCCCCTGTGGCCACCTGTGTCACGCGTACGGCCTCCTGCGGAAGACCGAGGCAGGACGCGATCTGCCGGCGGTCGTCCCAGACGCCCTGGCCCTGCGAGAAGACACGGACGCCGCCGTCGTCGGGGACGGCCAGCGACGACTCCGGCTCGAGGAAGGCGTGCTCGATGCGCTGGGTGCGGAAGCGCTGCGAGACGACGTGGGCGGCCCCTGCCAGGGCGGCCGTCGCGTCACCACGCTTCACGCGCGAGACCGAGAGCACGTTGCCGCCCGCGTGGAGCATGGGCGCTCCCTCCTCGAGGGCGTCGAACGGATCGGTGATCGGGTCGAGCACCTCGTAGGCGACCTCGACGAGCGCGGCGGCGGCACGGGCTGCCGGGCGGGTTTCGGCTGCGACCGCGGCGATCACGTCGCCGACGTAGGCGGTGATCTCGCCGACTGCAACGAGCTGCCGCCAGTCCCGGGTGATCGATCCCTGCGTTCGCTCTCCCGGAACGTCGGCCGCCGTCACGACGGCGATGACTCCGGGGTAGGTCTCGGCCTTCGACGTGTCGATCCGGAGCACTCGGGCGCGGGGGTGCTCGGAGAAGCGGAGGGCCCCGTGCGCCATCCCCTCGACAACCATGTCGCCGACGAAGGGGCGGTCGCCGAGCGCCAGCTCGGAGCCCTGATAACGGGCCGACCGGGAGCCCACCCGCCCGCTGCGGTCGGGAGCCGGCACCGGCTCGCCTCGCCTGGCGGCGGCGGCGAGCTCGATGGCGTCGATCACCTTCGCGTAGCCCGTACAGCGGCAGAGGTTGCCGAGCAGGGCATGGGCGATCTCCGCGCGCGTCGGCTCGGAGTGCTTCGCGAGCAACCCCTCGGCCTTCATGACGATCCCCGGTGAGCAGTAGCCGCACTGCGATGCGCCCGCCGCCGAGAAGCACTGGGCCCAGAGTTGTCGGGTCTCACTGCCGAGACCCTCCTGGGTGACGATGTGCTTCCCGGCGAAGTGAGCAACCTTCTGGGCGCAGCAGACCTGGGCATGCCCGTCGACGAGGATCGTGCAGGCACCGCAGGAGCCCTCTGGAGAGCACCCGTCCTTGACCGACGTGCAGCCCAGCTCGTCCCGCAGCAGCTCGAGCATGCTCGTCTCGGAATCCGGCCTTACCACGACCGTCTCGCCGTTGAGGGTGAACTCGACGGTTGTCGGGTCGGCGCCGGTGACGGTCATTCCATCGCCCCCAGGACGAGTGCGAGAAGCGACATCCGGGTCACAACGCCGTTGAACGCCTCCGTCCAGTAGCGCTGATGGCGCGTGACGTCGACGTCCTCGGTCAGCTCGTCCATGCGTGGCAGCGAGTGGAGAACGATCGAACGCCGCTTCGCGCTGACCTTCATCAGGTCTCGGGTCACCTTGTACTGAACCGGGGTGAGGCCGACCGAGTCGCCGCGCTCGACACGCGACATCGTGTAGTCGGGCTGCACGACCGGCTCCATGTAGATCACGTCGCACTCCGAGATCACGTCGGCGACCGACTCGACCTCTTCGTAGGAGACGCTGAGCTCGTCGAGCTCCTCCTTGAACTCCGGCAGCAGCGCCATCTCAGGCGGCCCGACCACGTAGCAGTGCATGTCGAACTGCGAGGCGGCGTAGAGGATCGAGTGCATCGTCCTCATCCGCATGTCGCCGACGAGCAGGAACGAGAGCCCGTCGAGCGTGCCGAGCTCCTTCTTCGTCGTGTAGAGGTCGGTGAGCACCTGAGTCGGGTGCTCGCCCCAGCCGTCCCCGCAGTTGATGATCGGAACCGACGACCAGCGCGCAGCCTCCTCGGGTGCTCCCTGCTGGAAGTGCCGCATAGCGATGACGTCGCCGTAGTACTCCAGCATGTGAACGGTGTCCTTGATCGACTCCTGGTAGAAGTCGCCGGCGCGGGTCATCTTCGCGTCGGAGAACCCGAGCACGTGGCCGCCGAGGCGGTGCATCGCCGCCTCCGTGGCGAGTCGCGTTCGCGTGCTCGGCTGGTAGAAGGCCGTCAGCAGCGTCTTGCCCGCGAGCAGGTCGCTGTTGCGGCGGTTGCGGGCGATGGGCGCGAGCTCGTCGCACACTTCGAAGACGCGCTCGAACTCGTTGCGCTCAAACCCCTTGAGCGACAGGATGTCCCTGCCGAGGAAGCTTCTCATCTCGGCTCCTTTCGTCTCGGTGAAGGCCGGTGACACGGGTGATGCCCGTGAAGAGGACGGCAACGCGCTCGTCGGGGTGGAGCTCGCCGGCGGCGCGTAGCGCGAGCACACCGGCCAGTCCCGCCGAGCCGGTCGGGTCGACGGCGATGCCGGTCGCCTCCTGCGCGAGCGTGTTCGCGTCGGTGAGCGTCGACTCGTCGACAACCAGGGGTGAGCCTCCCGTCGCGAGCATCCCCTCGCACACGGCAAGCCAGTCGTACGTCTCGTCGTCGAGGATCCCGTGGGCGATGCTCTTCGGCTCGCTCTCCCACGGCCACATGAACTCGGCGCGGTGAGTGGCGGCGTAGGCAAGCGCGCCGGCGCCGTCGCGGGCACGGACGGCCTCGTAGGCTCGCCTGAGCGGCGCGGCTCCCTGGGTCTGAACCGTGTCGATGCGCGGAACTCGGCCGAGCCGCCCGAGCCGCTTCGCGTCGGCGAGCGACTCGAAGCAGGCGCTGGCCAGCGCGCCACCGCCGACCTGCACGACGAGTCGGTCGAGCGTCGTTCCGCCGGCCCAGATCCCGGACGCGATCTCGTAGCCGATGGTCATTCCGCCTTCGACCGCGAGCGCGTTGAGGTTGCCCTGGCACGTGAAGGGAAGCGCGCCGTCCTCGATCGCTCCCAGCAGCCGCGCGTAGGTCGGGTCGCCGGCGGTGGTTCCGTCGCGGGCGCACATGACGATGACGGCGCCGAGCGAGCGCAGCTGCTCCGTGACCGCCGGATTCGCGTCCGGAGGGACGAAGACCGTGAGCGCACGGCCGGCCGCCTTCGCGAGGACGCCGGCCGCCAGCGCCGCGTTGCCGCAGCTCGCGATCGCGAGTGACCGCCGCGCGGGCGGGTCGACCCAACCGAGACGCTCGGCGACCTCGAGCTGTAGGAGCACGCCGAACAGATGCCGTGCCTTGTGCGAGCCGGAGACGTTGCCGGTCTCGTTCTTCACCCAGACTCCGCCGTCGACCGAGAAGCCGAGCTCGCGACTCAGCGCGTCGTGGCGCCGGAACGGCGTCACCCGAAAGCCGCGGCCGTCGACACCGGCGACCTGTTCGTCGAGGACGCGAACGAGCTCGCAGAACTCCTCGTCAACAAATCCGTGCGCGATCGCAACGTGGTAGGGGTGAAGGAGCTTCCGGTAGCGCACGAACGGATTGAGCTCCTCGCCCTCGGGCGGGAATGACAGGCGGTCGAATTCGAGCTCGCGTCGAAGAACGTGATCGGCCCCGTCGCCCGAGCCGGCGTTGGGGCACCGGAACGGGTAAGGGTCGCCGGCAGCCGGCTCCGCGCCGCATCCCGAGCAGACGAGACGGCTCGCTATCGAGCCTCCCTCGAGCCTGCGGCTCATGGCTCGGTGCCCGCGCGCTCGTTGAGCTCTTCGATCAGGTGATCCCAGTCGGAGACGACACTCCTGATCCCGGTCCAGAAGCTCTGGTCCCGGCGCGCTTCGAACGCCTCGATCGAGACGCCCTGCTGCTCGACCCAGGTGTAGTAGCCGAGGTTGAAGATCCGTTCGCGGTCCGGCCGTGTCAGCTCGAGCAGGTCGCCGACGCCCGCTCCGAGGAGGTGCTCGCCGAACGCCTCGGCGGCGCTCACCTCGTCGAACCCCTCGGGAAAGTGCTTCGCCAGAGCGAGTTCCCGCTCGCTCCCGTACATCGCGGCTCCGTCGGTAGCGACGGTGACGACGACGTCCTCGGGCGTGAGGTCGAGGTACTTCGCGACCTTGATCGCTGCGAGGACGTTGCAGATGCTCGAGAGCCCGAGCGAGTCGAGCTCGTCGACAACCGCCGTCGGCACTCCGCGCCGCTCCGCGAGGTAGGAACGGCCCGGATCGGAGGAGAACAGCACTCCGAGGCAGTCGGTGGCGCGATCCGAGATCGCAACCGCGACGTCGGTGTTCATCACGTTGTGGATCAGGGGGATGTGCTTGTCCCCGATGCCCTGGATGTTGTGCTCTCCGAACCCGTTCCGGAGCAGCGTCGGACACTCGAGCGCCTCGCAGGCGACGACCAGCGATCCGTACCTCTCCTTGAGGTAGTCCCCGGCTCCGATCGTCCCCGCGGAGCCGGTTGCCGATACGAACGCCCGCAGCCTCAGCTCCGGACGATCGGCCTGCAGCGCATCGAACACCCGCTCGAGCGCGCGTCCCGTGGCCGCGTAGTGGACGATGTGGTTGCCGAACTCCGCAAACTGGTTGAGGATGCAGTTCTCGGGGTCGAGCTCCAGCTCGTGGCAGCGGTCGTAGATCTCCTTGACGTTGCTCTCGACCCCAGGTGTGCGGATGACGTCGTCGGGATCGGCCACCCATCGTTCGAGCCACGCGAATCGCTCGCGGCTCATTCCCTCCGGCAGCACCGCGACGCCGCGGCAGCGCAGCAGCCGCGAGATCGCGACGCCGCCGCGACAGTAGTTGCCGGTGGAGGGCCAGACCGCACGGTGACGGGTCGGGTCGAAGCGGCCGGTGACGAGCCGAGGCGCCAAGCACCCGTACGCCGCCAGGACCTTGTGGGCTCCGATCATCGGGAACCGGTCGCCGAGGACCACGACAACGATCGCCTCGACTCCGGTCAGGCTCGGCGGCAGGACGAGATGCTGAGGAACCTCGACGAGGCTGCGCCGGTCGGCACCGTTGAACCAGTGCACCCGGAACAGGTTGAGCGGATGGGCTTCGTCGGGCCCGATCCCGGCGA
>Ga0335081_10020940_pt1 | contig 10579 bp, 7 predicted proteins | sample Lox_Sample_35_FD_206713 | JGI IMG/M metagenome (GOLD analysis project Ga0335081, IMG submission 206713) | Soil microbial communities from Loxahatchee National Wildlife Refuge, Florida, United States - Lox_Sample_3.5 | ecosystem: Environmental > Terrestrial > Soil > Wetlands | place: USA: Florida... | reverse complement strand
CAGCGTGGAGGCAGGAATACCGAGTTTTGCGGCCGCCCCTGACGCGCCGGACACTCTGCCTTCCGTTGCCCGCAATGCTTCTTCAATGAGCTCTCTCTCTTCTGCCGGGGTTTTCCGCCCGAGTGCCCCCGCTCCGGCTTGAAGCTGTGAAGGTCCGGTGGCGAGCCAGCTCTCCTCAATCGCTAGCGTCTCCGTGTCCGAAATGACTACCGCGCGCTCGATGACGTTCTGAAGTTCGCGGATGTTGCCCGGCCAGGAATAGAAGTTGAAGAGCTGGAGAGTCGATTTCTCAATGCCGCGAATGGTCTTGCCGGCCTTTCTTGCGAAGCGGGCAATGAAGTACTCCGCCAGCACGGGAATATCTTGTTTGCGTTCGCGAAGAGGTGGAATGTGGATCGGAAAGACATTAAGGCGATAAAAAAGGTCCTGTCGAAAACTCCCTGACGCAACCGCCTTCCGTAAGTCACGGTTTGTTGCAGTTATCACACGTACATCAACGCGAACCGTCTGACTGCCGCCAACTCGCTCGAACTCTCTCTCCTGCAAGACCCGGAGTAGAGCGATCTGCATTTCCAACGGGAGCTCCCCGACTTCATCGAGGAAGACGGTGCCGCCATCCGCAAGTTCGAACTTGCCCAGCCTGCGCTGCAACGCGCCAGTGAAGGCTCCTTTCTCGTGCCCAAATAATTCGGAAGCGATCAATGATTCCGGGATGGCGGCGCAATTCACTGTGACGAAAGCCCGTCCAGACCGGCCCGATTTTTTGTGGATTGCGCGTGCGATTAATTCTTTGCCCGTCCCAGTTTCGCCGGTGATCAGCACGGTTGAATCGGTGGGCGCCACCTTAGAAACAGCCGCGAGCACCGCTTGCAACGCCGGAGCGGCCCCCACGACCTCCTCAAACATTGAGGCCTTGTCGATTTCTTCCCTAAGAACGACGTTCTCACGTTGTAGCCTTTCCTCCGCCCGTTTCCGGACGTCAATGTCAGTAGCGGTCCCATACCACCTGACGATTTTTCCTTCATCGTCGCGAAGCGGTATGGCACGGGCAAGGAACCAGCGATATTCACCAGTTTCGCCGTGACGAAGGCGCAGCTCACCTTCAAATACGTCTCCGCTCGTCAGTGAGGCACGCCTGTTCTCCGTAAATCCAGCGACATCATTCGGGTGCAACGCCCGCTCCCAACCGAAGCCTTCCGACTGCTCCAACGACATCCCCGTGAAGTCCTGCCAACGCTTATTGACGAATTCAAGTGATCCATCGGGCTGATTGGTCCAAGCTATCGCGGGAATGGTTTCGATCACGTCACGAAGCTGCTTTTCGCTATGTCGGAGAGCCTCTTCGGCCTGCTTCCGCTCCGTTATGTCCCTTGCAACCCCGAGGAAAAATCGCCGGTCGCCCTGCCAGAACGGCCGAACTCGAGCTTCGATGGGGAAGATGGTTCCATCCTTCCGCCGGTGCAGGCTCTCGAAAGTTACCGTCTCCCCGGCATTAACTCGTTCCGCGAGCCGCGCGATTGTTGCTGGGTCCAGACCGACATCGAAGTCGTGCGGCCGCGTGCCGATCAATTCTTCACGAGAGTAGCCCAAGCTGTGGCAGGCCTGGTGATTGACATCTATGGTTCTCAGCTCTTCGTCATGCAGGAAGAAAGCATCCATCGCGTGATCAACAAACGTCCGGAAGCGGCTTTCGCTTGCGCGCAGCTCTTGCTCCACCTGCTTACGGTCTTCTATATCGGTCGCGGAGAGGTACCAACGCTTGATGCGACCCTGCTCATCGCGTAATGGATTGTCACGGAACAGAAACCATCGATGTTCGCCATCGTGTCTCCGCATCCGTGCTTCAAACTCGTGCGCAACACCGCTTGCCGCGTCGGCATAGACCTCTTTGGCCACGCGCTCGCGATCATCGGGATAAAAGAACCAGAGTGGATCGGTTATCGCCTGCCATTGCTCCAAAGTCAGCCCGAAGTAATCGAGAGCGGGCCGGTTGGCATAGAGACGTTCGCGGTTCGGCCCAAACACTGCGACGGGTTGCGGCGTAAGGTCGAGGACCTGTCGGAGTTCGCTCTCCTGCTGCCGAATTAGCTCTTGACCCGCCATGCCTAGCACCTGTGGAACCGATCGGCTACGCTGCCCAAGAAGTCCGCCAGTCGGCCCCATGGAGAACGGACGTTGAGGCTGAAGCCCCGTCGTGGAGAGCAATAATAACCCCGACAGTCGCAGTCAGATCGCTTCAAGTGCTCATGGTTGCGTGGTTCTGCGGAGCATTGGCATCAGTAGCATGCCGCAGATGCAGTAGGCGATTGCCGAAAACAGGAGCTCGCGACGCATTCCGATTACGTCGGTTAGGCGTGCGACCGCCAATGCCGCAAACGGCATCACGCCGGTGAAGGCTAAGCCGTACAAACTCATTACCCGGCCTCGGAACGCGTCGGTAACACTCTCCTGGACCATGACTGATGCCACGCCCAGAGAACTGGCGACGCCAAACGAGAGGATCGCCGCCGCTGCTAGAGACAAGGCCAGGTGGCGAGACCAGCCGAGCGCGAACAGCGTGAGCGTGACCAAAACTAAAGTGACCATGATCCACCCGATGCGAACGCTGCGCGGGAGGACCACAAGATACATCGCGCCCGCCAACGCGCCGGCGCCCGAAACTGCCATTATGGCCCCAAGGCCCGAAGGCCCGACGTGGAGCACGTGATTCGCGTAGAACGGCATCAGCACCGTCACGTTCGGAAACACGAATATTGTCGTGATCGCGGTGAGCCCGAACAGGGCCATGATGTTCTTGCGTTCTCGCACATACCGCACTCCCTCCGCCATAAAGTGGCGCGTGCTCATTCCCCCGCCCGCAGCAGCCGCCCTGGGCTTTATCACCAGCAGGCTGCCAATCACGGCAAGAAAGCTAGCGGCGTTGGCAAAGAAGGCGGCCGCCATTCCCCACCGGGCCACGAACCAGGAGGCAAGGGCCGGGCCGATGATACGAGAGCCGTGGAAGCTCGCCTGGTTGAGCGCAATCGCTTGCGGCAGGTTTTCCGGTTCGACGAGCTGTGGGTAGAACGACTGGTACGCCGGCATATCGTAGGCGGTGGCCAGGCCGAGCAGGAGTGCTATCACCCACACGTGCCAGAGTTGGAGACGACCGGCATGGATCAGCACACCCATCAGCACCGCGAGCAAGGCCATCACCCATTGTGTAACCAGCAGGATTCGGCGCCGCTCCATCCGGTCCGCAATGACCCCGCCGAAAGGCATCAATACCAACATAGGGATCGAGGCCGCAAGGTTGACCGACGCCAGTGCGAAGGCGGTTCCGGCCAGAGTGGTGACGACCCATCCCTGGGCAAACTGCTGCATCCAGGTCCCGGTCTGTGAAATCGCCTGTCCGCTCCAAAAGAGCGCGAACTCGCGGTTACGCAGCACAGGGAGAAAATTTCGTGTCTTTCCTTTTCCCGGCGCCCCTCCCGCAATAGCTCCACCTGACCCAAAGTGTCTGGGCTCTCTAGTGCTCTGATCAGGTCGTTCTTCGGAAGGGACAGCTATTTTGGCGGAAGTCATCGCTCTACTCACCTGGTTTCTTTTCCTGCATGTTGTGCGCTGCGACTAACCACGCGCCGTGCGATTTGATCGCGACAAAAGTGTCGGTCTGCGAAAAGGGAGGAATCTGCTGCCCATCCACGAGCAGGATTCCGTCGGAATATTTGCAAGTGACCTGCACGATTGCGACATCTGGTCGAACCAGCCTAATGAGGTCAATCGTCAGGTCCGGGTGCTTGGTACCCCTGGAGACTGCTTCGAATGTATCTGACCAGAGCTTTTCGTCCTCGCCTCGTTTGGCAGGTAGGTGCAGTTCACCAAACCGGTCTACGATCTCGACATCGGGCGCTTCAAGCGCAGCAAGTTGCTTTGCGTCAAGCGCCTCATATGCCGCAATCCACCGTGACATCAATGCACGAACCGCGCGCTCTTCGGCAATGGCGGAATACGGTCGCTGGTGGGCGGCAAAAGCCCACGATGCGAAAAGCAATACACTGCCGATTCCGAGCCATACCGCGTTCAGAAACATGCCACGCGTTTTCTTCCTCATCTCGGCAGCTAGATCATGCGCGGGACTGGAGGGAGGCTGTTGCCTTTGCATATCAGTGGAGCTGCGAAACATCCCAGCCGCCTCCCAACGCATTGATCAACTGGACGCTTGATGTGATCTGCTGTTGTCGGTAGGTCAATGCGGATTCCTGAGCGGTCAGGAAGGCGGTTTGGGCAGTGATCACATTGAGGTACGGATCGATGCCGGAACGATATCGAACATCCGCTTCACCAAGCGTTCTTCTTGCCGATTCGACTGCTGAGTCCTGCTCGTGGATTACGTCGGACAAAATGCGAACGGCGGCGAGATTGTCCTCGACCTGTTGGAAGGCGGTAAGGACGGTCTGCCGGTAATTCGCGACGGTCGCCTGGTACGCTGCTTGAGACTGCTGCACGGTTGCGCGGCGCGATCCGCCATCGAAGATGGTCTCGGCGAGGCTAGTGCCAACCGACCAGACGCGACTCGGCCAATTAAACCAATCTGCAGCCGACGTACTTTGAAATCCGCCGCTCGCGGTCAGCAGGAGCGTGGGAAAGAAAGCTTTCTTGGCCAAGCCGACCTGAGCGTTGGCTTGCATGACCGCGCGCTCCTCGGCCGCAATATCCGGACGACGCTCCAGGAGCTCCGATGGAACGCCAACGGGAACCGCGGGTGGAGTCAGCGCGATCACCTGCGGCGCCAGGGCGAAATTTGACGGCCCCTGTCCGATGAGCACCGCGATTGCATGCTCATACTGCGCACGAAGCACGCCAACGTTTACCGCCTGAGCGCGCGTGGTGTCCAGTTGTGTCTCGGCTTGCGCGACGGCTTCATCGGAATCGAGGCCAGCAGTGTACCGTGCGCGTGCCACATCGAGCGCCTCCTGATAGCTCGTCACCGTGGCGTCGAGGATCTGCTGCAGATTGTCCTGTGTCCGTAGTGCAAAGTAGTCGACCGCAAGTTCCGCTTGAGCCGAGAGGCGCACGTTCTGCAGGTCCGCAATGTTTACCTGGAGGCCGTACTTGCCGACCCTGACCGCGGCTCTGACTCGACCAAAGACGTCAGGCTCCCAGGAGGCGTCGACTGTCGCCGCATAGGTGCTGTTCGTGACGCTAATGGGAGTATTCGAGAAAACAAACTGCTGGCGTGACCTCGTGAAGGAAGGACCTGCCGTCACGAGAGGAAAGTATTGCGACCGAGACTGGCGCACGATTGCGCGCGCGGCCTCGACGTTCGCTATCGCCGCCGCGACGTTCTGGTTGGAGATGTTGAGCGACTCTTCCAACCGGTTGAGTTCCGGATCGTTGAATCGCTCCCACCACTTTCCTCTGCTGAGCTGATCGCCGGGTTCACTCGGCTTCCAATTGCCCAGCTCCTTGTAGGCGGTTGGCGCTTGCACGCTGAGCCGGCCCTTGTCCTCTGCGACCGCGCAGGAGCACATCACAATCATGGCAACCAGGATGCTGATGACAAGCCTTCTTTCGTGCTGCATATCACTCTCCGATGTACACGTCGACCAGTTGGCCGGGATACAGATTCGCGCCGTTGACCGGCTTAAGCTTGAAAATAACCGGGAGCACCCGGACATCGACGCGCTCCTGCCGTTGATTCGAAAGTTCGATCTTGGGAGACACGATCGGCTGCGTTCGGACGTACTCCAGATCGAATTTGACGTTCGACCCGCGTACTGACATCTGCGCCTTGATCTTCGAAGGCGCTGGCAGTCGGGGCACCAGGATCTCATCCACGTAACAACGGACGTTCAACTCGGTCTCGGAACTGCCCACGACCACCACCGGAACATTGCTTTGCGTGTAGCTGTCGTAAGCCCCCTGCGCGGAGACATAGCTACCAACCGTTGGACTGATCGCCAGCACTCTGCCATCCTTCGGTGCCCGAATGGCGTACTTGCCAAGCAGTGCGTTGGCAGACAGGTATGCCTTTTGTGAGGCCTGATACTGACGGTCCTGGTTGTTGATGTCGTATGTCCACGCGCCTGCTTTCATCAGGTCGAGCTGCCTCTGGGCCACTTCCAGGTTTGCTTTCGCGGTAGCGACGGCGTTGGCAGCGCTGTCCAGTGCGTCTTTTCCGATGGCGCGTGCGTTCAGGTCGTACGCCGTCTTTTGTTTGTTGTAAGTATCCTGCGCCGTTTTTAGCGACGCCTGCGCAGCCGCGACCTGAGCTTCCGACACCTCAAGATTTTCCTTACGGGGCTGCGCGCGCAGGCCTTCGAGAGCACTCAATGCGGCCATCGATTGCGAGTGCAATTGCTCGACCGTGGCCCGCTGGATGGAATCATCGATCTGCAGAAGCAGGTCGCCTTTATGGACCTCCTGCCCTTCGCGGACCGGGATCTCCTTCACCGTTCCAGACACCTCAGGATAGACATTGATGTTCTGACCGCTCGCCTGATTGCTTTCCAGGATGCCGCTGGCATAGATGCCATCCTTGTACGGATTTGCCGCGGGACTGAAAGCTGGCGGCAATGCGGCCTGCGTTCGGCCGCCGAGATAAGCGACGAAGCCGCCCACGATGAGGCCTACCGCAGACAGGACAAACAGTATTCTTCTCATGACACCTCTCCCTTCGTCACCGTTGCCAGGTGACCGTCCTCCATCTTCAAAATCCGGGTCGCCAGATCGTAGATACGGCTGTCATGCGTGACCACGATGACGCACCGCTTGTCATTCAGGATCTGGTTCTTAACAAACGTCACGATCCCGTGGCCGGTGTCGCCGTCGAGCGACGCCGTGGGCTCGTCCATGACGAGAATGTCCGGCTGTGCGGCCATGGCGCGCGCGATCGCGACGCGTTGCTGTTCGCCTCCGCTCAACTTGACCGGGGGCAGGTCTTCCCGCTTGGTGAGCCCGACGATTTGCAGGTACTCATGCGCCTTGCTGACCGCTTCGTCCCACGGCTGCTTCTTCAGAATCATGGGAATTGCAACGTTTTCCGCCGTCGTCAGTCGCGGGAACAAGTGGTAGTCCTGGAAAACGAAGCCGACCTTATGCAGTCGCAGCTCGGCTAGCTGGTTAGGCGAAAGCGACCATATCTGGGTGCCCTCGACCGATACCGTGCCTGCGTCGGGGCGCAGAACGCCGGAGACCACGCTCAGCAACGTCGTCTTGCCGCTGCCAGATGGCCCGACGATGTACAGCATCTCGCCGAAGTAGGCTTCAAGGCTCACGCTGCGCAGCGCAACGGTCCGGGCGTCTCCTTCGCCGAACCACTTCTCGATCCCCGTCGCTTGAATCGCTACCGATGACATAATCAACCTCTGAAGACCTGGAATGGCTCGACCTTCAAGACGCGCCGCACGCCGAAGTAGCTCGACACCGCGGCGATGACCACGACCATAAAAAGTCCCAAGCCGAGATTCACAAAACTGAGCTGGGAAGCGAACGAGGGCAGGCGCATCTTCGCCATCGTGATCATGAACGAGCACAGTCCCACCCCGAGGCCGTAGCCGACGAGCGCGGTGAACCCGGCCTGATACAGGATCATCATCACCAGCTCACGGCTGTTCGCGCCCATGGCTTTGAGTGCGGCGAACTTGTCGATGTTCTCCAGAACGAACGTATAGAACGTCTGACCCGAGATGGACAATCCGACGATGAAGGCCATGACCGCCATGATCATGATGTTGATTCCCAGCCCCGTCTGCCACATGTAGAAGCTCGAAGTGCGGTCGACAAATTCGTCTCTGGTCAGGGCCACGTATCCCATCGCCTTCACCTGCTCTTTGATCTTTGGGATATCGTTCGCGCTTTTTGGCTGTACCAGGACGTACGAGATCGTGAAGCGCGGATTCGGCAGGTATTGCAGGGCGCGGTTGTAGGTGGTGTACAGCGTCGGCGTGCCGAACAGCCCGCCGCTCGCAACGTCGGCAATGCCGACAATCACTCCCCGGTGATCGTTCACCTCGAATTCAGTCCCGACGCTAGGATTCTCCAGCTTCGGGTAGTCTCCATCCTTCACCACAACGAAGGAGTTCTCGCCATACAGGTCCTCGATCTTGCCTTCGAGGAGCTTCGGCCTGCCGTACAAACTCGTGTCATCGAGGCCGACGATCGTGACAGGCTGGTAGGTTCCGTCATGGAGCTTCGCCAGGGTGTTGCCGGTATACACAGGCACGGCGTAGCTGACGCCCGGGATGCTGCGCGCGGCATCGAGCACGTAATCGGGCATGCCGATCGCGCTCGCGGCGCTCTGGACCGCGGGATCCATGATCCACATCGGCGCGCCGATGTTGTACACGGTCGCGGAGGCGCGCTTCATCATGCCGATAAAGGTCGACGTCACTTGCAGCATCAGGACGACGGCGAAGGTGATGCCCACGAGCAGTGCGGTGAACTTGGCTTTGTCGTTCACCAACAGCTTGTACGCCAGTTTGAGAATTCCTTTCACGGCCGCCTCCCAGCCCGTTTACGCCGTAGCTGTGTTGTTTTGCTCACTGCATATCCGCCGTGTCGAACTCCAGGATGTTGCCGTCCGGGTCGTGTACGCGGAAATTTGTCCGGCCGAACGAGCGCAGGGTCGGCGGGCTGTCCGGCTCGATGCCCGCAGCCTTGAGCTCGTCATAAAGCGCTCTTAGGTCCGGAGCGTTCATTTCAATGTGGAAGCTCATCTCGCTTTGTGGCATCGCAACCACCTGCACATGCCCGTCACCGACCTTGAACTTCGCGAATTGACCAGGGCGGTGCATGATGAGCTGCGCTCCCGGCAACTTCGAATAGAACTCGACCGACTTCTCGACATTCGCGACATGCAGGCTCACACCTTCCAAGCTGGCTTTCATGGCTTTTCCTCCTTCCGGCCTCATGCGTCTGAAATGCAGCGCGCGTGCCAAACATCCGAGCACGCCAAGTCCTTAGTTTTCAATGAGGCAGTGGGCAGAAGCACTGTTGACAGTCAAAGCTGTCAAAGTGGCGATTGACATCGAGAGTGCCATTTGGGAGGGAATTGCGTTTTGGGAGGTTTGTTGGGTGCAACGAGCCTGGAAGGAAACAGAATTGGTGTCAGGCATACTGTCTGGGGTTTATTCCGAACTTCTTGATTCGCGCAAGCAGGGTTGTGCGGTTGATGCCGATTCGTGCAGCAGCTCCATCTGCGCCGCCGACCTTTCCCTTGCTTTCCGTCAGTGCGCGCTCGATTTCCTCACGCTGCTTCCGGGCGAATTCGTCAGCACGATCTTTCTTGCCATTTAGAGCACTGATGGTTTCTTTCACAATGCGGGCAATGCTGTCTTCCGCAAACTGGGCATTGGCATGGGTCCGCTCCCCGGACTCAGTTTTGCGCAGCTCTCCGAGTGGTGCTTCGAGCGACCGGCCGCGCGTCAAGATCACCGCGCGCTCGGTGAAATTCTCTAACTCGCGGATGTTGCCCGGCCACTCCCAAGCCGTTAAACCCTTCATGATGGCAACAGGAATCGCGTCGATTCTCTTCTGCATTTGCTTGGCAAACTTCTGGACGAAGTAATTGACCAACAGCGGAATGTCGCCCTGGCGCTCGCGCAGCGGCGGAATGCGAATGGGAAAAACGTTGAGGCGGTAAAAGAGATCGCTTCGAAATTCGCGGTCGGTGACCATCTTCGCCAGATCGCGATTTGTAGCAGCGATGAGGCGGACGTCGACCTTCCGCGTATGCGTACTGCCCAGACGCTCAAACTCCCTCTCCTGTAATGCCCGCAGCAGCTTAGGCTGGATTTCGACCGGAATGTCGCCCACTTCATCGAGGAAGAGGGTGCCATGGTCGGCCAGTTCCATCCGTCCTACCTTCTGATTGATGGCGCCGGTGAACGCGCCCTTTTCGTGTCCGAACAGTTCGCTTTCGAGCAGCCCAGTAGGGATCGCGGCGCAATTCAGCTTGATGAATGTCCGCTCTTTGCGGCGACTGCGGTCGTGTATGGCGCGGGCGATCAATTCCTTTCCTGTGCCGGTTTCGCCCAGCAGCAGCACGGTGGAATCAGTAGGCGCAACGGTTTCGACCAGTTGCAGGACCTGCTTGATGGCCGGGCTGCTGCCCACGATCTGCTGGAAGTCCATCTCGCTGCGGATCTCTTCTTCGAGATAGAGCTTTTCTTGGGCCAGTCTGTCCTTTAGTTGCGAGATTTCCTGGTATGCAAGCGCGTTCTCGATGGCGATGGCAATCTGACCGGCAGCCTGGCTGAGGAATCCAACGTCTTCTTCGGTGAAGGCGTTCTCGGTCGCGCGTGCCAGCACCAGGATTCCGAGCGCCCGTCCCCGATTCACCAGCGGTATGAAGCAAGCGGCCCTAAGGCCCTCTCGTGTAGCTATCTCACGGGCGTGGCTGAAGGGATGACCACCGAGCGGGTTCGAGGAGATCACTGGTTTCAACGTCTCGAACGCCCGCTTGGGTGGACTATCTTCGCCCGGAGTGACAGTCTGCTCCTCCTTGAGGAATCCCCTGCTCCCGGGAAAGGCGACTGCATGGTTGCGGAAAGTTCCCGGTTCCGTTCCCGGCAGCAAAATGGTCGCCGCATCACAG
>Ga0335081_10020939_pt1 | contig 10580 bp, 9 predicted proteins | sample Lox_Sample_35_FD_206713 | JGI IMG/M metagenome (GOLD analysis project Ga0335081, IMG submission 206713) | Soil microbial communities from Loxahatchee National Wildlife Refuge, Florida, United States - Lox_Sample_3.5 | ecosystem: Environmental > Terrestrial > Soil > Wetlands | place: USA: Florida... | reverse complement strand
GACGCGCCCGGGCAAATCAAGTATGTAAGTCGCACTACCATTTTCGGACTTTTCAACGACCGCTGCCTATCACTTTTCTCCTGGCTTCTGGCTTCTGACTCCTGGCTTCTGGCTTCTGACTCCTGGCTTCTGTCTCTTGACTTCTGTCTCCTTCTCTCTCTTCTCACCACCGCATCAGCACCCCGCCCCAGGTGACGCCGGCCCCGAACGCGGCCATGAGAATGAGATCGCCCTTCCGGATGCGCCCGCTGCGCACGCATTCGTCCAGGCAGATCGGAATGGACGCCGACGACGTGTTCCCGACGCGCGCGATGTTGGAATACACCTTGTCTTCGGGCACCCCCAGGCGCTCCCGAACCGCGTCGGTGATGCGCTGGTTCGCCTGGTGGGGAATGAACAAGGCGATCTGATCGGTGGTGGCGCCGCCCTTCTGAAGCACGTGCCGCGCCACTTCTTCCATGCTGCGCACGGCGACCTTGAAGAGCTCGTTGCCGCGCATCTTGATGTAATGCTCGCGGCCCTTCACCGTTTCGCAGGAGGCCGGCTTGAGGGTGCCGCCGGCCGGAATGTAAAGGTGATCCGCGAACGCGCCCTCGGTGTGCATCTCCGCGGCCAGAATCCCTTCGCCGCCTTTGGACGGACCGAGCACGCCGGCGGCGGAGCCATCCCCGAAGATCACGCAGGTGGCGCGATCCTGGTAATCCAGATAGCGCGAAAGCAGTTCGGTGCCCACCACCAGCACGTGGCGCGCCTGGCCGGTGCGAATGAACTGATCCGCCACGGTGATGCCAAACAGAAAGCCGGAGCAAGCCGCCGCCAGATCGAACGCACAGCAGCCCGCGGCGCCGAGGCCCCGTTGAATGAAGGCGGCCGTGGAAGGCAGCGGCATGTCGGGAGAGATCGTGGAGCAGATGATGAGGTCGAGATCCCTGGGCTGGAGGCTCGCCATGGCGAGCGCGTGGCGGGCGGCCTCGATGGAAAGCATCGAGGTGGTCTGGTGGGGCGCAGCCTGGCGGCGCTCTTTGATGCCGGTGCGCGTCGTGATCCACTCGTCGGACGTCTCCACAAGTTTCTCGAGGTCCGCGTTGGTGATCACTTTCTCCGGCAGCGCCCGGCCAGTCCCCAGGATGGCCGCTCGACTCATCCACGCTCCTTCAGCCAAGTTCGAAAATCGAAAATGGAAATTCGGAAATCGAAACGAGGAACTCGAAGCGTCCACCCTCAACAACCGGCTCCGCAACCGGATTTCGATTTTCGCATTACGCCCGCGCCATCGACACCGTGGCCAGCTCACTCTCGATCTTTTCGTTGACGCGGCCTTCCACGAATTCCGCCGCCACCCGGATGGCGTTCTTGATGGCGTTGGCGTTCGAGCCTCCGTGCGCGATCATGCAGACGCCCTTAACGCCCAGCAGGGGCGCGCCGCCGTACTCGGAGTAATCCACCCTCTTCTTGAATCCCCGCAGGGCCTTGCGCGAGAGCATGTAGCCCGCCTTCGAGGAGAGGCTGCTGGCGAAGGCCGCGCGCAGCAGGCTCGAGATGGCTTCCACCATGCCTTCGCTGATCTTGAGCGCCACGTTGCCGATGAAGCCGTCGCAGACGATCACCTCCACGCGGCCGTTATAAAGGTCGCGGCCCTCAACATTGCCGATAAAATTGAAGGGCAGCTTGCGCAGCAGGGCAAGGGCTTCCCGGGTGAGCTCGTTGCCTTTGTGGTCCTCGGAGCCGATCGAGAGCAGGCCCACTCGCGGGCGGGGTACGCCGAAGATCACGCGATAGTAAGTCTCGCCCATCACCGCGAACTGTTCCAGGTGCTGGGGCTTGCAGTCCACGTTAGCGCCCACATCCACCAGGGCGGTGGCCTTACCGGCGGAGTTCGGAAACACGGCCGCCAGCGCGGGCCGGTCCACGCCTTCGAGCGCGCCCAGCACAAGCTTGGCCGTGGTCATGGCCGCGCCGGTGTTACCGGCGCTCACCAGACCGTCCGCCCGGCCATCGTGCACCAGCCGTGCCGCCACCCGCATCGACGAGTCGCGCTTCCGGCGGAAAGCCTTGGCGGCGTGGTCGTCCATGGTGACGGCCTCGCTGGCTTGAACAATCTGGATGGGCAGGCCGCGGGATTCGCGGCGGCGCCCCAACTCTTCTTCGAGCGCCTGTCTTGGGCCCACCAGCAGGACTTCGGCCAGGCCCGCGCGAGCGGCCAGAATGGCGCCCTCCACCTCGGGGTGGGGCGCCAGGTCCGTACCCATCGCGTCCACGGCGATGCGCCACATAGTTTCAAGCCCGCAACGCCTGGCCGCGCCGCCGCCAGGCCGATGAACCCCGCGGGGCGCAGGGCACAGTCGCGCCCGGTGCGTAGCTCGCGCCGGGAAATCGCCAGCGCCTAGGCGGGCTGCTCCGCCAGCACGGCCTCCCGGCCGCGATAGTAGCCGCAGTTGGGACACGCCTGGTGGGAGAGCTTCGTTTCGTGGCAGTGCGGACACTCCGCCAGGGCTGGCGTCTGCAGGTGGTCATGCGCGCGGCGGCGATTGCGCCGCGCCTTGGAATGCCTTCGTTTGGGATTCGCCATGAGTCTCTCTTCCTGTCCTTAGCTCGGTTGCCCGCGCCGCGAGGGCGCGCCAGGGAACCGGCCTTCCCTGGGCAGTCTGGCCCGCCTCTCTACTCGTTCAGCAGGGCGGCGAACGGAGAGGGCTCGGAGCCTGCGGCGCAATGGCAAGCTTCCAGATTGCGATTCGCCCCGCAGGTGGGGCATAGACCCCGGCAATCGGGTCCGCACACCACCTGCATGGGCATGAAAAGGTTCACCTGCTCGGCCACGGCGTCGTCCAGCTCGACGCCGGGGCCGGTAAAAAACCCCACCTCCAGCTCGTCTGCCGAAACTTCCACTTCCTCGTTGCGCGCGATGGCGGCCATGGGCTGGTACGTCAAGTCGAGGTCGCATTCCACCGGCACTTCCACCGGCGCCAGGCACCTGTCGCACGACTGCTCGACGCGCCCACTCAAATGGCCGCGAATCCTGATCTCCCCGCCGATCAACTCGGTCGTCCCGCGAACGTTCAAGTTCCCCAACTGGTGGAACTCCGCGGTGTGGTAATCAAGCGCTCCGGCGGGGTAAGTTTGGGAAATCGCAACCGGGTGGAGCTTTAACTCCTCCACGCTGATCAGCACGGACGGCCTCGCACCCTCTACAACCTTGATTACGTAGATTAGCGGTCCCACCTCCGGATTGTCAAGAAAGGCGTTAGGCCGCCGACGGCAGGTCCGCCCAAGGCAAACTCCCCGCCCGGTGCCGGGTTCCCGCCGAGGCCGAATGCCTCGGCCGGCCGGGCGGCCGAGCTCGCTACTGGCTTACTACATCCAGCCGCTACGTGGAAAGGTACAGGGGGTCCTCCGGCCGCGCTTCGAATACGGGGAAGCCAGACCACCGCGCCGGGCGATTCTCATCGTTGTCATCCTTGGAGACATATTTTTAAGCCCATTATTTTCATAAACATTCCAGCTTTGTTCGTAAATGCGTCAGGGCATTTTCTCTCCACCCAGCCCAGCAGTGGGCCCCGCCGCACGGAACGGGCCTTCCCCCTCATCCCAGTCCTCTCCCGGCATCCATTGTCCGTCGTCAGTGGTCCGCTGCCACGTGAACCAGATCGTAGCCCGCAGATCGTAGTTCGTTGCCACTGGCCCATGCTTCGACTTGGCGGACCGCGAGCTATGATTTACGAACCACGTAGGATGGGCTGTTAAAAAGTGGCGAGTTCGGGGTTCTCGAACTGGGCGGCCCTGCCGTAAGCGCTCACGCTCCTGCATCCTTAACCGCGCGCCAACTCCCGCTTTCACAAATTATTGCGCAGAGCTACTAACTCCAGGCCCATAAGATCTTCGCTAATTTCAACAGGGCCGAACTTCGTCTGCGAGAGAAACTGCTCAAACTCGCGCCTGGTGTAGGCGCGCTTGAGCAGCATGAAGCGGAAAGCGAGCTTGGTAAGGAGCGTGTTCACCCTGCCAAGCCGCATGCTATCGACGGCCGCGGCGACTGACGCCCTGGATGCATCCCTCCTCAAATCGATGATCAGAACGCGCCCACCGGGCCTGAGAACACGATGCATCTCTTGAAGTGCCCGCACCGGCTGGATGAAGTTCTTGAACGCCGCACGGCAAAGCAGAAAATCAAAGGACTCATTATGGAAGGGCATGTTCGCTGCGTCGCCGTGCCGGAAATCGACGGCGACTCCAGCCTGCGCCGCATTCCGGCGAGCGATCTCGACAAACGTATGGCTGATATCGAGACCGACGATCCCATAGCCGCCGAGTTTTGCCAATTCGATCGCGAAGTACCCCGGCCCAGGGGCCACTTCAAGCACCCGGCTTCCGGGCGGGATTTGTCCCGAGACGCGCCGGGCCAGCGCCTTAAACTCATCCAGCGACTTACGGGTAAGAGAGGCGTACCAGGTGGCGATGAAACCCTCCATTCCGAGGCCTTTGTATCCCTTTTCAGCGATCGCATGATTCATAAATCCTCCTTCGCCACGAATCCTGGCAGCCGATGGCGACGCGTTCCAGTCCGAATCGGCAAACAGACGCCGGGAATCGGCGAGCTACGATTTTCGCGAGTTGAGCGCCGAGCAATGGGCTGAAACCGGCGCACGCAAGCAAAGGCGCGAAGCCGCTGGTGAGTAACGCGGCAGTTGTCCGCGCCGCAGCGCCGTGGTGAGCGCCGTCGTTAACAAAATGGTCTCGGAGCGCAGCTTGGCTGTTGCCCGGCGCCCTTCATTCGGAGAGCCCAGGAGCGCCTCGCCGATTTCAAGCCCCGTACCTGCGAAGAATAAGCCTCAGCATCACAGCGTCGCCTTGACGTTTCGAGTGACGATATGGAAAACTGCTCGCGTGTTACCGCCTGAATTGGAGCGTGGGCTCGACGCCGATGGCAGCTCTTCGCGCCGGGGCTTCTTGAAGCGCGCCGCAGCGCTGGCTGCGGCGGGCCCCTTACTCCCGATGGCGCCGCGCGTCGAGGCCAGATCGACTCTGGCATACGTCGGCACGTATAGTTCGCCGCAGGGCCCGGAAGGCAGCCCGGGCCGCGGGCGGGGCATTTACCTGTTTGAGATGGATCCCGCCAGCGGCGCCCTCGTCGAGCGTGAGGCCTTTCCGAACGATTCGAACCCGTCCTGCCTGGCTCTCGACCCTTCGCGAACGCATTTGTACTCCGCGAATGAAACCCAGACTTACCAGGGTTTGCCTACCGGTTCGGTGAGCGCGTACTCCATCGATCGGTCTAACGGACATCTTGCCTTGCTCAACGCCGTCAGCTCGGGCGCTGCCGGTCCCGCGCACCTCAGCGTGCATCCCTCCGGCAAGTACGTGCTGGTGGCTAATTACCAGGGGGGAGCGGTGGCCGTGCTTCCGATTGGAGCCAGGGGTGAGCTGGGCGCCGCCACCGATGTCAAAGCAGATGAAGGTGCGCCGGGCCCAGCCCAGGCCCGCAGCGCGCCTCGCGGGAGCTTTGCCATCAGCGGTCACGATCGCCCTCACGCGCACATGGTGCAGGCCGACCCTTCGGGCCGATTCGTCTTGTCCACCGACCTCGGGCTGGACCGGATTTATGTCTGGAAGTTTGACGTCGAACGGGGCACGCTCGCCGCCCATGATCCACCGTGGGTGGCGCTGCCTCCGGGCGACGGGCCGCGCCATTTTGCCTTCCACCCTGACGGCCGCAGGTGCTACTCGGTGCAGGAAGAGGGCTCAACCTTGGTGTTGTTTGACTTCGACCCGGCGACGGGACGGTTGGTGGCAAGGCAGACCATTTCAACCCTGCCGCCGGGTTTTGCCGGCACGAATTTCACCTCGGAGGTGATGGTTTCGCCGGACGGCAGATTCGTTTACGCCGCCAACCGGCTCCACGACAGCATCGCGTGGTTTGCGGTCGGCGAGACCGGCGCCCTCCGATTCGCCGGCGAGGAATGGACTCGAGGCGACTACCCGCGCAGCTTCAACATTGACCCGTCGGGCAATTTCCTCACCTCGTGCAATCAGAGAGCCGATGCCATCACCAGCTTTCGCATTCATCGCGATACAGGAAGCCTTGCCTTCACCGGCCATTACACCGCGGTCGGGACGCCTTCCATCATCATCTTCCTGACCTGACGCGCTTTTTACGATGTCTGGCCGTGCGCGCAGGAATAAAGCGCTGAGGGGGGGGAATCGGGTCAACGGATGGGATGTTCCCCAATCGCAAAGACTGCGAAGCGTCACACGGGCGTGCGCGAGCTCATGCCCCGAGCAGCAGACGATCGACTCGCTCGGAGACGCCGCGTAAATAGGCCTCATCACCGCCTTCGAGTTCCACGGTGGCCGAGCCCCCGAAGCCGACATCGGCGAGCGCCTGCCGCACGGCGGCCCAATTAACGTCTCCCTCGCCCAGGTTCACCCATTCGTAGGCGTTCTTGACGAGTTTGAAATCCTTCAGGTGCAGGCGATTGATGCGCCGGCCCAGGGTATGGATCCAGTCCTGCGGGTAACCGTAGAGCACGACGTTGCCTACGTCGAACCACGATTGCACCCACGGACTTTTGAACTCGTCAATATAGGCCGCCATCTCGAGCGGGCTGAGGAGAAATTTGTTCCACACCTCCTCAAGCGCAATGACCACTCTCAGACTGGAGGCCAGAGGAATCAGCTTGCGGATCTGCTGCTGAGAGCGCACCCACGCCTCGTGGTAGGGGGTCTCGGCATTCACGACGGCTGGCACCAGCAGCACAGCCCCGGCGCCCCAGAGATTGGCGTTGTGGAGCGAGGTGCGCATGCCCTGGAGGCTCTTCTCGACCACCGCCGGATCGCTCGAGGACAGCGGGTACTTCCAGTGGTCCATATTCATGACCGAATCGATCTTGACGCCGGCGGCGTCGGCGGCGCTCCTCATCTCCCCTGCTTCCTTCGCGTCTGGCGTGGTGTTCGCCTGCACGACCTCGAAGCCGGTATCGCGCACCATTTTGAATTTGTCGGCGTAGCTCAAGTCTTTCGGCAGCATGCTGAGCAGGACACCCTTGACGATGCGCGGAGGCTTCGCCTGGGGCAGAGGCTGGGCGGGCGCCGGAGGGCCCGAAGCAGCCAGCGAACCCCACCCCGCTCCGGCCAACGCCGACCCCGCGGAGATCTTCAGAAAGTCGCGTCGCGATGAACCTTTTTTCATGTTTTGCCACTCCTTTCCGGGCTTCGCCGCCGCCGCTGCCCGAGCGGGCAGTCGCGGCGGGCTCGAAGACAGCTTTTCAGCCGAACGGCGCCCGCCGCCGTCCGCTCAGGATCCTTCGATCAGTTTCTGCAGATAATCGCGTTCGCTCTTGACTTCTTCGAGTTGCTGCGGCCCAGAGATTTCCCGTTCGATCGTTACCGGGCCCTTATAGTTTAATTCCTTGAGCCGCGCGATGATCTTGGGAAATTCCACCTTGCCGTGCGGAATGGCAACCTCTTCGCCCAGATCGCGCGGGTTTGTGGGATAAAGACCGTCCTTGGCGTGCATGTTCTTCACGTATTTTCCGATCACGTCCAGCGCGTCCACCGGGTTCGCTTTTCCATAGAGAATCAGGTTGGCGGTGTCGAGGTTTGCCCCCTGATTCTCAAATCCCACGTCTTCAAACGTTCTCAGCAGGGTAACGGGTGATTCCGTCCCGGTCTCGTACAGAAAATACTGGCCGTTCCGGCGGCAATGACCGACGATTTCCTTCAGCGACTCCACGGTTTCGCGGTACAGGACTTCGTTGGGATCCTCGGGAATGAAGCCGACGTGGATGCGCATCGCCTCAATGTTAAGCTGCTTGGCGTAGTCGGAAAATTTCATGATCTTTTCGATTCGCTGGGCGCGATAGGTGCGGGGAACGATACCGAGGGTTAGAGGGCCGTCGTAAAAGTTATAGACGTCCGGGCCCGGGCCGGAAGTCCCCAGCGCCGTGGCCACAATATTGTACTTCTCGAGCGCTTCGCCCAGGCGGCTCACGAGCTCGTCGTCGAGGTGACCTATTTCGAGCTGGCAGGTGGGCACTCCCAGGTCTTTGACTTTGGCAATGGCTGCGTCGGGATCGTTGTCCAGGCCCACGATCCAGCCCAGGGCAAACGGCTTGTATCGCCGTTCGGGAGGCGCAGCCGCGCCTGCCGGGCGTCCCGCGGGCTCGGCGGCCATCGCCGACAACAAATGGGCTCCGTCACCCCCGAGAGTTGCCGCCAGCGCGCCAGCAGCAGAGGCTTTCAGGAACTCACGCCGTTCGTGCTTGCCCATAGTGTCGCCATCCTTCCATCGACAAGGTGTGTTCGATCGCGCCGCCGTCCGAGTGCACTTCAATGCCACTCAGCTTAGCTGAGACTCCCCGGGGCGCCACTCGCCGGCTGACTCGATCCGCCGCTCACCGTCATGGGAGGGAGTCTTTGCTCTGGATCGCCGGCAACCCTCCAGCATAATCCCGGCCGCTCCCGTTGGAACCGTTTTTTTGAATCCGGAGCGCCTTCGCGTCCGTGGCGCAAGACCGGAGCCCTTCACCAAGGCGCCTGGTTCGTTGCCGGAACCTGACCCCGACGCCTGCCCGGCGAGCCCCGGGGTGGCTGCCACGAAATCCTGCGGAAAAACCCTTTCTCGCTTCATGCTCAGCGCTCATGACAGCACGCCGGGCCGGGTGCCGGCGCGGAGCTTGACTTTCGAACCCGGTGCGCCGCTAGAATCGGCTGATGAAGGGAAGCAGGTTTCCCACGGTAGCCTGGGCGCTACTGGCGCCGGCACTTATCTTCGCCGCTAGCGATCAGCCGCTTCCGCCGCTGCCGGAACTCCGCCTTACAGGTTCCTTTGCGACCGTTAGCCGCCAGATCCGGGACGCGGAAGCCGTTGTGCGCGCCCATCCGCGCAACCCCGCGGCCAACGGAAAACTGGCGATGGTACTCGACACTTACGAGCAGTTCGCGGCAGCGGGGGTGTGCTATCGGCGCGCCAACCTGCTCGACCCGAAGTCGTTCGATTGGCTGTATGACTTGGGCTGGGTGGAGTTCAAGCAGGGGCACTACGAGGAAGCGGCCAAGGCGCTTGCCGGGTCGCTGCGGCTGCGTCCCGACTATCTGCCTGCCGAATTGAAGCTTGCCGACAGTTGGCTGGCCGCGGCGCAGTTTGAATCGGCGGGAAAACTGTACGAACAGACCATTCAGCAGCAACCGGACAGCGCCGAGGCACATTACGGGTTGGGCCGGGTGGAGGCGGCCGGGGGCGATCTGAAGGCCGCGGCGGCGGCGCTTGAAAAGGCGTGCGATTTGTTCCCGCGATACGGAATGGCTCACTACGCTCTAGCCCGCGTATTCCAGAAGCTAGGCGAAGCGAAGGAAGCCGAAGCCCAATTCACTCTGTACAGGGCCAACGTCACCACGGTGCCGCCGGCCGCGGACCCGCTGCGCGCCGCCGTGGAGCAGCTCGATCAGAGCCCGCAGGCTCTCGTCCGGCGCGGGATCACGCTGGCCCAAACGGGAGACTTGCAGGGCGCCATCCGCGAACATCTGAAGGTGCTCGCCATCGATCCGAACGATGTACAAGCGCACATCAATCTGATTCAGCTTTATGCGCAGGCGGGCGAGGTTGAAAGAGCAGAGTACGAATACCAGGCTGCGGTCCGTCTGAATCCCAACCGCGCCGATTGCTACTACAACTACGGCGTGATGATGTTTCACTTGCAAAGGAATTCCGAGGCCGAGATGGCTTTCCGGCAGGCGATCGAGATCAATCCGTACCATGCCGAAGCACACAACAACCTCGGCGTCCTGCTGGAGATGCAGGGCAAGGTAGACGCTGCGCTCGCGGAGTTCGAGCAGGCCGTCCGGGACCAGCCTGATTATCGCTTGGCGCACTTCCAGCTCGGCCGGATTCTTGTGAACCAGGAGAAGTATCCGCAGGCCATTGAGGAATTTCAGAAGTCGCTGACGCCCGACGACGAAAACACGCCGTCCTATCTTTATGCACTCGGGGCAACCTACGCGCGGGCTGGAGACCGCCAGAACGCGTTAAGGTACATGCGCGAGGCGCGGGACCGGGCTTCCGCGCGCGGGCAGTCCGCCCTGCTGGCCAGCATCGACAAGGACCTCGAATCACTCGAAGGGCAGGCAAATCCGCACTGAAAGGACCGCACAGGGGCCGGCGCGTCCCGGCCCAGTCGCCTCCGCATGGCAATCAGACTCACCCGGCGCAAAATGCTGCTGACAAGCCTGGCGCTGGCGGGCGTTCGGGCGAATATTCAGAACGCGACATCGCCGGCAGGCCTCAGGACAGGATCGGCCGGGCCGATCTTTCGTGAGGCCGCGGCGGAGGCCGGGCTCAACTTTCACCATTTCAGCGGCGCGACGGGTGAGCACTTCATGCCGGAGATTATGGGTGCGGGGGTGGCGCTGTTCGATTACGACAATGACGGCGACCTGGACGTCTACCTCGTTCAGGGGACGCAGCTCGAGCCCGGAAAGAAACCGCTGTTCCAGGCGCCCCGGACGTGGAAGCCTGGGAACCGGCTTTATCGCAATCTTCTCGCGGAGACCGGCAAGCTGCGGTTCGAGGACGTTACCGAGAAGGCCGG
>Ga0335081_10020937_pt1 | contig 10580 bp, 10 predicted proteins | sample Lox_Sample_35_FD_206713 | JGI IMG/M metagenome (GOLD analysis project Ga0335081, IMG submission 206713) | Soil microbial communities from Loxahatchee National Wildlife Refuge, Florida, United States - Lox_Sample_3.5 | ecosystem: Environmental > Terrestrial > Soil > Wetlands | place: USA... | reverse complement strand
ACGCGGGCCGCTTCCGGCTTCCCCGCGTCGCGCCGGGCACGCACCGGATGCTCGTGCGCACGATCGGCGGTGAGGAGGTCGAAGCAACCGTCACCGTTCCCGGCGCCGGCGTCGACGTGGTCCTTCCAGGCACCCCCAAGCGCCGCAGGAGCGCCGCGTGAACCCTTCCAACTCAGCCACTGCACCCGAAGGAGCAACATGCCCACATACCTGACCCCCGGCGTGTACGTCGAGGAGGTCTCGAGCGGAAAGAAGCCAATCGAGGGAGTCGGCACGGCCGTCGCGGCGTTCGTCGGACTCGCACCCGGTGGCCCGGTCAACGTGCCCATGCGGGTCTCGAACTGGAGCCAGTTCGCCCGCATCTACGGCGACACCACCAACCCCGACAACGGGCCCTTCATGCCCGGCGCCTATCTAGCTCACTCCGTCTACGGGTACTTCCAGAACGGCGGCAGCCTGTGCTGGGTCGTGCGGGTCGGCGCCGAAGAGAACGGCAAGTCGAGTGCGCGCGCTGCGCTTCCCGCGGCTACGGACCGGAGCGTCGAGGCGCTGCGGGCGATTGCCCTAGACGGCGCCGGTGCGTCGATCGACGTCGAGATCAGCGAGGAGGAGACGCCCCCGGAGGGAGACCCCACCTACAAGATCGTGATCACCGCTGGCCCGCAGCGCGAGGAGTACGGAAGCGTTTCACTACGCAAGGGTCGCACCTACATCGCCACCAAGGTCAACGCCGAGTCGAAGCTGATCAAGATCGAGGACACCGGGGCGGCGCTGCCGGAGGTTCGGTTGGCGCCGGGCAAGTACGCGCTCCAACTGCCCTCGGCCGCCCCCTCTGAGGTCAAGCCGGCCGACTTCGAGGGCGACGTCGCCAAGCGCCGCGGCATGGGCGGCCTTGCCGCGATCGACGAGATCACGATGATCGCGATGCCGGACCTGATGCAGTTCGGGTCGAACGGCGACGGCGCTCGCGTGCGCGACCTCCAGGGCAAGATGATCGCCCACTGCGAGGGCGCCGGTGAACGCATGGCAATTCTCGACTGCCCGCCTGAGTTGAGTCCGCAAGAGGTGTACGAGTGGCGAATGAACGCCGCGGGCTATGACTCCAAGATGGCTGCGCTCTACTACCCATGGATCGAGGTCATGGATCCATTGACGCGCCGTCCGATCACGATCCCGCCCTCGGGACATGTCGCCGGGTTGTGGGCGCGCGTGGACCAGCAGCGCGGAGTGCACAAGGCGCCCGCGAACGAGGTGGTGATGGGAGCCAACGGGCTCGGCTTCCAGGTGACCCACGCCGAGCAAGGGAGCCTCAACAAGAACGGGGTGAACTGTATCCGGGCCTTCCCCGGCCGCGGCATCCGGATCTGGGGCGCGCGGACGCTGTCAAGCGATCCGGAGTGGCGCTACATCAACGTGCGGCGGCTGTTCAACTTCGTCTCGGAATCGATCATCACCGGAACGCAGTGGAGCGTGTTCGAACCCAACGATCCGTTCCTGTGGACCAGTCTGTCGATCAGCGTCTCGAACTTCCTGCGCAACGTCTGGCGCAGCGGAGCCCTGTTCGGCGCCACGCCGGGTGAGGCGTTCTACGTCAAGTGCGACGCCGAGACGAACCCGCCCGAGGTAGTCGAGGCTGGTCGCGTCATCTGTGAGATCGGGATCGCTCCGGTCAAGCCGGCCGAGTTCGTCATCTTCCGCCTGAGCCAGTTCACCGGCGGCGGCGCCCCGGAGACTGCCGAAGGCGCAGAGTAACTACAACTGAGGAGAATCAGCGATGGCCGACATTCAGGTTGGAAACCTGTTGAAGCTGGAGATCGACGGAGTGTCCGACGCACTCATGTTTCACAAGTTCGATCCGCCCAATATGTCACTGGACAACGTCACCCACAACACGTGGGACGAGAACGGGAACCTCCAGCCCGCCTCGGGGGGCGGGAAGAATCCGCTCACCGGCGATTGGGGAATCGAACGTGCCGTCGACGACAAGGGCGTGCTGTTCCAGTGGTTCAAGGACACGAACGAAAAGGGACGGTCGGATCCCGACACCAAAAAGGACTGCAAGGTCTACTACCTCAACCTGGACGGCTCGATCCTCAAGACATGGGCCCTCAACAAGACCTCAATCCTGAGCTACGCAGCCTCCGGCGTGGACGCCAACTCGAACGCCCTCTTGACCGAGTCTGTCCGGATGCATTCCGAGGACATCGACCTAGTGCAGTGAGTGATGTATGCAGACCGAGATCAGCTTCACACTGCCGGTCGGGTATGTGGACGACCACGGCGAGACCCACCGCCAGGGGGTTATGCGCCTCGCAACCGCCCGCGACGAGATCGAGCCGTTGCGCGATCCTTCGGTACGGGCCAACGGAGCGCATCTGAGCGTCCTGTTGCTGGCGCGGACCGTGACGCGTATCGGCTCGGTCACGGACATCACCCCAGCGCTGGTGGAGGGCCTGTTCGCAGCGGACTTCGACCACCTGCAACGGATCTACGAGCGTGTGAACGCCGATGGCGATGCCGTCGGGATCGTCAGCTGTCCACACTGCGCCGAGCGCTTCGAGATCGATCTGACCGAGGTCGAGGATGAGCGCCTGGGGGAATGACCGGGCCGTCGCCGCAGGCCCTGCTCGCGGAGACGGCCCGCCTCGCCCACCACTTCCACTGGTCGCTCGACTCGATCCTCGATCTCGAGCATGGAGACCGGCGCCTGTTCCTGGCCGAGGCGGAGAGCCTCGGGGTGGCCTGGGCGCCGTCGCGCGGTGATGAGCGTTAAGCGACATCTGGTGGTCGCCCGGCGCGCCGAACGACGCGCGTCGCCGGCGAGCCGGTACGGACTCGGCAAACGCGTGCTGGCCGCCCGGGAGCCGAAGCTGCTGCGCGCCTCGACCCGGCTGGCCGCTGCTCGGCTGGGCCGGCCGTCGGCACCTCGCCAGGACTCTGGCGCTGGAGATACGTATTTGGTGGCTGGAACGCCAAAGTCCAACGCGGAGCCAGCGGGGCCGCGTACCACCGTGACCCCAGAGGCGCTCGGGCTCGGGCCGGCTGGCTTCGAGTGGCTGTTCGGGGATCCGGACAAGGCGCTGTCCCATCCCGACGTCACCGCCGGGCCGGCAGCGTCGCTGCCGGCGCTGTCGCCCGAACAGCGAAGGGTGCAGCGGCTCTCGCGGCTCACCGCACGTGGCGGCTCCCCATACGGGCGCGGGGCCCGAATCAGCGAGGGCACCGCCGACGCACCCGTTCCGGCGGCGCCCGCCGCGTCCCCCGATCGGCGGGCCACCCGGGTCAACGACGCCCCACCGGCGCTAACGACCGAGGCGGTCAGGGCCGAATTGCGGCGCGCGTCGCGTGAAGGTTCGACACCCGCGCCACCGCGTGAAGGGTCGACACCCGCGCCACCGGCGTCACCCGCGCCTGCGCCCGCGACCCCGCCTGCGTTCAAGCCGGCACCTGCCCCCACGCCACCGCCGCAAGCCGCTGCCCCACCGGCGTCCGCGTCGCCACCGGCGGCAGCGCCAGAGTCCGTGGCGCCGACAGATACGGCCGCGCCACCCCGCCCCCCGCGACAGCGCCTGGTCGCCAGCAGGCGCCCGGTCGCCACGCCGCCGCGCACGCTCGACCGCGCGAGCAGCGAGCCGGTCAAGTCTTCCGTCCCGCCGAACGAACGGAGAGCTACCGTTGCGCCGCCACCGCCACCGCCACCGCCAACGGCGCCGGCCACCGCTCCGCCACCGACCACGGCAATCGCGTCAGCAGCACGGCCGGCGCAGGCCGCGGTCATTGCGCGGACGAAGCTGCTCCTCCCGCCGTCACCGGGTCCGCGCTCGGTTCGCCTCGCACGACGACCGTCACAGAGCCCCGCCGCTATGCCGCCGCCCCCACCCTCGTTCACGCCCGCGCCACCACCGCCGCGGCGCGAGACTGAGCCGCCGCCACCATCGCCGCGGCGCGCCGCCGTGCCGGCGTCACGCCGGCCGGTCCCGGTGCGCTCCGAGATGCCGCGCCACTCCCCGGCCGTTCGCCCCACGATCCAGCGGGTGCCGCGACCGACAACACCCGCGCCGAGGAGTCTCGCCCCCACCCCCGCCCCGGCCCCCGCGCCGGCGCCCCGCGGCCCGTCGCTCCTGCGGCGCGCGCTCGCGGCGCTCGCCCCGCGCCCAACGCCGGCGGCATCACCAGCTCCCGCCCGCCCCCCAGCGGCCGATGGCGTTCAACATGACATATACGTGACTTCAGCGCCATCGGCGCCCCCGCCCGTCACCGTCGTCGCAAGACCGGGGCGCAGTTCCCAACCACAGCCGTGGGCGCCCGCAGAGCGCTCATCCCAACCGCTCATGCGGGCGCCCGCAGGGCCAGTCGCGCCGAACCTGCCCACTTCAAGCATCGCCCACGACCCGACCCCATCATCCGTCCCTCACGTCGGTCAGCCCGCCACCACCGCCGCCACCACCTCGCCCGCCCCGACCAACGAGCACGCCGACGCCGCCTACCGCGACCTCCTCACCAGGGTCCGCGAGGAGCGCGAGCAACTCGGCCAGCTCATCTCTCACCCGTTCTGATCGTCATGCCTCCCAAGATGCGCGGAGAAGACCTGTTCACCAACGACATCTTCAAGATCGAGCTGCCCGGCTCGGTCACGGTCGGCCACTTCTCGCGCTGCTCCGGCCTCGAGATGTCGTTCGAGGTATTCGAGTACGCCGAGGGCGGAAACAACGAGTTCGCCCACAAGCTCCCCGGCCGGCTCACCTACCCGAACCTGGTTCTCAGCCGCGGCCTCACAGACTCCGACGCGTTGCTCAGATGGTTCGCCCAGACCAAGACCAAAGCCCAGACCGGCGACATCACGTTGACCGTCCGCGGCGGCGACCAAACGCGCACGTTCGCGTTCCACGATGCGTTCCCGGTTAAGTGGACCGGCCCGTCCTTCGACGCCAACGGCGCGGCCGTGTTCGGAACCGAGACGCTCGAGATCGCCCACTCGGGCATGGTCCTCCCCACGTAACCACGGCCATGGCGATCCCGAGCGGATTCCAGAAAGCGCGCCTGGAGATCGACGGCGGCGACTCGATCGAATGCGCCTTCAACCCGCAGACCTACACCATCAGCAAGGCCAACGTGTGGACGTACAAGCCGACGCAGGGCCGCGACCTGCCCGACCCCGAGTTCGGTGGCGGGCTGCCGATGACCTACAAACTCGGCCTGCTACTCGATACGTCTCTCGACGGCCCGGACGCCTCGGTCAAGGACGACGCGAACAAGCTCATGCGGGCGATGCACGGAAACGGCAGCGCTCCGAAGTTCATCACCTTCAGCTGGGGGTCGGTGAAGCTGCCGAAGGCGGCGCCGATGTCGATCTCGATCCAGTACGCGATGTTCCATCCCAACGGCGAGCCCGTGCGCGCGTTCGTCGAGCTCGAGCTCGCCCAGGCGGAAGCAACCTCCCCCGTCGGTCAGGCCCAGAACCCCACGACCCGCGGCACCGCGGGAGTCCGCCAACACGTCGTCCAGGGCGGCGACTCGCTGGAGTCGATCGCCTATCAGACCTACCGGGATCCGACAAAGTGGCGCGCGATCGCGGAGGCCAACCACATCGACGATCCGCTGCGCATCAGCCGCGGGACCTCGCTCACCGTTCCGAGGCTGGACGGATGACGCCCGGCACCACACAGGAGCGACACGTCGCGCTCTACTCGATCCTGGTCGACGGCGAGGCCATCGACGAGCGGCTGGCGAAGCGCGTGCGTGAGGTGCGCATACTCAACTACCTGCGACTCCCGGACGTGTGCACGTTCACCGCCACCTTCCCTCGGGGAGCGAAGGGGACCCCAGAGCCGATCGATGAGCATCCTTTTGCGATCGGCAGCCGGCTCGAGATCAAGCTTGGGGCGCGCGAGCAGCTGACCACCACCACCCTGTTCAACGGCGACATCCTCACGCTCGATGTGGAGTTCGGATCGGGCAGCATCGAGCTGCTCGTGCGTGGCCTGGACCGCTCGCACACGCTGCAGCGTTCACGAAAGGTGCGCACCTTCCAGAACCAGACAGCGAGCGACATCGTCGAGAAGATCGCCCGCGAGGCCGGCTTGGACCTGGACACCGACCCGAGCGGCGACCCACACGAGTTCGTCCAGCAGGACAACGAGACCGACTGGGATTTCATCTGGCGGCTGGCCGAGCGGATCGGCTTCGAGTTCGTGGTCGCAGACGGGGTCGCGCATTTCCGCCGCCAGAGCACCGAGACATCCCCAACCGAACTTGAGTGGCCGGACGCGCTCCGGTCGTTCCGCCCACGCGTTACCGCGATCCAGCAGGTCAAGGAGGTCACGCTGGCCACGTTCGACCCGAAGACCAAGGAGGCGATCGATGCGACCGCCTCCGATCCGAATCAGATCTCGCGTATCGGCATCGACCGTCAGACGGTCCAACACGCCTTCGACGACGCCCGCGTCCACATCGCCACCGAACCCGTCGACAGCCATAGCGAGGGCCAGGCTGTGGCCCAGGCGCTGCTCGACAAACTTGCTAATGCCTACGTCGCCGCCGAGGGCGTCTGCGACGGAAACCCGGCGATCCGGGCCGGGACGCCCGTGAACATCACCGGCGTCGGGCAGAAGTTCAGCGGGACCTACCGCGTCGCCGCCGCCACGCATGTCCTGCGCGGGGGCAGCATGTACGAGACGACGTTCGCCACCGAGACCGCACACACGCTGCTCGGCAACGTGGGAACCACCACCAGCACCGCCGCCGCGCCGCCCTTCGGCAGCCAGCTCGTCATCGGCGTGGTCACCAACAATCGAGATCCCGACGACATGGGGCGCGTGCGAGTGCATTACCCGTCGCTAGGACCGGACATCGAGGGTGCGTGGGCACGCATCGTGACACCGAGCGCCGGCAACGCGCGCGGGATGCTGATGCTGCCCGTCGTGGGCGAGGAGGTGCTGATCGGCTTCGAGCACGACGAAACCACCCGCCCTTATGTGCTCGGGTCGCTGTTCAACGGTGTGGATAAGCCCGGCGAGGATCTGCTTCAGGACTACGACGGCTCGTTCGCGCTGCTCAGCGATCACAAGGTGCACATCTCGGCGATCGAGGACATCGCGATCGATGGCCAGAAGCTCGCATTCACCGCCGACACCGAGATCACGATCGACGCCGGAACGACGCTCACGCTGAAGTGCGGACCGAGCCAGATCCAGTTGAACAGCGGCGGGGTCACGGTCAGCGGCCCGATGATCAACCTCGGATGAGCGACCTGATCGGATCCGGCCTTGCCTTTCCGCTCCATGCCGATCAGCGGGGATCACTCGCCCTGAGCCAGGGCGTCGAGGACATCGAGCAGGCGATCGCGCTGATCCTGGGCACCGCGCCTGGTGAGCGGCCGATGCGGCCCGAGTTCGGATGCGCCGTCCACGAGGTGGTGTTCGACGCGATCGACGCCGCGATCTTCGCCAGGGTCCACAGCGCGGTGCACGAGGCCCTCGAGCGCTGGGAGCCGCGCATCGAGGTGGTCGAGCTCGAGATCGAGCAGTCGAACGACGAGCCCGGCAAGCTGCTCGTGGGGATCACCTATCGCGTACGCGCTACCAGCCGCCTCTACAACCTGGTCTACCCGTTCTATGCGATCCCCGCCGAGGAGTTCGGATGATCCCACCCGGCGTCCGCCTCGACCCCCGTGGACACGCTGACCTGACTGCCGAGGCGCGCGCCCGCATCGCAAACCTCTGCCCGGAGCTGCACGCCGAGAGCGATCCCGGGGAGACCTTGATCGAGCTGTTCGCATGGATGACAGGGCTCGCGATCGAACGGCTGGCGCGCGTGCCCGACAAGCTTCACATCGCGCTGCTCGACATGCTGGGAATTGAGCTGCGCCCGCCCGCACCGGCGTGCGCTGATCTCCGACTGCGGCTCAGCGCTGCCGCGCAGCGGCCCGTCAACATCCGCGCCGGCACCGAGGTCGGTACGACGCGCACGGCGTCCGAAGACTCGATTGTGTTCCACGTCCCGGAGCCGTTCACGATCGCGCCTCTGCGCCCGGTCTCGTACGTGATCGAACGCGCGGGGGCTGCCCGGGAGATCGGCGTCATGGACGGCGTCGCACATCCGCACGGCCCCGACCGGATTCCGTACGCGCAGCCCCCTGCGGTCGGGGACGCGCTCTACCTCGGGTTTGAGCAGAGCATCGCGCGGCTGCTCGTGCAGGTCTCGCTCGAGGCCTCGATGGCGCGCGGCGCCGGCGTCCGTCCCGAAGATCCGCCGCTACGGTGGGAGGCGAGCCAGAGCGACGGTGCGTGGAGCGAGGTGGATGTGCTCACCGACCTGACCGGGGGGTTCAACTACGGCTCCGGGACGGTCGAGCTCCAGATGCCTTCGACCTCGGGGATCGAGCCGATCGCGGGGCGGCGCCTGCATTGGCTGCGCTGCCGCATCGCAGAAACGACGCGTGTCGGCGACCAGCCGGCCGCCTACCAGCACACGCCCGAGATCTACCGAATCACCGCCGCACCCATCGGCGCGCTCCTAGCCGCCGAGCATTCCACAGCAGAATTCGGAGAGCTCCTCGGCACCAGCACCGGCGAGCCCGGGGAGACGTTCACGACGCGCTTCGCCCCCGTGCTCGAGCTCGCCCCTGGCGAGACTCTCGAGGTCCAGACGCCGGGCGGCGAGTGGGAAGCCTGGGAGGAGGTGGACTCGTTTGCCGACTCGGATCCCGACGACCGCCACTTCACGATCGACCTAGTCCGAGGGCTGATCCGGCTCGGCCCGGAGGTCCACGAGCCACTCGCCGGCCTGGTGCGCCACGGCTCGACCGCCACCAAGGGCGGGGCACTGCGCATGTCGCGCTACCGGCACGGGGGCGGTCAGATCGGCAACGTCTCCCCCGGAAGCTTGAGCACGCTACGCAGCGCGATCCCGGGCGTCGCGTCCGTGACCAACCCTGGTCCGGCCCGCGGCGGCGTCGATTCGCAGAGCGTGCGCTCCGCGCGCGCCCAGGCGGCGCTGGAGATTCGCACCCGCCACCGTGCCGTGACCGCACAGGACTATGAATTCCTCGCTACCGATGCCTCCCCGCGCGTCGCGCGGGCAGTGCGCGTGCCAGCCGGCGAGCCCGGTGTGACATTGGGCATCCTGCCGCGCATCGATCCTGCCAACCGCAGACTGACGATCGATGAGCTGACGCCGGACCGCGAGCTCCTCGAGGTGGTAGCGCGGTACCTCGACGCACGTAAGGTCGTCGGGTGCCCCGTGCGGCTGGCCCCGGTGCGGTTCCGCGGCGTGTCCGTTGTGGTCAACCTGGAGGCAACGCCCCGAGCAGAGACCGAGCAGATCGAGCACCGGGTCCGCGACGCGCTCCATACCTATCTGAACCCGCTGATCGGCGGCGCCGGCCTGGGCTGGCCGTGCGGGCGACCGCTCCACCAGGGTGAGCTGTACGCGGTCGTTCAGGCCGTAGCGGGGGTTGAGGCAGTCAAGATCCTTCGGCTCTATGAGGTCAACCTGGGAACCGGCGAACGCGCGAGCAAGCCGGCGGCCCGACAGATCGTGCTGGCGCCCGATGAGCTAATCGCGTCGGGGGACCACATCGTGAGGGTCAACCGGCGTGAGCCCTGAACGTCAGCAGGAGTCGTCGGGATCGCCCACACGTGACACCCGGGCGACGCACCCGGACGCAGGTCCCACCAGCATCGTGATTGCGCTTCAGCACACCCACGGGAATCGGCAGGTCGCGCGCATCGCCTCGCAACGGCTCGCGCGCCAGCCGGCGGCCGTCGCGGCGCCGCCACCGCCTGCCGATCGCTCATGGGCGGAGCAGACGACCGACCCGAACAAGCCACTCGGGAAGGAAATTGACGAGCTCGCGAAGCTGACCAGCGAGGCGTTCCTTCAGGAACGCGAGAGCGTTGCGGTGCGTGCGTCGAGGTACGGGCCGGACCACGACCGCGACGTCCTCGAACTCGAGGCGATCGAGTTTGTCGCCGCGCAGCGACGCCTGGACCCGTTGGTGCGCCGGGACGACTACTACAGCCACGACGGGGATGGCATGCAGCGCCGGAACATTCGCGTTCTACTCGAGGCCGGGATCAGGGATACGGGCTCGCTGAAGAAGGCCGCCGACAAGATCGAGCACCGGTCAAAGAGCGTCGAGCTCGACATCTCGGCGATTGAGACCGAGGCGAACGCCTTCGGACGGCAGTTCGAGATCCAGGCCGCAGACTTCGCGCGCGGGATGTTGGCTCAGGGCGAGAAGGAGATTCTGCGGACCCTCATGTCCTACGGGTTGAGTGCGGAGTGGGCTGACCGGGGCGCCAACGACCTCGCTCACCAGAGCGTCGATGACGTCGCGGAGCGGCTCGTCAGTAGTCCCGCCCCATGGGAGGCGGACAGCTACCACGACGAGATCAACAAGCCGAGGCCGGGCAGGATGCACCGCCTCACCCTCGCCCAGGACGTCCGGGCTCTGAGGGCGCAACAGCAAGTCGTCGAGGACCTGCGCCAGCCGATGGCCGCTTTCGTCAAGCACGACTGGCAGCGAGGTGAGTACATCCCCGACGAGGTCGGCTACCAGGCCGCGAGGCAACGGTTCG
>Ga0335081_10020935_pt1 | contig 10581 bp, 7 predicted proteins | sample Lox_Sample_35_FD_206713 | JGI IMG/M metagenome (GOLD analysis project Ga0335081, IMG submission 206713) | Soil microbial communities from Loxahatchee National Wildlife Refuge, Florida, United States - Lox_Sample_3.5 | ecosystem: Environmental > Terrestrial > Soil > Wetlands | place: USA: Florida... | reverse complement strand
GACCCGGACGCTGGAAACGATCGCGATGCTCAAGGCCGAGTTCGGGGTGAACATGACGCTCGGTGCCTCGAACGTGAGCTTCGGCATGCCGGACCGGCACTCGATCGCCGCCGCGTTCCTGCCCATCGCCATCAGATGCGGGCTGACCAGCGCCATCATGGACGCGCGCGCGCCGCAGATCGTCCGCGCGGTCAAGGCGGCCGACCTAGTGCTGGGCCGCGACGAGTGGGGCGCCGCCTGGATCGCGGCCCACCGCGCCCAGCAAGCCAAAGAGCAAGCCAAAGAGCAAGCCAACGAGCAAGCCAACGAGCAAGCCGCCGCCCAGCAAGCGGTGCAGCAGCAGGCGGCAGCCCAAGCGCAGCAGCAGGATGCCACGTGACGGTTACGGAAGACGCGGGAACCCGCCCCGTTCGGGTCAATCTGCTCTTCAACTCCCGGCCCGTGCGAGTCCCGTCCGGCGTGACCCTGTTCGACGCGGCCAGCTGGAACGGCATCGCGATCGATTCCACCTGCGGCGGCCACGGCACCTGCAAGAAATGCCGGATCAGGATCGCGGACGACCCGCCCGCGCCGTCCAGCCTGGACATCCGGGCCTACACGCCGCAGGAGATCAGGGACGGCTGGCGGCTGGCCTGCCGCACCATCGCCACGCAGGACACCCAGGTCGAGGTACCGCCGCTGACCACCCGGCCCAAGGCGGCCACGGTGGGCGTCGGCCGCCAGGTCATCCTGCGCCCGGCGGTGCAGAAGCGTTACCTGGAGCTGGCCGAGCCGAGCCTGGCCGACCAGGCCAGCGACCTGGAGCGGGTGCTGGCCCAGCTGGAGGACCTGGAGCCGCGGGCCGAACTGTCCGTGCTGAAGACCCTCGGCCGCACGCTGCGCGAGGCTGACTATAAGGTCACCGCGGTGGTCGTGGACGACGTGCTGATCGCGGTCGAGCCCGGCGACACCACCGCGCGGCGGTTCGGCATCGCCTTCGACCTGGGCACCACCACGGTGGTGGCCACCCTGCTCGACCTGTCCACCGGCACGCCGGCCGGGGTGGAGTCCACGCTGAACTCCCAGCAGCCGTTCGGCGCGGACGTGATCACCCGGATCAGCGCCACCATGATGGACCCGGGCAACCTGGACAAGCTGCAGAACCTGGCCCACCAGACGCTGGCCGAGCTGGCCCAGGCGGTCTGCGCCCAGAGCGGGGTCGAGCCGGAGGAGGTGTACGAGGTCGCGGTGGCGGGCAACGCCACCATGACCCACCTGGTGCTGGGCATCCACCCCGAACCGCTCGGCATGGCGCCGTTCATCCTGTCCACCAGGTTGTTCCCCGAGGTGCTCGCGGCCGACCTGGGCCTGGCCGGGGCGGTGCACCCGCAGGCCCGGGCGGTGGTGTTCCCCGCGTTCGGCGCTTACGTGGGCGGCGACATCACGGCCGGGCTGCTGGCCAGCGGGATGGACCGGGACGCCCGGGTCCGGCTGTTCGTCGACATCGGCACCAACTGCGAAATCGTGCTCGGCAACCGGGAGTGGCTGATGGCCACGGCCGCGCCGGCCGGGCCCGCGTTCGAGGGCGCCGCGATCCGGTGCGGGATGCGCGCCGCCGACGGCGCCATCGAGGTGGTCACGATGAACGCGGACGAGCTGAGCCTGAAGGTGATCGGCGACGCCGAGCCGCAGGGCCTGTGCGGGTCCGGCCTGGTGGACGCCGTGACCGGCCTGGTCCGGATGGGCCTGCTCGACTCCTCCGGCCGGTTCATCAGCGAGGAACAGGCCACGGCGCTCGCGCCGGGGCTCGCGGGCCGGCTGACCACGATCGGCAAGGAGCGGGTGTTCGTGCTGCACTGGCGGGGTCCCGCCGAGGACAGCATCTACCTGTCCCAGCGCGACGTCCGCGAGCTGCAGTTCGCCAAGGCGGCCATCGCCACCGGCTGGCAGATCCTGCTCGAGGAGGCCGGGCTGGAGGCGGCCGATGTGAAGCAGGTGCTGCTGGCCGGATCGTTCGGCAGCTACCTGTCCGCGGCCAGCGCGATCAGGATCGGCCTGGTCCCCGAGGTGCCGGTGATGCGCGTGGTGTCCGCGGGCAACGTGGCCGGCGAGGGGGCCAAGATGGCGCTGCTCAGCCTGCGTGAGCGGGCCGGCGGCCTGGCGCTGCTGGAGGAGGTGAGGTATGTCGAGCTGTCTGACCGCGCCGATTTCAACGACCGCTTCGTCGATCAGCTTCCCTTCCCGCCCTCGGGGGGATGCCAGGGGGGTCCGGGGGGATGGAGTCCCCCCGGTGGCTAGCACAGTCGTCCCCCCTGGCAAGCACCTTGAGATCGTGGCCTGCGGGGCGCTGGCCGGGCACGTGCGCGAGATCGTGGCCCGCCGCGGCTGGCCGGCCGCCGTGACCCCGCTGCCCGCCGTGCTGCACAACCGGCCGCAGCAGATCGTCCATGCGGCCGAACGGGCCGTGGCCTCCGCTCTGGCGTCGGGCCGGACCGTGGTCCTGGCCTACGCTGACTGCGGCAGCTACGGCGCGCTGGACGAGCTGTGCGCGCGGTACGGCGTGCCCCGGCTGCCCGGGCTGCACTGCTACGACGTGTTCGCCGGCGCCGACCAGATGGCGGCCATGTTCGGCGCGGAGCCGGGGACCTACGTGCTCACCGACTTCCTGCTGTGCAGCTTCGACCGGTCCGTGCTGGCCGAGCTGGGCCTGGACCGGTACCCGGAGCTGTGGGACGACTACTTCGGCCACTACACCCGGCTGGTCTGGCTGGCGCAGCAGCCATCGCCGGCGCTCGAAGCCGAGGCGGGCCGGGTAGCCGGGATGTTCGGCCTGCCGCTGACCCGGGTCGACGTCGGGGTGACCCGGCTGGAGCGGGCGCTCGAGGAGATCCTATGACCAGCCTGCGCGAACTGCTGTCTGCGCCGCGGTACGAGGTGATCCCGGCCAAGGGCACCGAGCAGGCCGTCGCGGAGTGGGTGCCCGCCGGGATGACCGTCGCGGTCACCGCATCGCCGGTCAAGGGCCTGGGGCCGACGATCGAGCTGGCCGAGAAGCTGGCCGCCCGGGGCTACCGGGTGGTGCCGCACCTGGCCGCCCGCTCGGTGACCAGCGACGCGCACCTGGACGAGATCGTGGCCCGGCTGACGGCCTGCGGGGTGGACGACGTGTTCGTGCCCGGCGGTGACGCGACGCACCCGGCCGGCCCGTTCGACGGCGCGCTGCCGCTGCTCGAGCGGCTGGACGAGCTGGGCCGCCCGTTCGGCCGGATGGGGATCACCGGCTATCCGGAGAGCCACCCCAAGATCCACGACGACGTCACCGTCCAGGCCATGTGGGACAAGCGCAGGTACGCCAGCTACATCGTGAGCAACGTGACCTTCGACGCGACCGGCCTGGGGCGCTGGATCGAACGGATCAGGGCGCGCGGCGTGACCTTGCCGCTGTGCGTAGGGCTGGCCGCGCCGGCCGAGCGGGCCCGGCTGCTGCGGATGGCCTCGGTGGCGGGCGCCTCGGAGTCGGCCCGCTTCATCACCAGGCACCCGGGCTGGATCCTGCGGTTCTGGGTGCCCGGCGGGTACAGCCCGGACCGGTTCCTCGACCGCGCGGCTCCGGCCATCACCGCGCCCGGCGCGGTCGTGGCCGGGCTGCACCTGTTCACCTTCAACCAGCTCCAGCCGGCCGAGCAGTGGCGCAAGGCCGCGCTGGAGCGCACCGGAATCGACCAACCACGACTCGCGGGATGATTCATGACTGAGACTCCGGCGCGGGCCAGCGCCGTCATCATCGGGGCCGGCATCGTCGGCAACAGCCTCGTGCACCACCTGGCGCAACTCGGCTGGCGGGACCTCGTCCTGGTGGACAAGGGCCCGATGCCGAACCCGGGCGGCTCGACCGGCCACGCATCCAACTTCATCTTCCCGATCGAGTACTCCAAGATGATGTTCGAGCTGACCGAGGACAGCACCGCGCAGTACAAGCAGCTCGGCGTGTTCACCCAGAGCGGCGGCCTCGAGGTGGCCCGTACCCCGGAACGGATGATCGAGCTGCGGCGGCGGTGCAGCCAGGCCAAGGCCTGGGGCATCCCGGCCGAGCTGGTCACCCCGGGCGAGGTGAACAAGCTGGTGCCGTACCTGGACGAGTCGGTCATCCTGGGCGGCGCGCACTTCCCGACCGTGGGCGTGGTCGACTCGCTGCGGGCCGGCACGCTGATGCGGGAGAGCGCGCAGCAGTCCGGGTCGCTCACCGTGCTGGCCGGCACCGAGGTGCACGGCATTTCTGTCGAGGGCGGTGCTGGCCTGGCCGGCGGTGCCGGCGGGCGGGTGCGCGCCGTGACCACGAGCGCGGGCGAGATCGAGACGGACAACGTGGTCATCTGCTGCGGCGTCTGGTCGCCGCGGATCGCGGCGATGGCCGGCGCCCGGCTCGCGCTGACTCCCACCGTGCACCAGATGATCAGCGTCGGCCCGATCGCGCTGTTCGCCGACACGCCCGGCGAGATCTCCTACCCGATCGTCCGCGACGTGGACACCAACATGTACGAGCGCCAGCACGGCGGCGACATGGAGGTCGGCTCGTACGCGCACCGGCCGATCATCGTCGCGCCGGACGAGATCCCCTCCATCGAGGAGTCGGTGCTCTCGCCCACCGAGATGCCGTTCACCCAGGACGACTTCGACCCGCAGCTGGAGCAGGCGCTCGAGCTGATGCCGGAGCTGCTGGGCGATGAGAAGGCCGGGATCAGGTACGCGATCAACGGGCTGATCTCGATGACACCCGACGGGCACCCGCTGCTCGGCGAGATGCCCGAGGCCAGGGGCCTGTGGGCGGCCGCGGCGAGCTGGATCAAGGAGGGCCCAGGCTGCGGCCGCGCGGTGGCCGAGCTGATGTCCGGCCGGGTGCCAACGGTCGACGTGCACGAGGCGGACGCGGCCCGGTTCTACCCGCACCAGCAGACCGTCGAGCACGTACGCGGCCGGGCCCGCGAGGGCTTCAACAAGATGTACGGCATCGTGCACCCGGCCGAGCAGTGGGAATCGGGCCGGCCCATCCGCGTCAGCCCGGTGTACGAGCGGGAGCGCGCGCTGGACGCGGTGTTCTACGAGACCGCGGGCTGGGAGCGGCCGCACTGGTACGCGTCGAACTCAGGCCTGACCGAGCGGTACGCGGGCCGGCTGATGGACCGGACCGCCGAATGGGAGTCGCGCTGGTGGTCGCCGGTCATCAACGCCGAGCACCTGGCCATGCGGGACGCCTGCGCCCTGGTCGACCTGTCCGCGTTCGCCGTGCTGGAGATATCCGGGCCCGCCGCGCTGGACGCGGTGCAGAACCTGTCCGTGGCGCAGCTGGACGTGCCGGTCGGCCGGGTCGTCTACACCTCCTGGCTGGACGAGAACGGCGGCTTCCGGGCCGACCTGACCGTCATGCGGCTGGCCGATGACCGGTTCCGGGTGGTGACCGGCGGCGCGACCGGGATGTCGGATGCGGCATGGATCCGCCGCCACCTGCCGCCCGGGGCGTTCCTGGCCGACCTCACCTCGGCCTGGACCACGATCGGGCTGTGGGGGCCGCGGGCCAGGGACGTGCTGGCCGCGGTGACTGGCGACGACGTCTCCCGCGATGGGTTCGGTTTCGGCACCTGCAGGGAGATCGAGGTCGGAGGGGTCGTGGTGCTCGCGTCGCGGATCTCCTACGTGGGCGAGCTCGGCTGGGAACTGCACGTGCCGATCGAGCAAGGCCTGCGGCTGTGGGACACGCTGTGGGCGGCGGGACAGCCGCACGGGCTCATCGCGGCCGGCATCGGGGTGTACGGCACCACCGGGCGGCTGGAGAAGGGGTACCGGGCGTTCGGCGCCGAGCTGACCGCGGACTACACGCTGGTCGAAGCCGGCATGACCAGGCCCAAGGTGAAGTCGCAGGACTTCATCGGCAAACAGGCCTACCTGCGGCAGCGTTCGGCGCCGCCGTGCGCGGTGATGTGCACGCTGACCGTGGACTCGCACGCCTCCGCGGACGGGTCGCTGCGCTACATGCTGGGCGGCGAGCCGATCCTGTCGGCCGGCGGCGAGCGCCTGGTCGACGCCAAGGGGCGGCCGTCGTACGTGACCAGCGCGGGCTCGGGCCCGTCGGTGGGCAAGCACCTGCTGATGGCCTACCTGCCCGCTGCTGAGGCGGTCGAGGGCAACGCGCTGCTGGTCGAGTACATGGGCGAGCAGTATCCGGTCACGGTGGCGCGGGCCAGCGCGACTCCGCTGTTCGACCCGGAGAACGCCCGGATCAGGAGCTGATCGTGGAGATTCTGGTCTGTATCAAGCGGGTGCCCACCGTGGGCGGCAAGATCGCGGTGACCCCGGACGGGCAAGAGGTCGACACCCGGGCGTCCGGGTTCTCGATCAGCCCGCACGAGGAATGCGCGGTCGAGGAGGCGGTGCAGATCACCGAGCGGGACGGCGGCTCGGTCTCAGTGCTGACCCTCGGCCCCGAGGCGGCGATCGAGCAGCTGCGCGGCGCGCTCGCCCTGGGCGCGCACCGGGCGGTGCTGCTGGAGACCGACGGCCGGGAGTTCGGCCCGATCGCGACGGCCACCGCCATCGCCGCCGAGGTCCGGACGCATCCGTACGATCTGGTGCTGCTGGGCAACGAGGCGGCCGACACCGGCGACTACCAGGTCGGCGTCCGGCTCGCGCACGAGCTCGGCTGGCCGGTGGCCACCGGGATCAAGAACCTGTCGGTGTCGTCCGGCGGAGTAGTGGCGCGCCGGGAGTACCGCGGCGTGGAGGAGGCGTACTCGCTGCCGCTGCCCGCCGTGGTCACGGTCAAGGAGGGCATCAACCTGCCGCGTTACCCGTCGCTGCCCGGGCGGCTGCGGGCCAAGCGCGCCCCCGTCGACCGCTCCTCGCCCGCCTTTGCGGCCGAGGGCCTGCGCAAGCAGGCACTCCGGGTGCCCGAGTCCAGCCACCACCAGGCCGAGGTGCTCGGCGAGGGCGTTGACGCGGTTCCCGGCCTGGTCCGCGTCCTGGAGGAATGGGGGGTGCTCTCGTGAGCGGGCTCTGCCTGATCGAACTAGACGGCGCGGCACCGGCCGACGCCTCGCTGCGGGCGCTGACCCTGGCCCGGTCGATCGGCGACGTCAGCGCGGTTGTCTTCGCCAGTGCCGCCCCCCAGGAGGCCCTGGCCAGCTACGGCGTCACCGACGTATACCTGATCGAGCCGGGCTCGCTCGAGGGGTACGCCCCGCAGGCGTGGGCCCGGACGCTGGCCGGGCTGGCTACGGAGACCGGCGCGACCGCCGTGCTGGCCGCGGGGACCGACCGGGGCAACGAGGTGCTGGCGCACCTCGGCGCGATCACCGGCCTGCCGATGGCGGCCAACTGCACGCTGGTCAGCCCGGACGGCGGCCAGACGCACCGGCTGGTCCGGCACCGCTGGGCCGGGCTGCTGCTCGAGGACGCGGTCATGGAGGCGCCGGTGGCGATGTTCACCGTGGCCACTGATTCGGTAGCAAACGTTTCCGCGGCTCTGCCTTCCGGGGGGACACCCCCCGGACCCCCGGTGCCCTCCGCTATCCAGGTTCACGTGCACAAGCCCGAGCTGGCCGAGGCCGACCTGGTCGTGCGGGCGGCCGAGTCGCCGGCCGGGGCGGGCGGCGCATCGCTGGCCACCGCGCGGGTCGTGGTCGGCGGCGGCCGCGGCGTCGGCGGCCCGGACGGCTTCGCCCCGCTGGAGGAACTGGCCGGGCTGCTCGGCGGCGTGGTCGGGGTATCCCGCGTGGTCACCTCGGAGGGATGGCGCCCGCACAAGCAGCAGGTCGGCCAGACCGGCACCAAGATCACCCCGGAGCTCTACCTGGCCTGCGGCATCAGCGGCGCCATCCAGCACATCGCCGGCTGCGCCGGGGCCAAGCACATCATCGCGATCAACACCGACCCGGGCGCCCCCATCCTGGCCCACGCCGACTTTGCCGTCATCGGCGACCTGCACCAGGTCATCCCCGCCCTGATCCAGGCCCTCCGCGCCCGCTGAGCCGCCTGTGGCGTGGAGTAACGCGCATGGTCGCGGCCGACGTGGGAAAGTGTGAGAAGGTCGGAACGCACGTGCAGCGAGAGGGATGGGGAACATTTGGCGGCGACTGCCGTATGGCCGGGCGACAGCTACCCGCTGGGTGCCACCTATGACGGGGCCGGGACCAACTTCGGGCTGTTCTCCGAGGTAGCAGAGCGGGTCGAGCTCTGCCTGTTCGACGACAACGGCACCGAGACGCGGTTCGACCTGCACGAGGTGGACGGGTTCGTCTGGCACGGGTACCTGCCGGGCATCAGCCCGGGCCAGCGGTACGGGTACCGGGTGCACGGCCCGTACCACCCGGCCGAGGGGAAGCGCTGCAACCCGCACAAGCTGCTGCTCGACCCGTACGCCAAGGCGATCGAGGGCAGCGTCAGCTGGGGCCAGCCGGTGTTCTCCTACCAGTTCGGGCACCCGGACCGGCGGAACAACGCCGATTCCGCGCGGTACGTCCCGCGCTCGGTCGTGGTGAACCCGTACTTCGACTGGAACCTGGACCGGCCGCCGCACATCCCCTACCACGAGACCGTCATCTACGAGGCGCACGTCCGCGGCATGACCCGAGGGCACCCGGTCATTCCCGACGAGCAGCGCGGCACCTACCTGGGCCTGGCCCACCCGGCGGTGATCTCGCACCTGAAGGGGCTCGGCGTCACGGCGGTCGAGCTGATGCCGGTGCACCAGTTCGTCACGGACAGCCACCTGAGCGACAAGGGCCTGGGTAACTACTGGGGCTACAACACCATCGGCTTCTTTGCCCCGCACAACGCCTACTCGGCCAGCGGCAGCCGCGGCCAGCAGGTGCAGGAGTTCAAGACCATGGTCCGGGCGCTGCACCAGGCGGGGATCGAGGTGATCCTCGACGTGGTCTACAACCACACCGCCGAGGGCAACCACCTAGGGCCCACGCTGTCCTTGCGCGGCATCGACAACGCCTCCTACTACCGGCTGGTGGACGACGACAGGCGCTACTACATGGACACCACCGGCACCGGGAACAGCCTGCTCATGCGGCACCCGCACGTGCTTCAGATGATCATGGACTCGCTGCGGTACTGGGTGCTCGACATGCACGTGGACGGCTTCAGGTTCGACCTGGCCGCCACCCTGGCCCGCCAGTTCTACGAGGTGGACCGGCTGTCGGCGTTCTTCGACCTGGTCCAGCAGGACCCGGTGGTCTCCCAGGTCAAGCTGATCGCCGAACCGTGGGACGTGGGCGACGGCGGCTACCAGGTCGGCAACTTCCCGCCGCTGTGGAGCGAGTGGAACGGCAAGTACCGGGATACGATCCGCGACTTCTGGCGCGGCCAGCACGCCACCGTGCCGGAATTCGCTTTCCGGCTGACCGGCTCGTCCGACCTGTACCAGCAGGACAGCAGGCGCCCGGTCGCCTCGGTCAACTTCGTCACCTGCCACGACGGGTTCACCCTGGCCGACCTGGTCTCCTACGACCACAAGCACAACGAGGCCAACGGCGAGGACGGCCGGGACGGCACCGACGACAACCGGTCCTGGAACTGCGGCGCCGAGGGACCCACCGAGGACCAGGGCGTGCTCGCGCTGCGGGCCAGGCAGAAGCGCAACTTCCTGGCCACGCTGCTGTTGTCGCAGGGTGTCCCGATGCTGCTGGCAGGCGACGAGATGGGCCGCACCCAGCGGGGCAACAACAACGCCTACTGCCAGGACAACGAGATCTCCTGGATGGACTGGTCTCCGCGCGCCGAGGATGACCAGGCGCTGTACGACTACGTCCGCACGCTGATCAGGCTGCGGGCAGAGCACGCGGTCTTCCGTCGCCGCCGGTTCTTCGCCGGCAAGGCGCTGCGCGGCGGCCGGAACCGGCTCGACGACATCGCCTGGCTCACCCTGTCCGGCGAGGAGATGACCGGCGACGACTGGGACGCGGGGTTCGCCAAGTCGCTGACCGTGTTCCTGAACGGCCGGGCGATCAGCGAGCCGGACCGGCGGGGCGACCGGGTCCAGGACGACTCCTTCCTGCTGCTGTTCAACGCCAGCGAGGAAGACCTGCGGTTCACCATCCCGCCGCGCCGCTACGGCGCCCGCTGGTCCAAGGTGCTGGACACCGCGGTCCACGTGACGGATTTTGAAGACGAGAACCCCGTCAAGCCGGGAGACGCGATCACCGTGATCAACCACTCCTTGCAGTTGCTGCGCCGTGGCTGAGCCCGCGGGCAGGCACGCCGGCCGTCCCGTCACCGGCCGCGAGCATCCGGTGTCCACCTACCGGCTGCAGCTCAGGGACGAGTTCGGGTTCGGCCGGGCGGCCGAGCAGGCCGGTTACCTGGCCGCGCTGGGCGTGACGCACGTCTACCTGTCGCCGATCCTGCAGGCCAATCCCGGCTCGCCGCACGGCTACGACGTGGTGGACCATTCGCTGGTCTCGGCGGACCTGGGCGGAGAGCCCGCGTTCCGCGAGATGGTGGCCGAGTTCCACCGGCACCGCCTGGGGGTGGTCGTCGACGTGGTGCCGAACCACATGGCCCGGCCCACCCCGGAAACGCTCAACCGGCAGCTGTGGTCGG
>Ga0335081_10020933_pt1 | contig 10581 bp, 12 predicted proteins | sample Lox_Sample_35_FD_206713 | JGI IMG/M metagenome (GOLD analysis project Ga0335081, IMG submission 206713) | Soil microbial communities from Loxahatchee National Wildlife Refuge, Florida, United States - Lox_Sample_3.5 | ecosystem: Environmental > Terrestrial > Soil > Wetlands | place: USA... | reverse complement strand
CGCCCAGAACGCTGTCTGGAAGTCGGGCGTCGGCTGATCATCTGCGTGCGCTGGCTGGTCAGCGCGCGAATCCTCGGACATGGCAGCTCAAGCGTACGGCCCTGAAGTACGTTAGCCGGCTCATGGTAAACCCGTTATCCGGCTAACGAATTTCTGGCCGGGTAGCGAGGCCGGGAGGCAAGGAGGCATTCATGAGGGTCGGCATCGGCATCACCACGTTCCCCTGGAGGGCCTGGCGCGGCGACGAGAGCCCCTACCGGGGCAGGCACTACCAGCTGGTCCGGCCGCTCAACTCCCCGAACTCCGTGCAGCGGCCGCACCCGCCGATCCTCATCGGCGGCAGCGGGGAGGACAAGACCCTGCGCCTGGTGGCGCGGTACGCCGACGCCTGCAACTGTTCGACCTGCCCACCCCGGAGTTCCGCGACAACATCGGGCACAAGCTGGACGTGCTGGGGCTGCACTGCGCCGAGGCCACCTTCGACGCGGTCGCGGCGATCCTGCCCGAGGTACACGCCATCGAGCCAGACCGGGGTTGACAGGTACGATCGTGCCGGAGCCGATCAACAGGGCGCCGATCGACCGTAAGGAGTACCGACGAAGGGGCGACTAGCCACGTTCGCCGCGGCCCTGGCGGGCAGCGCGGTGCTCGGCGTAGCGGCCGGGCTCATCTGGTCCGCGGTGGCGCCGCGGGCGCTGCTGCAGGAGGTGGGACACGGCGAGGCCCAGCTGGTGAACGCGGAGAGCGCCGCGTTCATCCTGGCCGACGCCTGGTTCTGCCTGATCGCGGCGATCGGCGGGGCGGTCACCGGCATCGCGGGTTACCGGCTGCTGGTCCGCCGGGAGGGCTGGACCGCGACGGCCGGGCTGGTCCTCGGCGCGGTGGCGGCTTCCCTGCTCATGCTGTGGACCGGCGAGAACATCGGGCTAGGCACCTACAACCACCTGCTCGCCGCCAGCCCGGACGGCGCCCTCTTCCACTCGTCACTGGCCCTGGGGGCCAAGAGCGCGCTGGCGTTCTGGCCCGGCATCACCTCGCTGATCATCCTGGTGGCCGAGTACGCCGTCCGGCGTCCGGCGTCCGAGGAAGGCCTGCTCTCCGTAGACTTAGGCGGGTGATTTCCCGTATCGATCTGCGCGGGCGTCCCGCATCCAGCCTGACCCGCACCGAACTGGCCGGCGTCCTGCCCCGCGCCGCGACCGACGTCGAGACGGCCGTGGCGCGGATCCGGCCCCTCTGCGAGGACGTGAAGCGCCGCGGGGCCGAGGCCGTGCGCGAGTACACCGCCCGGTTCGACGGCGTCGACCTGGCCACCACCCGGGTGCCGGCGCAGGCCCTGGACGCGGCCCTGGCCGGGCTCGACCGTCAGGTGAGACAGGCGCTGGAGGAGGCTATCCGGCGCACCAGGCGGGTGCACGGCGCGCAGCTCCCGGCCGAGACGGCCACTCAGGTCACCGGCGGTCTCACCGTCACCGGCCGCTTCGTCCCGGTCGGCCGGGCCGGGGTGTACGTCCCCGGCGGCCTGGTCGCGTATCCCTCCTCGGTGGTGATGAACATCGTCCCGGCCCAGGCCGCGGGCGTGGCCTCGATCGCGGTGGCGTCCCCGCCGCAGGCCGCCCACGGCGGCCTGCCGCACCCGTCCGTGCTCGCCGCGTGCGCGCTGCTCGGCGTGACCGAGGTGCACGCGGCCGGCGGGGCGCAGGCGCTGGCGATGTTCGCCTACGGCACCGAAGACTGCGCCCCGGCGGACGTCATCACCGGCCCGGGCAATGTCTACGTGGCCGCGGCCAAGCGCGTGCTCCGCGGCGTGGTCGGCACCGACGGCGAGGCCGGCCCGACCGAGGTCGCGATCATCGCCGACGACACCGCGGACCCCCGCCACGTCGCCGCCGACCTGGTCGCCCAGGCCGAGCACGACGAGCTCGCCGCCTGCCTGCTGGTCACCACCGACGCCGGCCTGGCCGACGACGTCGACGCCGAGCTCACCGGGCAGGTCGCCAGGGCCCGGCATCGCGAGCGAGTGCAAACCGCCCTCAAAGGCCAGTCCGCCTGCGTGCTCGTCGACGACGAGGACGCGGCTCTCGCGGTGAGCGACGCGTGGGCGCCCGAGCACCTGGAGATCCAGGCCAGGGACGCGGCCAAGCTGGCGTCGCGGGTCACCAACGCAGGCGCGGTGTTCGTCGGCCCGTACTCGCCGGTCTCGCTGGGGGACTACCTGGCCGGCTCGAACCACGTGCTGCCCACGGGCGGGACCGCGCGGCACACCAGCGGCCTGTCCGTGTTCCCCTTCCTGCGGCTGGTGAACGTGATCGAGTGCGACCGTGACACGCTGGCCGCCACCGCGCCGCTGATCGACGCGCTCGGCGGCGCCGAGGACCTGGACGCGCACGTCCAGGCCGTCCGGGTGCGTGATGATTCATGATCAAGGCAGATACCCCGCCCGTTCGGCACGATCTGAGCGACCTGACCCCGTACGGAGCTCCGCAGATCGACGTGCCGGTCCGGCTGAACACCAACGAGAACCCGTACCCGCCCAGCCCCAGCCTGGTCCGGGCGGTCGCGGAGGCGGTCGCCGAAGCCGCCGCCACCTTGAACAGGTACCCGGACCGGGACGCGGTCGAGCTGCGCAAGGCCCTGGCCGACTACCTCGGGCATGACCTGACCGGCGCCCAGCTGTGGGCGGCCAACGGGTCCAACGAGGTCATCCAGCAGCTGCTGCAGGCGTTCGGCGGGCCCGGCCGGCGGGCGCTCGGCTTCGACCCCGGCTACTCCATGCACTCGCTGATCGCCCGGGTGACCTGCACCGGCTGGGTCTGTCTGGCCCGCGACGAGGACTTCGGCCTCGACCCGGGGCGGGCCGCCCGCGCGATCGACGAGCACCAGCCGGACCTGACGTTCCTGACCTCGCCGAACAACCCGACCGGCACCGCTGCCCCGATCGAGCTGATCGAGGCGATCTGCGCCGCGGCCCCCGGCCTGGTGGTGATCGACGAGGCGTACGCCGAGTTCGCGCGCGAGGGCACGCCGAGCGCGCTCACCCTGCTGCCGCGCTACCCGCACCTGGTGGTCACCCGCACCATGTCCAAGGCGTTCGCCATGGCCGGCGCCAGGATCGGCTATATGGCCGCCGCGCCCGAGGTGGTCGAGAAGCTGCTCCTCGTGCGGCTGCCGTACCACCTGTCCGCGGTCACCCAGGCGGTGGCACGCGCCGCACTGGCGCTGGCCGCCGAACCCCTGGCCACCGTCACGAAGCTAAGGACCGAACGGGATGGGCTCGTCGCCTGGCTTCGGCAGCGGGGCCTTTCCGTGGCGGACTCTGATGCGAACTTCGTGCTGTTCGGCGAGTTCGACTCGCGGCACGCGGCCTGGCAAGGCCTGCTTGACCGGGGCGTGCTCGTCCGCGAGGTCGGCCCGCCGCGCTGGCTGCGGGTCACGGTGGGGACGCCGGAGGAGATGGCGGCGTTCAAGTCGGCGCTAGATGAGGTGCTCAGCAACACATGAACCGGGTGGCGCGGGTGGAACGGGTCACCCACGAGACGCAGATCATGGTGGAACTCGACCTGGACGGCATCGGGGTGGTGGAGGTCGGTACCGGCGTGCCGTTCTTCGACCACATGCTGGCCCAGCTGGGCAAGCACGGGAGCCTCGACCTCACCGTGCGGGCCAAGGGCGACGTGGAGATCGACGCGCACCACACCGTGGAGGACACCGCCATTACCCTCGGCCAGGCGCTGAAGGAGGCACTGGGCGACAAGTCCGGCATCGCCAGGTTCGGCCACGCGATGGTCCCGCTGGACGAGACGCTGGTGCAGGCCGTCGTCGACCTGTCCGGGCGCCCGTACGTGGTGCACCATGAGCCGGACGGCATGGCCCCGCTGATCGGCACCTACGACACCACGCTGACCCGGCACGTCTTCGAGTCGCTCGCGTTCGCCGCGGGCATCTGCCTGCACGTGCGGGTGATCGAGGGCCGCAACCCGCACCACATCGTGGAGGCCCAGTTCAAGGCGGTGGCCCGGGCGCTGCGCGCGGCCGCGGCACCCGACCCGCGGGCCGGCGGCATCCCGAGCACCAAGGGGGTGCTGGCATGAGTCCCCGGGTGGTGGTGCTCGACTACGGATCGGGAAACCTGCGGTCGGCGCAGCGCGCGCTCGAGCGGGTCGGCGCGCGGGCCGAGGTGACCGCGGACCCGGACGCCGCGCTGGACTGCGACGGACTGGCCGTGCCCGGGGTGGGCGCGTTCGCCGCCTGCATGACCGGGCTGCGCGCGGCCGGCGGCGACAAGCTGATCGGCCGGCGGCTCGAGCTCGGCCGCCCGGTGCTCGGCATCTGCGTCGGCATGCAGGTGCTGTTCGCGGCGGGCGTGGAGCACGGAGTGCAGTCCGACGGCTGCGGAGCCTGGCCGGGCACGGTAGAGCGCCTCGACGCGGGCGTGCTGCCGCACATGGGCTGGAACACGGTGAACGCGCCGCCGGGCTCGGTGCTGTTCGCCGGGATCGCGCCCGGCACGCGGTTCTACTTCGTGCACTCCTACGCGCTGCGATCGCCGGGCGCGGAGCGGCTCGCCGCGGCGGGGGCGCTGATCACCTGGGCCGAGCACGGCGAGCCGTTCGCCGCCGCCGTCGAGCAGGGGGTGCTGGCCGCGACGCAGTTCCACCCGGAGAAATCCGGCGACGCGGGCGCCGCCCTGCTGGCCAACTGGCTGGAGACGCTCACGTGACCGGGCTGACGCTGCTGCCCGCCGTCGACGTCACCGACGGGCACGCGGTCCAGCTCGTCCAGGGCGTGGCCGGCAGCGGCGGCCAGTACGGCGACCCGATGGAAGCCGCGCTGGCCTGGCAGCGGGCCGGGGCCTCCTGGATTCACCTGGTGGACCTGGACGCGGCGTTCGGCCGCGGGTCGAACGCCGGGCTGCTGGCCGACGTGGTGCGCACCGTCGACGTCCAGGTGGAGATGTCCGGCGGCATCAGGGACGAGGCGTCGCTGGCCCGCGCGCTCGGCACCGGCTGCGCCCGGGTCAACATCGGCACCGCGGCGCTGGAGAACCCGGACTGGGTGCGCTCGGTCATCGCCCGGCACGGAGAGCGGGTCGCGGTCGGCCTCGACGTGCGGGGGACCCGGCTGGCCGCCCGCGGCTGGACCGCTGAGGGCGGGGAGCTGCACGAGACGCTGGCCCGGCTGAACGCCGAGGGCTGCGCCCGGTACGTGGTGACGGACGTGCTCAAGGACGGCACGCTGCGCGGCCCAAACCTGGGCTTGCTCCGCGACGTCTGCACGCGCACGTCGGCGCCGGTGGTGGCCAGCGGCGGCGTGTCCAGCCTGGCCGACCTGCGGGCGATCGCGGGGCTGGTCCCGCTCGGCGTGGAGGGCGCGATCGTCGGCACCGCCCTGTACGAGGGCGCTTTCACCCTGGAGCAAGCCCTGGCGGAGGTCGCGCCGTGAGCGTTGCGGTCCGGGTGATTCCCTGCCTGGACGTGGACGGCGGCCGGGTGGTCAAGGGAGTCAACTTCCGCGGGCTCCGGGACGCCGGTGACCCGGTGGAGCTGGCCGCGTTCTACGACGCCGAGGGGGCCGACGAGCTCACCTTCCTGGATATCACCGCGTCCAGCGGCGGCCGGGACACCATGTACGACGTGGTCCGGCGCACCGCCGAGCAGGTCTTCATCCCGCTCACCGTGGGCGGCGGCGTGCGCAGCGCGGCGGACGTGGACCGGCTGCTGCGGGCCGGGGCGGACAAGGTCTCGCTCAACACCGCCGCCATCGCCCGGCCGGACCTGCTGGCCGAGACGGCGGGCCGGTTCGGCTCACAGTGCATGGTGCTGTCCGTGGATGCGCGGCGCTCCGAGGGCCCCCCGAGCGGGTTTGAGGTGACCACGCACGGCGGCCGGGTCGGTACCGGCATCGACGCGGTGGACTGGGCCCGGCGGGCCACCGAACTCGGCGCGGGGGAGATCCTGCTGAACTCGATGGACGCGGACGGCACCACCACCGGCTTCGACCTGGAGCTGATCCGGGCGGTGCGCGCCGCGGTGACCGTCCCGGTCATCGCCAGCGGCGGCGCGGGCGCGCTCGCGCACTTCGCGCCGGCCGTGGACGCGGGCGCGGACGCGGTGCTGGCGGCCAGCGTGTTCCACTTCGGCACGCTGCGCATCGGGCAGGTCAAGACCGCCCTGCGCGGCGCGGGCCACCCGGTTCGGTAAGAGCCCCGCCGGGAAGCTGATCTTCTCGGGGGCGACGAGCGGGGTGCCCACCTCCAGCTGGATCTGGGCGTGCGCGGTGAGCGGGATGTTCCGCGGGTTGCCCGTGAAGACCTGGCCGTTGTAGATCGCCACCACGTGCCCGGAAGCCGGGCCGACCCGGCTGGTGCCGAGCGGCTGGCCCCACTCGTCGAAGAAGTTGCCCAGGGTGTAGGACCGGTGCACCGGGGACTCGATGTGGATGATGCCGTCGGCGGCGTGCGTGTGCGGCCAGTAGAAGCAGGTTCCCTGGTCGACGAACGAGCCCGCCGGAGTGGACTGGGACACCGCCCCCGGGATGCCGACGGCGGCCGGGACCTGCCGGGCCGAGCCGTTCACGAAGACGGTCAGGTGGGCGTGGATGTGAAACAGGGTCTGCTCGCTGGTCTGGCAGCTGATCCCGTCCCTGGGCTGGCCGGTGACTGCGGTGGCCGTCCCGGCCAGCACGGCGCCGGACGGCACCGGCACCTGTTCGGGACCCACCGGGCCTGCCGAGGGCGCCGGCTTGAGGGCGCCCAGCGAGCTGAGCGGGGCCAGGTGCAGGTTATCGCTGGTGGCGTTGGCGCCGCCGCCGGACAGGGCGAGCGTGATGCCGACCACCAGGCCGATGACGACGACGGCCGCACCCGAGCAGGCCAGCCACAGGCGCCGCCGCCTGCGCCGGGCTTCCTCCGCGCGGATTTGCGCGATCCGCTCCCGCGCGCGCTCCTGCCTGGCCCGGTTGCTCTTCGACACGATGGTGAACGTACCGCGTTAGTTTCCGGTTCGGGCTACGGTGGCCATCGCGGCGCCGATGATGCCGGCGTCGTTGAGCAGTGCCGCGGGCACGACGCGGGCCCTGATCCCGGTCAGCCGCGGCACCCATTTCGCCGACTGCTTGCTGATCCCGCCGCCCACGATGATCAGGTGCGGCGAGAGCAGCGCCTCGATGTGCCGGAGGTACTCGTCGACCCGGCCGGCCCACTTGCCCCAGCTCATGTCGTGCAGTTCCTTGGCGCGCTCGGACGCGCGCGTCTCCGCGTCGTGACCGCGGATCTCGATGTGCCCGAACTCGGTGTTCGGCACCAGCACGCCGTCGGCGAACAGCGCGCTGCCGATCCCGGTGCCGAAGGTCAGCATCAGCACCGTCCCCGGCTGGCCTACCCCCGTGCCGAACGTCATCTCGGCCACGCCGGCCGCGTCGGCGTCGTTCAGCACCCGGACCTGGCTGCCGGTCGCCCGGCCGAGGAGCGCGGCCGCGTCCACCCCGATCCATTTGCGGTCCAGGTTGGCGGCGGTCCTGGTCACGCCGTCGGTGACCACGCCGGGGAAGGTGATGCCGACCGGCCCGGACCAGCTGAACGAGGTGGTGAGCTGCTTCACCACATCGGCCATCGCGTCCGGCACCGCCGGGCGCGGGGTGGCGATCTTCAGCCGGTCGGTGACGAACTTGCCCGTGTCCAGGTCCACGGGCGCCGCTTTCATGCCGGAGCCGCCGATGTCGATGCCGAGTGCGTGCATGGCCCAAGCGTAATCGTTCGGTCGGGTAATATCGCGAGAGGATAGACCCTTGTCGAGAGAGGATGCGGCAGATGCGCTGGTTCAAGATCGCCGCCATCGGGGCCGGCATACTGATCGCGTTCCTGGTCGTCGGTTCGGTGATCGGCTTCATCATCGGCGCGGTGACCAAGCTGGTGCTCGCCGCGCTCGTCGTCGGCGCCATCGTGGTCGCCGTCAAGGTGGCCCGGTCGCGGAAGCAGGTCTCGGGCTCCAAGGCCGAGCGTGAGGTCCGCGAGCCCGACTACGAGCAGAACAACCGCAGGCTGCCGCGGGCCGACGTCGAGTCCGTCTCCACCCCGTACCCGCCGCGGCCGTCCCGTCCCGCGACCCCTCCCGCCGCGGACGTGGACGATGAACTGGCCCGGCTCAAGCGGGAGATGGGCAGCTTAGCCTTACCAGTTCGCCCCGGCGAGCTTGGTCACCGCCGCCTGGATGCCGTCCATGCGCACTCGCGCCGCGGCCCGGCGGCCCATCACCCACAGGGTGAGCTCGGCCGGGCTGCCGACGACGGTCACCGCCGGGGTCGCGTTCCGCGCCGTGATCCGGTAGGAAGCACCGTCCGTGTTACGTGCGGCCGGGCCGCCGTCGTCCCGGGCCAGTTCCACGCCGACCGGCGCCTTGCGGAGCATGAACCGCGCCATCCGCAGCCGGCCCCAGAGCATGTCCGATTCGCCGCTGCCGAGGGCGCGGGGCTCCCAGCCGTCCGCGGCGCGCCGCACGTCCTCGTGGTGCACGAAGAACTCCACCGCGTTGACCCGCTCGTCCATGCCGGGCAGCGCCATCACCGACAGCCGCGGCGGGCCCGACCTGATCATCCGCACCAGGTCGGGGAACGGGATCCGCTGCCTGATCCGCTGCTGCACCCGCGCCGTGTACCCGGCCAGCGGGCCGCCGGCCACGCCGGCCGCGGCGTCCGCACGGTGCTCCCGCAGCACCAGATGCGCGGCGAGGTCGCCGGTGGTCCAGCCCTCGCACAGCGTCGGCGCGTCCGGGCCGCTCTTGTCGAGCAGCGCGCACAGCGCCAGCCGCTCTTCCTGGGAGTAGCTCACCCGCCGATCCTAGGCGTCATTGCTACGCTGGCTAAAGTCTCGTCGAATGAGGAGAACCAACCGATGCTTGACCCTGCCATCGCGGCACGGCTGAAGCGGGACGCATCCGGCCTGGTCGCGGCCATCGCCCAGCAGCACGACACCGGTGAAGTGCTGATGCTCGGCTGGATGGACGACGAGGCCCTGCATCGCACCCTCACCACCGGCCGGTGTACCTACTGGTCGCGCAGCCGCCAGGAGTACTGGGTCAAGGGCGACACCTCCGGGCACTACCAATGGGTCAAGTCGGTGGCGCTGGACTGCGACGGCGACGCCCTGGTGGTCAAGGTCGATCAGGTCGGCGCGGCTTGCCACACCGGCGACCGGACCTGCTTCGACGCGGATGTGCTGCTGAAAGATGCGTAGGGAATTCGTCCTGGTATTGCTGGCCGGCGCGGCCGGCGCCGGGCTGGTCGTGCTCGCCTCCCGGCAGGCCTGGGCGCATGCCGTCTTCACCCCGCCCCGGCCGCTGCCCGCCCAGGACATCCCGGTCACCGGGCAAGGGCTCGTCCCGCTGGCCAGCGCGCTGGCGCTGGCCGCGCTGGCCTGCCTAGCGGCCGTAATCGCCACCAGGTCGGTGGTCAGGCGCGCCGTCGGCGTCCTGCTGGCCGTGCTCGGCGCGGGCACGGCGGTCGCCGTGCTGGCCAGCCTGCACACCTCGGCCGTCCTCGCCGCGGCGCTAGAGAAGGGGGCTGGGGAGGCGGGTGGGGCGCTGTCCGGCCCGCTGGGCGGTTCGACGACGAGCGGGACGCCCTCCGGCGGCTCGGTGCACGAGATCGTCATCTCCGGGCCAGGCCGGGCGATCATGGCCGGCGCGCCCTGGCGCGCGGCCGCCGTCGCCGGCGCCGTCGCGATCGTCCTCGCCGGCCTGGCCACCGCCTGGCGAGGCCCGCGCTGGCCCGTCATGTCCGCGCGCTTCGAGCGTTCCTCCCCGGGAGGGTCTCGGGGGGTCGGCCCCCCGGACCAGCAGAGTATGTGGGAGTCGCTGAGCCGCGACGTCGACCCGACGGTCGATGACGGTACCCGGACCTAGCCCCGGACCCGGCCCGCGCTCCGTCCTGCTGGCCGAGCACGAGTCCGAGGTCGCCGAGATGTCAGCGCGCTACCTGCGCCGGGACGGGCTGCTGGTGCGGCCGGTGACCACGCCGGAGCAGGCGCTGGCCGAGCTGACCGCCGGCCCGGCCGCTGCCGCGGTGCTCGACCTGACCATGCCCGGCCTGGACCCGCGGCGCATCCGCCGCGCGCTGCGGACCCCGGTCATCTTCCTGGTGGCCGACCCGCAGGGCCCCCGGCCGCGCGGCCTGGCCCGCGGCGGGGCCGCCGGACCGCGCCGCTGGCTGGCCCGGCCCTTCGGCCCGCGCCAGCTGGTCGCCATGGTCCGCGAGGTGCTGGCCCCGCCGGCGCCGCTCAGCCTGGACCTGCCTGGCCGCCGCGCGCTGGCGTCCCACCCCCCGGTGAGGCTGACCGCGACCGAGACCGCCGTCCTGGCGGCCCTGCTCGGCCAGCAGGGGCGCGTGCTGTCCCGTCGCCAGCTGCTCGCCGCCGCAGGCCGCCCCGCGGCCGGCGACCGGGCCGCGGACGTGGTCGTTGCCCAGCTCAGGGCCAAGATCGGCGGATCGTGCGCGATCCGGACGGTCCGCGGCGTCGGCTACGCCATCGATCCGTAGGGGGGGCAGTCACCGGGGCGCCGGGACGGCCGGGCTACCATCGGTGGCGCA
>Ga0335081_10020932_pt1 | contig 10581 bp, 12 predicted proteins | sample Lox_Sample_35_FD_206713 | JGI IMG/M metagenome (GOLD analysis project Ga0335081, IMG submission 206713) | Soil microbial communities from Loxahatchee National Wildlife Refuge, Florida, United States - Lox_Sample_3.5 | ecosystem: Environmental > Terrestrial > Soil > Wetlands | place: USA... | reverse complement strand
TCCTGCGCCCGCTGCGGCTCAACCCGCGCACCCGGCGGCAACACAATGATCTTGTGGTGCCAGGCGGGGTCACCCGCGTACGCGTTCAGCGCGTCCTGCAGCTCCCGGATCTGGTTCGGCGTGATATTCGCATCCCCAGGGGAGATGTACACCGCCGGGACGGTGCCCTCCCGGTAGTAGTCCAGCTGGTACGCCTGCTTCTGCAGGCCCGTCATGATGACGATCAGCGCCTGCTCCGTCGGCCCGAACCCGTACGGCGTGAACGACCGCGGGTTGGTCGGCAGGTACAGCATCTGGTCGGTCGTGAACGCCCCGAGCGCGTCCCCGCCCATCCCGGCTTCCTCAATGTCGCGGCCGGTGACCATCGTCATGAAATCGCTGCGCGGCACCCCGTACAGGTATTGCTGGTACGCGGGTGCCGGGGGACGGGGGGTGGCGCCGTGCAGGTCCAGCAGCGGCCGGACCGTCGCACCGTTGATCAGCTCGATGCAGTCCAGGTCGGAGCCGAGGACACCGCGGCCGAGGCCGGTGCCGCGTTTCGGCTTCAGCATCAGCGTCAGCGCGTCGAAGACGAAAATCTCCTCGAGGATCGCCTTCAGCCACGACGACAGGGTGAAGTAGTTCGGGTCGGGCTTGCGGAAGAACTTGACCGCTTCGGCGCGGCGCTGCCCGAAGTCCCGCATCGCCTCGTGGTCACCCTGGTACGCCTTCGCGGCCTCGTGGGTGGGCACAATGTCCCAGTCCAGCCCGGCGATCTCATCCTTGCGCCGCTGGATACAGGTCCGGGCGATGCTGTAGATGTCGGCGAGGGACCGCAGCGTGCCGAACGACGCCAGCTTGATGCCCTCGGAGCCGGGCTGCCCGACGGGGAGGTTCCAGCCGACGTTGAACTCCCACCGGCGGGCGTCCGGCATCTCCCCGCCCGGCGGCGGCTCATCAACCGGGACCGGCAGGATCGGGCTAAACGGCCCGAACGCGCCTTGGGTGAACGTCGACGCCGGCCGCGGCAAGAACGGGCCGTAGGCGTTGGCGTAGCCGCGTTCGTTCGCTAGCTGCGCGGCAAGAGGGCTTATCTGGCCGATATTGGGCCCCAGGTTCGCGCCCTGCGGCGGCATCGTCGGCCGCGCCCCGCCGGGGACGGCCTTAGCGGCGCGCAGGATCGCGCTCTGACTCGCCATAAGGTCCCACCGGCCCTTCGGCTAAGTCGTCAGCGGTGCGTACCATGCACGTGCCGCACCGTTTCCCTATGCGCGGTGTGGGCAGTCCCCGGCCTGTTGGAGCAGGTCGGGGACCTAGCCCGGCTCGGCCGAAGGTGGTTCTTCTTTCGCCTGCGCGATGAGCCCGTTGACGGCCATGTTCGCGCCGACGATCAAAGCAGCCTCAATCAGGGTGCCGCCGCCGCGGCGCAGGGCGCGGAACATGGCGATGATGGCGACTCCCCCAGCGTCCATGGGGGCGAACGGGTCAGCGGGCATCGCGTCCGGGCCGTCACTCACCGGGCTCACCTGCTTCCCTGGGTTCTTCGGCGGCGTCGGCTGCGAACACCACCTTCGACGTGTCCCACTCGCCATGCAGGTGGAACACGGCCTTCGTCTTGCCGTCCTCGCCGATCACCTCAGCGGAGGCGTCGGTGATCCCGTCCGGCCAGAACGACCCTTCGACAACGTTGCCGTCCCCGTTCAGCTTGAACGTCGCCAGCCGCGGGCAGGCGGGGGTGGACGCCCCCGGGTGGAACCCGGCGCAGAAGGTGCAGGTGGCGGTGGCGGCGTCCTTGAGCGCCTCTTCGCGTTCCTCGGTGCTCAGCGCGGGTAGCTGGGGGCCGCGGCCGGTCATCGCGTCCACGCGCGCCCTCGCGGCGTGGAGCGCCTGGTTCGCGGCGGGGTCGAGCAGCGGGAAACCTGGTGATGACGGCGCGGAGGGGGTGCTCATGCCGCCTCACCGTGCTTCTGCCGTGGCCGGAACCATTCCGGCGGGCAGCGCCGCTCCCGGATCCACCGCGGCCACGTCTCATCCACCTCAACGGGCGCGAGCTGGACACCGTCGCCCATCCACGGGCACCAGCCCTGCTCATACAGCCGTCCGGCGGCGTTACCGGCGGCGACTTTCGCCTTGTGCTCCAGGTGCGCGCAGGCCTCGTTTTTGGCCGTGATCGCGGCCGGGCCGCCGAGCCAGGAGAAATGCCACCCCGCGTCGATGCGGGGCAGCCAGTACTTCAGTTCCCGCATCCGCGCGAACGTGCGGATCTGCTTCCACCGCACGGCGGAGGTGCAGACCTGCCGGACCGGGTTTTCCCAGTCGACGGCGAACGTCATGTGCCGCACTTCCATCGCCCACCCCGCGCCGCCGAGCGGCGGCAGCGGGGTGGGGGGGATCTCATCAACGTCACCGACAAGCACAACGTCATCGGGGGCGGCGCCGTGCTGCTGGAGGGCGGCGGCGCAGGCGTTACGCTGCGCGTTCTCCCGCACCCACGGGTCGTCACTGTCCGGCAGGTTAGTGGCGGCGATGTGGAGGATCCGGTCCTTCCACGGCGCGAACCGCTCCAGGTGATCCCCGAACCACAGCGGTTTCGGATGCCCCTGGAAATCGACGTCGGCCTCGGCGACGACGTGCATCAGCCCGGGCACGTCCTGGAACTCCGTCAGCCGCATCTCAAGCATGTCGAGCTCGTCGCGGAGCATCACGCAGTCCCAGATCACCGCAGGCCCCGCACTTTCGCCAGGTCCTGCTGGAACTGCGTGGCTTTCCATTCAAGGTAGCGGGCGTAGTCGCCGGGGAGACGCCCCGCAGTTTCCGCATAGACAGCGTCGCCGGGGACGTCCGGGCAGACGGTGGGGTGCCGGTGCTCAAGGACCGCTTCGGGGACGTACCGGAGGCACTCGGCCCCGTTGCCGAGATCGGCCCAGGTGTTGTCGATGCAGAAATGATCAAGTTTGGGGTTGGCGAACCAGCCGAGGGCCCAGAAGATGTTCGAGGAGATCGCGACGTGCTCGGGGATGTCGTTGCGGCGCCGGTCATCGGGGTAGGCGTACCCGGTGCCGCCCATCCCGCCGATGGCGGCGCACAGCAGCTTGTCCCAGCCTTCGGTGCGGGGGATCGTGTCGTCGCCGGTGAACATCAGCACCGGGTACCGCTCCGCGTACAGCCCGGCGGCGGTGTTCATTTTGACGACGATCGTGGACCTGGGCAGCGTCATCATCCGCGCCCCAGCCAGATCCATGCCTTCATACGACGGGTCGTCGCTGTCGTTGATGAGCAGCAGGTCGGTATCGCCCCGCACGGTTTCACCGAAGGCCTTGATGAACCGTTCGGCGCCGGCGCGGCGCCCCCGGACAGGGACCATCACGAGCATGTCAGGCACAAGCGCCGCCTCTCAGATGAGCCGCTCGGTCCACGTCTTCGGCGTCCGCTCCGATGGCAGCTCGACCGGGAGATGGTAGTCAAACGGCCGCGGCCCGCGTTCCTTGATCCAGGCGATCAGCTGCGCCAGCCCGTCCTCCAGCGCCCACCTGGGCTCGTAGCCGAGGAGCGCCCGTGCCTTGGCCGCCGAGCAGGTCGCGGTGTGGACCTCAGCCGGCCGGGGCGGCATGTGCACCGGCTCCAGGGCGGATTCGGTGAGCTTGAGGATCAGTTCGGCGAGTTCGGCGATGGTGACACCCTCGTCGTCGGGGCCGACGTTGACGACCTCACCCGCGGCTGCCGGTTCGGTGGCCATCTGCATCAGCGGGCCGGTGACGTCGCCGATGTAGGACAGGCAGCGGCGCTGCGTGCCGTCGCCGTACACGATCGGCGGTTTGCCCTGCAACACGCGGTTGGCCATGATGGCGGCGACGTTGCGGAACGGGTCCCAGTACCGCTGGCCGGGGCCGTAGATGTTGTGCGGCACCACGACCGCCCACTCAAGCCCGTGCAGCCCGCACAGGGTGCGTACGGCGTCCTCGGCGGCCGTCTTGGCGCACCCGTACGGGTCGACCGGGGCAGTCCGCATGTTTTCGGTGAAGGGTGCCTGCTGCGCCCCGTAGCGGGACATCGACGAGCAAAACACGAACCGGCGCACCCCAGCAGCGATCGACGCGCGGAGGACGGAAATGGTGGACATGAGGGTGTTCTCGTACACCATCTCCGGGCTGAAAACGGAGAGCCCTTCGTACGGGGCGGCGGCGCAGTGGTACACCACATCGGTCCCGGCCAGGATGCTGCCGCCGTAGACGCCGTGGCTGGCGCACGGCACCGCTTTCCACAGCGCCCCTTTGGGCACGTTGCGGCGGTCACCGCCGAGCATAGAGTCGATGCCGCGCACGTCCCAGCCTGCCTCGAGGCCGCAGCGGGCGAGGTGGGAGCCGAGGAAACCCGCGACCCCGGTGATGAACACCTTCACGGCAGGAGCGCCCGCACTTTCGCCACGTCGGCCTCCATCTGCTGCGCCCGCCACTGGTGGTAGGCGGCTTCGTCGGCGTCCCAGTACAGTTCCCGCGCCTCGCTGTACAGCCCCTCGTAAGGTGCTTTACCGGCGCACGGGTGCAGGTGCTCGATGATCACACCGGGCAGGTAGGTCAGGCAGCCGGTGCTGCTGGCCAGGTCGGCCCACGCGTTGTCGATGTAGAAGTGCGACACTGCCGGCAGCGCCATCCAGCCGAGCGCGGCGATGATGTCTGCGGAGATCAGCGCCGAGCAGGGCAGGTCGTTGCGGAGCAGGTCGTTGGCGTAGACGATGCCGGTGCCGCCGTGACCTTCGAGTGCGGCCATCATGACCTGGTCCCAGCCGGGGGTGCGGGGCATGTTGTCGTCACCCATGAACATGACCGCCCCGTAGCCGGTGCCGTGGTCGGCGGCGGCGCGGTTGATTTTCGGCGCGGTCGGCATCCGCGGGTACGTGACCGCCCGCACACCCAGCCCGGGGAGTATCCCGTCGTAACTGCCGTCGTCGTCGTCGAGGACCATCAGCAGGTCCGCTTCCCGCGCGGTCGCGCCGAACGCCTCAGCGAACCGGGGCGCGGAGGCGGGGCGCCCGCGGACGGGGACGATGACGAGCAGTCCGCCGGTCATAGCCAGACGGTGCTATCCGGCCGGATGGGGCCGCGCGGCGGTGCGTAGAAGTAGCAGGCGAGGCTTTTCCGCCAGTGCCCGCCGGTGATGGGCTCCGGGTGCCCGTGCCACGACGCCGGACCGCACTCGAAGATCGCTGTCCGGTTCGACAGCGGCAGGATCTCGATTTCGCGGTGTTCCCCCAGGTACAGCACCCCGCCCCACGACTTGTCCCATGTGGGGTTGAGGAACACCAGCAGGTTGAGCCGCCGCTCCAGCCCTGTGGAGGGGTGGACGTTGAAGTCGCGGTGCACGGCGAGGCGGCCACCTTCGCCGGTCATGTGCATCCCGCCGCCGAGGGTGTCCGCGACGAGACCGCGGATGCCGGTGAGTTCTTCGAGCAGCGGGGTGGCGTTTTTCATCCGCGCCAGCATGCGGCGCACGGCGGGGCCTTGCATGTTCTCGGCGCCGCACATTTTGCCGCGTTCTTCTTCCCCGCCGTAGGTAATCCACCGCGAGTCGGTGCCGGGGGGAAACTCGCTGGCCGCGGCTTGCAGGTCGGCGTCGTCCCACAGGCCGTCGATGACGGCGTGCGGGAACGGGTCAGTTTCCCAGGTGGCTACGCCCAACGCGGTTTTCTCCTGTCATGCGGATGATCCCGAGGCCGTACGATCCGGGCCGGTTCTCCCACGAGCGGTCGTTGGCGGCGCACCAGGTGTCGAGCGCGCGGGCGACGTCCCGGTCGGTGGGGCCGTCCTCTTGGAACTGGGTGTCGTGCAGGAGCACGGTACCGCCCGGGGCGACCCGCGGGGCGTACGCCTCAAGTTCGGCCAAAGTCTGCTCGTAGGTGTGGGAGGTGTCGATGAACAGCACGTCACACACCGGCGGCGCCCAGCCCAGCGCCTCCGGGGACAGGTCATCGGCGAGCAGGAAATGCCAGCGGGTGTCCTCACGCCAGTCGTTCGGCACCGCCGGGGGCGCGACGTCGGCGGACCACAGGTGACCGCCGGAACACGTCGCGGCGAGCAGCGCGATCGTCGAGTTCCCTTCCCGCACCCCGAGTTCGATCACCACCGGGTCCGGGTAGGAACGGACCGTTTCGTACAGGTACGGAAGGTGCCCTTGGATGTCGGACCACACGGCGGCGCGCGCCTGGTAGGCGGGGTACCAGAGGCCGAGGTCGCCGAGCGCCTCCCACCCGGCGCGCATCCCCGCAGGCTCGGCCCAGCCGGCCGGTTTGGAGGCTTTGAGGAACGCCCCTTCAACCTGGGAGTCTTCCCGCAGGTCGAGCACTGTCAGCCCGGCGGCTACGGCGATGGCACGCAGGTCGTCCACGCTGAACCGCCAGTAGTCACCGGGGTGGCCGTGGTAGCCGAAACCGGGCGACGGGACGGTGACCAGCAGCGTCCCGCCCGGCTTCACGACGCCCACGAGGCCGGCGAGGGCCGCCTGCCAGCCGGGGGCGTGTTCGAGCATGCTGGCGGCGACAACGATGTCAGCCCCGCCTGGGTACAGCACGGGGAGGTCTTTCGCGTCGGCGACGACATCGACACCGGGGCCGGGCCGCAGGTCGACGCCGATGTAGACGCCCGGGTCATGGCCGAGGATCGCGGTGCGGGGCGATCCGTTGACGTCGAGGGCGCCGGCTTCGAGGACGAACCGGCCCTGTACTTCTTCGCGGGGCAGCATCTCGGTGATGAACTGCAGCACGCTCTGGTGCAACTGCGCCTCCCGGCATCATTGGTGTCATGAGTGTGCCGGATGCGCTGACCCCGGTTGAGGTGGAGGCGTGGCTCCGCCGCCTCCTGAACGATCTCGGCTTGGCGCGTGTCGCCCTGTCCGAGGCGCGGAACCGTGAGGTCGACGCGAAACACGAGTACGAACGAGCCCGCCGCAAGGCGATCCTGTCGGACAAGTCACCGAAAGTGACCCGCGGGGGGTACACGACCGCCGAAAGGGACGCGTGGGTGGATGACCAGGCGGGTGACCTGCGGTTCGACTTCGACAAGGCGACGGTGGTGCGGGAAGCGGCGCAGGACCGGCTGCGGGTCCTGATGGCGCAGGCGGAGATCGTGCGGTCCCTGGGCGCGTCAGTGCGGCAGGCTTACGAGCTCGCCGGCACTGCAGCGTGACAAGCCGGGAACCGGAAAGCTGATCAAGAGTGAAGACTACGACGCTGGCGCTGGTCGCGGCGACAGCATTCATCGCGCTGATCCTGGCAGTCGCCGCTCTTGCACTTGCACTCAACGGGACTCCTGGTCCGCAGGGACCGCAGGGGCCCGAGGGTGTGCCAGGTATCGGATTGACCGGGCCGGAAGGCCCTCAGGGGCTCCCCGGCCCAGTGGGACCTGCCGGGCCAGTAGGTCCCGTCGCCGTAAATGGCACTCCATGCGTAAGCCCGACGCTCATGTACTTCGATGCTGGGCAAGCCACGAACATTGGCGCTGCGTGGCATCTGGTCTGCAAACGCTGAGAACTTGCCAGCTCAGGAACTGGCCGGAACGGCGACCTGAACCGCGTCCGGCTGCTCGTCCGGCTGCTCGACAGGTGCTTTGCAGTGGGGGCACTGGGTGCGTTTCTTGCCGTCCGCTTCCCGCAGGTAGGGCCGTTTGCATTTCTCGTTGCCGCAGACCGTGGCGCCGTACCCGTCGAGCCACGACCCGGCGGACAGGCCCCGCAACTCGGTGAACGCCCACACGAGGGCATCCATCCGGTCGTCGTGTTCAGCCGACTTGCCGGGCACGAAGCTGCACATCTGGGCTTCGAGCACGTCGAACGCGCCGCAGTGGTGGATCCGCCCCTGCTCGTACAGCGCGGACACCGGCTCGGCGCGGATCGCCTTCCCGCGGGACGCGGTGACTTTGCTGTAGGGGATGCCCGGGTCGACGGTGCGCAGCAGCGACCCGATGTAGTCGCCGCCGTTGTTGGCCTCGCCGACGACCCGGTCTGCCTTGTGGTGCCGGTACGCCCAGACGGCTTTCCGCATGCACGCGTCGGGGGTGCCCCGCATCGAGTAGTCCGCGAGGACGTACCCTTCGCCGCCTCCGGTTTCACCGGCGACGACGATCCCTGTCTCGTCGGACTCGTCGGTGGACGTGACGGCCGGATCGACCGCCACCACAACCCTCGTCAGGTCCGGCACACTGGCCGGGTCTACGCGGGCTGCGTCGATGACCTCCGGTGTCCACAGGGCACCTTCGACGTCATCAAGGAGGTCACCTTCGAGTTCCTGCCGCTCAAGCCGGGTCCCTTTGGATTTTCCGACGACTTCGGCGAGGAACGCGGCGGACAGGTTGTCCGCGTTGTCGATCGTGCGGAGCCGGGTGCAGGGCACGTCGGGGTCGTCGAGGAGACGGCGGACGAGTTTGCGGGCCTTCCTTGTCTTTTTCGGCGTACCCGTGGCAATGATCTTCGACTGGCCTTTGCGGACAGCGAACTTCAGCGACTCATCCCACGTGACTTCCCAGTTATCCCACAAGCCGATTTCGTCGCAATTGTGGACGAGGATGCCGCCGGCGAAGAACTCGTGAGCACCAGAGACGGTCAGGTCGTAGACATCAGCCAGCCCAGCGGGCGCGACGTTCAGCACGGTAGAACGCCTCGCGGCATACGTTGGAGCAGAACCGGGCGCGCTGTCCTGTGGACATGAATCCAGTACCGCACTTCGCGCAGATGACGGGGCGCGGCTGCCGTTTCGTCCATGAGGCCTGCTGCGCCTTGCTGATGGTTTCCCGGACCTCGGGAGGGTGGGGGCGTCCAAGAAGGCCGTGCTCGCGTAGATGTTCTTCGCGAGTGATGGCCACCAGGTTTCCCGGGTCGTTGTTGGCCGGGTCATGGTCTTCATGGTGGACGATGTGCTCGTCAGGCAGCCGCCGGCCGTGGACTCGTTCCCAGATGGCGACGTGCAGCATGCCGCCTGTGCGGTCGGCGTAGTGGCCGCCCTCGCCTTGCCCTTTCCTGGCGGGGCGACGGTACCAGCGGACTCCCTCCCATTCAAACCAGGCAGGTGGTCCCGCGACGGGCAGGTCAATACGGTCATGCCGCTCCTGACGCGGCTCGCTGTGATCCATCCGGCCTCCTCGGTCCACACTTGGTGGTCCGAGGTTAGCCGTATGGAATGACCGTTGTCAGTTTCTAGCGTCAGCGTGTCGGCATTTCGCCGAGTCAAATGCCGTGCCGTGACGTCCCGCCAGCCGCCCCGCGTCCATACCTGGTCGACGTGTGGGCGCACCTGCTCGACCGGCACCTCGCCGCAGGCGGTCATCACGCGTTCGCCTGCGGCTATGCACCATGCACCGCGCAGGTTTTTGCCCTGGATACGCAGGCCGCCGTCTTGGGCGGACGCGACGCGGACGATGTGCCCGGAGCGGAGCCGGATCTCGGCGAACGACCGGTGCCAGTGTTCTACGAGGTCGCTTTCACCGTTTTTGATCTGCTGCACGTTGGTGCCGAGCGCGGCGAGGAATCCGGATTCGCCTTCGACGGCGACGGACCACGCATCAGGGTAGGTGGGGGAGATGATGCCCCATTCGCCGGGGTCCGGGTCGGCGAGGATCCATTCGGCGAAGAGGTTCGCGGCGGTCCACGTCTTCCCGGACCCACGGCCACCCCGGATGTACCATTTGTTCCAGTCGCCTGGGGGTGGTAGCTGGTCGGGGCGGGCGCGCTGCCGCCAGGTGAGCTTGGTGAGGCGCCGCCGTTGCTGCGCTTTGGTGAGGCGTGCTTTCGCCGCGGCGAGTTCCTCCATCGCCGCCGCGACGTCATCGGCGAGGCCCGGCGAGGTGGTAGCCGTCACGGCCACGGTTCACCCCCCGCTGGCTTGAGAGCCGCCCGTGACGAACTGCTGGCTAGCTTGCGGCGGGACCTTCGATCTGGCCTTGGATGGTGCCCTCGACCGCTTCCCGCTCCGCGGACAGCGCCTCCGAATGGACCTGCGCGGCCATGGCGCGGATCTCATCCGCCGACAGCGCCGCGAACATCGACACCGACTGCTTCGGCGCATCCGCCCCGTACAACTTCCGCAACTCCCGGTTCACGTCCAGCAACGTCCGCAGCGCCGCCGTCCGCGCCTGCTGATCCGGGAACGGCCGCCCCGTCTCCTCATCGACGATGACTTTCCCCGTCGCCGACGTCAACGGCCCGGGATCATCAATGATCCCCAGCGCGCTCCGGGCCACCTTGTGGAGCTCGTCGGCCGCCATCCGCCGCACTTCCCGCACATCCTCCGCCGGGACCGCCCGCAGCCCGTGCCGCACGGCGTCCTGCGCCGCCCGCGCCGACGAAAACCCCAACTCCGCCGCGATCCGCGGAAACGTCCAATGCTGCGCCCGCAGCTCAGCCGCCCGGATACACCGCTGCACATCCATCAAAACGGCAGGGTTGCGGTTCAGCCGCGGCGCAGGATCAGCAGACGGCGCAGACATCAGCGCACCCCCTGAACCGGGCACTCATCCCGCACCACCATCCGGCGGGGCCGCGAACGCCGCCTGCGGCACCCCATGCGCCGCAGAAGAAGCCACCGGCAACCGCCCCCCAGACCGTCCCCCGCGCCCCCCA
>Ga0335081_10020931_pt1 | contig 10582 bp, 17 predicted proteins | sample Lox_Sample_35_FD_206713 | JGI IMG/M metagenome (GOLD analysis project Ga0335081, IMG submission 206713) | Soil microbial communities from Loxahatchee National Wildlife Refuge, Florida, United States - Lox_Sample_3.5 | ecosystem: Environmental > Terrestrial > Soil > Wetlands | place: USA... | reverse complement strand
CGATTCCTCGAACTCAAAGAAATCATCGAACTAAGAGGTCTATCGCATGCATATAAGCAATTGGTCGATGAATATTTCCTCAACGCCTTCCTTCCAGAAACGTCTCTCACATTTGAATACGAAACACTTGATGACGAAGAAGAACGGAGAACGGAACGGAGGTACGTAAAGAAGTACAGACATCTGCCTCCGGTCATCAAACGCGTTGAGGAGGGCGATCGCGTCCTGCCCCATAGTCGAATTGTCTATGAAATCAAACCAGATGAAACGCCGTGCTGGTCTCACTCAGGACGCGATCGACCTATCAAAATCTTGCTACACTTGCCCGACGGACGCCAAATTCCTTGGCCATTGAATACCTCGCATTCTCGATATAGCCGCGAACGGTCCATGCATTTAATTGACTTAACGAACCCCACTCGAATGGAGCAATATTATCGATTCGACAAATTCAACACGCCTGTCCATCTCTTTTACAAAGAAGACCGGGATCATCAAGACATAAAATTGCATTGCATTTCGATTCCGCTCGACTACGTGCGGAGTGTACTTTTCGAGGACCCTAAGGACACCCGAAGAGTTTTCAGATCTCCTGAAGCGTCTTCCCGGGCCCGGCGACGTCGTTAGTGTTTGAGAGACGAACGATAGTGACTTAAACTGTACGAGTATGGGGACGTTCAGCAGGGGTTACTTATGTTAACATTGTGCAACAAGCGTGTTTCCATACTGTACAATTTTGATAATGCTGTAGAAAAGTTAATCTGCTGAAGACGCTCTTTCCAATATTGACAGTCGATTCTTTCCAAAACTGGAGACTGTTCCCATCTGGGATGCGACGCTCTTCACTGCCAGGTCGGTGTAACCGTTCAACATGCTCTGTTTAAGTATGCTGAATACTAAAGGCGCACGGACTCCTTTCATCTCAATTTCCACCTTGTGTGGGGGATCGGCGATCCCAAATCAAGGCACAAGGAAAAATAACCTTGCTTTGCGGGAAACTTTCCATTATAAAAGGCACCGCCCAATCGATGGTATTGCCTCCATTCCTGTCTCTATGTGGAACGTTACATGGGTGTTTCGTAAGTCAAAATGCGCGTTTGTCTATCTTCTCCTGGCCCTTTTAACCCACTTCTGCGACGTTGTCTGCGCACAGGATCATATTCCGACCTCGGCGGCAGGGACTTCATTTCCTTCACCGTCCGCGAATGCCTCCACATATGTCCCTCCCAACGTAATTCCTCCACCTTCGTCGAAGCCCTCGATCCTTAACAATCGAACTATAACCGTCACCAATACCTGTCCATACGATATATGGCCGGCATTCCTGACGACCAACCACACGGGGCCATACACGAACGGGTTTCGCCTAGCTCCCCAATCCTCCTTGCAACTATGGGTATCGCACAATTGGATCGGACGTATCTGGGCAAGGACCAACTGCAGCTTCAATGCCACATCGAATATAGGTCCATGTTTAACCGGTTCGTGCGGCAATGTTCTCGATTGCAAGTTGGGCGGCCAACCTCCGACGACCCTTGCCGAATTCAACCTCCTCGGCTGGGAAAATCTCTCGTACTGGGATATATCTCTGGTTAACGGATATAACCTCCCCATAGCCATATATGCGGACCCAAGGGGGCCCGATCCGACATGTCAATTTCCACCGACTCCGAGCGGAATCCTGGATACTTGTCCGCAGGAATTGGTGTACTACGCAGATGCCCCGGTGTCATGGACCGAGGTGGCTGGATGTATGTCAGCTTGCGATCGCTATGGAGATGAAAAGTACTGCTGCACTGGCAGTAAGAATAAACCGAGTTCATGCGGTCCAAGCCGCTTTTCAAAGCCTTTTAAGCAGATGTGTCCAGATGCCTACACCTACGCGTTTGATGACGCCACGAGCACCTTTGCTACAAACACAGGACCGCAGTATGGTTTTGTAGTGGTCTTCTGTCCTGGTAAATTACCTCTTTCGTAAGTTGGCTAAGAGCTTCAGTCGGTGCCTCAACCGATTATCTCCGTGGAATTGCCGGAAGATTGCACCGCGGAGCACTAATTTGGACTCTCGTTGCTATTTGTACTGTATTCGTGTGGTTTGGAACGTGACATACCTGCGGATTACCAATAATAGAGTTCGTGTCGTCATTAGAGGCATACCTGAGAAATTTCAAGCTTGTTGTAGCGCTCGCGCATTTGAGATCGGGATCCTCAACTTTATCCCCACGCGGATCAAAATCGCCCGACAAATTTCCCACGACCCCGTTTTCATTTTCGCTTGACAAATTGAAACTGCCCTCGTGATCGCCTGTGACCGACCCTGAGATTCTTTTAAAACCCCCCAATTCTCCTCGTTCCTACTTGGATTCCTTCACGTTTACAACTTATGTCCTACGTTACTTCCGACGCCGTGCACCCCGGACGACCACCTTCGAGTCATGTCCCCGGGGACTCACGTGGCAACAGGTTTCTCAAAACGAGCATTGTTGGGGTCATAGGATGTCCCTTTTCAGGCGGTCAGCCCAGAGCCGGTGTTGACACGGGACCCCATCACCTTATTGACTTTGGTCTTTTGGATCAAATTGAAGAATTGGGCTACAATGTTACATTTGGCGGACATCATCAATTCGCTCAAGTCATGGAAAGTTCGAAGGAGAATGACCCGGATATCGGCAAGTTGAAGAGACCAAAGTATGTGGGGAGTGTTACACATGCTCTCAAACAGGCTGTGGAGGAAACTTGTAAACGTGGGGAATTGGTGTTGACGTTGGGTGGTGACCACAGCTTGGCTATCGGAACCGTTTCAGGGGTATTTGCGGCGTACCCCGACGCATGTCTCATCTGGATCGATGCGGTAACGTCATCGCGGCCCGTCGCAATTAATGGTAGCATGCGGACATCAATACTCCTGAGACTACTTTATCGGGCAATATTCACGGAATGCCAGTCTCGTTCTTGCTTGGAATTGCGGGCAAACTCCCGGAGTCTCTTGGTTGGGTAATTCAGCGGCGTGGTTACGTCTGACTCCAGATTCCCAAATGCCTTCGTCCTGACAGACTTGCGTATATCGGACTCCGAGACGTCGACCCAGAGGAAAAGAAAATTCTGCATGATAACAAAATCGCTGCATTTTCAATGCATCACGTCGACAAGTACGGAATAGGGAAAGTAGTCGAAATGGCCCTCGACAGAATCAATCCTCACCGCGATAGACCTGTGCTTCGTCCCACCATCTCCAAGGCTAATTGGGCAGATCCATTTGTCGTTCGACGTCGACGCCCTTGATCCCACGTTTGCGCCATCCACTGGCACTCCTGTACGTGGTGGATTGACGTATCGCGAAGGATGTTACATTTGCGAATCGCTGCATGAAACGGGTTGTCTCGTGGCAGTGGATATGATGGAAGTCAATCCCACTCTCGAACGAGATCTGGCGTTGGAAACGGTGAGAGTGGCTACTGCACTCGTGCGATGTGCATTGGGAGAAACATTGCTTTAGCTATCATTGATACTGGTCCAGAGTCAAAGGTATATAGGATGACTTAGCAAAAGTTGTATTTCAAATCTCCTCTTCTCCTTTAGAGCCTTCCTTGATACTGGTCCAGAGTCATAGGTATATAGGGGGAATTAGCAAAAGTTGTCTTTCAAATCTCTTGATCTCGTTCAGAGCTTTCCTTGATGAACGTAGTAAGGTGCGTTAGCGCTAACTATCACATAAGTGGGCAACTATTAGGATTTAGACCTCAGCTTTCCTGTGCCTTTCATGATGTGCTGCCCCTTCGTTATCCAATAATTGCAATAGGTCCGCGATCCGTTTCAAGCAACCTTGTCTTTGTTGAGACCTATATTAGCGTGTCTATGGCTTCCAGTTTTGATCCCACCTTTCTTCCCTTGCTTCTTCCTCTTTGTCGTTGATTTTTTGCTTGTGGTCATTGATGACCCTCCCAACTTGTGCTTCAAGTGTTGCGACCGCATTTGCATACTTTTCGGACACGCGCGCTACAATTAGTCCTGGAAAGTTGAAATTGATCACTTTTCCTCTCTTGAAAAGTAAGATGGTAGTCATTCTGGTTTCTGACAGTAAGCTGCCCTTGCTTGAAGAATCAGGTATTACCCGTCGTTGTCGGTCATTTGTATTGTCTGATCAGCTCCCGTTTAGAAGATCAGAGGCCGAAAGCGGACGGAGTTCGATATGACGTGTCATCTAACTTGCGTCAATAGTATCTACATGCAATGGAATTTCTATCACACGCGGAAATACAGAATTCAAGGCGGCTAGGGATGCGAAATTAAGGAAACGGGGGTTTCTTAAGGACGAGACATGCTAACCAAATCTAAAGACCTTACATACCCTACACAGACTGATCCAGAACAACCAAAAAAAGGAGAGCAAGTACAACGAACAACAATGACCTAAAACAAACCCACACCACCAAAACAACAAAAGCCTATGTAGCCTTAAACCTCGACGGTCAAACTACCGTTCGCCAACCCAGCCTCCATAATACTCTTGTCCAACGTATGTCCGCCCTCTGATGATCCCTCCGCCTCGGCAAGTAATCGCCTCCCCACGAAAACAAGTTCAAATTCTTCGTCATCACCTCTTAGACCCTTGACAAAAGCGAAGACGTCACGAATCGTGTCAGATTTATTGAATCTGCGGACAAGCGGGCGACCACCCCCAGGAAACCGGAATTGGATGCGAGTTGTTTCAGGGGATTGTGGAGGTTCGGCCATTTCGAGGGGTTTGATTGTGGAGAAGAGGGTGGGGGGTTTGTTTGTCGTCGTGGAGACGGAGGGGGTTGAAGGGCTTTCTTCGGACTCTCTTGTGATTGACGCACTCGGGGCTGAACGAGGGGGTGCAGGTGGCTCTGTCACCGGCGGTGGTTGTGACAGAGGAGTTGCGGGCAATTGGGGCTCGGGCATGGCTTGTGGGCTTGGTGATGCGGCTTGTGGCTCCTGACCTAGCGACGCTGCAAGGGCGGCCTCCATTTGTTCCTCTTCGGTCATCATATCGTAAGTCTACGAGATCAGAGATATATTCTTTCACGAGCCAGACCTTTCGTATTTTGTTCTTCCGTCCAATTGGATTATTTGCTTCCTCACTCAATGAGTACGCACTGAGAAAGTCATGGATCTCCATGATGAACTCTTGTGGTCCTATGATCTGATTCCAAGTTTTCACTTGTTCGCCTATTCCCGTCAGTGTCGCGATAAATACGATCTGTACCCGTTCGAGGATCGATAATGCCGATATGTGGATCGTTTGAATACGGGTACGTCCGTTTATAACGAAGACCCTCAGGTTCGTCTGCGGTAAACTACTCGTCAGCTTAACGACATGTCATTGGAACCAACTTGCAGAAAGTAGAAATTCTCCCGCACAGTCTTTTGCACATTTCTATCGCTCCACAAATCTCGATTCAAAATTTGACAGGCAAACTCTGAAGAGTTCATGATACTGACCATAATCCACTTCATGGGTTCCTCCTCGCGAACCCTATCTCTTGCCTGCGCCCCCAATCAGTCACCCATCGCGAGTTGGTAGAACCTCTTCAAGCGTCGCATTATGCATTATTTCGAAGGGACGACGATATAATTGTGCGAGTCTATTTGACTTTTCATTCATTTGCGATGAACCACCCGTTGCGTCGGCAAGAGACTGGGAAATATTTTCTTCGTTCCATATAGATGGTCTCCCTTGATTGAAGATTCCACGTGCATGGGATCCTGTGCGCACGAAAAGTCAACATCTCACAGGCTGCAAGCCGGACGGGCGGTATACCTCTGCCTGGTCTTCGGGAGCCATATCCGTATTGGTGAGTATCGTAGTCTGTGTCTGGGTGGACGAGGATATCGCTCCTGGAGGCAATGGGACTTCGGACACCGTCACCGGACGATTCTCCGTGGACTTCTTGTTGCTCGATTTCCTCCTGCATTAACTGCCGTGCCAATGCCTCATCTTCATCGACAGTATTCTGCGCTGCGGGAGGACCTCTGCCGCTCGGGAACAAGTCCTCCTCGTCTTCGTCCTCTATGATTATTGGACCGGCAGGAGGTGTTTGGTGTAGTGCAGGTTGTGGTGGCTCTGGAGGGGGTCCTGCGGGAGGAGGACCAGAAAGGTCGGCACCACCCGTCTCAAAGTAGAGCCCGATGGCCCGCTCGAGGTCATACTCTGACACCTACACCACAAGAAATGCGATTAGCATGACAACGTCTGTCTGGGCGACACCAGGAAACAGGATGAAATGTGAGCTTGTTTGGAGGTTGCCTACCTTCAGATACGATTCCGCTTTAGCTGGATCTGCAGATGTGATGCCGCAAAACTCGACGATGAGATCTGACTGATCCATCTGTCTTGATGGACGGGAAGAGCTGAGGATCGGGATAGAGAGTGCGTGTTCTGTTCTGGGCTTACGTCAATTCTCAAATCACAATGGATTTTTTCCACCCGAATTCCGCAGTCGGCTATTTATCATTGTCAAGACTATTGACATAATGCGCCCGGACCACGACGGATCACCAAATACGAACTGCGAGAATTTCTCGCCATCTGAAGGTTGAACTCTAATTAGCCTGCTTATCTTATGTTTGCCTGTATTCATTTTTGAAGATGTGATATGGTCATTAGATAATATACGTCTGTATACGAACGAAGACTGTGACACGCGCGTATCAACGAAAGATTTCAACGAGATCTTTCGCACAGGAGAGTTCTCTCCCAAAAACAATTCCTAAATATTCCGTCGCCAGCCCGAGCGCCAGATCGGCATGTCCAAAAAAGGGTAGTTTTAAATCAGGAATAAGGCAACCTCTCACTAGCTCTTAACTGTCATGGCTATCCCCGGATGTTAAAAAAAAAAAAAAAAAAAAAAAGGGGAGTGGTTACTTATGCAGAGTTTGCATAAAATCCCATTCATGAACTGTGATCTTAGTTCAATTTTCAGATTGCTAGCTTGAGCACTTTTCTATAATCTATGCCCATACGGTAGTTATCCCTTCCCAGACGACCATGGTTTCATCCCCCTTCGTATTCCCAACGATTTCCGATGCATCCCAACTCCCTTCACAGATGTCCCCGTTGGCGCAATCGTCTGGCCCATCGGCTGATATCCAAGAGTAAGAGGCATCACCGGTGGTTCCCCAACAATGAATCGTTTCCCCGGTTTCGCAAGGGGGCTTTCAAATTCTTCATCAATACAATTTACATCGCATGTCGGACTCGAAAACGACACGGACGGGAGAGCATCGAGATTATAACCACGGGGTGGTGACGGCGATTGATTTGCGGGTAATGCAACCGCGGGAACCGGTTTTCCGCGATCATGTACGATCCCCGATGGTCGGGCTTTGATTTTGCATGTTTCCATGGATCGAGTGGATTTGTCCTGGCTTATCCAGGACGTCAATGTCGATTGCTTTGCGGCCCGTGGTTTCAATTTTTTCGGGAGTGGATGTTCAGCTTTTCTCTTGTTGTTGATGTTTGTAGTTGTAGGTTCAGTGGAAAGAATGGATAATGCTTCTCGGGAACTCATGAATCCTGTCGTGATGCAGTTCACGGGGTCTAACTTATCTAATCCGATAACCTTCGTGGTTCGGGCAATTGTTGTCGTTGTGAATCCGGTTTGAGTGACGGGCAAAGGTGTGACTGTTGTCTGCGGACGCCATTCGCGGATCCTCGAGGTAACGGCTGCGCCTCCCTCTGAAAGTGGCCTGTCGTTTTTCGGCGCTTCGATCCAATCGTCATCGTAAATGCTTGGTCTACATCTGAGGACAATAATGGAATTAAGAGCATACAGTTTCAAGCAAGCCTTCGAGATCTGGTCATTTGAAGGAACAGGTCTGCTAACAATGGCAGCAAGCTCCTGTGCATTGATTGCGCCGGCTCGAGTGGCGAGGAAAGTTTCAATAGTCGGCTGTTCGACAAAAATAGAGAGTTTTGTTTTATCTTTGTCAGGCTAATAAACAGAGGAGATACCACCGTTGCTGCTCTTGGCGGGGAAGCTGAGGTAGAGCAGGCCCTGGGCTCGAGTCATGGCAACGTAGAGCAGTCGACGTTCTTCATCGACCTCTTCTGCTCTAAGGTGGGGGATCGATCCTTGATACACACCAGGTATAAACACGACGGGCCATTCCAATCCTACAAGTCAGCATTTATCGCCGTCTTAGATTCACCTTTAGCGGCATGTATAGTTGAAATGGTAATCCAATGGTCAGCAGCGGACAGCCAAAGGACGTACGCAATCAATTTTATCATCCCCACTATCCCGCACGTCCGTCATCAAGGAAACATTCCCCAAAAACCGCTCAAGCGCGCTTTCCTCCACCGTCAGCCCCTCCCCTATCCCAATCTCAGGAAGTTGATTATCCTCGGTAATCCGCTCAATCTCTCCTGCAAAACTCTTCAACTCTTCCAAATTCCCAATCCTTTGATCGGCCTCCGGCCCAAACTTTTTCCTTAAATGGTCGTCGTAATTTACCTTATTACGGACAAAGTCGATGAGTTCCACCACGCTTGGGATCAGATTTGCCGCAAGCTTTTGTCCGGCGGATTCTAATGTTCGAACAAGGACTGCGAGGGCTGTTTCAGCGGCATGGTCATGTTGGGAGAAGCGGAGGTCTCCCGAGACGAGCGCTTGTAGGCTTTCCCAGAGCGAACGGGATTTGGATTCACTGTCATTGACGAAGGTTGCTATCCGTTCTTTTCCTATTCTTCTGTTTGGAACGTTGATGATGCGGAGTAACGCGGCTGAGTCCTTTGGTGAATGTATTATGCGCAAATATGCCAGTATATCTTTAATCTCTTCTCGATCAAAGAATTTACTTCCTCCAACCTAGAAATCAGTCGAAAAACCTGTGACAGCACAACCATTCTGTACCGCAAGCCAGTGCTGGCGAGAGCACTTTCAATAGGCCTTGTCAAACTCGCAGTCCGAACGAGAATAGCCACATCCTTCTCCTGAATCATCTGACCCGTCAACCCCATAACCCTCTTAATCTCCCGAGCGATCCACCTTGCTTCAACATGCACATCTGCCAATGTCCTGAGCACAGGCTGCGTCCCCCATCTCTTCGTCCCAATCAATCCTTTTGCAAATCTCGCTGAATCCTGTTCAATTAACGCCAGAGATAACTTTAATATCCATGTTGAGGAGCGGTAATTCTCCTCTAAATTCACGACATGGACATCGGGGTAGTCGACGCGCATTTGGCTTAGATTTCCCGCGTTAGCGGAACGCCAGCCGTAGATTCCTTGGTCGGGGTCGCCGACGATGGAGATTGCTTTGCATTTTTGGGCAAAGAGGCGCATTAAAGTGTATTGGATGGTGTTTGTGTCTTGGAATTCGTCTATGAGGACGTGTTCGATGTTTGAGATGCATTGGGGATGGAGACGGAGGAGTGTACACGTCCGTAACAGGAGATCGTCGAAGTCCTTTTATTATTACTATAAAATAAGTGGCGAACAAGTAGATTCATCATTTCAAGTTTATCCTGGTAGGCTCTGGTATTAGAGGATGAATAAGGGCGTTACAGGTATATCTGAGCCATTTCGAAAGAGGTTTCCGACTTTTCTGAGTAGCGAGTTACTTTTCGCATTGATATGTTATTTTTCATATTATGCGCAGCCGAAACACCGTTCGATTTGAGCATGGATATCTTCTGACGCGCCTCATTGACATCGATATTGGAGTGGGTTTCTTTGATGATCTTGTTCAGGATTCCGTGTCTGGACTGAGAAAGAGCATTTAAAGGATCGTACGTATCGTCCGTATCAGCAATGCCAAATCCCCTCGTGAGATTAATGAGAGACCCATACTTGACCAGGTATCGACGGCAGATCGAATGGAACGTGCCTATTGTCAACTCATTCGAAGTTTGTGATGAACCTGTTATCAACTTGGCTTCCACTCCATTTCCACCCACCTTGCCAATTCGGTCCTTCATCTCCTTGGCGGCTTTCTGCCATCAGCCAAGCTCAATCCTCCTTGAATTACGTTGGTGAAGGTGGTCAATATCACATTTTCTGCCTTCATTCCCTTGTCGAGGAGAAAGCACACTCGATGTGTCAACACCTTTGTCTTGCCCGCTCCCGGCCCCGCAAGGATCTGGAGGATGGCATGTGGGGACGCAGCAACGGCCTCTTGCTGCGCCCGGTTGAGCTCTGCCATTGCAGACTCCTCCTTCCTCCAATTTGCGTTTGGTTCCGGGCCCGCAAAGTCAACGCGCAATGAAATGGTTTGTTGTCATGAAACGAGAGCGCCACCTTGGACCCACGGGCCTGCCGCTCTCGCCGCCGTCACCTGGAATTATTCCTCATTCCCACTCAGTAAGTTGGTGCAACAAGGACAACTTAAGCAGTCTCAGATGTATTTCTGCTCATGCTATGCAGAAACACTGGTTGTCTACATACAAGTAAATCTGAAGCGCAAAATTAATAAAGTCAATAAGAAAATAGCGCAACTTGAAAAAAAATAATCAAAGTTAATATCTTATTTTCAAAGTTCGTTCTTTCTATTTTATAATAATTAAGGTTATTTTAATAGTTTTAAAAGGCCTATCTATTTATAATATTTAACTATTTAAT
>Ga0335081_10020930_pt1 | contig 10582 bp, 8 predicted proteins | sample Lox_Sample_35_FD_206713 | JGI IMG/M metagenome (GOLD analysis project Ga0335081, IMG submission 206713) | Soil microbial communities from Loxahatchee National Wildlife Refuge, Florida, United States - Lox_Sample_3.5 | ecosystem: Environmental > Terrestrial > Soil > Wetlands | place: USA: Florida... | reverse complement strand
TCCGCTACGCTATCTTCATGGCTCTGCTTTCTGCCCTGGTCTACAACTACTTCTTTCTGCCGCCCGTGTTACACCTGACCATTGCGGATCCCCAGAACTGGGTGGCTCTCTTCGCTTTCCTGTTTACCGCGATCATCGCCAGCGAACTCTCCGAACGGGCACGCCGGGAAGCGCTGGAGACCGATCACCGCCGGCGTGAAGTGGAACGCTTGTACAGCTTCAGCCAGCAACTGCTGGTCAGTGAAAACATCTTTGAATTGCTTAATGCCATACCAAGATACATCGTGGACTGCTTCGGCGTGACCAGCGCCGCCATGTTTCTGGAGAGCAAACAGGAGACCTACTACTTCGACACCGCCGACCAGTCGCTACTTCCGGCGGAGCACTTGAAGGCTATCAGCGGACGCGGCGAACCCGTGCTGGACCGTGAACATCATCTCTGTTTCATGCCGTTGCGCATGGGCGTGCGCTCGGTGGGAAGCATCGGGTTAGCGGGGTGCGGTCTTTCCCGCGAGAGTCTGGAAGCCATCGGAAGCCTGACCGCGATCGCGATCGAGCGCGCCGGGATGGTGGAAAAACTGACCAAGACGGAAGCGGCCCGCGAGAGTGATCGTCTGCGTTCTGTATTGCTGGACTCGGTTACCCACGAATTTCGCACTCCCCTCACCGCGATAAAAGCTTCCGCGGAGACCCTTCTGTCGGACGCGGATCTGGACAAGGCGCAGCGCAAAGATCTCCTGGCCGTCATCAATGAGGAAAGCGACCGTCTCAACCGGCTGATCGGCGAGGCCGCCGAAGTTGCCCAACTGGATTCTCATCAGCTCGAACTGCATTTCGAAGCGCACGATATTCGCGAGGCCGTGGATACCGCCGTTCACGACGCGCGGCCTTCCCTGCAACAACACAAGCTAGAAATCACGGTGCCGGATAATCTGCCCCCCGTCCGTATGGATATTGAACGGATTCGCGAAGTCCTGGTTCACCTGCTCGATAACGCGGGCAAATATTCTCCCCCGGGAACTTCCATCCACATTACTGCCGAACAGCGCGATGGCGAGATCGTCACCAGCGTTGCCGATCATGGGCCCGGCATCGAAGATATCGAGCAGGAGATGATCTTTGAGAAGTTCTATCGCGGACGCCGGGAACGGACGGCCGTCCAGGGCACCGGCATGGGACTGGCCATCGCGAAAGCCATCGTCGACCTGCATGGGGGGAAACTCGGAGTTATGAGTCAGGTCGGACGCGGGTCACTTTTCTACTTTTCGCTGCCCACGGCGTGACCGCTTACTGATTAGCGGTCCCATCCTTGTGATCAAGCGCCGCAACGCCAATCTTCCTGTCTAAAACTCGAGATGAAGGCGGAACGACGGTACCAGGACAGGGCCGCGATCGCGATTGTAGCCGGGATTCACGATATGTTGCAGGCCGGGTCCGATATAGATTCCTCGCCATAGACGCGCGGTGTAGTAGCTCTCGACAATATTCTCACGTCCATAGTTGAGAGCGCCATCGCCGATCAGAAACCCGTATCCTCCCTTCGCCAGATAAATCTGGTGGTCTTTGGAAATGGCATTCGTGACCAATGCCAGGCCGGCACGGTCATAGCGGCGATGCCATATAGCGCCCTTTGCGCCTAATCCAACCGCGAAAGTTTGATCGACTTCGGTGTAGGCGAACGACTCGGTTTTCCCGTTGTCCCATCCAAAGCGAGCAAAGGCGGTCAGGTTGTGGGCGAGGTTCTGCTCCAGGTTGACGCCGAATCCGTATTTGCGCGTAATGTGCCAGGGATGATTCGTGATATCGAGCGTGGACACGAGACCCTGTTCGAACTCCGCGACGGCCTCCCGGTAGATGCCCATGTTGGCATAGTTCGTGTAGGCGAGAAGGCGGATCACACCGGGCTTTTTGGGAAGGAATCCTCGTCGCAACTCGTACTCGAAATTCTCCGCGTGGACTTGCCAGGGCCGCCATACCAGATCAATTCCATTGGCCACCTTGGGCATCAAAGTCTCGGCAAAGCGCAATCCCCAGTTACGATCTTCAAAATCAGCAGTGACCCCGACGGTGTAGCCGCGCGTGTCGGCGGCGTAGTCATAAGCGCCGTTGTTGTCCACAGTCCAGTTGGTGAACTGAAGGTGGGTATCTGAACCTACTGAATTCTGGTCGAAGAAGTCAGGCATGCTGAACTTGCCGAAGCGGATCTCCAGCCGGCGACGAGGCAGTTCGTCGAACAGGGAGAGCGCATTGCGCTGGTTTTCGATCTTGTCCTTGCTCAAGGCAAATACTTTGTGAATCATGCCGCGGCCCAGATAGGGCGCTTTGCTCAGCAAGGGATTTCTTACGATGTCGAGATCCGGCGCGCCAGCCAGGCCCAGGCCCGTGCTGAGCGCCGCTCCGCCCGCTTCTTCGATGTCCACCAGCAGTTCGGTCGAATTGTTAAGCCGGACTCCGGTGTAGAACGTGACCACGCGGGACGTGGCTTTCTCGTAGTTGGGACTTAAGCTGTTCTTGCCGCTGTAGGAAGCATGGAACGGTGGGTGAACCTGGAAAATGAAGTTTGCCTGACCCGACAACCAGAAGCGCTTGTCGCTGAGATGAGGGAACATCGCTTGCGGCTGTGAATCGTCGGTGGCATCGCTGGCAGGGCTCGCAGCATCGGTCTGAGCCCCACCGCTCGGTGATGGTGCTTCCGGTTGCACAATCTCAATCGCTGGCTGAGGCAGCGGTTCCTGCGCGCTCGCGAGAGCAGCCGCCAGCACAATGCAGCAACGCGCCCCCCGTATGGCAATTCGGAGTTGCTCGGATAGCAAGCGCGTAATGGTGCAGTCCTTCCTTGTCACTCTCGATCGATTCAGTTCAGGCGGCAGAGCCCTAGCGTGGGGCTGGACGACAGACTACGCGGCAGGCGACTCCACTTCCCGCAACCGGCGCTCGAGGTATCGACGCTCGCTGTCGTTCGTGACCAGTTCCAGCGCGCGCCGGTAGCTTTTCGCCGCTTCCGCCGACGAGCCAGTGCGGCGCAGCAGGTCGGCGCGCGTGGCGTGAAGCAAATGATATTCGTCCAGGTGGTTGCCGGCGGCGAGTTCTTCAATGATCGCAAGCGCGGATTGTGGACTCTCCGCCATCGCGACGGCCACCGCACGATTCAACGCTACGATGGGAGAAGGATGCTCGCGTTCGAGGAGATCGTAGAACCGCAGGATCTGGTGCCAATCCGTTTCGTCGGCTCTGGCGGCGCGGCAGTGCTCCGCCGCAATGGCCGCTTGCAGCGCGTAGGGACCGGATCGCTGCCCGAGAGCCTCCTTGACCAGAAGCAGCGCTTCGGCGATCTGTTCCTGATTCCAGCGGGTACGATCCTGCTCCTCCAGCACCACAATATCGCCTGCTTCATCCAGTCGGGCATCGCGCCGGGCATCGTGAAGAAGCATCAAAGCGAGAAGGCCCGTGGCTTCGGCGGGAGGTTGGGCTTGCATGAGCGAACGCAACAGCCGCGCCAGGCGAATGGCCTCCGCGCAGAGACTTGCTCTGACCAGCGACTCGCCCCGGGTGGCGGCATAACCTTCGTTGAAGACAAGGTAGATGACAGTTAATACGGCATTGAGGCGTGAGGCTATGTCCTTGGTGTCGGGCACGATATAAGGGATGGCGGCATCGCGAATCTTCCGCTTGGCCCGCACAAGTCTTTGAGCCATGGTCGCCCCGGGCACGAGAAAAGCGCGGGCGATCTCTTCGGTTTCCAGGCCGCACAGCGTGCGCAGGGTCAAGGCGACTTGCGCTTCCGGAGCCAGCGCCGGATGGCAACAGGTGAAAATCAGCCTTAGGCGATCATCGGGAATCGCTTCGGTGTCGTAATCGGGTTCGTCAACCGTTGCGAATTCGCTTTTGCCGTAATATTCAAGTTTTTCTTCAAGATTTGCTCGCCGGCGGAACCGGTCAATAGCTTTATGGCGCGCGGTCTGGATGATCCAGGCGCGGGGAAATTCCGGAATACCGGAGACGCCCCACTGCTCCACCGCGGCGGTGAAGGCCTCCTGCGCGCACTCCTCGGCCAGGTCGAAGTCGCCGATCACTCCAATAAGAGCAGCAACGATCCGTCCCCAGTCTGAACGATAGACCGCTTCGACAGCCTCTACGGCAGCAGACGACATACCGCATTGTAAACATTGCCCGGCGCGTGTGCAGCTCACGCGGCGGAGCCGGCCCCGGCACGACACCAGGGTGCTTTAACGTCCCGCCTTGAACGCAGTGGTTGACCGTTTCCTGCCTGTAAAATCTTGCACTCCCGTACTTGGTCTTTGAATTCAAGAAAGGGGACAACCACTGGATGCGGGGCGATGGCGTCGAAATGCGCAAGACTGGCGGCCGACAAGTTCCTGGGGTGAATGTCGATTTCGACCGCCGCCGTTCGATATACGAGCAGAAGCCCAGATGGGACTCAGATTATAAGGAGAGAGCAAAAGATGCGATTCCTGGTGATCGTCAAAGCCAACAAGGACTCGGAGGCCGGTAAGCTCCCTAGCCCCGAACTCTTAAATGAAATGGGAAAATTCAACGAGGAACTGGTCAAGGCCGGCGTGATGCTCGCGGCCGAAGGGCTGCATCCGAGCTCCAAGGGAGCGCGGGTCAGCTTCTCAGGCGATAAACGCACCGTGATCGACGGCCCTTTCGCCGAGACCAAGGAACTAATCGCCGGCTTCTGGCTCTGGAAGGTGAAGTCAAAGGCGGAGGCGATCGAGTGGCTTAAGCGCGCACCCTTCCCGGATGGAGAGGTCGAAATTCGGCAGGTATTCGAACCGGAAGACTTCGGCCCCGTGATGACGCCTGAGATCCGCGAGCGAGGCCAGCGCCTGCGGGCGGAGATGGCCGCCCGGAAATGATTGGGAGCCGGGCTGGACGGTACCCTGCCCGGTGAATTTTACTTTTGCAACTCGCGGCATACGTGGCCGGTTGGCACCCTCATCATTTCGATTCACGAACGGAGGCACCATCATGAAGTACATGCTGCTGATCTACGCGGACGAAAATGCGTGGACCGAGGCCGAGCGCAACGAATGTTATGGAGAGTCGGCGCAACTCGCGCATGAGCTCAAGGCAAAAGGCCAGTATCTGGCTGCGAATCCGCTCCAGTCCGTGACCACGGCCACCAGCGTCCAGGTGCGCGAGAGGACGCGCCTGGTGACCGACGGTCCGTTCGCAGAAACGCGCGAACAGCTCGGCGGCTATTTTCTGGTGGAAGCCAGAAATCTCGACGAAGCCATTGAAATCGCTGGGCAGATTCCAGGCGCCAGAAAAGGAACGGTAGAAATCCGCCCCGTGGTGGAAGTCCCGACTTTGCCCAAGAACTAGGGTCCCCCGCAATCGGCGCGGGCGTGTGACATCCTTCAGAATTCTCTTCAGCGGTCCGGACCCGCTTCAATGGATGCCCGCAGCGCCTTCGTGACTTCGCCGGCGATGTCGTCCTGGACCATTAAGATATCGTGGAACGGCCGGTCGTAGGTTTCAGACCAGACAACGTACCCGTTGTCGGCACGAATCAGCCGCGCGGCGACGCGTAGCCTGGCGCCCGACTTGCGCACGCTGCCATCGAGCACATAAGCGACGCCCAGCGTCGTGGCGATATCGGCGACGGATACTTTCTTCCCCTTGAAATAAAACGATGATGTGGGCGCTGGGACTCGAAGGCCAGGGATCTTGCTGAATTTGTCGATCAGTTCCTCGGTCATACCGTCGGCGAATTCCTCCTCGTGCATTCCTTCGGTCAGGTCGAGAAACGGCAGCACGGCGATCGATCTCTCTGGCTGCAGAGCAACCGCGGCCGAGGCTGAGTGATCACTGTCCGGGACTTTGCCGCGAAACAAGAAAGCACTGGCGAGGACAAGCACGAGGCAAAGCGCAGCACCCGCGATCCACCGGAACGTGGTTCGGGTGCTGCGGGCGGATGTCGGCACGCCGGAGATCGAGGGATACTCGCCGCCCGAAGCCCGCGCAGAGCTCGTAGCGGCGGACGGATCCGGTCGCTGATCCGGCCGCTGGTCTGCCCACGGGCCGACGGTAGCCACCATGCAATACCCTAGTCGCGGTACCGTCGCGATGTAGCTGGGCTGCCTGGGGTCGTCGCCGAGCAGACGACGGAGTGATGCTACCGCCTGGTAAACAGAATCCGGAGTGACGGTGACATCAGGCCAGACGTGGTTGAGCAAGTCGTCGATGCTGACGACCTCACCGGCATGTTCCGCGAGGCACAACAGCAATCGCATCGTCCGCACCTCTACGCGCGCGGTCTCTCCGTCCCGGGAAATCTGGCCGGACGTCGGGTTGACGCACCACTCGCCGATGCGAAGCACTGTCGTGGTGGAGTGTTCCATGCAGGTAGGGCTATGAGCCTACGTCTTTGATGTGGACATCCTTTTATACCTGTTGCGTAACAAGTACAAGGCTGCCTGAAACTAATAGACGGAGTATGAAGGAGGTGGTTAGGGTGTGTTGTTATGTTCCGTGTTGTCATGGCCCAGATTATGACCATCCCGGCTTTCGCAAAAAAGCGCGAAAGGCCGGCGACTCCCCACGTTTCGAAAACCGCTAAACGTGGGGCACCCAGAGGGTCTTAATGGCAGCCTCATTGCCCTTTGCTCTCGCTGGGGGATGGTTCGAAGCCCCAACGTTCGCGCATGCGTTGCCGGAATCGTTCCCGCTCTTCCGGAGTCATGCGGCCGCACCGCTCTTCCATGCGATGGCGGAAATTGGAGCGCCTGGGACCACGCCATCCATGGCCGCCGAAGAGGATCCGGCACAGCACCAGAATTGCCAGCGCCTGCCAGAATGTGATCTGGTGCCAGCCGAACAGCGGCGGCAGCAGCCAATTCCACAGGTGCAGCACAATTTCGCCGCCGATAACGATGAACAGCAGAATCCCCAGAATTGCCGCCGGTACAATGAAAATCCATTTCCATCGGTTTTTCATATTCAGTCCCTCATGCTTTGGTAAATTCGTCGTAAACGTCTTGCAGTCGTTCGCGCAGATGGAGCACCGCGTAGCGTTTGCGTGAGAGCAGAGTATTCACGTTCGTGCCAGTCTGGGCGGCGATCTCCTTGAAGCTGCGCCCTTCCAACTCGTGCGCCACAAAGACCTCGCGCTGCTTCTCGGGAAGCTCGTCGACCGCCAACTCGAGTTCATCGAGAAGCACCTGCCGGGTGTAAAGCGCCTCGGGCCCGGCGTCGGGTGAAGGCAGCAGATCTTCCAGCTGCAGCAACTCGTTGTCCTCGTCAGCGACGGCGATATCGCTGAAGTTTTCCGGCTTCTTCTTGCGGAAGAGATCGGTGATGCGATTGCGCGCCACATGAAACAGCCAGCCGGTGACGTGCTCAATCGGCATCAGCAGGCGGTTCGCTTCCACAAGCTTGTAGAAGACATCCTGCAGAATGTCCTCGGCATCGCCTGGATCGGGTACTCGCCGGCGGATGAAGTTGCGCAGCCGGGACTGCTCCCGTCTGACCACCTCGGAGATCCGCTGGTCCTGTTCGAGTGCCATCTGCTCCAGGCTCGCCACGTCCTTCACCTACGGGTGTAGACGAATGAGGGGGTGTGAATATTGTAGAGTCAGCCAGGGCCGACCCAGGCCAGCATCCTCACCAACTTAGGGCAACTCGGTGAGATATCCGCCGTCCGCCTGCCAACAGGCAGCCGCGCCAACGCTCCCGGCCCGTCATTTCAGAAGTATTCAGAGTGTTTCAGACCATGCTCAGGACTTCCCCGGTTCCATCTGCGTATGTTGAAGCGTCTCAGGCCGTGTTCTGGAAGAGGATGGCCGACTGCGTTTGCAGATCGAAGCACGCAAAGGTGAAAGAGAGGACATCGCATGATGGGAGATTCTGCGCCTCAATCGGGGACGAGCGACGCTCGGAAGGCAATCGCCGTGGGCGGTCTGATTGCCGGGGCTTTGGACCTGCTACAGGCTTGTATTCTGTTTGGATGGGACATTCCGCTGGTGATCGCCGGCGGTCTGCTCGGACGGCAGGCCTTCCAGGGCGGTGCCGGCACCTATGTTCTTGGCGTCTGCCTGCACTTCTTTATCGCATGCTCAGCCGCGGCAGTTTACTACGCAGCCAGCCGCCGCCTGCATTTCATGACGGAGCACCCACTCGTTTGCGGCCTGCTCTTTGGCGGCGCCGTGCAGGAGGTAATGAACCTAGTCGTTTTGCCGCTGTCCGCGCTGCATTCCAGGGGCCCATACCAACTGCATGACCTGATCCTGGGACTCGCGGTGCACATGATCGTGGTCGGGTTGCCGATTTCCTTCAGCGTCCGCCGCTACGCACGATGAGGCCGGGTCCCTGCCTGCCAGACAGTCTCTTCGACAGCGCGCCGGTCCGAGCGCGAATTCTTGGGAGATTCTGCGCGGTTAGTGAGACAGTCAGCCCGCGTTCTTTTGAGTTCCCGAACCGGATTCAGGCCCCTGCGAGGGAATCCGCAGGCTTCGCAACACTGAGGCAAAACCCGGTGAAGAAGTAACGATCGGTTCGCAGCACTTCGTTGCGAAATCGTTTTCTCGGGCAAGAATGCAGGAGACTGGCCCGGGGCTGGTCAAATCCGAATTGGCGGGGACGACGGGACTCGAACCCGCGGCCTCTGCCGTGACAGGGCAGCGTTCTAACCAACTGAACTACGTCCCCGCGGTTGGCGACTGGATGCCGAACTGGTGGGCAGTGCAGGACTCGAACCTGCGACCTCCTGCTTGTAAGGCAGGCGCTCTAACCAGCTGAGCTAACCGCCCTGCCTGCAGCTGCAGCTGCAATCACTTGGGTACAGAGCGTGGCTCATGCTCAGCTTTACCCAGCTTCGAATACTGGCGAAATCTCCACTCGCTGCAAAGAATTGTAGCATGCCAGGGCGACAACACAGTCATCCTTGCATTCACAGTCACCCTTGCATTCGAGGTCGCAGGGCAGTTTTGAAGCTATCCGCACACGATCCCCATTCGACTCCTCCTCGCATACGCGAGGATCCGCCCAGGGCGGGCTCCCGCCCCGCTGGAGAAAACGCGGGGCTTCGGGATGGCATTCTCTAGAACAATACCCTAACTGGTCCACTCCGCAATTCGAGATAGTGGTAGGTAGTGTCCTGGATTAAGACACTATCTAGTGGTGCTCTTGCGAAATGGCACCACCGCCCACGCGAGGGTGCCGTTGCGATTCTCGCCAGGCTGGATCGTGGCAAACCAGGAGGCTCCCCGGCGGGGTGCAGATCGCACGTCAGATCTCACGAACCAGACCGCACCGGATTCAGAATCGCAGCATCGCGGGATGCGGGACCGCGCATGCAATTTCCAGTTTGACAATCGCGCTCTGAAGTGGCAGTTTGTGACAACGGACGCGTAGTCGGTTTTTTACTCTCGCCGTCCACCAGTCGCGCAGATCGCCGGACTTTTTGGGCCTGAGGCTTCGAATGGGGGAAGGCACTATACCTGGCGTGCGGCATTGGGTGAAAGACGGCTACGTCCTGTCTATTGCAACCCTCCTGCTGCTCGCGACCGGCTTTGATTATTGGGTCCATTTCCGCTCGCCGGACCTTCAACAGTACGCACTGTTCTGGTCTCTATTTCCCTTCCTGATTCTAGTCGCCATTGCCAACATCGGCGCTCTGCGCGCTGCCACCCGCCCGGCTGAGCGCAGCTTCTGGCGATGGCTGCTCGTGTCTCACGGCCTCTACCTCGTCACTCTCATCGGCTACACCGTTTTCCCCCACGAGATGGCACTGAATGCCGGCAACCTTCTGGTGAGCGGTTTGGCACTCTCCAGTCTGCTGTGCATACTGATGGCGACGGAGCAGCGTCCTCACCTGAAGGAGGGGAAGGAAAACGTCTCCCGTGGCGGGATTCGCACCATCAGTTATCTTGTTCTCTGCTTTGTACTGCTACTCTACTTCGACTTCATTCCTTTTCAGTTTGACCGTATCCACGAGGTGACGTGGCTCCCTCCGTGGGCTTCCTACATTTTGTTGGACCTGGCGTTGGGAATCCGTTTCCTTTGGCTGCGGTCGAACAGTGCTTCGCGCCATTGGAGAAAGGTCTATGGGCTCGTGTCTGTCTGCTTCGGCCTCTGGGTGGTGGCGGACTCGCTCAGCTTCCTGATCGAGCGGCAAATTGTGCCGAAAGTGCCAAGCGTGTGCGTAGGGGTGTTGTTTCATCTCCCGTTCCTTCCCATCCTGCTCGCCATGCGTCTTCGTGACCGGGAGCCTTCCGTCTCACAAGCCGTAGCGTCGCCCTTCCGCTGGAGTATCGCCGACAAGGTTACCTTTGTCCCCTCCGGCTTTCTGCTCTTCTTGCTGCCGGCCATGCATATTGGTCTCAGCGCGTTCCTTCCTTCCTCGCAACCGATCCAGGCCGCGCGCACAATCCTGGTCCTGGTGGCGTTGCCCGTTTTGTATCTTCTGACCTGGAGTGAGCGGCGAGTACTGAACCGGCAGCGCCTTTTGGCCGACAAAAAACGGCAGGAATCGGAACATGTTTTCGAATTGCTTTTTGAGAATGCTCCTGATGCCTGTTACCTGACGGATCGCTCGGGCACCTTTGCTCTGTGCAAC
>Ga0335081_10020929_pt1 | contig 10582 bp, 9 predicted proteins | sample Lox_Sample_35_FD_206713 | JGI IMG/M metagenome (GOLD analysis project Ga0335081, IMG submission 206713) | Soil microbial communities from Loxahatchee National Wildlife Refuge, Florida, United States - Lox_Sample_3.5 | ecosystem: Environmental > Terrestrial > Soil > Wetlands | place: USA: Florida... | reverse complement strand
TTCTTCGGATCGTCGCTGGCAATCACTCTGTACGTCATGAAAAACGATCCGAAGTTGCTCGAGAGGCGTCTCCGTGTAGGTCCGCGCGCCGAAAAAGAAAGGAGCCAGAAGATCAATCAGACCGTCGCAGCAATAGCGTTCGCTCTGTCGCTCGGGGTCCCGGCGCTCGACCATCGCTTCGCATGGTCCGTGGTGCCGTCATCGGTCGCTGTCACTGGCGATTTTCTGGTCGCCATAGGTTTTCTGGTCGTGTTCCTGGTATTCAAAGAAAACTCATTTGCTTCGGCGACGATCGAAATTGCTGCGGAGCAGAAGGTGGTATCGACGGGTCCGTATTCGCTCGTCCGCCATCCCATGTATCTAGGGTCGGTCATCCTGTTCTTGGGAATGCCGGTAGCGTTGGGGTCGTGGTGGGGACTGTTCGTCCTCATTCCACTTACCCTCCAGCTCATGCGGAGGCTGCGGGATGAGGAAGCGCTCTTAGTAAGAAGCCTGCCCGGCTACGCCGAATATCAAATGAAAGTCAAATACCGGCTGGTTCCGATGATTTGGTAAGCGTTGTACTATCCATCGTATATATGACTCGTCATCCGGCTGGCCTACCATAGAGACATCTGGTGCGCAGTCCGGCCGAAATCGCGTTCCGCCTTCGACAGGAATTCAGCAACCTGTACTTTCTTTTCCTTCCGCCGCCGCTCCAAAAAGAACCGCGCCTGCCTGCTCTTCCCGATGCTGCCCCGGTGATCGAACGATTGCGGCCCACTTCATTCGCCACCGAGGTGGTGCGCCTGGCGAATGAGATCCTGAGCGGGCGAATTCCGATATTCGGCGAGGTCCTCACCACGGGAGAGGACATTCGCTGGCGGCGCGACTACGTGCACCAGGTGGAGACCGATCCGGCCTATTTTCGCCACATCGCATATCTCGATTTCGTCCGCTCGGGCGATCACAAGCACATTTGGGAATTGAATCGCCATCAGCACATGGTGGTTCTGGCGCAGGCTTTCCGCTTCAGCGGCGAACATACCTATCTGGATGAAATCCGCCGGCAGCTCACCAGTTGGGAAGCCGCCAATCCATTTCTGCGTGGCATCAATTGGGTCAGCGCGCTAGAAGCCGCTTTCCGCGCGCTCTCCTGGATCTGGGTGGACCACTTGACCGGCGAATGGCTGGGCTCTCCCAACCGCCAGAACCTCGCGACCGGCCTCTACCACCACGGATGTTTTCTGGAACGGAATCTCTCCATCTACTTTTCTCCGAACACGCACCTGATCGGCGAGGCCGTGGCGCTTCACACGTTAGGGTTGCTCTACCCGGAGTTTCCAACGAGCGCCCGCTGGCAGGCGCGCGGTGCGGAAATCCTCGAGGCAGAAATGGAATCCCAGGTGATGGCGGATGGCAGCCACATGGAACAATCGACGTATTACCACGTCTATGCGCTCGATTTCTTCCTGTGGCACGCGGTGCGCGGCAAACCCTCGCTTCGATACCTCGACAAGCTCGCTCGCATGGCGGATTACCTGGACGCTCTTCTCGGCGCGGCGGGGCGGCTGCCGGCCATCGGCGATGACGATGGCGGGCGCATGTTCCATCCTTACGGCGCGCGCAACGCGTTCGGCCCGGCAACCATGGCCACGTGCGCCGTTCGACTGGAGCGGCCGGAGTGGATCCGGTCGGCGGAGGACTTGGCGGAGCAAGCGGCCTGGTGGATCGGAAAGCCGGCCCTCGAATGCACGCCCGCACCCCACACGCGGCCCTGTTCCCGGCTGTTTCCGAATGCCGGGGTGGCCATCATGACGGCCGGCGATGTGCAGATCGTGGCCAAAGCCGGCGGATTCGGCCCGCGCAGCGCCGGACACAGCCACTCCGATGTGCTCAGTTTCGTGTGCCGCCGGGGCAGCCGCGAACTGTTGATCGACCCGGGAACTTTCACGTATGTTGCCGATGCAGAATGGCGCGACCGGTTCCGCGGATCGGCCTCGCACAACACCATTCGCATCGACGGCGCCGACCAGGCCGAACCGGCCGGCCCTTTCCGCTGGCGTGGCCTGCCCGACGCCAAAATACGTGAGTGGATTTCCAAGCCCGATCGGGATCTGCTCGACGCCCACTGCCGTTACGCCGGCTTCGTGCACCGGCGGCGGTGGATCTTTCTCAAACAGCAACATCTGCTGCTGATTCTCGACCAGGTCGAAGGCCCTTCCGGCGATCACCAGGTGGAGCAGTTCTGGCATGCCGGCGACAGCACGGAAACCTTCGACCAGATGGCGTTCTCACGGCCGGCCGAATTTGTCCCGGCCTGGCGCTCACGGGTGTTCGGGAGCAAAGAATCGGCCGCCGCCCGCTGCGTCACCTACCGGGGCCCGCTGCCGGTTTCGCTTGCCGCGGCGGTCAGTTTTCGCGAGCCGCTGGAGCACCTGACACTCGATGCGCACGGCGAGATTTACACCTTGCGGGTGAAGCTGCGTGGCGGGTTGGTGGTGGAGACGGTGCTGAAGTGAGCCTCTGTTCAAATCCATCCGCGCGTATAGTAGTACGCGCTCTTCACCAATTCGCTTGCGAGCTCAAAGAAAATCGGCCAGCGTTCGGTATAGGATGAACTGCGCTTGATGGCGTCGGGAAACGGATGCGGTAGAGTGGTCACTCCCGCTTTCAAAAAGGCCCGCTCGGCACGGTACATGTGATAATCACTCGTCAATAACACCTTGCGGCCTTGCGTGTTCCCCAGCAGGTTTTTCACGAAGAGCGCATTCTCATGCGTGCTGGTAGCAGCGTTCTCGACCATCACGCGGTCGGCAGGGATTCCCCGGCAGACCAGGAGATCGCGCATCGCTGACGCCGGGTGCGTAGGTCCGCCGCCACTCACGATCACCTTCGCATACGGCGCCTGTTGGTACGCACGCACGGCGTAGACAGCCCGCAAGTACGAGCTTTCGCCGAGAACGCCTTCCTCCAGCCCGGATCCGGCCAGCACGATCAGCACATCGCCGCTCGGGTCATTCCATGGCCCAGCCAGTTTGCGGGCCCACCAGGGCACCAGAGGCGTAAACATCACAATGTAGACAAGCAGACCCGCGCCGATGAGGAGAGTGCCGATGAGCCGTCGCAGCAGCCGCATGATGGATCGTCACCAGCGTATCAGCCGGCGAGCACGTTGCGGTAGATTTCTTCCATCACCCCTGCCGACCGTGCGATGGTGAATCGATCGTGAATCCTGCGATTGCCGGCCACCGCCAGACGGCGCCGCAGCTCGCCATCGCGCAGTAATAGATCGAGGCAGGCGGCCAGCTCGCCCGTCGCGCCCGCGGAAAAAAGCAGACCGGTCTCGCGATCGGCGATCAGTTCCGAATTACCGCCTACACGGGATGCGACCGCGCAACATCCGCAAGCCATCGCTTCCATCAACGAGTTGGAGAAGGATTCCGACGCCGATGGCAATACAAAAATATCGATCTCGCGAAGCGCGTCCGCGACGGATACGGTGGCCGGCTCAAACCGGCAGCGATCTCCCAAGTTGAGCGGGGCAGCCAGAGCCTGCAACGCCGCAAGAGCCGAACCGCTACCGATGATTCTCAGGTGCACGTCCGTCCGCGGCCCAAGCTGCCCGAAGGCTTCGATCAGGGTTTCGATGCTCTTTTCCGGCCGCAGGGCGCTGATGACACCGATGACCGCCGGGCCTTTAAAAGACCGCCCATCTGCATGGAACAGGCTGGAATCGATGCCGTTGTAACAGAGGTGGATGAGGCGCGGAGGCACGTGGTCAGTTTCGATCAGATCGCGGCCGACGGCTTCGCTGTTGACGACGATGGCATCCACAAGCTGGTCGGTAAATCGGAGCATGCGCCGGCGCAGGCCGGGCGTCAAAGCGCGGAATGCACGCTGGCTCGAAATCACATGCGGCGCGCGGTACAAGCGGGCGGCCGGTACGCCGAACAGATTCAGCGGGACATCGAAGGTGTGGACGATCTGAATCGCGTGCTCTTTGACGTAGCGTCCCAGCGCGATCGCTCCTGCGAGTAGCCCAGGGCGGAGAAACGAACGCACGGGAAACTTGACGATCGGGACACCCGAGGCTTCGAGTTCCCGGGCGCGGAATCCGTCGGCGTCGAAGCAGCCGACATGAGGCTCGAATTCGGAGCCGGCCAGTGCCTTGGCGATTTCCGTGAGCTGGCGCTCCGTGCCGCCCAAACCGAGTGAGCGCGTCATGAGCAGCACGGGGCAGGTTTTCGCCATAGCTTAGGGCAGCGAACGCGCCGAGCGCACCTGAGTTTCTTTCCACAGGTTGGCAGGCGGCCGCAACCAAACGAACGCAGCGCAAAACGCGGCTGCGAGCAGAACCACGATACTGCGCAGCGGGCTGGTGACGCGCTTCCCGGCAAAGCGCTGCGGTAAACACCAGTCGGCCAACGCCAATCCGTAGAATAGCGCCTGTGCTCCGAAGGCCACGGTGCGCCACGGTTCCTCGAGAACAGGCGTGGTGGCAGCGGCCGCCAGCAGCGCGAATGGCAACAGCAGGCGCGCCAGCTTGTGCGAAAGGAATGCCAGGAGCATCCGGTTGCGCGTCAGAAGTTCCGGATAGAGCCCCAGGATTTGGTAGACGCCGGCCAGTGTGCGGACCTTGCGCCGGAATTCGGCATCGAGCCCGGTGGGGTAGTCGAACGCTTTCGCTGTGTCATCGAGGATCACGCGGTAGCCGCGAAAGAACGCTGCAAGCGGCAGAAACATGTCGTCCACCAGCGTTTCCGCAGGCAGGGGGACTGCCAGCGTGCGCCGCATGGCATAGATGCATCCCGACGCTCCCATCACGGAGTCGATCCGGCTTTCGCACTTGCGCAGCCATTTTTCGTACTTCCAGTAGAGGCCGACCGAAAGCTCTTCGAGCGTCTCGCCGTCGCGGATCACCAGTTCGCCGCTCACGGCCCCGACCGAGGGATCGCCAAAACAGGTCACCAGGTTCCGCAGGCAGTCCGGCGCCAATGCCTGCCGGACGTCGGTGAAAAACAGAATCTCGCCGCCCGCCCGCTCGATTCCGGCATTCAATGCGGCTGCTTTGCCGTTTCGCGGAACGCACAAGAGATCGATCTTTCCGGCGGAGGCATACTCGACGGCCAGTTCTTCGGTGCCATCCGTCGAGCCGTCGGAGATCACCAGGATCTCGACCAGCTCGCGCGGGTAGTCGAGCGCAAACAGCGATTCCAGTTTAGCCCGCAGCCAACGCTCTCCGTTGCGAACCGGTAGAAGGATCGTCACCGCAACCGGTGTGAATTTACGATGCACGGACCGCGAGCGGAACCGGGCCCACAGGGCGAGCAGCGCGGGATAGCCCGCGATAGTGTACAGCGCGAATGCCACGCTGATAAAGAACAGGGCCTGGGCCAGGTAAGTCACGCGCGTTTCCGCAAAAGGTACAGCCACCGGCTGGATGATTCGATATGCTGCGTGCGCACAATCGAGAATTGTTCCCGGCAGAGATCTTCAAATAGCTGGTGGTTCAAATCTTTGTGCAACTCTTCGCGGCCGCGAGTGAGCCGCTGGAACATGGAGTCGGTGGGGGCAATGAACTCCACAATCAGAATATCTTTCGTCAGGTCGGAGGCAAGCTCCAGAATGTCGCGCAGCGGCACGCGTTCCGTCACTAACATGTGATGGATCACGGCCAGCATCAACACCACATCGAAGTGGCCGCGCGCGCGGTCGAGGAACGACGAGCACTCACGGTTGCGCCAGCCGGTGCCGGGAGTGGGGCGGGTCAGATTGACCGCGAGAGGAAGGATATCCAGTTTTTCGGCGCGAGCCTGCCGCCACACCGGACCTAATACAACGGGGTCGTAGTCGATGGCCACCACCGACGCGCCGGCTCGCGCTGCGAGGGCGCTGAAATGGCCCGTGTTACAGCCGGCATCTAACACCCGGCGCGGCGCGAACTCAGCCAGTGCGTCTGCGACGAATCGTTCCTTAGCCGCGAAATGGTCCGCCGAGTAGTTATTGTTCGTGTCCATGTAACTGGTCCACGAGCTGGTGCTTCCCGTCTTGGGCTCGAGGCGGTTCAGGCTGCGGCGCAGTCCCTTCAAGACAGCGGCCAGGATATACCGCGCCTTTTCGGGGTCGCTCATAAGCTTCTTCTGGTAGATCTTCTGATCGTCTGCGGACTGCTTGCTGCCCAGCCAGGTGGGCATACTCACCAGCGACAGAAAACCCGGCTTCCAGCGTTGGAGAGCCGTCGACCAGCGGTACACTTCCTCCGGCTCGAGCCCGTCGCGGCGCGTCGTCAGAATCTGATCGAGCGCAATACCGAAATGCCGGTTTGCCAGGAGCGGCAGCAGAAACGTGCGCACGAATTGCGCGTAGGGCAGCCAAGTTGGGTCTCGGGCGTCGCGCCGTTCGAACGACAGCACGTCGATAAACACAGGTTCGGGGCCGCGGAAGAGGACGTTGTATGGGGTCGCATCCTTCAGCCCCATTCCATCTTCGAGAAGCCCTTGCGCCAGATCCAGCGTCAGTACGCCGGCGGCATGCAGCATCTCGGGCGGCCATTCGTAGGGGAAGCTGGGGAAATCGATGCGCTCGTGCTCTATGAGCATTTGGCCCGAAGTGATCTGGTACAACTGCCGGACGCGCGGATCGCTGACTAACCGCCGCGCCTCGTCAGCGGCAAGGCGGCGCGTGCCCGCGATCTGGTGTGCGGCCACAAACTCCTGCGCTCGAGCGGATTCGAAGAATGTTTCGAGATCGGCAACGCCGGCGGCGTTCACGATGCGGAAGATCCGGCCATCCAGCGGGAACAGGCTGCCGGCCGGGTCACGAAAGGAAACGGCTAGACTGCCGGCATCCTCGAGCGGCCGTTCGGCAGAGATGCTTTCATTCACTCCTTGGGACCTTTTTTGCCCTTGAACCACGAAGTGAGCCGCCGAAAGTAGAAGGCGATTCCCACGAATCCTGCCACCAGCATCTGCCAGATGAGAACTCCGGAACCGGGATCGGCGTAGGCATGCGCTTGCCGTTCAGTCGCGAACGACAGCAGAAACAGGAAAGGGATTATCCGGAGTGTCTGGTACAGGCGTGAGCCCATGGCTGCTTCGAGTCTAGTCTATGGAATGGATCGCGAAAATAGGTCTAAGGTTATAGTATTCAGTTAGTAATAACAGTGGCCGCGGACTTGCCATAATGGGGACTTACCCATGGAGTTATCGGACCTACGCCACGAAATCGAGGAGTTACTCGCAGGTGGTGAGTGGCGCGAGGCGTCGTGGCGCCTGCAGGTGCTATGGGATAAGCACGGCAGCGCGCCGCTGGCAGGGTTCGCAGTGACGGCCTATTCCCGGCTCCGCGATCAACTAAAGTTAGCATCGCACCGCTGCGCAATTCTAAGGTCATTTACCGTAGAACCGATAGTACCGATTCTGAAGGCATGTGCGTTTCGGTGGGGCATCGACCTCGATATTCACGTCGGGGAATTCAACGCGTATGCGCAAGAGCTACTCGATGGCTCGAGCAGGCTATATGCCTTCCACCCGGATAGTGTAATCCTCGCTGTCCGAACGCACGATCTTGCACCGGAACTGGAGCAGGGCGCCTCGTATGCCGAAGTGGTCGATCGCGTCACCGGTCAGTATGCCGGCTGGATACGAGCCTTCCGCGGGAACAGCACGGCCAGCCTGATCGTGCATACACTGGAGCGCCCGGCAATCACTACGCAAGGTGTTTACGACAGCCAGTTGATGGACAATCAGGCGAACGCTATTGAACAAATCAACCGCAACCTTCGCAAGCTGGCGGCCGAACATCGGGGTATCTACTTTCTGGATTACGACGCGCTGGTAGCGCGTCACGGCCGCGAGCACTGGGGAGATGAACGGAAGTGGCTCTCGGTCCGGCTGCCGGTCGCGGCGGCCAACCTGATCTACATGGCCCAGGAGTGGATGAAGTTTCTCGCGCCGCTGGCCGGCAGGCAAGCGAAGTGCGTTGCGGTGGATCTGGATAACACTCTCTGGGGCGGCGTCATCGGCGAAGATGGAATGGCGGGGATTCAGTTGGGGCCGGAGTATCCCGGCGCGGCATATCAAGCCATGCAGCGCGCATTGCTGGATCTCTCGCGGCGCGGCATTCTGCTTGCGGTCTCGAGTAAGAATAATCCGCAAGATGCCTGGGAAGTGCTGCGCGACCATCCGGGTATGCTGCTTGAGCCGGAAGATTTCACGGCGATGCGCACCAACTGGAACGACAAGGCCCAGAGCCTGCGCGAGATTGCTGCCGAGTTGAATATCGGTCTGGACGCAATGGCATTTGTCGATGACAATCCGCTCGAACGCCAGCAGGTGCGCGAGCAATTACCAGAAGTGATGGTTGTGGAATTGCCATCCGATCCACTGCAGTATGCGCGTTCGGTGCGCGATTGTCCCGTATTCGAGAGACTCACTCTGTCCGATGAAGACCGCCAGCGAGGCACTTATTACGCGGCCGAACGCGAGCGGCAGGCGCTCGAACAGAGTGCGCCTACGCGGGAGGATTTCTACCGCTCGCTCGCGCAAGAGGCCGAGATCGCGCCGGTGAACGCGCTCACGCTGGCGCGCGTCGCGCAACTTACCCAAAAAACCAATCAATTCAACCTTACGACCAGGCGCTACACCGAGCAGCAGATTGCGGAGTTGGCGAGACGGCCTGGCTGGCGCCTGCTCTCGATTCAGGTCCGCGACCGTTACGCCGACAATGGGCTGGTGGGTGTGGCCATCACGTGCGACCGCGGGGCCGTCTGTGAGATCGATACGTTCCTGTTGAGTTGCCGCGTGATTGGCCGAACGATCGAGACGGCGCTCATCGCCTCTCTGGCCGAAGAAGCACGCGCGCGCGGCGCCAGGCGGCTGGACGGTTGGTTTCTGCCAACAAAGAAGAATGCCCCGGCCAAGGATTTCTTCGCCCAGCATAGGTTTCAACTGATCTCGGAATCGGCGGAGGGCCAGCATTGGGGTCTGGATCTCACCAGTGCCGAGCCGCGAGTTCCCCAGTGGGTCCGGGTGTTTGTGGCCGCGGAGAAAGTATGAACGGCGATATCTTGAGCGAAGTGTGCGGCGTCGCGGCAGACGTTTTCGCGATCGACGCCTTGTCGCTGACCGGCGCATCCTCTCCCGAGCAGATCGAGGCCTGGGATTCGGTGCAGCATCTCTCCCTGGTGCTCGCACTCGAAGACAAGTACGGAATCCAGTTCGCCCCGGAAGAGATGGAACGCATGAAGGACCTCGGCGCAATCGCGACGCTGGTTCGAACGAAGATCACCTGATGCCGATCGAAATCGTTCCGTTTTCCGCGGAATTGCGCTCGGTCGTGCGCGAATTCAATGGCCGGCTCGATGCGGCAGGCGTCGAAGAAGGCCTGCGCCTGCCCGCCGATCCGCATGCGGAAATGCTGCCGGGGTCCCAAAGTTACCTCGCTTTGGAGGATGGTGTGGTCCGGGGCGGCTACACGCTCCGGCCGCAAAAATTCTCCTTCCGGGGCGAGATACGCTGCGTGGCCCACTATCGCCTCCCTGTTTCGGAAGGCATCATCGACAAGCGTTTCGCGCTCGTCGGTGCGCTCCTGCTGCGCGACGCCCTCCAGAAGGAGCCGCTCTTATATGCGCTGGGAATGGGTGGGTATCAACAGCCGCTGCCGCGAATGCTCCAGGCCGCGGGCTGGAGCCTGTCACCGATTCCGTTCTACTTTCGCGTCGTGCATCCCGCCCGATTTCTTCGCCAGATTCGCGCCGCGCGCGGTTCCCGCTGGCGCTTACTCCTGATGGATCTGGCTGCTTCGACAGGCGCCGGTTGGCTTGGACTTCACGCGATTCAGCGGTTACGGACACACACCGCCGCTGCCGCCTTTAGCGAAGTCGCGGAATTCGGGCTCTGGGCCGATGAGCTCTGGGAGGTCGTTCACCGCGCCTACGGAATGATCGGCATGCGCAATGCCGAGGAGTTGCGGCAGTTGTATCCGCAATCGAATCCACGGTTCCTTCGCATCCAAACCGCGGCGGGTTGGGCGGTCTTAGTCGATACGGCGATGCGTGGCGACCAATATTTCGGCGATCTCCGCGTCGGGACGATCGTCGATTGTCTCGCCAGGCCGGAAGATGCCGCCGCGGTGATTCGCGCTGCACGAGTTTACTTGGAGCAACGGGGCGTCGACCTCATCCTTTCGAACCAAAGTCACCCCGCTTGGATGGAAGCATTGCGAGCCGACGGGTTTTTCGGCGGACCATCGAACTTTCTGTTGGCCACATCGCCGGCGCTCCGCAAACTCGGCGTGGTGGATTGGCACATCAACCGTGGAGACGGCGACGGCCCAGTGCATTTGTGAAACCGGCCCCGACGGGACCAACCACGGCTCTTGAGGAATGCATACCGAGCCGCGACCAAAGGGAGCGGTGCCTTTGCGGTCAGGGGAGTGTCCACACTCCAGACGCCGGGCGGAAGCCCGGCGGCGGGCCGGAAGGCCCGTCCCCACATGGAACGGTAACGCATCACGGGGTGTGACGGGTGAAGCTGTTCTTTCCGAATTCGATATGCAGCCGGAGGCTCTCGATCCACAGCGGTCCGCGGTCGCGGTTGTA
>Ga0335081_10020926_pt1 | contig 10583 bp, 11 predicted proteins | sample Lox_Sample_35_FD_206713 | JGI IMG/M metagenome (GOLD analysis project Ga0335081, IMG submission 206713) | Soil microbial communities from Loxahatchee National Wildlife Refuge, Florida, United States - Lox_Sample_3.5 | ecosystem: Environmental > Terrestrial > Soil > Wetlands | place: USA... | reverse complement strand
CGGCGGCGCGTACCAGAAGGCCAAGGTCACCTGGCAGGGGTTGCGCGTGCAGCCGCTGCACCAGCGCTAGGTCACGCAGCTGTTGCAAGCCCGGCGCGCGCGAGCTGCTAGAACGGCACGATGCGCCCTATTGAACCTCTCTCAATAGCGATCGTGGCGGCGTGCGGCGGCGGACACGCCGCGCATGCCCCCGATGCCGCCGCCGCGGATGGCCACGGCGATGCGGTCGTCGCCGACACCGGGGCGCTCGCGCCGCCGGGACACTGGGCCGCGATGACCAGCAACACCGAGCTCGACCTGTTCTCGGTGTGGGGCTCGAGCCCCGACGCGGTGTGGGCGGTCGGGTTCCAGAACGTCGCGGTGTTCTACGACGGCACCGAGTGGGAGGTGCGTTCGCTGCCGGCGAGCGTGACCGGCGTGTCGCTCGGCCCGGTGCGAGGCACGGGTCCAGACGACGTCTACCTCCTCGCCGACGAGCAGGTGCTGCGCTTCGACGGCGCGAGCTGGACCCAGATCGCCGACCTGTCGAGCCAGCCGGTGTGCGACCTCGGCCAGCCGATGGGGATGTCGGTGCCTCCGCAACCCGGCGCGGGCGCCTACGTCGGCTGCTTCCAGATCGAGGAGGTCGCGGCGCCGCTCGCGCTGTATCACGTCGCGCCCGATGGCACGGTGGCGCAGGTGGTCAGCACCACGGTCGACGCCGCCTGCATCGGCTGGGACGGCGTGCTCGCGCGCGCGAGCGACGACATCCTGCTGGCCGGCTGTCCCGGCCAGCGCTGGGATGGCAGCCAGCTGACCCCGCTCGGCAGCGGCGCCGGACCGGCGGTGACCGCGTTCTGGAGCGCGAGCCCGCAGGTGATGTTCGCGAGCGACCGCAACTACAACGGAGGCGGCGACAGCCGGCTCGCGAGCTGGAGCGGTGCGGACTGGGCGTGGCTCTCGACCGGGTTCAGCGGGACGCTGGACGGGGTCTCCGGGACGTCGGGGACACGCGTGATGGGCGTCGGCTCGGACGCGAGCTCCGCCGGCAAGATCGTGCTCTACGACGGCACCGGGATCACCGACGCGGTGCTGCCCGCCGGCACGCCCACGCTCGCGGGGATCTGGGCCGCACCCGACGGCGAGGTGTTTGCCGTCGGCGCCGCCGGAACGATCCTGCACGGCACGTGACCGCGCCGCCAGCGGTGACGGACACTTGCGCCATTCGAGAGCGCAGTTGCAACGGATCGAGCCGGTCGTGCGTTGCATAGCACCATGGTTGCGATCAAACCCAGGATTCGCCTCGCCGTCGCGTGCGCTGCCTCGCTCGCGATCGCGATCCGGTTGTACCTCGTGATGCCGCACGCGTACGACAGTGCAGCCGAGCGCATCTTCACGTACGCCACGATCGCGGTCCCGGGGGTCGCGGCGCTCCTCATCTGGAGCCGCGCGCTCGCGGCGCAACTCCTGGCGCGCGGCACGTGGTGGTCGATGCTGCTGCTCGGCACGCTGGTCGCGATGATCGGAGACCGCGATGCCCGCCACGTCGCCGCGTTCGCGGCGGCGTGCAGCGCGCTCGCGCTGATCGCCGCGGGGAGCCGAGGGCTCGACAGTCGCGGGCGGTTCACGCCGGTCGCGTTTCGCGGCACCCTGCTGGTCGCGCTCGTGCTGGCGATGGCGGATGCCGGCGGGCTGGCGTGGTTCGGCGCGGGCAGCGCCGTGTTCGAGCACCGCTACTCCGTCGTGATGGTGGTGCCGCTGATGATCGTCGGCGTGATCGGTCTGCTCCGGCTGCGCACGTGGGGCCTGATCGTCAGCATGATCGCCAACGCGACGATCGTCGTGCTCGCGGCGGCGGGCGTGCTCACCCTGCCGACGCCGCTCCGCCAGCTGTTCATCGGCTCCGCGGCGCTGCAGCTGATCATCCCGCTGCCGATGATCGTCTCGATCGTGCGCGGCCGCGCGCCGGACCCGACCGCGTTCCGGCGCACCAAGGCGGTCGCACCGATCGTCGTGATCGTCGCGCTCGCGGGCGCGAGCCTGCTCGCGGCGTCGCTCGGGCACCCGCTGCTGTTCGTGTGACGGCGCGCCGTCGTTCGCTCCGATCGGCCGGGATGCGAGCCTACGTCGCGCGCCGCGGCCGGGACCGCGCGTGACGCAGCTCGTGCCCCGCCATGCCGAGCGCGGCGACGATCCAGGCGGCGAGCGCGACGTAGACGAAGACGCGCGGGATCGCGATGAGGAACGCTGCATCGGCCGCCCGCGATAGCCGGACGGTGCACACCGTGTACATGCCGAGCGGGAACACCGCGCCCCAGTACAGCGGGTCATAGCGCAGCGGGAACCGGCGGACGACGTGGCGCCACACGCCGAGGATCAGCAGCATCGGGATCCACCAGGTCGCCGTCGCCCACCACATCCAGGTCAGGCCCCGTACGAACGGCAGGATCTGTTGCACCGCGGGCGACAGCGGAGCGGCGAGCGCCAGCATCGCGCCGGCCAGCGTCGAGATCGCCGCGGCGCCCATGTTGATCCAGTAGGGCGGCGCGAGATCCGACGGCGCCATCGTGAAGAACGTGTAGCGATAGAAGATCAGCGAGATGATCCAGAGGTAGAGCATCCCGCCGCCGAGCCACATCGCGAGCGAGAACACGAGCACGACCGGTGCGTGCTCGCCGAGATGCGGCGCGAGCTGAGCGCCGAGCACCGCCACCGACTGTGCGGCGACCACGCTGACCAGCCAGCCGCCGTTGATGCCGTCGGCGAGCGCGGGCTTCTCCAGCTTGACCGTCAGCAGCGCGAACACGCTGTAGACCAGCGATGCCCACAGCACGATCCCCGCAAACCACAGGACCAGCGCGAGCGTGACGAGCTCGCCGACGATCAGGCACTGGGAGCCGAGCACGCAGCTCGCCGCGACGATCGTGAAGAACCCGACCGCGCGGCCGTGATCGGTCAAGTCCGCGCGAACGCGATCGCGATGACGCACGACGCGCGCGATCGTCAGCACCCACAGTGCGGGGTAGAACGCGAGGTTGGCGCCGAACAACGCGAGCGCGATCGAATGCAGATCGAACAGCTCGGACGCGAGCGACACGATCCCCGTCGCCATGACGAGCGCGAAGTACGCCGGATGCATGCCGGCGAGCCGCGACTCCGCCGTCATAGCTTCGCGAGGTACCGCAACAGCCCGAGGTTCAGCAGCAGGCACGCCGAGCTCGCGCCGAGCGCCGGCCAGACCAGGCCGAGATCGCCGCCGAGATAGGCGTCGACCGTCGCGGTCAGCAGCCACAGCTGGAGCACCACGAGGATCAGCACGAAGCAGATCACGCCGTAGACGACCGTGATGCGCTGGGTGCGCGTGAGCTGGCGCCGCGGCTTCACGACATCCGCTCCACGACCCCGGTCGCGTAGACGTCGTCGCCGACGACCTCGATCGAGATCGCCGGCAGCGGGCGCGGCGGGGGCCCCGCGATGTTGCGACCGGTCGACAGCTCGAAGATGCCGTCGTGACACGGGCAGCGCAGGATGCCGCGATCGAGCTCCGGGATCACGGCGCACGACAGGTGCGTGCATTTCTGGCTGTACGCGAGCAGCCGGCCGTCGCGCGTCCGGATCAGGAGGCACGGCTCGGATCCGGTCGGATACGCGAACATGATCGCGCTGCCGAGCGAAAGCCGAGACAGCGACGCGATCTTCATTCGCGGCGACGCGGCGTCGCGGCGGCGCACGAGACTCTTGGCCGCGACCCACGCCTGCCCTGCCACGAACGCGCCGCTGGTGAGTACCAGGAACTTGGCGAAGTCGCGGCGCGCGACGAAGTTATCTTCGGGCACGTCGATCGCGAAGTCGCGACGCCACTTCGGCTGCTCGTCCATCGGCCGATGATCGGGCGCGACGGTCACGTCCTCGGGATCGCGCGTGGGCTCGTAGACGCTGGTGGGCGTGGTGCCTGCGAGGCCCTCGCGAGCCGCGTTATCGACCCGGGGATCGATGTCTGCCATCTAGACCTCCACCTCGGCGAATGGATCGACGGTATCGATCACCGGCAGCCGCAAGCCGCGTGCGTGAGGCTCGTCGCGCATCGCGGCGGTCACGTCGACGTGCGAGGGCCGCGCGCCGCGTGGCACCATGACGTTGACGCGCGTCGTGATCGTCTGCTCGCCGAACCGGAACGTGTTCGCGGGGGCCGACCGCGGGCGGAGCGCGATCGCCTGGTCGCGCGTGCCGAAGAACAGCGCCTGGCTCGGGCACACCGTCGCGCACATCGGCTTCTTGCCCACCGACGTGCGGTCGTAGCACATGTCGCACTTCATCATGATCGCGCGGTCGATGTAGAGTTCCGGCACGCCGAACGGGCACGCGGCGACGCAGTTGCCGCACGCGATGCATCGCGGCTTGCGCGCGCTCTGAACGACGCCGTCGCCGGTGCGCTTGATCGCGTCGGCGGGGCACACCTCGGCGCAGGTCGGCTGCTCGCAGTGCATGCAGATCACCGGCACGGTCTGGGTCGAGTGTCCGCGGTCGATGTACTCGAGATGGATCATCGATTCGCCCCGGTGCGTGTCGCACTCGGTGCACGCCTCGACGCACGCGCGGCACGCGATGCAGCGGCTGGGATCGACGAAGAACTCGAGCTGCTCGGGCTTGGGCATTACTGCTGCGCCTCCCTCTCGCGCGCGTAGGCCGGCTCCGCGTCGGCCTTGCGCACGCGGCAGCCGCACACCTTGAACTGCGGGATCTTGCTGATCGGGTCCTGCGCCGCGACCGTCACCTGGTTGACGCTCTTGGCGCCGGCCCAGTGGTACGGGATGAACACGGTGTCGGGCCGGATCGTCGTGACGACCATCGCGCGCACGGTGATCGTGCCGCGGCGGGTCTCGCAGGTCGCCCAGTCGCCGTCGGCGATGCCGAGCTTGCTCGCGAGCTTCGGGTGAAGCTCGAGGCGCGGCTCGGGGTAGTGCGCGACGAGCGGTCCGATCCGGCGCGTCTGCGTTCCCGACAGGAACTGGCTGACGACGCGGCCGGTCGTCAAGAAGATCGGGTAGTCGTCGGACGCGTCGTCGACCGCGGGCCGGTACTCGGCGACGTGGAACCGGGCCTTGCCATCGGGGAAGTAGAACGGCCCGGCGCCGTTCGCGATCGGATTGTGGCTGCCGGGCTCGAACAGACGCGGCGTCCCGGCATGGTCGTCGCTCGGACACGGCCAGAACACGCCCATCTGCCGCTCGATCTTCTCGTACGTGATGCCCGAGTAGTCGGCGATGCCGCCCGCGCTCGCGACGCGCAGCTCGTCCCAGATCTCGCGCGGGCTGGCGAACGTCATCCCGTGCGTGCGTCCCAGCGCGCGCGCGAGGTCCTGGATGATGCGCCAGTCCTGGCGCGCTTCGCCGGGGCAGTCGACCGCCTTGTTGATCTTGATGACACGGCCCTCGACCTGCGTGACCGTCCCCTCGTCCTCCTCCTGCAAGCTGCCCGGCAGCACGATGTCGGCGTGGCGCGCGGTGTCGTTGAGGAAGAAGTCGATCGCGACGTAGAGCTCGAGCTTGTCGAGCGCGCGCGACACGAACTGGTTGTCGGGCAGCGACACCATCGGGTTGAAGCACAGCGACAACAGGCCCTTGATCTCGCCGGCGTCGATCTTGCGGAACAGCTCGTACGCGTCGACACCGGCGCCCGGCAGGTCCTTCTCGTCGATCTTCCACACGCCCGCGATGTGCGCGCGATGCGCGGGATTCGCGATGTCGCGCATGCCGGGCAGCTGGTCGCACTTCTGGCCGTGCTCGCGGCCGCCCTGGCCGTTCGCCTGGCCGGTGATCGTGCCGTAGCCCGACTTCGGCCTGCCGATCCGCCCCGACGCGAGCACCAGGTTGATCGTGCCGAGGCAGTTGCTGACGCCGTCCGAGTGGTGCTCGATGCCGCGCGCGTGCAGCAGGAAGCTCGTCCTCGCGGTGCCCCACAGCTCGGCCGCGCTCTCGATCGAGCGCGCCGGCACCCCGGTGAGCTCGGCCGCGCGCGCCACGGGCCAGGTCTTGCAGTACTCGGCGACCGCCTCGAAGCCGACCGTGTGCGCGGCGATGAACTCGCGATCGATCCAGCCGTGCTCGATCATGAGACCGAGCACGCACGCGAACAGCGCGGCGTCGCGGCCGGGCCGCACCGGCAGATACAGGTCGCACGTGCGCGCGAGCGGCGTGATCCGCGGGTCCTGCACGATCACCCTCGCGCCCATCTCGCGGGCCTGCCAGATGTAGTTCGTCGTGATCGGCGAGCACTCGGCGACGTTGCTACCGGCGACCCACACGACCTCGGTGCCGACCATGTCGGACCACGGGCTGGTCGTGCGATCGATCCCGAACGCCTTCTTGTTCGCCGCCCCCGCGCTCACCATGCACAGCCGGCCGTTGTAGTCGATGTACGGGGTGTTCAGGCACACCCGGGCGAACTTGCCCATCAGGTAGGTCTTCTCGGTCGTGAGGCTCGCGCCCGAGAGCACGGCGATCGCGGCGTTGCCGTGCTGCTGCTGGAGGCGCTCGATCTCGCGCGCGACCTGCGCGATCGCGGCCTCGTACGCGATCGGCGAGAACCCCGACGGCGCTTGCGGATCGCGGCGCAGCGCGGTGACCAGGCGATCGGGATGGCTGCCCTGGAGATAGCGCTTGACGCCCTTGGGGCACAGCATGCCGCGGTTGAACGGGAACTCGTCCCACGGCTCGAACCCGATCACCTCGTTGTCCTTGACCTTGAGCTGGATCCCGCACTGCTGGCCGCAGAAGCAACAATGCGTCTTGACCAGCTTGTCGGGCGCATCGGACGTGCTCCCGCGCGTGCGCGGCGACAGATGCGGCCCGAACGCGTGGGTGATCGCGAGATCGTCGACCGGAAGCTTCGCCATCTACGTCGGCTCCGTGGGCGAGGTCCACAGGGCGCCCTGCGCCAGCCCGAACAGCGCGCGGCGGCATGCCGGGCAGACCTCCTGGTAGTGACCTCCGGCGATCTCGTAGCGAAAGCCGAGCGCGCGCTCGACCGTCACGAGATCGCGAACCATCCGGGCCGGCGCATGCGCGCGCCCGCACCGCTTGCACGTCGCCTGGGCGCCGCGCGCGCCCTCGTCCTTGTAGAACGCGACGCCGAGCTGCGCTGGCCGCTGGAAGATGTGGAAGAACTTGCCGAACGGCAGCCACAGCAGCGTCACGATCACGGTGATCGCGTGCAGGATCGCGAGGAAGCTGTAGGCGTAGCCGCGCAGCCACGTGTAGCTGACCGTGAGCATGAGGCCGGTGACGCTGATCGCCGCGAGCAGGACGAGCGGCAGGATGTCCTCGCCGAACATCTGCACCGCCTCGGCGCCGCGGTCGCGCATGCGGCGGCGGAATGCGAGCATCACGCCTGCGAGCACGAGGAACGACGCCCACACCAGCCCGTGGAACGCGACGAATGCCAGCACCGAGTCCGCCGGAAACTCACCGGCGCCGTAGCCGAACAGGTACGCACGATACGTGTCGAGATGGCCCGGCACGGTCTCGAAGTGGATCCAGCCCCACACCAGCGGAAACGTGATCAGCGCGGCGAGGAAGCAGCCCCACATGATGAGGAGGTGGGTGAGGCCACGCATGCGATCGCGCCGGAAGATGAAGCGGTTTCCCGCGATGTCGGCGAGCAGCCGCCAGGCCCCGCGCACGAGGTTCGCGGGCAAGCGCGCCGCGAACGCCCGCCAGCCGCGCCGCCAGTACATGCGCGTCGGCGGACGCGCGAGCCACATCGCATATCGGTACGCGATCCCCCAGGTGGCAAACAGCGTCGCGAACGTATAGCCGACGAGCGCGGCGTCGAACTGGGCGAGGTCGCGCGAGCCCACGACGATCAGCGCGCCGAGCACGATCGTCACCGCGGTGGCCCACATCCCGGCGCGCACGGCATCGCTCATCGCGGGCAGATTGTGCCAACTCGCCCGCGCCCGCGCCATCGCCGGGGCCCGGTGCTTCATCGGGTGCCGGACCGATCGGGTATCCGGAGGCATGAGCCAAGGCGAGCTTCCGCTTCATGCGAACGCTCGAGGTGAAGAGCGGGGCGGCGCGGTGATCTCGCTGCCGAGCTACGGAGGTGCCGGCGTCACGGCGGGACGGCGGTCCCGGTCGCGCCGGCGTCGAGCAGGCTGCCGAGGTTCGCGACCGTCGCGTCGCGCCCGGCGAGCTGGCCGGTCGCCATGCCGAGCCAGTTCCACTCGAGGAACGACACGATCGACGAGTGCTCGAGCTGGACGTGCGAGATCGTGCCGGTGGCGGCGAACGGACCGATCGCGAGCAGCGGAACGCGCGTGCCGTAGGGCTCGCCGTCGACCGCGCCCGGTCCGGGCGGCGCGACGTGATCGAAGTAGCCGCCGCCCTCGTCCCACGTCACCAGGATCAGCGTGTCGGGCGCGTACTGGCTGGCCTGCACGGCGTCGATCACCTCGCCGACGAAGGTGGCGCCGTCGCTGATCGTCGTGCCCTGGCCTGGATGCTCGGTGTGATAGCCCAGGCCCTTGACGTACACGACCTGCGGCAGGCGGAGGCTCGACAGATCGGACGCGAGCTTGGTGTAGTCGCGCAGCACCTTCGGGTTGTCGGCCAGGTTCGGGTAGTAATCGAACGGATCGTCGGACGGGTCGAAGCCGCACGGGTAGACGCCGATGCCGAACGCGCAGTCGGGCGGCGCCTTCGGGCACATCGTCTTGGCGCTCGCGGTCACCATCGCCTGGTAGCCCTCGGCGTAGAACGCCCACGACACGCCGGCGCCGGTCAGGAGGTCGCCGATCGTCGGGCCGGTGAACGACATCGCGGTCGGGATGAAGCTGCAGTTCTGCCCGATCGCGTCGGGCTTGTAGTCGTCGTCGAGAAACACGAACTGCGCGCGCGCCAGATACATGTCGTTCGACGAGCTCTGGCCCGAGATCGGCTGGAAGTAGTGATCGGCCAGCGCGCCGGCGGTCGCGAGCTCGTAGTACGGCTGCACGACCGCCGGATCCGCGTACGCGAAGTTGCGCGGGTCCGAGCAGCTCGGCGCGCCGGTGACGTACCGATCCATCGCGCCGCCGTCCGCCTCCTCGAGCTCGCAGCCCTGCGTGTGATCGGGGTCGTAGGCCGCGTTGGCCGCATCGTCGAGCACGACCGGCGTCGCGCCGCTCGGATCGGTCACCGGTCCGGCCTCGCAGCAGCCCGGCCCGCTGGCGCAGGTCGGCGCGGATCCGGGCGCCGCGGTGCAGTAGTGCGCGAAGTAGCTGTCGAACGTGTGGTTCTCCTGGATGATGATGACGACGTGGTCGATGCTCGACGCGGGGCACGGCCCGTCGCAGCTGCCCGGGTTGCGATGCGGCGACGATCCGCACGCGCACAGCAGCACGATCGCCAGGCGCCCCATCCCCTCATCATACAGACGTGCGGCGCCAGCGGCTCGACTTCCGCGGCCGCTGATGACTAGTGCGCGAGCGCCGCGACGCAGTCGATCATGCCGCCGCAGGTCGGGCGATCGAGGCAGCGCGCGACCGCGTCGTCGAGCTCGGCGCGCCGGGTCGCGATCAGGTGGTCGAGCTCGCCGTCGAGATCGCGCGCGCACTCGTCGACGCTGGTCGCGGCGCCGAGCGCGTTGCACTGCTGCGCGCGCGCACACAGCCGCGCCGCGGTCGACGGCGCGCGACACCCGGCCACCATCGCCACCACCACGCCGCACGCTCGCACGATCGCCATCACCCGGATGACGCGCGGCACGTCCGACCTTCCCGAAAGGGCGGCGCGCAGATTCTCGGGAATACCCGGCGCCGCCGGCGTCATGCCAGGTCGTGGCCTTGACGTCTCGTCCTTGCGCGTGGCAGCTTGGCCGCTGGATGGTCGAGCCGGCGGAGCTCGCGGGGGCTGGCGTCGACGCCGGGCTGGCGGCCGCGTTCGAGGATGCCGAGCCGGTGCTCGCCGCGCTGGCGCGGCGGATGTGCGCGAGCCCCGCCGACGCGCGCGACCTGGTGCAGGACACGTTCGAGCGCGCGACGCGGCAGGGCCTGCCGCCCGACCTGCGCAGCGCGCGCGCGTGGCTCGCCACGATCATGCACAACCTGTTCATCGATCGCTGCCGCGCCGCGGCGCGACGCCCCGCGGTCGAGCCACTGCGCGAGGGCATCGGCGATGCCGCGCCGGCGGGCGACCCCGAGCCAGCGTGGCAGAAGGTCACGCTCGACGACCTGCGCGCCGCGGCCGCCCAGCTCGAGCCGCCGTTTCGCGAGGTCTACGAGCTGCACGCGTTCGAGCGGCGCTCGTACGGCGACATCGCCGCCAGGCTCGCGATCCCGGCGGTCACGGTCGGCAGCCGGCTCAGCCGCGCGCGCAAGAAGCTGCGCGAGCTGCTGGTCGCGCGGCTCGGCCTGGAGGACGCGTCGTGATCGGCCACGACGACCTCGACGCGTTCGTCGACGGCGAGCTCGCCGCCGACGACGCCGCGGCGTTCCGCAGCCACCTCGCGTCGTGCGCGCGCTGTGCGGGAGCGCTGCGCGGCCGCATGCTCGAGGCGGCGGTGCTCGACGACGCCCGCGACCAGCTCGCGGCCCGGCGAGCGCCGCGCCGCCGCGTGGCGTGGAA
>Ga0335081_10020924_pt1 | contig 10584 bp, 8 predicted proteins | sample Lox_Sample_35_FD_206713 | JGI IMG/M metagenome (GOLD analysis project Ga0335081, IMG submission 206713) | Soil microbial communities from Loxahatchee National Wildlife Refuge, Florida, United States - Lox_Sample_3.5 | ecosystem: Environmental > Terrestrial > Soil > Wetlands | place: USA: Florida... | reverse complement strand
CCTCGTCGGTGACCAGGAAGTTCTTCGACTTCCGCAGCCCGCTGGCCGCGTACGCGCGGATCCCCCGCTCCTACGTGATCCTGCAGCGGATCAACCTCGGGCTGTTCGCCCTGCTGGGCGAGCTGTCCGCGACCGCTGACTGGCGCCGCATCGCCGAGGAGATCTGGCCGTTCTTCCAAGGCCCGCCGTGCACGCCGATGGGGTCCGCCGAGGCGGCGTGGCGGGCACGGAGGACCGTGCGCACGCACGCCGCTTCGTTAGGTCAGAAAAGATCTTTTTTACGGAACGGTCCCTCCCCCAGCACCGAAGACTGGTGCGAGGTCGTACGGCCGCAGGTACGGCGCCGGGAGGTAGCTGGTGAACGCGGGCGGGAGCGAGTTGTAGGTGGTGCCAAGCGCGGCCGCCTGGCCGTTCAGCACGGCCGGGTCCAGGTTGAACACGCTCCACTGCCCGGTGGCCACGCGATTGAGCAGCACGCCGATGGCGGTGATCTTCTCGGCCGGGGTGAAGGCGCAGTGCCCGGCGCGGGACACGAACAGCTGCTGGAGCAGGTTGCCCTGGCCAGCCCGGTTGACCACGCTGCGGTAGGCCTGCTCGTTCTCCGGCACGACCAGGCCGTCCCCGGTGGTGTGCAGGGTGAGGGTGGGGACGGTGATGCGGCCGTTGTAGGCGATGTTCTGCGACAGGTAGGCCACGGCGGACGGACTGGCGCTGATCCGCGGGGCGCTGTCCAGGGTGCTGAGATCCTGGTTCAGGTTGAGTCCGGCGGCCTGGTACAGCGCCCTCACCTCAGCCAGGTCGACGGACTTGGACAGATCCTGGACGTAGTTGACGCCAGTGTTCCAGGACGGGTTGCCGCCGGCCCGCCCCTCGAGTTCGGCGCGGAAATCGAAGACGAACGGGAACGTCACCTCGGCGGCCCACTCGAACTGGTTGGCCTCCTGGGCGGCGTAGTCGGTCGGGGCAGGCTCAGCGGAACCCGTGGTGAACCAGCCGGGGGTGTCGTCCAGCGCCGCGACCAGGGCGAGCCGGGCCCGGCCCTGGGGCGTCGCCTGCGCGGTCGCGACTATCGACTCGGCCAGGGCCAGGTTGGCCGTGGGGCTCTGGATGTTGACGAGCTGCAACTTCGATGTGGGGGCCAGCAGTTCCTTGAAGGCGAACTCCGCGTCCAGGGCGGTGTTCCAGGTGGCCACCCCGCCGGACAGCACGCCGCACATCGGCAGCGCGGCGGTGAACCGGGTCGGGTAATCCTGGATCAGCCCGGCGGTGATCATGCCGCCGAGCGAGTCGCCCCAGGCGATGGTCTGCCTCGGCGTGCCGTAGGCGGCGTCGAAGACGTCCAGGGTGCCGATCTGGTCCGGCAGCGCCTGCTGGACGGCCCAGCCGTTGGAGGCGTAGGACGAGCCCGCGAGCGCGTACCCGTGGGCGAGCAGCCAGGCGCCGGTGACGGGGTCGCTGGCGTCCTGCGCCGTGAGGGTCGGGCCGGGAATGACGTAGCCGTGGCTGTACAGGAACAGCGTCCCGTTCCAGGCGCCAGCCGGGCACTGGATCTCCCACTTCGCGCCGTCGCCCAGCGTCCCGGTCGCGGTGGTCCCCGCGGTGGTCCCGCCGCAGGTCGTCGCGGCCGAGGCGACCGCCGGCCCGGCGGTGAGCCCGCCGATCATCAGGCCGGCGCCGAGCGCGATCCCGGCCAGTTTCCTTGCCCGCTCCATAACCCACGCTCCCGCCTCGCCGATCCCCGGACGCGACGTAACTTACCGGTAACTTGGGTTTGTCTCGGGAGAAGACACCGCAAGTTGGCCGAATTGAGACAGGAGGCCGCTCGTTTAGAGGGTGAAGGCCAGGCCGTCGCGGGCCTTCTCGTAGGGCGTGTCATGGGCGAGCATGTCGGCGGACATGTGGGTGAGGATGACGCGGCGGGCGGTGACCTCGTGCTCGTGCTCGGCGAGGTCGGCGTGGCGCAGGTGGTGCGGGACGGGCTTGTCCCAGTAGTAGGCCTCCGCGATGAGCAGGTCGGCGTTATGGGACGCTGCGGTGATCGCGGGGGTCCAGGCGGTGTCGCCGGTGTAGGCGATCACCGTGCCGCCGGTGGTCAGGCGCAGGATCAGGGCGGGCGCGCCGCTGGGGTGGCTCGCTTTCCAGGCGTGGGCCGTGACGCTGGCCACGGTGCTTGGCTGGCCCGAAGGCAGCTCGGTCACGGTGACGTCGAACCGGCGGCGGATCTGTGCGGAGCCGGGGAACAGGCACTCCATCGCCTCGGTGAGCCGCTGCTGCGTTCCGGGCGGGCCCGCGATCGGGAGCGGGGCGGTGCGGCCGGAGAACTGGCCGTCCAGGATCAGGAACGGAAGCCCGCCGAAGTGGTCGCCGTGCAGGTGGGACACGAACACCGCGCCGATCTCGCCCGGGTCGAGCCCGGCCTGGCGTAGGGCGGTAAGCGACGTCGCGCCGCAGTCGAGCAGGACCGCTTCGCCGGTTTCGAGGCGCAGGTGGATGCAGGCCTGGAAGCGGCCGCCGCTGCCGAACGCGTCGCCGCAGCCCGCGAACGTGACGGTGACGGTCATCTCTAGCCTCCGAACCAGCCCGGCACGTCCAGGCGGAAGGCCTGGCCGGGCGCCATCGTGCGCAGGTCGGTTTCCAGCGCGGCCAGCCGGCCCGGGCCCAGGGCGCTGGCCCACCGGGACCTGATGTCATCGAAGATCATCGCGGACAGGGCCAGGGCCTCCAGGCCGCGCGGGGCGATGCGGACCAGCTTGCGCCGCCGGTCCGTGTCGTCTCCGGCCTTGTGCACGTAGCCGAGCTCCTCGAGCCGGTCGATCGTCTTGCCCGCGGCCTGCTTGGAGATCCCCAGCCGGCGCCCGGCCTCGGTGGCGGTGGCCCCGCCCAGGCCGATGGCCTGCAGCGCGAAGCCGTGGGCCGGGCGCAGGTCGGGGTGCCCGCGGCGGGCCAGTTCGGCGTGCAGCTCATCGATGATCGACCGGAACCCGCCGAACAGCAGCAGCGGAAGCTCGAACCCGTACGCGGACGGCTCGGCGTTTGACACGTATTCGTTTGACACGATCGACAACCTTGTTTACCGTTTTAGACAACCTAGTTGTCTATCCTATGCGTCAGGAGGACTTCATGTCCTGGTTCCCCGAGTACACCGTCGAATCGGCCCCGGCTGGATCGCGCCGGTTCATGGTCGCGACCCAGAACCACCTCGGTTACCTCCCGGTCGCCACGGCCCGGTGGGCGGCGTCGCCGCACCTGCTGGAGGGGTTCGGGCGGATGAGCGCGATTTTCGAGCACAGCACGCTGGACCCGGTGGCACGGGAGGTGGTGATCATGACGGTCGCCACGCGGAACGGGTGCCACGTCTGCGTGGCCATGCACACCGCCCGGCTGACCGCCCTGGGTGCCCCGGCGGACGTCATCGCCTCGCTGCGGGAGGCCGCGCCCCTGGCCGACCAGCACCTGGAGGCGGTCCGGGTGTTCACCCTGCGGATCCTCGACACCGCGGGCGAGGTGGGCGACGATGCGCTGCGGGCCTTCCTGGCCGCGGGCTACACCAGCCAGAACGCCCTGGAGGTGGTGGTCGGGATCGGCACCTACACGATGTCCACCCTGGCCAACCGGCTCACCGGCGCGCCCGTGGACGAGGCGCTCAGGTGCTGACGGCGGCGGCGAGGACGCGGCGGAACTCGACCGATACCCGGTCGGCCCGGGTGTGCAGTTCGGCGGCGACGTCGAGCGGGAACTCCAGGCCGGACAGCGCCCGGCGCTGCAGGTCCAGGTCCTCCTCGAAGATCGACATTTCGTACTTGGCGGCGCTATCGGCCTGGTCCGGGTCGGTCAGGCCCGGACCGGTCACCGTCTGGTACACCCGGCAGGCACGCTCGTCCTCGGGCGCCACGGTGAAGGTGAGGAACTGCCAGCCGTCCGCGTCCAGGTACTCCAGCAACAGGGTCGCGGTCAGCGGGGCCTGGTACCGGTAGGTCATCCGGCGGCGCTGTATCGCGGGCCGGGCGCCATCGCGCACCGCCGGGTCGGTCAGGTTGGTGAAGGTGTGCTCGCGTACGGCGGTGAACGACAGGCCCTCGCGGTCGACCTCGGCCCGCGGGATGGGTTCGGGCCCGGCACCGCCGATGGTGGCCGCGTGGACGAACGGCAGGTGCGCCTCGTCCAGGAAGTTGTCGATCAAGATCGCCGCGTTGGCCTCCACCCGCAGGACGGGCAGGAACACCGTCGCGACGCCGTCACCGCCCAGCGGCACGCCCGGGTGCAGGTCGGGGAGGGGAGCCCGCGGCGGCTCGGGGGCCAGCCACACCATGCCGTCCTGCTCGGCCACTGCGGCCGGGCGCCGCAGCGCGGCCCGCTCCGGGATCGCCGCGCTGTCCTCCAGCGCCGGGATAGCCACGCACCTGCCGTCGGGGGTGAACCGCCAGCCATGGTACGTGCACTGCAGCGTGCCGTCGGTGATCTGCCCGGCGGACAGGCGCGCCCGGCGGTGCGGGCAGGCGTCGGCGAACGCCGTGATGCCGCCGCCGAACCGGGCCAGCGCCCAGCCCTGGCCGCTGAGGCGGACCGCGACCGGCTCCTGGCCGACGTCGCAGGACAGCGCCACGGGATGCCAGAACTCGGCGAGCGCCGGATGCGCGTTGGTGAACTCCGCGGATCTCACCTCCCTATCGTCGCGCATCAGCGTTAACCGACGTAGAAGATGCCCAGGCCCAGGGCGACGCAGATGCCGGCGATGATCCAGAAGCGGACGACGATCGTGGTCTCGGCCCAGCCGGCCAGCTCGAAGTGGTGCTGCAGCGGCGCCATGCGGAACACCCGCTTGCCGGTCAGCTTGAACGAGCCGACCTGGATCACCACCGAGAGCGTGATGATCACGAACAGGCCGCCCAGCAGGAACAGCAGCAGTTCGGTGTGGGTGGTGATGGCCAGCCCGGCCAGCACGCCGCCCAGGGCCAGTGAGCCGGTGTCGCCCATGAAGATCTTGGCCGGCGGCGCGTTCCACCACAGGAAGCCGATGCAGGCGCCCATCACGGTGGCGGCGACGATGGCGAGATCCTGCGGGTCACGGACCTGGTAGCAGGCCTGGGCCATGTAGACCGAGCAGTCGTTCCGTAGCTGCCAGATGCCGATGATCATGTAGGCGGCGAGCGCGAGGATGGCCGCGCCGGTGGCCAGGCCGTCCAGCCCGTCGGTGAGGTTCACCGCGTTGGAGGTCCCGGCCACCATCAGGATGACCCAGACCACGAAGAATCCGATGCCGATCGGCGGGCCGAAATCCGCGTAGAAGGACAGGTGGGTGGACGCCGGGGTCATGTCCAAGCCGTCGGGGAACCTGATCGCCAGCACGGCGAAGATCCCGCCCACGATGGCCTGGCCGGCCAGCTTGGCCCCGCTGCGCAGGCCCAGGCTGCGCTGCATGTACAGCTTGATGAAGTCGTCGGCGAACCCGACCAGGCCGAGCCCGGTCATCAGGAACAGCACGAGCAGCCCGGACGCGGACGTGGCATCGCCGGTGACCAGGTGACCGACGAAGTAGCCGGCCAGCGACGCGGTGATGATCACCGTGCCGCCCATGGTGGGCGTGCCGCGCTTGGACAGGTGACCGGCCGGCCCGTCGGCCCTGATCTCCTGGCCGTAGCCGCGCCTGGTGAACGCCTTGATGGCCAGCGGGGTGCCGAACAGCGCGCAGAACAAGGAGACGGCCGCGGACAACAAGATGGTCCTCACCGGTCGGTCCCCTCTTCCAGCGCCATCGCCACGCCTTCCAGATGAGCCGCGCGGGACGCCTTCACCAGGACAACGTCGCCGGGCTTCAGCTGGTTCGCCACGGCGTCGAGCGCGGCCGCGCCGTCGGGTAGGGCGAGCGCCTCGCCGGTCCAGGACCGCACCCGCCGCGCGCCGGCCAAGATGGGCGCCGCTTCCTCGCCCACCGCGATCAGGCCGGCCAGGCCGGCCCGGGCGGCGAATTCGCCGATGTCTTCGTGGCTGGCCCGCGAGATGGCGCCCAGCTCGGCCATGTGGCCGAGGATCGCGAACCCGCGGCCGTCCTGGGCCAGGTGGCGGAGGGCGTCCAGCGCGGCCCGGACCGACTCGGGGTTCGCGTTGTACGCGTCGTTGATGACCGTCACCCCATCCCCCCGGCGGTGGACCTCCATCCGCCAGCGGCTGCGCGCCACCGCCGCCGACAGCCCGCCCGCGATCTCGGCCAGGCCCAGGCCGAGTTCGCGCGCGAGGGCCGCGGCGGCCAGGGCGTTCGGCACGATATGGGCGCCGTGCAGCCGGAGGGTGACCGGGGCCTGGCCTTCGGGTGTCAGGAGGGTGAAGCCCGGTCGCCCGAGGTCATCCAGCCGCACGTCGGCCGCCTGGATCAAAGCCCCGCGTATTGAGGCGGGCCGGTCCGGCACGCCGAAGGTGACGACCCGGGCCGCGGTCCGGGCGGCCATGGCCAGCACGCGGGGGTCGTCGGCGTTCAGGATGGCCACGCCGTCGGCCGGGAGCGCCTCGACGAGCTCGCCCTTGGCCCGCGCCACCTGATCCAGGCCACCGAACTCGCCGGCGTGCGCGTGGCCCACGTTCAGCACCACGCCGTAGCGGGGTGGCGCGATGCGGCACAGGTACGCGATGTGGCCGGGCCCCCGGGCGGCCAGCTCGAGCACCAGGTACCTGGTCGAGGCGTCCGCACGCAGCACGGTGAGGGGATAGCCGAACTCGTTGTTGAGCGACCCGGCGGGCGCGATCGTGGGGCCGAGGCGTTCGGTCAGCTGGGCCGCCAGGTCCTTGGTCGTGGTCTTGCCCGACGAGCCGGTGATGCCCGCGATCGCGACGGCGGGCAGTGCGTCCACTACGAACCTGGCCAGCGCGGCCAGGGCGGCCGGGACGTCGCCAACCAGAATCGACGGAGCCAGGACCGATGGGACCGGGACCGGCCGGGTGGCCAGGACCGCGACGGCACCGGCCGCGACGGCGGCGGAGGCGAAGTCGTGCCCGTCGGCCCGTTCCCCCGCGACCGCGGCGAACAGGCCGCCGGGGGCGGCACGCCGGGAGTCGATCACCACCTCGCCGGTCACGACGGCGGCCGGGTCGCCGCGCAGCCGGCCCCCGGTGATCCCGGCGATCTGGGCCAGGGTCAGCGGGATCACATGCCCACCCCCCACGGGTCCGCCGGGCCCAAGGGGTCCGGCTCGGCCTTGGCCGCTCGCTCCAGCGCCGCCGCGGTGACCTGGCGGTCGTCGAAGGGCAGGACCGTGCCCGCCACGTACTGCCCGGTCTCGTGACCCTTGCCGGCCACCACGATGACGTCGCCGGGAGCGGCCAGGCCGACGGCCTGGGCGATCGCGGCGGCCCGGTCGGGCTCGACGATGACCCGGGCGCGTTCGTCCTGCGGCACGCTCAGCACGCCGTCCAGCATCGCGGCCAGGATGGCCAGCGGGTCCTCGGATCGCGGATTGTCACTGGTGAGGATGGCCACATCGGCCAGCGACGCGGCGGCGGCGCCCATCATCGGTCGCTTGGCCCGGTCCCGGTCGCCGCCGCAGCCGAGCACGATGATCAGGCTGCCCCGGGTGACCGGCCGCAGCGAGCGCAGCACGGCCTCGACCGCGCCCGGCTTGTGCGAGTAGTCGACGAACGCCGTGATGTCCAGCCCGGGGGCGGGCACCCGCTCCAGCCGCCCCGGGACGCCCGGGCAGGCCGCGATCCCGGCCACCGCGTCTTCCAGCCGGACGCCGGCTTCCACCAGCGCGACCACCGCGCCGAGCGCGTTGGCCACGTTGAACACCCCGGCCAGCCCCACCGACACGTCCGCCTCGACCCCGCCGGGCCCGATGACGCGGAACGTGCTGCCGTCCGCGCCGGACCGGACGTCGACCGCCCGCCAGTCCGCCTCGTCCTTCCCGGCGGCCGAGAACGTGGTGATCGGCACGAGCGCCGAGGACGCGAGCCGTCTCCCGTACTTGTCGTCGATGTTGACCACGCCGATCACCGGCGGCATGAACAGGGACGCCTTGGCCCGGAAGTAATCCTCCAGGTCGGCGTGGAAATCCAGGTGATCCTGCGACAGGTTGGTGAACACCGCCACGTCGAAGCTCGTGCCCGCGACCCGGCCGAGGGCCAGCGAGTGGCTGGACACCTCCATCGCGGCGGCGGTCACCCCGCGCTCGGCCATGACCGCGAACAGCGCCTGCAGGTCAGGCGCCTCGGGCGTGGTCAGCGAGCTGGGCAGGCGATCCCGCCCGATCCTGGTCTCCACCCCGCCGATCAGGCCGGTCTGGTGCCCGGCCGCGCGCAGCCCGGACTCCAGCAGGTAGGTCGAGGTGGTCTTGCCGCTGGTCCCGGTCACGCCGATGAGCCGCAGCCGGCTCGACGGGTTCCCGTACACCCAGCAGGCGATCTCGCCCAGCTTGCCGCGCGGATCGGCGAGCACGAAGACCGGCACCCCGGTGGCCGCGGCCCGGGCCCGCCCGTCCGGGTCGGTCAGCACCGCGACGGCGCCCGCGGCCACCGCGTCGGCGCAGAACGCGGCGCCGTGGACCTTGGTCCCGGGCAGCGCGACGTACAGGTCGCCGGGCGATACCACGCGCGAGTCGAGCGTGACTCCGCGCACGAACCCCAGTTCGTTCTGTGTAAATGGCTTTCCTACGGAGGCCAGCCGGACACCCAGGAGCGAGCCGAGAGCGGACAGCGGCTTCGGCTGCTGGCGGGCGGGTCGGATCGCCACGGGGTGAGGCTACCTCCAATCACGGCGCGTTCAAGCGGATCTTGGCGGGAGTGGCACCGTCTGGCGGGATCTGCAGCGTGGCCAGTGCTTCGTTCATCACCTGGTAGAAGACCGGACCGGCCACCACGTCACCGTAGTAGCCGCCCTTGCGCGGGTTCTGCACGTTCACGGCGATGACCAGCTGCGGGTCGTTGCCTGGCGCCATGCCAATGTAGCTCGATCCGTAGACGCACAGGGCGCAGGTTCCGTTGGTTTCCTGCGAGGTGCCGGTCTTGGCCGCGATCGCGTAGCCGGGGATGATGCCCCAGGGCTGGCCGCCCTCCTGGTCGATGGCCGGCACCTGCTCCAGGATCTGCCGCAGCTCTTCGGCGGTCTTGGCCTGGATGACCCGCTTGGACGGCGAGGGCGCGGCGGCCGTGTATTTGCCCGCCGGATTGGTCGTGCCCTCGACCAGCGTCGGCTGCACTCGCACGCCGTTGTTGGCGATCGTGGCGTAGGCGTCGGCCATCTGGATCGCGGTCACCGCCACCCCCTGGCCGAACGCCAGCGTGTACCGGGTGTCCGGCCACCACTGCGACACCGGGGGCAGGTCGCCGGCCGTCTCCCCCGGCAGCCCGAGGCCGCTCAGCTGGCCGAGGCCGAAGGCTCGCAGGTAGTCGTACTGGATCTGCGGGGTGATGTGCGCGGCCACCTGGGAGATGCCCACGTTGGAGGAATGCGCGATGATGCCGGCGATGGTGTACCGCTCGCCGGGCGCCCATTCGGCGTCGTGGATGAGCTGCCCGCCCTCGTTGATCTGGTAGGGGATGGTGTAGGCGCTCATCGGCGTCTGGCCGCCGCGCTCGAACGCGGCCGCGGCCGTGATCACCTTGGCCGTGGAGCCGGGCTGGAATTCGTCCTGCACCGCCAGGTCGGTCGCCTGGCTCACGTCGGTGATGGTCGACGGGTTGTAGGTGGGCCACTGGGCCATGGCCAGCACGTAACCCGTCTTGGGCTGGATGATCACCACCGTGCAGTTGCCGGCCTTGCTCTTGGCGACCTGGGCCGCGCAGGCCTGCTCGGCGTCGTACTGCAGCGCCGGGACGATGGTCAGCCGCAGGCTGCTGCCGTTCACCGCGGGACGGTCGCTGCTGCCCTCGAGCGGGATCTGCTGCCCGTTGGTGGCGATCTGGATCTGCTCGCTGCCGGCCTGGCCGGCCAGCAGCGAGTTGTACTCCTGTTCGATGCCGGCCGCGCCGGTCAAGGTGCCCTGGCTGTTCGTGCCCGTGAAGCCGATGATGTCGGCGGTGGCGTCACCGTCCGGGTAGGACCTGGCGTAGCTCGGGGTCAGCGCGATGCCGGGCAGGTTCAGGTTCTGGATCTCGTCACCGGTCTGGGCCGACACGCCCTTGGCCAGCACCACGTACTGAGGCGAGGTGGGGTTCTGGATGAGGCTGAGGATCTGATCGGCCGGCATGTTGAGGTAGGCGGCGAGTTTGGTCGCGACCTGCGGCTGATCGGCCGCGGGCATCAGCGGCGGGTCGGCGTACACCAGGTACGTCTCCACCGTCATGGCCAGCACTTCCCCGTTCGCGCCGGTGATGCTGCCGCGCAGCGCGGGCAGCGGGATCGTCTTGTCCCGCTGCTGCAGGGCCAGCGTGCGGAGGCGGCCGGCCTCGATCCCCTGCAGCTGGACCAGGCGCGCGGCGAACAGGGTCAGCACGAAGGTGATCGCGAGCAAGGTGAAGCCGAGCCGGCGGGCGGGGTTGCCGCGCGGGATCAGACGGCGGGGGCGGGGCGGCCTGACGTAGACCGGACGGGCTGGGGGCCGGGGCGGGCGCCGCGGGTCGCGGGGCCGGTCGGGTGGTGGCGCCGGGGCAGCGGCCCGG
>Ga0335081_10020922_pt1 | contig 10584 bp, 12 predicted proteins | sample Lox_Sample_35_FD_206713 | JGI IMG/M metagenome (GOLD analysis project Ga0335081, IMG submission 206713) | Soil microbial communities from Loxahatchee National Wildlife Refuge, Florida, United States - Lox_Sample_3.5 | ecosystem: Environmental > Terrestrial > Soil > Wetlands | place: USA... | reverse complement strand
CAGGCGGCGCGCTTCGGGGTGACCTGCAGCCGCTGGTCCAGGGCGGAGGCCCAAGACGGCCCGAACCACCGGCCCGCCCGCCACGAGGACCGGTACACCCGGCCGATGACCAGCGGCAGCGCGCCGGGCCTTGACACGTCGCGCTGGACCAGCAGGACGTCGCCGGTGGCCACGTCCACCAGGTCGCCGGCCTGCGGGATCTCCGACGGCGACCGGGCCGCCAGGGCCGGGTCCGCGGCGGCTTCAGCCAGCCCGGCCAGGTGCGGGCCGGGCCGGGGATCCGCATCCGGGCCGGGCCGGGGATCCGCATCCGGGCCGGGCCGCGGATCCGCATCCGGGCCGGGCCCGCCGAACGTGACCGGGGACCAGGGCGAGGGCCCGGCCGGCGCCGTCTGGGCCGCGGTGCTGATCGCCGCCCCGGTACGGGCCGCCGCCGTGTCGCGGCCCGAACGGGCCTGGCCCAGGACCTGCTCGGCCTGCGCCCGCAGCGCGGCGCCCGAGGAGAACGTGCGCAGGCGCTCGGCCAGGCCGCGCAGGGCGGCCGGGTCGCCGGGCACCAGCTCGGCGGGATCCGAGGTCTGCCCGAGCCGCGGGTCCGGCGCGGCCGGGCCGGCCAGTGGCTGGCTCAACCTGGCTCACCGCCTAGCGCGTCCAGGATCGCGCCGGTCAGGTCGTCCTCAGCGTCGGCGTACACCGCGGCAGCGATCCCCAGCCGCGAGGCGAACTGACGCCCGTCCGCCACCAGCGACCGCACGCCCCGCGACCAGCGGTCGCAGAAGTCGCCGAACGCCTGCTGGACCCGGACGTCCCCAGCCTGCAGCCCCGACAGTTCAAGTCCGGCCAGCCCGCGCCCGCCATCGGCTTCCTCATCAAGACCAAGACCCTTCAACGCGCCGACCGTGCCGTCGATCCCCCGCGCCGTCTCCCGCAGCGCCGCCCGGTCCACCGAGAACCCGTCCGCCATCCGGTCACCTCCCGCGGCGCTCGCCGTTACCGGGGATCACGGCCGGGGGACGCCCGGGGTTCGACGAAGAGTTCTTAATATCTCCGAACGGACTGCGGTGACCGCCAGGGCCAGGCATCTGGCGCCCAGCCGCCGATGTGCATCGTCAACTGACCAGCGGGTCCCGGGCACGCTGGTCCTTCCCCCGGGGAGAGTGCCATGGCCGAGATCGAGGAAGCCGAGCTGGTCAGCGGGGGCCTGCGCGGGGCGGTCATCGACGGCGCGGGGCGGACGGTTTCCGCGGGCCTGCTGCGCAGGCTCTGTCACGACCTCAGGGACCGGATCGACCCCCGCGGGCTGCGGCTGGCCAACGCAGTCGTGGCCGGGAGCCTCGACCTCACCGGGTTCGTGGTGCCGTTCCCGCTCCGGTTCGACGGCTGCGCCTTCGACTCCGCGCCCATGGTAGAGGGCCGCCGAGCTTCATCATCGCCGGCCTGACGTACGAGCGCTTCGAGAGGCCGCAGGGCACGCCGCCCCGGCCGGTCTGGGACCAGGCGGCCCGGTGCGAGTGGCTGAGCCGCCAGGCGCACTTCGATTCCGGTCCCTACGAGCAGGCCGCCCGGGTGTTCCGGCAGCACGGCTACGCCAGCGAGGCCGAGCACATCCTGATGGCCCAGCGCCGGGACGCCCGCAAGGTCAGCCCGTCCGGCACGGCCTCCCCGCGCCGCGCGGTCGACGCCGTCTACGCCACCATCGGCTACGGGTACCGGCCGTCCCGCGTCCTGTGGGTGCTGGCCGCGCTGCTCGTGCTCGTGGTGATCTCGCTGGAACTGCCGGTGACCCAGGCCACGCTGCGCGCCACGAACGGCAGCGGCAGCGTGTACACCACCAGCGGCCTGCTGGTGAGCTCGTCCGGCGGCGTTGCGGGGTCGGCCGGATCGGCCGGATCGGCGGGGTCGGCGGGGTCGCGTCTGGGGCGCCCGGGCGGCGGCCTGCCGCGGCGCGACGCCTGCGGCGACGGCGAGGTCCGCTGCTTCAGCCCGGTGCTCTACGCGATCGACACCGTCATCCCGCTGATCTCGCTCGACCAGCGCACCACCTGGTACCCGGACCCGAACGTCGCCGACGGCGAGCTCATGCTGTGGTGGCTCAACCTGGCCACCATACTCGGCTGGCTGCTGTCCTCGATCTTCGTCCTGTCCCTGGCCCGGCTGTCCCGGAGCCCGTGACGCCGGCTGATCGCCGACCGGCCGGGCCGGGCGTACGCTCGAACTGGCCGCACATGGCCGCACATGGCCGCGACGACGCGGCGGGCACGCCAGATCCGCACTGACCGGGGAGTCGGTATGGGCATTCGTTCCTGGTTCCGTTCTCGCACCTCGTCGGACCCCGCAGAGGAGGAGCACAGCCTGACCAAGCTCCGCTACGAGGACCCGGCCTTCGAGGAAACCGAAAGGGCCGCCGCCGCAGACGTCGCCGCGGTAGAAGGAAACGACAAGTACTCCGGCAAGGACGCCCCCGCCAACCGGGACGAGCACAGCCTGGTCAAGCTCCGCTACGAGGACCCGGCCTTCGAGGAAACCGAAAGGGCCGCCGCCGCAGACGTCGCCGCGGTGGAAGAAAACGACAAGTACTCCGGCAAGGACGCCCCCGGCAACCAAGACGGGCTCTAACCCTCGCCTCGGCACCGGGGGGCACTCATGCACCATCACGCGCGTGCGTATCGGGGGATGATCACGCGGGGGGCGCTGGCGGGGGGCTAGGCTAACGGCTCGTGGTCACGGCACCGGACATTCCCGGGCATCGGGTCGGCGGCGTCCTCGGCGCGGGCGGCTTCGCCACGGTATACCGGTGCTGGCAGCTGGCGGTCGGCCGGGAAGTCGCCGTCAAGGTGGACAACCGGGTGCTGCTCACCGAACGTGACCGGCGGCGGTTCCTCCGCGAGGTGACAGCGGCCGGGCGGCTCGCCGTGGAGATCATGACCTGGTACTGCCCGCCCGGGACGATGAGCAAGCCGGGCCGGCCGGTCACCGTCTAGGCCGGCCGGCCCTAGGCTGACCGGTGCCGGCGGCCCAGCACGGCGGAGTCGGCCTGCCGCGCGATCATGTTGTACAGGACGGCCGGGCTGACCGGCCTGGGGTCCCGCGGGCCCGCCTCGAGACGGATGCCCGCGTACGCGTAGCAATCCGCGACCAGCGCCGAGCACACCCGCCAGTGATCCGCCTTGAACACCGGATCGAGCTCGGCGCCGTCGCTGATCTTCAGCACCCTCATCGCGAAGCCGGTGTACGCCGGGTAGTCGTACGGGCGCCCCGCCAGGGCGCGCGCCCTGGTGCAGATCCGGGCGCGCTGGGCCGCGGTCAGCGGGTAGCACACGTTCCACACCGCGTCGGGGTGCGATGCGGCCGGAGCCACCCGGACGGCCGGCGGCGCGGCCTCGATGATCTGCCCGTTTCCTAGGTAGATGAAGGCATGGCCGGCCCACGACTCGGTGGCGTGCCTGATCAGCTCGCCGGTGATCCCGCTGCCGTGGCTGACGCCGTAACAGCCGGGCAGGACCCGGTCCCCGTTGGCCGCGATGAACGGGGCCAGCCTCGGCTGCGCGGGTGAGACGGGAAAAGCGGTGACAGTCATCGGCTCCCCTATCGAGGTGGCTGGCCGGGACTGACGTCCGGCCTTTCCCCGGCCAGAGCGCCGGGTACCGCCGCTGATACATCGCGAGGTGAATTCGCCGGCCTTGGCCCGGTCTGCCCGGGCGGGCGGCCGATAGTTACGAAGCTGTGACCGGCGCGACGTGATCGAGGACGGCACTCAGCGGTCTTACCTGCAGCGACGCAAGTGCGCGCGAGCGGAACACAGGGCCTGATTGGTTGGATTGGGGCGGTTGAGTTGCCACAGAACATTAATGACGGGATGGACCAGGACGCCGTAACGGGGCGGCGCCGATCGAGGCGCGGGCCGGGCCGCGGGAGGGCGCGCCGCGCGGCGGCCGTCACGGCCGCCCTGCTCGCGGCCGCGGGACTGGCGGTGGCCGGCGCCTCCTCGGCGGCCCTGGCGGCCCCCGGGAACGCGCGGCCCACGGCGGCGGGACTCGCGGCCCCCGGGAGCGCGCAGCCCGCGGCCGCGAGCTGGCAGATCGTCAAGCGGGTACCGGGCGGGTCCTTCAACGTGGTCATCGCCGTCGGCAAGAACGGCGGCTGGGCGTTCGACAACAGCGACAGCAGCTCGCCGCCGACCGCCTGGCAGCGCAGCGGACCGAGGTGGACCAAGGTCGCGTTCCCGGGCAAGGCCAACGAGGACGTCGTCGCGGCCGGGGCCAGTTCCCCCGCTGACGTCTGGGCCTTCACCGGGGGCGCCGCCCCGTCCCGGGCCCTGCACTGGAATGGCCGCGCCTGGACCGCCCAGCGGACCTTCCCGGGGCAGGTCGGCGGGGCGGCCGTGGTCAGCCGCAGCGACGTGTGGGTGTTCGGCGAGCCTTTCTTCCCCGGCGCCGGGCTCGGCACCTGGCATTACAACGGCCACACGTGGTCGCGGGTCGCGTCCGGCCACGGCCTTGAGGGCGGCAGCGCGCTTTCGCCGAACAACATCTGGGCCTTCGGCGGCGTGGACGTGGCCCACTGGAACGGCGCCACCTGGTCGCGCACCTCGGTGGCCTCGCTGCTGCCCCCCAAGCAGGAACTTAACAACCCGGCGGTCTATGAGGTCCTGGCGCTGGCCAAGGACAACGTCTACGCCATCGGGAGCGGCAACCTGGAGGACGAGGGCGGGCCGACGGTGATCCTGCACTGGAACGGCCACCGGTGGTCCAGGCTGGCCGAAGGCCAGTTCGGGATCGGCTGGCCGCAGATCAGCTCCGACGGCCACGGCGGCCTGTGGCTGCCGATGCCCGGCACCGACGGGCAGAAGTCCTACCTGGTGCACTACACGGCGGGCCACCTGATCCCGGTGGCGCTGCCCGGCGGGCCGAACCGGATCAGCATCTTCGGCGTGGCCCTCATCCCCGGCACCTCCGGTGTGCTGGCCGGGGGCAACACGCACGCCAGCGGCCAGCCGGGCGTGGACGACAGCGCGGTCCTGCTGCAGTACGTCATATAGGCGGCCATGGCGCGTGCGCCGGGGAAGCTTGCACGGGGCCGGCGCACGCGCCATCTTCGTTTGGTCAGAAAGAATTCACGGAGCGCCCGTTTAGTTACTTACGGTGCAAAGCAGGCACTGGTTTGCTTGCAGGCAGTTACGACGCTAGCGTGCCTGCATGGCAGCGGACGGGCGACGGCACGTAATCGCGATCGGCGGCGGCATGCGCGTACCTGAGGGCCGCGTGCCGGCCCATATGGACTACGCGCTGCGGCTGACCGGCCGGCCCGAGCCCCGGATCTGCGTGCTGAACACGGCGGGCGGCGACGACCCGCGGTGGGCGCTGCACATGTACGACCGCTTCGCCGGCCACCCGGCCCGGCTCAGCCACCTGGCCCTGTTCCCGATGCCCAACGTGGCCGACCCCGAGGACCTGCTGCTGTCGCAGGACGTCATCTTCGTCGGCGGCGGCAGCGTGGCGAACATGGTGGCAGTGTGGCGGGTGCACCGGCTGGACCAGATCATGCGCAAGGCGTGGCAGGCGGGCATCGTGCTGGCCGGCTCGAGCGCGGGGGGCATCTGCTGGTTCGAGGGCGGGACGACGGACTCGTTCGGCCGTGAGCTGCGCGCGTTCACCGACGGGCTCGGGCTGCTTGGCGGCAGCTACTGCCCGCACTACGACTCCGAGCCGGGCCGGCGGCCGCTGTACCACCGGCTGATCGCGGACGGCACGCTGACTGGCGGCATCGCGTGCGACGACGGCGCGGCGGCGCACTTCACCGACGACGAGCTGGCCGAGCTGATCGCGGACCGGCCGGGCGCGGGCGCCTACCGGGTCGAACCCGGGGTCACCGAGACCAAGCTCGAGACCCGGCTGCTGGACGGCTGAGCTCCCTCCTCAGCGCGTCGCGCGGCGCAGTGACCAGCCCAGGGCGGCGAAGACGCACACCGGCAGCAGCCACCACGCGTTCACGCCGGCCGCGTGGACCAGCAGCGCGGTCAGCGCGAGGGCGGCCACCACGACGACCGCGACCCGCCAGTCGTCGCCGACCACGAAGTCGTACCAGAACGCGCCGATCGACTTGAGCCGCTTCACGGGCTTACCACCTGTTCAGAGGAGCGTGCCTCCGCGCCGCTCCCGGGGCGCGGCCGGAACCAGTACGTGTAGCCGAGCGCCACCAGGGCCACGACCGGCACCAGGACCAGCAGCGCCGCGTCGTTCCCCGGCCAGGCGACGCCGGCGCCTTCGGCGCCCCAGAAGGTGCCGAACGAGGTCAGCATGATGCCCACCGCGAACTTCATCGCGTTCTCCGGCACCCGGGCCAGCGGGGCCCGCACCGTGATTCCGGTCACCGTGACCACCAGCACCGCCGCGGCCGCGCCGATCACCGCCGCGCCCAGGTTGCGCTGGTTGGCGCCGAACGTGATCACGATGAACACCACCTCCAGGCCTTCAAGCAGGACCCCCTTGAACGACAGCGTGAAGGCGTACCAGTCGCCGATGCCGTGCCGCGAGGAGACCGGCGCCTGTTTCGCGGCCGCCACCTCGCGCAGGTAGGCGCTGGCCTCGTCGTGCAGCGCCTTGTACCCGGTGGCGCGCAGGATGGCCTTGCGCAGCCACTGCAGCCCGAAGATCGCCAGCAGCGCGCCGATCACCAGCCGCAGCGCCGTCAGCGGCAGCAGCGTGATCGTCGGGCCGAGCACCGCCACGACCACGGCCAGCACGACCAGGGCCGCCGCCATACCCTGGAACGTGGACCGCCACTCGCGGGTCAGGCCGGAGGCGAGCACGATCGTCAGCGCTTCGACCGCCTCCACCGCGCAGGCGACGAAGACGGTCAGGATGAGAGGGAGCGCGGTCACGGGGCTCCTTCCTGGCCTAGTGCTTGAATATTCGGGTGACGGAGAAGACTGAGGATGCGGGCTGGCTGGTGCTCATCTACCGGGTACCGCCCGAGCCAACCCGCCTGCGTTCCACCGTATGGCGGCGGATCAAGAGCCTGGGCGCCATCTACCTGCAGAACTCGGCGGCGGCGCTGCCGGCCAGCGCGGCCACCGAGCGCGCGCTGCGCAAGCTCAGGAGAGAGATCATCGACATGTCCGGGACGGCCGTGCTGCTGTCGTGTTCGGTGCTGGCGGGCGAGCCCGACGTGCGCAAGGCCTTCCAGGCGGCCAGGAACGACGAGTACGAGGAGATCGTCGACCGCTGCGAGGACTTCCAGCAGCAGGTGAAGAAGGAGTACACCGACAACCACTTCACCTACGCCGAGCTCGAGGAGAACGAAGTCGACCTGGTCAAGCTGCGCAACTGGTTCGCCAAGGTCCGGGAGCGCGACGTGTTCGACGCGGAAGGCAGGCAGGCGGCCGAGAAGGCGATCGAAGAGTGCGAGGAGTCGCTCGAGGCCTATGCCGCCCGGGTATATGCCGAGGAAGCCGAGAGCCGCTGACCGCCAGCCCAGCACCGTCTCCCTCCCGTCCTGCTTCGGATGCAACAGCCGTTAGACTATAGCACTAACTGGCGTTATGGCTATTTTGTGACCGTTGCTTCATTCACGCGTTAACTTCCGTACAATTCTCGTACTCCTGGCCCGTCCACACTCGGATCCATGATTCGCACCGTGTCCAACATGCGCCTGGCGGCGCCGCGACCTGTTCCCGCGCGTAGCTGGTCGTGGTCACCGGACAGCTCCCCGCCGACGTGTCAGCCCCAGGCCCCGCATACTCAGGCTCCCGCCGTTGTGGTCAGCCGTGCCGCCCCGGCGGCACGTCCCGCGTGATCGCGGCGTTCGTAGTGGCTCTGCCCCGGCAACGTGCCCCGCCGGGGGATGGTTCCGTAAACCCGGTATGCAATTGCACCGTGAACTAGCCGCAGCGCGTTGCCGAAATACCCGCCACCGTCATATTGGGCGAATCCGGAAAGGTAACCCGGGCGGGCCGTGCCTGACCGCCTTTTCACCAGATTCCCCTAGGCGGGGAACGGGTGTGCCACCCGACAGACGAACTTGAGTCGCGATTAGTTCGCACGCGCCGGATGAATGTTAGTAACGGTCACCGGCCGGGCTGGGACACCAGCCGATGCCCTACGATCAGCAGGATGACGGTCACACTGCTTACCAGCCAGTCAGCACCAACGGCAACCGACGCGGATGCCCTCGTCACCGGCGTATTCCAGGGGCCTGACGGTCCCGTTCTCACGCTCAGCCCGGATGAAATCGACTTGATGGCCGCGCTCACCGCGCTTGGCGCGACAGGCAAGGCCGAAGAGATAACCAAGATCCCCACGGGGGGCCGGCTGGCCGCCCCGGTCATTGTCGCCGCGGGCCTCGGCCCGGCGCCCGGGGCCGGCGCGGGGCCCGCGGAGCGCCAGGCCTACCTGGAGAGGCTGCGCCGCGCGGCCGGCGCCGCCACCCGCGACCTGACCTCTGGCCAGCCGGGCCGGGCCAAGCGCCTGGCCATCGCGCTGCCCGCGGGCGAGCCCGACGAGGCCGAGGCGGTGGCACTCGGCGGGCTGCTCGGCAGCTACGCCTTCCGCAAGTACCGGACGACCGCCGGCACGCCCGGCGACGTCGAGCAGATCGTGCACACGGTCCACGAGGACGCGGCCCGCCGGGCCAGGATCCTGGCCGGCGCGATGACGCTCGTCCGCGACCTGGTGAACACTGCGCCAGCCGACCTGGCGCCCGCGGACCTGGCCGCGGTGGCCGGGCAGACGGCCGCCGCGCACGGCCTGAGCATCCAGGTGCTGGATGAGAACGAACTGGTCAAGGAGGGCTTCGGCGGCATCATGGCGGTGGGCATGGGCTCGGCTCATCCGCCGCGGCTGGTCCGGCTCGAGTACACCCACCCGGACGCCGTGCGCACCGTGGTGTTCGCGGGCAAGGGCATCACCTTCGACTCCGGCGGGCTCTCGCTCAAGCCCCCCAAGGCGATGGAGACGATGAAGGCCGACATGAGCGGTGCCGCCGCGGTGCTGGCCGCGGTCCAGGCCATCGCCGAGCTCGGCCCCGCGGTGAACGTGGTCGGCTACCTCCCGCTCGCCGAGAACATGCCGGGCGGCGGCGCGCAGCGGCCATCCGACGTCATCACGATCTACGGCGGCAAGACCGTGGAGGTGCTCAACACCGACGCCGAGGGCCGCCTGGTGCTCGCCGACGCGCTGGCCCGCTCCGAGGCCGACGGGCCCAGCCTGCTCATCGACGTGGCTACACTGACAGGTGCACAGACCGTGGCGCTCGGCAACCGCACGGCCGGCGTGATGGCCAGCGACGATTCGCTGGCCGCGGGGATCGCGGACGCGGCCAGGCGGGCGGGCGAGGCCATGTGGCCGATGCCGCTACCCGAGGACCTCCGCAAGGGACTCGACTCGGCCGTAGCGGACATCGCCAACGTGTCCGGAGACCGCAGCGGCGGAATGCTCGTCGCCGGGCTGTTCCTGCGCGAGTTCGTGCCGGCCGGGGTCCGCTGGGCTCACCTGGACATCGCCGGCCCCGCCTACAACGACGGGGGCGCGTACGGGTACGTCGCCAAGGGCGGCACCGGGGCGGCGGTCAGGACGCTGGTGCAGATCGCCGCGGACGTGGCGGAAGGGAAGCTTGCGGGAGGCCCGGCTGACGGCAAGTGAAATGATGAAGACTGGGTAGGGCCAGCTAAGGCTGGCTGGCTCACTAAGGAGGCTTGAGGGGTGGCAGAGGGCATCGGCAGCTACGACCTGGTCGTGCTCGGCGGTGGCAGCGGCGGGTACGCCTGCGCGCTGCGCGCGTCCGAGCTCGGCAAGCGCGTGGCGCTGATCGAAAAGGACAGGGTCGGAGGTACCTGCCTGCATCGCGGCTGCATCCCGACCAAGGCGCTGCTGCACGCGGCGGAGATAGCGGACCAGGCCCGGGAAAGCGCGAAGTTCGGCGTCAAGACCGCGTTCGAGGGCATCGAGATGCCCGGCGTGCTCTCCTACCAGGAGTCTGTGGTCGACCGGCTCTGGAAGGGGCTGCAGTCCACCATCGCCAGCCGGAAGATCGACACCATCATCGGCGACGGGCGGCTCGTCTCGCCGACGTCCGTGCGGGTGAACGACACGGTCTACGAGGCCGGCCATGTGGTGCTCGCCACCGGGTCGGAGCCACGCAGCCTGCCTGGGCTGGACATCGACGGCACGCGCGTGATCACCTCCGACGACGCGCTGCGCCTGGACCGGGTACCCAGCTCGGTGATCGTCCTGGGCGGCGGCGTCATCGGGGTGGAGTTCGCGAGCGTATGGCGGTCGTTCGGCGCGGACGTGACGATCGTGGAGATGCTGCCCCAACTGCTGCCGCTCGAAGACGAGTCGAGTGCCAAGACGCTGCAGCGGATGTTCCGCCGCCGCGGCATCTCGTTCCAGCTCAATACCATGTTCGAGTCCGTCAAGCATAGCGACGCCGGCGTCACCGTGACCCTGGCCGGAGGCAAGACCCTCGAGGCTGAGCTGCTGCTCGTCGCCGTGGGCCGCGGGCCGGTGTCGTTCGGCCTAGGCTACGAGGAGAACGGCGTGACCCTTGACCGGGGCTACGTGGTGGTGGATGAGCTGTGCCGCACGA
>Ga0335081_10020921_pt1 | contig 10584 bp, 8 predicted proteins | sample Lox_Sample_35_FD_206713 | JGI IMG/M metagenome (GOLD analysis project Ga0335081, IMG submission 206713) | Soil microbial communities from Loxahatchee National Wildlife Refuge, Florida, United States - Lox_Sample_3.5 | ecosystem: Environmental > Terrestrial > Soil > Wetlands | place: USA: Florida... | reverse complement strand
GTGAAAACGTGAGCAGCGGCGTGAACGCCAGACGCTCCAGATACACTTCGCCGTTCACGTGCGGAAAGAAGTCCACGGCAATGCGCGTGCGCACGCCCTCCTCATCGCACAGCAGAAACACCTCTTCTAACTCCGCCAACCTGGCGCTGTCGACGGCGAAGATGATTTCGTCGATGACTTGCTGCCGCAGCAAGCCGGCCAGTTCCTCCAGCGGAAACACGGGATACGCCGCGCCCAACCGGACTTCATTGGCGGGCGACGGTGCGTCGGCCAGGAAGCCTTTAATCCGAATTCCGTAACGTGCCGAGCGCTCGAGCGCCTCACCCAACCGTCGCGCGCGTTCGCCCAAACCCACCAGCATGACGTGATGCGTGGCGCCGAACTCGCGCCGCACCACGCCCACCAGCCGCCCCGCCGTCAGCCGGAAGACCAGCAGAAAGACCCAGCTATAAGCGCCGAACAGCGCCATGAACGGGCGGCTCAGGTCCAGCCGCATCAGGTACTCGAAGATCACCAGGCAGACAATGCCATACCCGCATTGGCGCGAGCTGTCGCGCAAAATGATGCGCGGGTCTCCGGAATCCAGCTTGTCATAGACGCCCAGCCACAGCCCGATGACGACCCAGGTGGCCAGCGAGAAACCCAGGAGCAGGGCTTTAACCGGTACGATGAGGAAGAAAACGCGGTCGAGATGCAGCAAAATGCGAGTCTGGTATGCTGCCTCAAACGCCAGCGCCGTCAACAACACGTCCGAGAGGCCGAACAGAACTCTGGCCTTCCGATGCTGGCGGCTAAACATCCGCAAGCCAGAATAACACGCCGAATGGTGCGTCCCGGCTCTGGTGACATCATCGCCACCGGGCTTGGCGCGCGCCCGCCGACAGATGCTACAATGCTTGTTGTACCCGGAATTTGACTCCCGCTAAAATCAGTTTTGTTGCAAGGCAATCGGGCGCGTAGCTCAATTGGCAGAGCAAGTGACTCTTAATCACTAGGTTGAAGGTTCGATTCCTTCCGCGCTCACCAGATTTTAAAAGACTTATAAATTCACCCAGAATCACCAGGTACACAGTAGGTACACAAATAACGAACGCCCGCAAAACCGAATCGATAGATGCACCACGCGGAACGTCGTGATTCAGCGGGACTGTGGAAGATTGCGTAGCAACCTGGCGTTAGCGTCAGGGGTTTCAAAACGGCTTATGGAATCCCGAGGCCACCAAGGCTCCCTGAACATAAAGGGTTGGGATTCAGTGGGCTTCTTTTCCGGTTCTAGTTCCCCTGCATCAGACACTTAGCCCGGGATGCACTTTTGCTCTGGTGCATCCCAATGGGATGCACACATCTTTTTTTATTTCGGATGTCCGAAAACACCCTCTCCCATTCCTTAGTAATTGAAGGGAGTGTTTCATGCCACAACGCACAATCAGGTTCTCGGAGACGACGCTCAAACAGATTCGACAAGCCGCCAGGAAAAATGGATCCACCTCGACTGCAATCGTCAGGCACGCAGTAGAGCAGGCTCTCACCGGCAACGAGGAGGCAGTCGAGCGGCACATCGCCGCCACGCTCGATCAGATCCGGGGCGATTTGTCACGAATGCAACGGGTCCAGCAAACTCTGTTCGCATTCGTCGATACCCTCGCCAAAGCGTTGGTGACCGATTTACCCGAGCAGTCGTCTGCTTCGGTGGCCAGGGGGAAGGAGGGTTACGAACGCTTCTTGAAGAGCACGGCGGCCACCATGCTCAACGGCTCGCATCCATTGTTGCGGCACAGCCTGGAGCAATGACATCCGGCGCAAATGACCAGAGCGGTGCGCAAGCAAGGCGTAGCTACGAATCGAGTTCTCAAATGGGGACAGCCAGCTCCGGATTCATCGCCACCGAATGGTGCTCGGGATGTGGGTCCTTAACTGTCCGTTGACTGTGCGGGCGCGCTGCTGAAGCCAAGGATCGAAATGAATGCACTCGCGCCGGAGGTGAAAGTCTTCGCAGAATGGATACCGCTGCTCGATTAAACGGACGACCTCCAGCCCGCCTGGCCAAAGCGACGAAATCCCCGCAGGATATCTGCAAGTGAGAGTCCCACGGTTACACTCAGTGCTTGCGAGCGATAGTCGGGACCGGCTTCTGCTCAAAGACGCGGGTCGCGCATTATCCTCTTTAACTCGATTCCTAGTTATGTTCGGAGTACAATCAGAGTATTAGTATGCCTTTGAAGAACAGAAAGAAGCGACTCGATCCGTCACCCGTCGATAGGCCGCGCAAGACCAAGTTCCAGGCGGACCTTGCACCAGCAGAGGATCGGACGGTGCGTCTGCTCAAGCAGGAATTACAGCTCAGCAGCAACACGGATTTCTTGTCCGATGCTCTGGCACTATTTCGATGGGCAGTGTCGGAGCGGAAACTGGGCCACCGCATTGTCAGCGAGAGCGCGAGCGGGGAGCGCAAGGTGCTCGTCTTTCCCCGGCTGGAACGAGTGGCTCCGGATCTTGTCCTGCCGCGCGCCGAAATCCAATGGACGGAGCGCGAACTGGAGAGCTTGGCTAAACTGGCATCGGCTGCTGAAGCGGATCCCCCAACAGATGCGCTGATTCGCGCCCTCCGGGATTGATGGCGATTCTTATTCGCCGCCTCGAAGAACTCGATCAGGTGGAGAATTTCGACTGCGGTGACGAGCCCCTTAACAATTACCTGAGGCGCCACGCATGGAGCAACCAGGAAAAGAGCTCGATTGGCGTGAGCTATGTTGCTGTCGATGAGGGCGCTCCGCGAACGGTGCTCGGCTACTTTACTCTGGCCATGTCTAGCGTGCCGCGCGCTGCATTCCCGAAGAAATATGTCCGCGGGCTGCCGGCGTACGAATTGCCGCTGATTCTGCTGGCTCGGCTCGCCGTGGATCGGCGATTTGTAGGCCGCGGTCTTGGGCACGCGCTGATTTCAGAAGCGTTCCGGATCAGCTTGCGCGCGGCCGATGAGGTTGGTTGCCGCTGTATTATCACGGACGCATACCGGGAGCGCATCAGTTGGTATGCACGCTATGGGTTCGTGCCAATCGAGGGTGCCGCCGGGAGTGGGCCCCAGAGGATGTTCCTAGACCTGAGGACTATGCGCGTGGCGCTACGCCATTGAAGACCCTTTGAAATGACGATTATTGCAGAGATGTGAAAATCATTGATTGGTCTGCCAGCCTTCTGGCAGCGTGCTCATGACCATCAGCTGAGTCGGCTCGAGATCACAGCCAATCTCGTCGTCCGCGCCCGTCGACCATCGACATGTGCCGAAGCAAGTGCCAAAAGCTCGGCACGAAGCAGCAACAGAATGTCTGTTTCAGAGGAACGTAAGCGTGGCAGCGCATTGCCTGGACCTGGGTGGGATCAGTTTCACCGACACAAAGGAGAACTCAAAATGAGAGTTGTCGGTCATCAAAACTCAGTCCGCACCAAGATGTTCCCTTAACAAACGACGATACGCGCCGGCGCCGCTCCTCGGCGAGGGTTCAAAGACGGCGGGCGAGGGAGGTCGCAATGCGGATTTCTGCTCTATCGAATCGCGGCGCGGATCAGTTTGCGTTCCCAGGCTCATCCGACTCAGGGGTCCCCGTTCAGGCCGCTTCCGACCACGTATATCGATGGTGAAGACCGCCGATTCGAGGCAGCGACAGAGGCTCACACCGCCCGGTGGGGCTTGACTCAATCGGACGGTGTGCCGGCGTTTCCTTCTCTAGTCCGATGTGGGTTCTGTCCTCATGGTAGTAAGTCAGGTAGTCGCGCCCGAGGCGTCGCAAATGCTGTTCATTCAGCGGAATGACATGATCCAGCATCTCGCGGCGGCAACTGCCGACCCAGCGCTCGGCCACTCCGTTCTGCCACGGACTGCGCACGCTCGTGCGAACGGCCTTGAGACCACTGTCCTTGAGAAACTCGAATACATCGCTGCCGAACTTCGTGTCACGGTCGAACACGACGTACCGGTAGCGACAGGGAAGGGGCAGAGCCTCCCGGAGTTGCTGGACGATCCAATCGCCTGTCGGGTGCGCCGTGACATTGAAATGCAGAATCCGCCGGCGATCGTGCTCGATTACAAAGAAGCAATAAAGTACGCGCAACGTGATGGTTGGAACCGTGAAGAAGTCGAAAGCGGCGATCACTTCGCGGTGATTGTTGAGGAAAGCCAACCAACGTTTCGCTTTGCCCTCATCACAACGACGCTTTAGCCGCTGAAGATACCGCGAGACAGTCGGCTCGGAAACTTCGAACCCGAGCTGGAGCAATTCGCCGTGAATCCGAGGCGCGCCCCAAGTCGGATTGTCCTGCTTCATGCGGCGAATCGCCTGGCGAATCTCCTCGCTGACCTTCGGTCGTCCCGGTCGGCGGAACCTCGATCGCAACCGCCAAAACAACCGGAATCCGGTCCGATGCCAGGACACGACGGTTTCCGGCTTCACAATGATCAGGGCCTCGGCCCAACCAGACCACAGCTGGCGGAGCGCAATCCAAAACAGCCGATCGAGGCGGTGCAATTTGGGACGGGCCTGCTTCCGCTTGAACACTACGAGTTGCTGGCGCAGAGCAGCGGCTTCCAGAGCCAGTTTGTGGCGCGTTACGAACAAGGCCCGGACGTAGGCGATCACCGCGAGAGCGATTGTGACCATCAGTCCGATCTTACAGAGTGGAATGGCGCTTTTCCGGAACGGCATTTTGATGACCGACAACGATATTTCCTGAGAGGAACAGATGCCCTTCAGAATCACTTACAAATCAGAACTGATGGTACACTGCGGCAGACGCCAGCGCTCCACCATCCAGGCGACCAGAGTCGCATCCCTATGCGTGCGCTACCGGCCAGTTTCGTTCTGATAGGTATGGGCCTGAGTGTGCCCGCCCTGGCGGCAGACAAGGTCGAGTTGTCAGTTGACGTCTCCAAGACCGGAGCGAAGATAGACCGCAACATTTTCGGGCAGTTCGCCGAGCACCTTGGACGCGGCGTTTATGAAGGCATTTGGGTCGGGCCGGATTCCAAAATCCCGAATACTCGTGGCATCCGTAACGACGTCGTTGCTGCGCTTAAAGCTCTCAAGGTGCCCAATGTTCGCTGGCCGGGTGGTTGCTTCGCGGACGAATATCACTGGCGCAAGGGCATTGACGCTCAGCGAACCGTGACTCTCAACCCAAATTGGGGTGGCGTCATCGAGCCGAACACTTTTGGGACAGATGAATACATGGACTTCCTGAACCAGATCGGCTCTGATGCGTACGTCTCAGTCAATGTCGGTTCTGGAACTCCGCAGGAAGCGGCCGAGTGGTTGGAATACATGACCACCGCCCAGCCGACGACGCTGGCCAAGGAGCGTGTCGCGAATGGTCACGCGGCTCCGTATAAGGTCCCCTATCTCGGTATCGGCAACGAAAGTTGGGACTGCGGCGGCAACATGACACCCGACTATTATCTGAGCCAGATGAAGACTTACAGCCGCTTCGTTAGGAACTTCAATCCGGCGCAGCAGGACAAACAGCAGATGCTGAAGATTGCCGTGGGCCCTGGCGGCGACGGACCCCGGTGGACCGAGTGGACTGAAACCGTGATGAAAGCCTATCAGCATCACACGTGGAGCTGGGACATCAATGGCCTTTCCATGCACAACTACACGGTGGTGAAGTGGCCGCCTTCGTATGCGTCTGTGGGATTCGGAGAGACAGAGTACAGCCAGATCCTCAAATCCACTTTGGAGATGGACGGTCTTATTAGGAAGCATTCCGCCATCATGGACATGTATGATCCGGACAAAAAGGTCGCTCTGGTCGTGGATGAATGGGGCGGATGGTATGCGCCACTACCGGGCAGCAATCCCGGTTTCCTGGTTCAACAAAACAGCATCCGTGATGCGATTCTCGCGGCACTAAACCTGAACATCTTCGCCCGGCACGCCGACCGCGTGCGCATGGCCAACATCGCCCAGATGATCAACGTACTCCAGGCCATGATCATGACAGACAAGGAAAAGATGGTCCTCACCCCGACCTACTACGTCTTCAAGATGTATATGCCGTTCCAGGATGCCACCTTCGTGCCGGTCGCATTCGACGCTGGCACTTACACGCACGGCAACATCAGCTTGCCGCGCGTGGATGCCATCGCAGCGAAAGACGCGAACGGCAAGCTGTGGCTGGAAATCACGAATCTCGACCCCAACCGGGCAGTTGAAATCGAGGCAAACCTGGTCGGCGTCACGGCCAAATCGGCGGCCGGAGAAACTCTGACTGCACCCAAGGTGGACAGCGTTAATAGCTTCGATGCACCCAATACAGTAGTGCCGAATCCTGTTTCAGCGAAAGTTCAAAGCGGCAAGCTGGCTCTGAAATTGGAGCCTAAGTCTGTAACCGTCGTCTCAGTTGAGCAGTGACACAAAGCGGAGGCGGCGGTCTGCACATCCGAAGCTAGCGGTAAGCCCCATCGCGTGCGAGCGCTATGGTTGAGATTCGATGCCAACGAGGGAGAGAACACATGCGGCGGTTCACAATACTGATCTTCTTATTATCGAGTTTTTGTTGGGCACAGGAGTCGGGCGATTTCCAACCCGCTTCAACGAACGTTTGGGGAGCAAATTATCCCCGCGTTGATAGCACCGGGAGAGTTCAGATCCGCGTGAAAGCTCCCGATGCCACAAAGGTCAAGTTGAATTTCTGGAGCGGGCCGAAAGTGGATATGGAGAAGCAGCCGGACGGTTTCTGGACTGTCACCACACCTCCCCTTGTTCCCGGCTTGCACTATTACACATTGATCATTGACGGCGCGGAAGTCAGCGATATCAATAGTCAGGCGTTTTTTGGCGGAAGCAAGTACGCGAGCGCAGTAGAAGTTCCAGAGCCGGGCTCTACCTATTATTCCATTCAAGATGTGCCCCACGGGCAGGTGCGTGAGGTTTGGTACTACTCGAAGGTGACCGGAACGTGGCGGCACACGCTGGTCTATCTGCCGCCGAATTACGATACGCAAACCAAGGTTCGCTATCCAGTGCTCTATCTCCAGCATGGTGGCGGCGAGGATGAGACAGGGTGGATTCGGCAGGGGCGTGCAAACTTCATCCTCGACAATCTGATCGCGGCGGGACGCTGCAAGCCCATGATCATCGTTATGGCGTATGGCTACGCAAGACGCGCCGGCCAAGCTCCACCCGACCTAACCGGAAAACCCTTTGGTTCTCCCGAAATGTTGAAGGCGATGCAGGACATGGCTTCGGCATTCGAAGATGATGTGACACAGGTCCTGATCCCCTACATTGATTCGACTTTCAGAACACTTTCGGATCGCGATCACCGCGCGATGGCCGGCCTTTCGATGGGAGGCATGCAGACGTTCCAGATCACGCTGAATCATCTCGATCTTTTCTCTTACATTGGTGGATTCAGCGGAGCTGGCGGGATGCTCGTGCTTGGGGACCGGAAACTGGATCCCAAGACCGATTACAACGGAGTATTTGCCAATCCGGCATCGTTCGCCAAGAAGGTGCACTTGCTCTGGCTGGGCGTCGGAACTGTGGAGCCTGAGAGAATGCGCGCCGGACTTCAAAGACTGCATGCTTCACTCGACGAAGCAAAAATTCAGCATGTCTTTTACGAATCACCTGGGACAGATCACGAGTGGCAGACTTGGCGTCGCGATCTGAAGGATTTTGCTCCGAGGCTTTTCTAAGAAGGCTACCCGCCGAGGCGCGGAACCGTTCGGCTTCATTAAATGAAGCGTGAAAAGGCAGGTGCGTCTGAGCTAGTCCAGCTCATGTGGGAAGATGAGCAACGGTCGGGATCAGGTTCAACTCTGAATTCTTGAAGTTTATTCGGGCCTGGGATAATCGGTATCGCAGTAGCTAAGAAAGTGAGGACAACATGCATGCGCAGTTTTGGCGGGCCATCATATGGCCTGTGCTCGCGCTGACTACTTGTGCGTGGGCTCAGCAAGCAAACTCATGCGCCAGCTTGATGTACTTCAAAGCTCCAAGCGTCGAGATTTCAAAGGCTGCACCGATTGCTGCAGGAACCACGGAGCCGAATCCGTACGGGCCAGGTCACAGCGCGCCGCTTCCTGCATATTGCCGAGTCGAGGGCGTGATCAATCGCCGTACCGGAGTTGGCGGTGAAGAGTTTGGGATCAACTTCGCACTAGCCATGCCTGACAAATGGAACGGCGATTTCCTGATGCAGGGCGGAGGGGGCGGAAACGGAGTGGTGCTGCCCCCACTTGGTCTGAATGCTGCAGGAGACACACCCGCACTCATGCGCGGGTTCGCGGTGGTTAGTACGGATACAGGTCATAAGAGCCACCGAGGACCATTCGACTTCGATTTCATGAAAGATCAGCAGGCGTATTTGGATTTTGCATATCTCGCCAACGCCGAGGTCGCCACGCTGGCCAAACAACTCATCGCGCAGTACTACGAAAAACCGGCAGCCTTTGCCTACTTCTCCGGATGTTCCACCGGTGGCCGCGAAGGCATGATTCTTTCGCAGCGCTATCCCACGGTATTTAACGGAATCATCTCGGGCGATCCTGCTATGCGCACCGGACTTTCCAACTTGGCGATCGGCAAGTGGATTCCCGTCGCGTTCAACCAGGTCGCACCCAAAGACGCAGATGGAAAGCCCATCGTTGCTCAGGCGATTACTGATAACGATCGCAAGCTGATTGTGGAAGCACTTTTGAAGAGGTGCGATGCGAAAGACGGAGTGGCCGATGGCATCATCTCGGATCCGCTGGGGTGCGATTTCGATCTTGCGGTGCTGACGTGCAAGGAAGGGAAGGGCGAATCGTGCTTGAGTCCGGAGAAAGTCGCCGCGCTCAAGAAAGCCGTTGCAGGCCCAAAGACCTCAGGCGGAGTCCAAGTGTATTCTGGCTTCCTGTACGACACAGGCATTACGGCCAGCGCTCCCATTCGTGGGATTCTCACGCCAGGCCCGGGTATTTTTGGACCCGCAACCACCGCGATGGAAGTCGATGTGGAGAAGGACGCGCTCGCGCGTGTCCAGCCACTTGTAGACTCGATGTCCACTAACCTGACTACGTTCTCTGGGCATGGAGGGAAGCTGCTCTTCTACCATGGCGACAGCGATCCCTGGTTCTCCCCGCTCGACACGTTCGGCTACTACAAGGATATGTCGGCTGCGAACGGCGGACTCGAAGCCGTCTCTAAGTGGAGCCAGTTCTATTTTGTTCCCGGGATGGCGCACTGCGGCGGAGGGCCTGGCCTCGATCAGTTCGATTTCTTAACCGCCGTCGTGAACTGGGTTGAGAAGGGAATTGAACCGACTTCGGTGATCGCGACCGGCAAGGCGTTCCCAGGACGCAGTCGACCGCTCTGTCCTTATCCGAAGCACGCCCACTACAAGGGACAGGGCGACACGGAAGACACGAACAACTTCAAATGCCGTTGAGGCGCCTCTGTGTGTAGCCATAACCTCGTTTGACCTCGACGAACGCTGAGCAACGCTGCACAGTTCCTGCACACGTTGCGCGGTGCGTGTAGCTTGCGGTGGAAGCATTGAGATACTCGATGGCTCTCTCATGCAATTTCGACGAGTACACAAAAAGGTACACAACAAGCGCCCACGAACCGCAATCGGCCTCCATAGACCCTACTGGGCCCATGTGAAATCAACAGCATACGCCTAGCTGGCATGACTCTTAATCACTAGGTTGAAGGTTCGATTCCTTCCGTGCTCACCAGAATAAAGAACTTACCTCGCGGCGTATCGTCCCGACTACTCGTTCACAATGCATTCGCCATCAGACTTCGCACTGGCGTCTTCAGTAACTTCAGACCAAAAAGTCGATCTACATGAATAATTTACGCACTATGGCCGGTGTCGAGCCGCATCGCTCTTCCGCAAGATGATGACTGCGGGAATACGCCGGTGATTCCACGGCATATACCGGTCGAGTGACCCATCACACCCTAAGCCCGGTCCTTCCCAAGCTTCTGCCGTTTCGAGTCCCGAGCCCAATGGAGAGGGCATTGGAGCGCGCCCTGGGCATCGCTCAGATCGACAGCCTCTACTCGACCTTGCGCAAGATGAGCGACAAGATTCCGATTGCCGAGAGACTGCTCCAACGCCTGGACATCACTGAACGGGTCGCCGAGAAAGACCTGGAACACATACCGCGCCAGGGCCCAGCCCTGCTCGTTGTGAATCACCCCTTCGGCATACTCGAGGGCGCGGTCTTGCTCACGCTGCTCACTCGAATCCGTTCCGATGTGAAGTTTCTTGCGAATGGCATCCTGGAGGCGATTCCTGAGATCCGCGGTCTGCTCATCCCGGTGGACCCACTAGGCGGCAGCGGGGCTGCGCGCGGGAACCACACAGGCCTCAGGAGGTGCATCGAGTTTCTCTCGTCGGGCGGACTGCTGGTCGTCTTTCCGGCGGGCGAAGTGTCGCACTTCCAATGGAAGGAGCGATCCATCACGGATCCTAAATGGAATCCAGCCATTGCAAGAATGCTCGCGATCGCGAGGCGGCGGACCGCGAGTATCTCGGTGATTCCAGTCCATGTCGAAGGATCGAACAGCCTGCTGTTCCAGGCCTTGGGGGTAG
>Ga0335081_10020920_pt1 | contig 10584 bp, 15 predicted proteins | sample Lox_Sample_35_FD_206713 | JGI IMG/M metagenome (GOLD analysis project Ga0335081, IMG submission 206713) | Soil microbial communities from Loxahatchee National Wildlife Refuge, Florida, United States - Lox_Sample_3.5 | ecosystem: Environmental > Terrestrial > Soil > Wetlands | place: USA... | reverse complement strand
GGTGAACTTGCGGCCCACCAGGCTGAACGTGTGCCCGTTGTTGTCCGAGACGCTGCCAACCTCGGTGGAGGTGCCGGTCTGGGTGGCCACCGAGCAGGCGGCGAGCAGGGTCGTGCCCGAGGTCAGGTTGGTCGCGTAGGAGGTGGACACCGACCCGACCGCGCTGACGCTCGCCGCCGTGGACGCCGACTGGACACGGGACCAGGCCACGGTCTAGCCCGATGTCGCGGTCAGCAGGCCAGCGGCATTGATCGACAGCGTGAACGTGCCCGCGGTCACCGGGATCGCGCCGCCGAAGTCCCAGAAGCAGATCAGCTGGTAGCTGAACGCCGAGCTTTCGTAGAAGATCGCCTGGTTGGCCGTAAATGTCGCGCTCGTCCACTGCGGGTTCGACGCCGACGTCCAGGTGGCCACCGTGTTGTTGGATCCGCCAGCGGTGAACGTGGGGCTTGAGACCGTCGCCCCGCCAGCGGAGTAGCCGGTGCCGGTGATCTCGGCGGCCACGTTGGAGGTCCAGTCGGTAAACAGTTTGGCCGTGCTGACCCCGGAGGTGGCCTCGGTGATGGGCCCGGCCGCGTTGGACAGGGCCACCTTGTAGGTGCCGCCGGTCATGGCGATGTCACCCACGCCCATGCCGATCGCGAACTGCGGGAAGACATGGGCGGTCAGGGCCACACGGGAACTCCCTCAGTGCGTGGGATGCTGGGGGGATGGGCGAGAAGCACTGGTGTGACCCGTGCCAGGACTGGTTCCCGGTCAGCCACTACGCCGAGGACGGCATGTATCACCGGGCAGGCCCGGAGTACGGCCCAGAGGGCTACAACCTCGCCTGCGCCGCCGCCCTGCGCCGTATCGCTGAGCGGATCGGGGACGATCCCACCGCGCTGGCCGCCGACCTGCGCTCACTCATCGGGGATGACCTGCTCGCCGCAATGCGCAAGCCCTAGTCGTCGTCGTGGCCGTGGGACTGGCGTGCATCGGGGCGGTCACGGAACGGCCGGGCCTCCCAGGACTGCCCTTTCTTCACCGGGGGCAGCACCACACCCTGGTCGCAGAACGCCGCACCGTGAGCGAAGCGGACCCGCAGGCCACGGCGTTCGCAGGCGTTCAGGGACTCAGCGAGGGCAGCGAGGAGATAGGCGGTGGACTTGTCCCGGGTGCGCTTGCGGGCGGCTTTCTTGCGGCGCTTGCGCTGGCCCTGCTTCTTGCTCACGCAACCCGCGAGAGAGGACCGCAGATGCCACAGGACGCGCTGACCACGTTGCTGACGGACATGTGCGAGCAGGCGAACGTGCCCAGCCGCCCCATGGGCTTGCGCCCTGGCCCGGCTGGGCGCAGGTTCTCCGGGTCCTCGTAGTACGCGCATGCCGCCGCATCAGGGTCAGCGGTGGCGATCCCGTGGCGGCAGGTACCCTCGGGGTCATCTATCGGCACCAAGACGGATACGGCATGGATGGCCTCGTCGCGCTCCCGTTGCGCCTTCCGGATGATCATCAGGTAGCCCAGGATGAGCAGCGCCATGATCACGAAGAATCCGCCGTCAGTAAGCCAGTCCCGGAGTGTCACGATTCGCCCTCTCTGACCATGCGCGCGTGCTGCGCTGGCCAGTACCCCAGCGCCCGGTGGTGCTCCAGGTTGCAATAGCCCTTGGCCTGCTCATCGTCCATGTGGCCGTGCTCCTTGACCTGGGCCACGCACCGCATGAAGTCGCCCGGCGTACCCCACTTGATGTCAATGGGGAACTCAAACCGCGTCGGCCCGGGGTGCGCCTGATGGGCCCAGTACTCGCGCAGCGTCTCGGCGTTGCCCGACTTGGTGGCCGTTAGGTCAGCCAACTCCTGCGCCGTCAGGGTGATCTTGTCGGCCATCTCGCCACCCCACATCGCCGCAGGCCCGAACGTGTGAACCTTCCGGGTGGTAAAGTAGCGTCATGCGCCCCGTTGAAACGTTGCCCCCGCGAATCCACTCAAAGATCCAGGTACCGGAGGACCCGGATGCCTGCTGGACATGGGGCGCCTGCGTAAGTCCAGCCGGGTACGGCCGGGTGAGATGGGAGGGTGTCACCCGAGAAGCGCATCGCGTGGTGTACGCGCTCCTGCGCGAGCCCATTCCAGCCGCGATGGTGCTCGACCACCTCTGCCATGACCCCAACGTCTGCACGCGCAAAGGACGTGAGTGCCCGCATCGGCGGTGCGTAAATCCCATGCACCTCAAGGCCGTCACCGTGGCGGCGAACAACCTGCGCAGCCTCGCCCCCCCGGCGCTCAACGCTCAAAGCGACCGCTGCGACAACGGTCACCTATATGTGACTGGCAGTTTCCGGATGGAAAACGGGTCCCGGCGCTGCCTGATCTGCCGCCGCGAGAAGGATCAGCGCCGACGCCCGCGCGGCGTGCCACGAAAGGACCGGGCGGCCGTCAGGGAGTTCCGGGCGGCAGGCGAGACTCCGGAGCGCCGGGCTCGGGATGCTGAGATCGTTCGGCTCCGTGACTCCGGCATGACCTTTCATGCCATCGCAGCCGAACTTGGCATAAGCCACAGCTTCGCATCTGCACGCTACAACCGCACGACGGGATCTGACCCTACGAGCGCCAAACTGTCAGGCCGGGACGCACGCCAGACTCGCGTCCGCGAACTAGCCGCAACGGGTATGGCTCCAGGCGAGATAGCGGCCACCCTGCAAGTGTCTAGAGTCACCGTCTTCCGCGATCTGGAGACGAGCCGGGTGGACTACCGGGCCGACTGGCCGCCAGCAAGGATCAGGGAGTTCCGGACCACCCTCGGCCTGAGTCAAAGGGAGCTTGCAGAGCGCTTGGAGGTGACATGGTCGGCCGTCTCATTGTGGGAACGCGGACGGTCGAACATCTCCTGGTTTATCGCTGCGCGTTTGCAAGCCCTTGCCTCTGAGCGGGCACTCTAAGCGCTCGCGCCAGCCAGGGCGGCCAGCACCTGTGGAAGATCGCGCTGCATTTCCGGCCTCATGGACGGGTTTTCTTCAAACTCCGTCGCAGGGTCCATCCACAAGATCGCCTCGAATGCGTCGCCGTCCGGGTTGCGGACCTGATCGCGGCCGTTGGCGATGTCGAGCGCATCCTCCGACGGCACTTCCAAAATGAAGCCGCGATAGATGCCGTCGGCAGAGGTCCACGAGCCGGCCAGTCTGCCCGTGGGGGCGGTCAGCCCGGTTTCCTCGCAGAACTCCCGCATGGCCGCCATCGGGAGGGTTTCCCCCACCTCTGCATGCCCACCGGGCGGTTCGAGCTTGCCTGCTGCCCAGTCCTGGTCATCACCCAGGGCACGCTGGAGCATGAGGACACGGCCGGTGTCGGCGGCACGGACCATCAGGCCAGCGACATATGGCTCCGCGGCGGACTTGTTGGCCGGGTCGCTGCCCGCATGGAACTGCTGCAGGTAGGTCCGGTCTGCGGGTGAACTGCCAGCCTCGTCCAGGAACGCCACGTAGGCCCGGATCGGCCAGCCGAGCTTCTTGCAGGCCATGACCCGGTGGTGGCCGTCCACGCACCGGGCGTGGTTGTGGCCGGGCTTCACGGTGAGGATGGCCGGGTCCACCTTCTGGCCGGCCTTGAGCTCGCGGGCGAACTCGTCCACCCGGGCAGGCTCCTTGTGGGCGGCCCACTTGTCCTCGCTGCTGAAGTCCACGAGCTTCAGCGGGACCTCTACCGGGCCGACCCAGCGGGCGGACTTGACCCAGGTCAGGGCGTCCGGGGGGAAGTTCTTGCGCATGAGCTTGTAGACCACGGACGCCTTGACGGGCTTCGCGTCCTTCAGGAACTTCGCCGCCGCGTCCGCTGCCTTGCCGACCGGGTTGGGTGGCCGCCCGTTCGGTGCTCCCGGGCTCCACGTCCCCGCCTGCCCGCTCCCGTGACCCCCGCCTGGCCAGTAGGAATCCATGTACGGGGCCGGGAAGTCCTTCCGTGGCACCGAGCCCTGCCCGGCAGCCTCACCCCACGCTCCGTCGTCACCCGATTCCAGGGACAGCACGTGAGGCTGCACACTGGAGAAGTCCCGGCGCGGCGGCTCCCCCCCCGCTGTCGCGCCGGGCACCCCACCGGGGATGTCTTCCTGGGCCTCTTCCGGGCTGCCGTTGGCGCGGTGCGGGAACGGGCCGGTCGCCGCACCACCACCAGCGGGGTTGTGCGCCTCCAGCTGCGGGGCGTCGCCGTCGAACTCCTGCCCATTGGTGTCCACCTGGCGGCGCTTGGTGGCAGTGACCGGGGGACGGCTGCCATCCGCCGGCGGAGCCCACGGGGAAAGCCAGCACCGGCAGCGCGGATGGGCCCCGGGGTGCTTGTCGCCGGAGGGGAAGACCGCATCGAGGGGGACAGGCCCGGCGGCCTGGTTGGCGAGGCAGCGGGCGCAGACCTTGCCGTCCCGCATCGTCTGCCACGTCTTGTACGCGATCCCCGCGGCCTTCATCGCCGCGAGGGTGGCCGCGTTCCAGGCGCGGATGACCTCGGTGACCGCGATCGTTTCCGGGCGTGTGGCGGTCTGGAGAATGTCGTGCAGCCGGGCGGAGACGCTTTCCGGGTCACCGGCCGCGAGGGCGTCCTTGATGGCCTGGAGCAGGTCAGCGGACCCGGTGCCGGCGATCAGGGCGGCCCAGTTCTCGCCGTGAGTGGCCAGGAACGCGTCAAGTGCCATCTTCATGGCCTTCTTGTCCACGGTGACGCCGGCCTCGCCTGCCGCTGCGCCCGCACCGGCCTTCCACGCGGCCTTCCACAGCCACGTCAGGACCCGCATGAGCCGCTGCCGTATCTCCGCCACGATCATCCCGGCCAGCACGGCGGCGGTGACCGCGAGCGTCCCTGCGGCCCACTGGGCGATCAGGGCGGCAGCGGCGGCAATGGCAGCGGTGAACGCTGCCTGGATCTGCGCGGCGTACTGCTGGGCGAGGGCCTGCTGCTTGGCCTGGTTAGGCTGCTGGCCTTTTGGGCCCGGACCACCCACCTTCCCCACCACCGGGGCGGTGATGGCGAACACCTGATCCGCCGTGAGGCCCTTGCGCAGGTCCTCGTCTATGGCGGCCATGATCGCACCGGGCAGGTGGACGGGCTGCCACGTGGTGATGTGGCGGCCCTTCTTCAGGTGCCGGGTCAGGGCTTCCAGTTCCGCCAGGGCGGCCTTCCCCACGCCATGCACCCCTGCGCCACGTGCGAAGCCGCACGCCACGCAAGTGCGCGGGTCACCCGCCCGGTCCGGGGTGAATGGGTGCTGAACGTCCTGCGCGTCCCCGGCGGTCCCGTCGATGCCAAAGCTCTGGCGCACGGGCTCGCCGCGATCCTGGAATGCCTCCATGCCGTCGCTGGCGGCCTTGTGCTGCCCTACCGTGGCCGTGCCCGGGGCACCCGTGGACTGGGCGTGGAACGGCGCCAGGGCCCCGCCACGGGACGCCTGCCGCTCCGTCACACTGCCCGGCCGGCCCGAGGCGTTCGCGCCCGCCTTCCCGCCACCAGAGGCGGCGGCGTGCGCGCCCGTCGCTGACGAGGCGGACGGCTTCTTGCCCGCTGGCGCGGCCGGTCCGGGCGGTGGTGCCATCGGGGAGCCGGGCAGCGAGGCGATGGCGGGCAGGCCCGAGTCGTCCGGGTTCAGCGGGATCGGGCCGGTGGGGGTGAAGATGATGGGGTTGCGGGTCTCGGGCAGGTCCCATGGGGTCAGGCCCAGTTTGTCCCGGAACTCGTCGATGCTGGTGACACCGGACTGGATCTGCTTGATGCCCATGTCCGTGGCCGCGGACAGGTCCTGGGTCTCCTCCATGCCGGAGAACAGGAACCGCATGTCGTCCTGGCCGCAGACGACCTGGATCAGGGTGTCCATGATCTCGGTGATGAACTTCAGCGTCGGCTTGGTGTCCACCCGCTCGTGCATGGACCGGGACGCCTGGGCCATCTCGCGGGCGGCGAACGGCGAGGCCACGGTCGAAACCTGTGGAATCACCCCTAGTTCGGTCGGGCGGACTCCACAGGTCATGGCTACTTCGTTGGCGATCCACTCATCGGCCTGGTCAACGATCTGCATTTCCTTCTGCGGCACGACCTTGGAGCCGGGCGGCAGGACCGTGACCTTGAAGAAGTTCCCCAGGTCCCCCGAGACCGCGTTCAGGGCAAGCTGCAGTTCGCGGATCTGGTTCGGGGTCATGTTGACGTCCCCTGGGCTGATGTAGCACCGGGGGACCGAGGACTCGTTGAAGTAGTCGAGCTGGTACGCCTGCTTCTGCAGCCCGGTCATCACCGGGATCAGGCACATCTCCACCAGGGAGAACCCGTACGGCGAGTCGGGGCGCTGCAGGAACGGCAGGTACATGAGCTGGTCGCCGCGAAGCTCAGCCTTCAGGTCATCCGGCGTGAGGCCGTGCTCGGCCAGGTCCCGGCCGTCCAGCATGGTCGTGTAGTCCGACCGGGGCACGCCGTACAAGTACTGCTCGTACGCCGGGGCGGGCGGGGCCGGCGTCTCGCCGTGCAACCCCATGAGCGGGCGGATCGCGCTGCCGTCCAGCAGCCACAGGGCGTCCAGGTCCGACCCGAGCAGCCCCTTGCCCATGCCCCGGCCCTTGACCGGGCACATGTAGAGGCTCAGCGCGTCGTAGACGAAGACCTGGTCGAGCATGGCGTCCAGCCATGCCGAGAACGTGAAGTAGTTGGGATCTGGCCGGCGGAACCACGCCTTGGCCTTGGCCTGCCGCTCCCCGAAGTCCCGCATCGCCTTCCGGTCGCCGCGGTACCGCTTCGCCGCGTCCTTCGTCAGGACGATGTCCCAGTCCAGGGCACGGATCTCGCTCTTGCGGACCTGCAGGCACCTGCGCAGGATCGAGTACAGGTCCGCGAGGCTCTTGAGCGTCTGGAACGACGCCAGTTTGTACCCGTCGTCCCCGGGCTGCCCGACCGGGAGGTTGTAGCCGACCCGGTACTGCCAGCGGCGCGGCTGGGCCCGCTCAGCACCCGGGGGTGGCTGGTCTACGGGGACGGGCAGGATAGGCGAGAACGGGGCGAACGCGCCAGCGGTGAACTCGTCCGACGGGCGGGGCAGGAACGGCCCGTAGCCTGGGTCGTACGGGTTGCCGGGCAGGGCCGAGTATTGCGGCAGCTGGCCGATCCACGGGCCGTCCAGGGCTCCCTGGGGCGCGGGGGTGGGCTGTGCGGCACCGGGCCGGGCCTTGCTGAGCCTCGCCGCCTTGGAAGCGGCCAGGATCGCCTGCGGGCTCGCCACGATTCAGCCTCCCCGGTGCCATGCTTGGGTGGTGGCTGAAACTGAGGCTGAAACCGAGACCGTGACCGTGCCGCGTCACGAGTTCGACCAGTTGCTCGCCGTGGCGACGCTGTATGTCAATGCGTTCACCGACGACGAGCGGATGTCGCTGACCGAGAAGCTACGGCTCCAGGAGGTTGACGCGATCCTGGACCAGTACGGCAAGCGCTACTAGCGCCGCCGCGCCTTCCTCTTCGCCTTCCACTCCGAGCACAGCGAGCAGGTGTCCCGGTACATGCCGCAGCGGATGCGGTGGGCGTTGATGATGAGCTTGTCAAACAGGCGGCGCAAGGCTCACCCCCTCGGTCCTGGCCTACTTGCGCTCACGCAGTTCCCGCAGATAGCCGAACAGTTTCCCAGTCTCGGCCTCGCTGGCGATCCCGGTGGCCCGCAATGCCTCGGCTACCAGTTGGTCCGACTCGGTCGCCTCGGCCACCTGGAGCCAGTCCAGGGCCATCCCGCGCGCCTCGTCGGGTGACAGGGCACCTTCGGATGAGCCCCGGCGCAGGAGCACGAGGGCCTGTTTGCGCTTGGTGGACCCGGCTGGCAGGAGGGTGACGGTGCGCGGGGTGCCGAACATGGTACGGCCCGCGTCCGACAGCAGGTCTGTCGTGAATGCGGAGACGTGCCCGGCGGGCAAGCCGAGGGCGGCGAGCTTCATCATCATCTCGGCGTAAGCGGCACACGTCACGAGGTCGAGTGCGGTCTGCCGGACGTCGGCCACCGGGGCGTAGTAGTGCTTGTCCCCCCAGTTGATCTCGCAGACCGGCCTGCCGTCCGGGTCGCGGGTCGAGGTGACCCAGATCGTCTCATCGCCGGGCATCAGCCCATCATCCCTCAGCGGGAGTGGTGACGTCGTTCCCGTAGCCAGCGGCGGGCGGTGTAGAACATCTCGGGGACTGCCATGACGGCTGCCAGCCAGAGGATCTTGGCCAGGGTGCTCACTGCTGGGGCTCAGCAGGGGCCTTGGGTGGCTCCCAGCCAGCCGGGACCTGCACGCGGTGGCATCCAGGGCACTCCCAGGGCCTGGGGACGCCCAGGTGAGCCGTGTACCCGCAGCAGGTCAGGTCGGTCTGCCCTGCGGGCATGGTCACTGCTGATCCGCCCGGCCGTTGGCGATGACAAAAGCGGCAGTAATGAAGGCGGAGTCTACGAGGCTGCCCCCTGCCTCACGCAGCCCGCGGAAGACTTCCAAGACCATCACGTTGCCCGTGTGCCCGGCCCGGAACGGGTCGGCTGGCGGGGCCTGCTGCTCTGGCTGGTCGTCAGGCATCCGGCCCCCACTCGAAGCGCATCCCGTCTGGCAGGAGCGCGCTCAGATCCTCCGCGATCTCCTCCATGCGGGCCGGGAGCGCGGCGAGGTAGCGGGCCTCACGCCGTTCTGTCTCGGTGTAGGCGGTCATATACGAGGCCATCTCGGCCTGGTCTTCAGGCGGCAGCGAGGAGATGAGGCGCTTCAGGTGGTCAGCCATGGCCTGCGTACCTCGCCAGTTCCGCGTCCACGGCCTCACGCCGCAGTCTCGCCTCGGTGCCCCGCCGCAGGGCGTGGGCCGTCCTCTTGGCTTCCCTGCCCGATCCCCAGCCTAGCGCGGTCCCGATCTGCGCCCAGGAGATGTGCTTTCCCAGGGCGGTGGCGACCATGCCGAGGATGAGGACGTCCTTCTCAGCGGGGGTCTCGGGCATCTGGCCCTGGGTGCCGGTCATGGCGGCGAGGGCGCGGATCTGGGTGTCCTGGTCTGCCACCTGGTAAGGCCCCGCCTTCACAGTGAGCGGCCCGGGGAATGGTGAACCTTGGGATTATGATCCGCCTCACGGGCAGTCGCAGCCCTCGCAGCCACAGCCGCCCAGGTTCCCGGCTGCCTGCCGGAGCATTGCGGCCGTTTCCGGGGAGGTGGCCTCCATCTGGCCCGCGAGCCTTTCCGCGAACACTGCGAGGGAGGGGTTCTCCCGCCTCGGCTCGATCGGGTGCGGGGCTACCAGGAAGCGGAAGTAGGTGTCCACGACCGACAGGGCCCGCAGGTGTGCCTCGCCGGTCGGCCAGTTGCCGTCCACGGCAGCGAGGTGCGCGCCGATCCGGGCGGCCATGCGGCACACGTCCTCAAACCCGTCGCCGGCGAAGTGGCGCATCCAGCCGAAGCTGAACATGATGAACGGCGGCCCGGGAGCGGCGGCGGGGGCGTCCGGGCCGTCCCAGATGGGCTCGGCCACGGCGGGGACTGAGAGGATCTCGCGCACCGGGATCAGGGTTGCCTCGCGGGGCGACCGATCGATGGTGATGACCAGATCATCGGGAATGGCCAGCGCGGAAACGCTCATCTAAATGGCCTCCCGGGTCCGCTCATGGTAGTATTTTAGCAGGTCAGAGGGCATATTGACTCGTGAATATCAGCAGGAGCACCGGGTGCCGTAGCAGTCCTGGGGGCCTTCTGGCTCGTCCTCGTCGCAGCCGCACAGGCCGCCCTCTTTGGGGCGTGGGCACGGGTTGCCGTAGCCGTAGTTGATACGGATGGGCGTGCCCGCTGCCGGCTGGGCCGGGCAGCGAGTGCACATCGCCACGGAAGGGGCGTAAACGTGCTTGCAGACCGGGCACTGCCATCCCTGCTGCAGCCCGTCAGGCAGGATGTGCGCCATCGCCGTCCTCCCCGTCGGGTTCGGCACTCGCAAACATGATCTTGCTTGTGTCGTAGTCGCCGTCTTTCCAGTAGGTGCCCTCCACCAGCATCCCGTCCGCGTCGCGGCGGAACGAGGACAGGCGGGGACAGCCGAAGTCTGCGGCGAAGTGGACTCCGCCGCAGCATTGGCAGGCGCCGCCCTCGGCGACGGTCTGGAGCACCTGCGCCTCAGTTTCGGGGCTGAGCTTGTGCGGCGGCGGGAACTGAGGGCGGCCCGCGCCCATCCGGCCCCGTGCGGCAGCGAGGGCCGCCGAGGCGGCGGTCTCGAGCGGGGGGCGCCCGTAGCCGCCCTGGGCTCCGGGGAAGCTCACGGGCGGCCCATCTCGATCGTGCCGGGGTCGCCGGGCTCACATCCGCAGGTGCCGTCGTCCTGTGGTGAGGGGCACGGGCCACCCATGTGGTACTGGAACCGCCTCGGCTTAGCCCGTTCTTCCGCCAGCGGCCGTACCGAGATCGTCACCACATGCCCCGACGCGGCGGCGTGCGCCTCAGCCTTGTGGATGAGCAGGGCGGAGGCGATCGGGCCCCTGGCTTCCCCGGAGCCGCCTTTGCACTCGTGGTAGGTGCATGTGGCTGCGGAGACGGCGGCGGGGTCCTCGCGGATGAAGGGCGGGAAGCTCACGACTGCTCCCGGCGCGGCTTGTGCTGA
>Ga0335081_10020918_pt1 | contig 10585 bp, 13 predicted proteins | sample Lox_Sample_35_FD_206713 | JGI IMG/M metagenome (GOLD analysis project Ga0335081, IMG submission 206713) | Soil microbial communities from Loxahatchee National Wildlife Refuge, Florida, United States - Lox_Sample_3.5 | ecosystem: Environmental > Terrestrial > Soil > Wetlands | place: USA... | reverse complement strand
CATGCTGAAATTCGATTCTGTTCACCACAAGGGAAAGATTCGCCATTCTCTTTGCCAATGTGCGTGGATACCAGCGTGATGAAATTCCCTTGCCTCGCTCACCGTTCCTGATGAAACGCGATCCTTCGGCAAGGATGCCTCCATGCAGAGTCCGATTCTTGAGTATCGTTTGGAAAGCGATCTCCTTCGTTGATGCCGGCTTCGTCTGAAGCTGTGCGATCACATTCTCGCGCGTTAAATCAAAGCTCAAGATTCTCTTGGCGAGCCATTCGCCATTGCCGTCTACAACCGCCTGCCAGACGGCAGCTATTTGCGCATCCATTTCGACCATCAAAGCCCGGTTCACAAGATTCTCAAATATCGCCGTGAGACTGATAATCCCGCCCCCCGCAAACGGTTCGATCAAGCACTCCGGCTTTCTGTCCAAACTCTTCACCCATCGCCGGAAGTAAGGAACTAACCATGTCTTGCCACCCGGATACCGAAAGGGGCTGTGGTGAGGCACGGAGGACACATTCACCGCGCGGGCAACATCCGCGCGCTTATCCACGAACTCGGGAAGCAAAAGCGTCTGCCTCATGCTTTCACCTACTAAACGGGCTGTCTATCGTTTCCGTTGTTGGAGGATTATCAAGCTTCTCGTCAACCTTTACCTGAAGCTCTTTCATGAACACTCGCATCTCCCCTGCCTCAGACTTCGTGATCTGATTTAGGGCTGTTTCAAACTTGGTATAAACTATCCGATGCTTGACCAACTTCAACTGCTGAGTCGAGCGTGCGGTTGAGTTTTCTGGGGTCGCAAGATCGTAAATCAACCACGCTATGTCCGCCTCAGACTTCTTGACCTCCTGAAGTCTGGGTAATGTACTGAAGAAACCCTTGTTCAGAGCAACCGCCGTTTTCTTGCCCCAAGCGTTCAGGATGCCACCTTTGAAGATAAGCTGCGGAGCTAATCGCTTCCGCGAAGAAGACAGGTAATCCGGGCGCGGGTAATTCACTTCCTCTCTCCAATCCATCTTTGCATTCTTGGCCGCGTCTTCCATGTAATGCTCAAACGGATTACGCACATTGCCCGAGATGTAAACCGCCTGCACCTCTAACGCCCCGAAGTCGTACACCTTGCCGGCTTGATCGTACGCCACGAGTACCACGTCAATGTTGCCCGCTGATTTCCCGAGCCTATCATTCAATCGCACTTCTGTGAGAGTCGTCCACGTAGTGCGCGGCGGAAAAAAGAAGTCGGCAGCATCGTCAGCGATGATCCAATCCTGACGAACACGGACCGGACATGTAATCACCACATCGGTTTCGTGGAAGATGCTGCACACACCCAGCGGATTCTTGGCTTTGTCCTTCGTGCAGTTCGGAACTTTGTTGTTGAACGGACAAAGGCGTTTCGCCCGGTACCGCCGCGCCTCGTTGCTCTGGTCGGTGATCGGAAACCCGAAGACTTCGGCAAGAGGTTGCTTGGTCGAAGTCTGTGACATGCGGTGGAGTGTAGTCCGGCAGAGACGCTTCGACAAGCCCCGCGATGGGGAGCGCCCCGGGGTGATGATTTGCAGGCGTAAGGAATGGCAACCCACCCCCGTCCCTCCAAGGGGGGAACATCATAAGCGCTGCGGGAGGGCGCGCGGCCTACAACCTCGACTACGGACCCCGTAGACGACACGAGGGCAGGCGGTCGATGTCACACTGAATTATGGTGAGATAGAAGTGGCGCGAGATGGAGTGAGACTGAGTGAAACACGGCTAGCACGGGATACGAAGCAATGTGATGCGGTTGGCCGGGAACCGGCCAACCGTTTACGCGAACATCATGCGAACCGGGTTCGGGAATCCGACGGACGCGACTCAGGTTTTGGCGCGGTACTTGATGCCGCAACCGACGAACTTGGTTTCCTTGACGGGCACGTCCTTGCCTGATGTCACCGCGTCAACGGCGTCTTGCAGGAAATGTTTCGAGACCTGATCCGCTTTCTGTGAGTCGTCGATGGCGCCGTGGTACACGAGTTTCCCGTCCTTGTCGAAGAGGAACGCCTCGGGCGTCCGGGTCGCATCGAAGGAGCGCGCGACATCCGAAGTGGCGTCCACTACGTAGGGGAACGTAAAGCCCAATTGCTTCGCCCGCGCCTGCATCTCGGTAAAGCTGTCCTCGGGATAGCTGGCGGGGTCATTCGAGTTGATGACGATCACGCCCACGCCCTTGGTCTTGGCCGCGTTGCCAATAGCGGCGATGCGGTCCTGCCACGCTTTCACGAACGGGCAGTGGTTGCACGAAAAGATGACGAGCGTGCCTCCTTTGCCCGCGACGTCCGCGATGGACACCTCGCTCCCGTCCACGTTCTTCATCTTCACGGTGGTTGACGGCGCTTTGTCGCCGAGATTGAGACCGAACGCGCTGGCCGCCACCGTCATCGATGCGGCCAAAGCCATAAACGAACCTGTCTTCATGAATTGCCTCCCGTTGGTTTTGATTGTTTGCCGAGTACTTCGACCACTTTCTGCTCGAAAACGTTGAATGCGGCCTCACCTTCCCAAAAGTCGCGCAGTTTGCCGTTGCCATCGTACAGGAACGTCGCGGGCAATGCGCCCGTCCATCGCTGGTCGAGCCCGTCGATGAACGGCTGGTCCTTCTCCGCCTTGATGTACGCCGGGAAATCCACCCCTTCGTCGGCCAGGAATTTCTTGATCTGCGCCATGTCCTTGTCGTCATCGGCTGAGACGAGGATGACCTTCAAGCCTTGTCCCTGATACTTGCGGGCCACGCGGACGAGGCCCGGAAACTCCTCGCGGCATGGGGCGCACCAGGTCGCCCACATGTTTACCAACACCGCCCTGGCTCCCGGCTCGCGCACCAGGCGCTGAACGTCGGCCGCCGTAACGGGTGTCACGTGGACATCCTCGACGCGCACATGGCTGGTCCGCCCGCAGGATACGAACAGGACGCCAACGCACCAGAGAATGCCAACCACACAAAACCGCCGGATTGCCATCACGCGGGTAATTGTACACGAAATCGGTTGCTGCGCCAGTGGGCGTTGCGTAGTATTTTGCAGCAGTTTCACCGAGGGATGGCATCCAGTTGATTCTGGGACTTGCAGACTCAGCAGCGACAGTCTATGCCGCTTGGGGTGTTCTCAAGGGCCGGCGCCGCGGTCTGTCCGCTGAGCTCCCGCGACTGGCCGGCGTCACGCTCACGCTGGTGACTGGCGCGGGGTTGGTTCACTGGTCGGCACGCGTGCTCGGGGAGATGAACAAGCTCGCAGGTCAGGTGGTGGGCATCTTGGGTTTGGGCGGCGGCGTACTGGGCGGGTTTTATTTCGTGCGTCAGTTCCGGGCGAGGATGGGCCAGTGGATCGCGAAGCAATACCCGGAAGAAACACTGCAAAAACGCGGGGGCATGGTCGCCGGATTCTTGCGAACGTTCTTCATCAGCTCGATGATTGTGTTGTTTCTGCTGCATACCGGCATGGCGTTTCTCGTGCGCGATTCCTTGATGGGCCGCAGTCTGATGAAAATCGTGCAACCTTTCTATCACATCGCCGAAACAAATCACCATTGACGGACGTGTTCGGATAGCCAACTTCTCTCCGCGGTGCACCGTGAGCTTGACAGTGTACTGAACACTGTGTTCAGCGCACTGGACAGTCCACACAGGCCGGCACGGCTCTGTTCTTCTGCACCGAAGAAATCCAATGAATTTGGACGCGCATAACTGCCGTGCCCTGCGCACGTTTCTCACATGTGCAACAACCCGAGATCATTAACCGCGTGCTCTGGCACAGCCCATGCAATCTGTTCTTCCCGCAAGGTATGGTGGGTATAGGGTGATGCCGCTGGCAGCACCCGTCCGAACGCAAGCGTAATAGGGGTGGAAAGGTCAGATATGGACAACATACAAGGCGACATGTACGTGGAGCATGAATATGTTTTGAAGAGCGAGAGGCAGCCGCGCCTGTCGATTCTCATGTTGATCTGGGCTGGCTTTTGGACCGGGGTGTTGCTCTGCGGCTTCGTGCTGTTGTTGAGCTGATCGAGTTGGCCATGGAAATACAGCCGCCGGGGAACAGGGCTTTCGTGATCTACGCCCAGCCGAAGCCCAGTTGGACCAAGGAGCATGCCTTCTTCACAATGGGCGTCTTCGTGCTGTCGGTCCTGGCCGGGTATTACTTCACCCTATCACTCTATGCAGGATTGCATCAGTTGTCGCCCACGGGTGCAGCCACGCATGGAAACGCCAACCCGCTCATCGAGGTGTTGAGACTACTGTATTCGGGTTTCAGCCGCTGATCTGTGGGCGGCGGCGTGCCGGGGGGTTGTATCGCCCGGCGAGTTTCCAGATCAACCCCAGTCCGAGGAAGTAGAATACCATCCCCAACGTTTCATGCACGAAACCGTATGGCAGGGGTGTCCGTGGCGCGACCACACAAATACTGATGATCCGCAGGAAGTTGCAGACGATCGCGATGGGAATCGATACCGCCCACAAGGATAGCTTCTCCAGCCAGGGCAGCCGATGTAGAAACGCCAGCGTCGTCGCCACGATCAACGACGACGTGAGCAGTCCGAATCCGTTGCACTCGGTCGCGACCACAAACACATGGTGCTCCACCGAGAGAAGTAGTTGCGCGGGCTGACCCTTCTCCAAAGCAATCCTCACGGGCACCCCGAACGCGGCGAGCAATCCGCCCGCGTACCTCGCCGATATCTCCCGCAAGGGCCAATCCAGCGTCGGTACCAACCCCACGAGGACTCCGAAAACAAAAAATGCGCTCACCGCCGGGAGGAACTGTCGGACGCCGGCGTTGCCAAAGAGGAACGATATGATTCCCGCGAACGCGAGACAGGCCGACAACAGCAAAACAATGCCAGCATGATCAAGCCGATGCCCAGATTGCCGACCTGCACGGTGACCCGCAGCTTGTCCACCGCGTCGCGCACGCAAATCGCCAGCGCAAACACCACCAGCAGCGCGCCGTTGAGCAATTGCTGCGTGTGCAGTGTCTTTGACCCCAGCCAATGCAGTAGTGGTAAGTACAACAACCCGATCAACACGCCGATGGCCAGCACCGCCCACAAGCCTGAAGATGGGATACGCGTCACAGGGTCGCCGGTAGCCGCGATCGGTTTTTCAGGGGAGGTTGTCATCGGCTGGATTGGACAGCACGCAACGGTTTCTGCTCACAACGCGCGTTCGAGCACCTCACGCAGTTCCTCTTCGCGTAACACCACCGGATTGCTCTTCATACTGTTGGATGCTTTGGCCTTCTCGATAATCCCGGGAAAATCCTCACGCTTCACTCCATACTGCCGCAACGGCGGGATCCCCAGCGCCTTCACCAGTCCGTCGAGATCGCCCACAACCCGGTGCACTTCTTCGAAACGGCGAACTACGTCGGTGGAAGCGGACACCGCACCCCGGCCCGCAGGTCCGCGAATCATTCCCCGGTTCACTTCCATCACGCGCGGCAGCAACACCGCGCACAGTGCGCCATGCGGCGCGTCGAACATGCCGCCGAGCGGCCCCGCCAACCCGTGTACGGCCCCCAACCCCGCGTTCGCCAGCGCCATGCCGCCGAACAATCCCGCCAGGCACATGTCCTTCCGGGCCGCGACATCGTCTCCGTGCTCATAAGCTCGACGGAGAGACCGCGCCACTCGCTGCATTCCCTCGCGGCAAATCGCGTCCGTCATCGGATTCGCTTTCACTGAAACAAACGGCTCGATCAATTGTGTCAGCGCATCCAGTCCCGACGACGCCGTAATATTGGGTGGCAAATCGTAGGTGAGTTCGGGATCGACCAGCGCCACGCGCGGGAGCATCAACGGACTCCGCAAACTGACCTTCACGCGATGCTCCGGCGACCCGAGTACGGCGTTGCGCGTGACCTCCGACCCCGTGCCCGCCGTGGTCGGGATTGCCACATACGGCGCCGACGGCTTCGTGAACGCCTTCCCCTTGCCGATCAGTTCGACGTAATCCAGCGGATCACCCTCGTTGGTCAACAATACCGCAATGGCTTTGCCGGTATCGAGTGGGCTACCCCCACCGAAACCGATGACGAAATCGCAGTGTTCATCGCACGCCCGTTGCGTGCCCGTCGTCACCACGTCAATCGTCGGCTCGCCCGCCAGGGAGAAAGTGGCGTATTCTACGCCCGCATCGGTCAGCGCGTTCAGCAACGGTTCAACGCGTTTCACTGCGCCTGCCGACTTGCCGATGACCACCAACGCGCGGTGTCCAAGCGTCGGCGCAATCGCGCGCATGTCCCGCAATCTCCCCGCGCCAAACACAATCCGCGTCGCGGTGGCGAATTCGAAGTTCACGCCGCAAGTAGAATGCGTGGCCTGCTGGTTTGTCCAGCGCAATGAACGGGGTGTGTGGATAGCCTCTCCAGATATTGACACCGACCGCAAACGAGGAGCACAGTACTTCCGCTGGGCAAGGCGCACAATGAGTTGGTTTAGGAGCAAGATCAAACCATCAAGGCCAGCAGAGACCATTCGGCCTCCGCAGATTGAGTTTGTCGGCGAGCAAGCTGGCCCGGTCGAGGGCAACCTCAAAGCTAGGTTCTGTCCGCTGTTCGCAAGTACGCACACGGTTGAGAGTGCATACCTAGCTCGTGTGTCCTACGGCGACAACTCCCACTACTCGGTGGCTCTCTGCATCCGCTCTTCGATTGGAGTTGACCCAAAACTTCGGGAAAGGCTCGCCCAGATTTTCGCCGAGGTGTTTCGCGCAGACCAGCACCTGGACATCCTGTTCATGCGCGAGGATCAAGAGATGCAGTTGCAGAAGGTATGCAAACCTTTTTATCAGAGGGAGAGGCTAACGATTCCCCCGAAGTGACGTTGTCGACGTTACCACGTCCAAAACACCTCACCATACTTCACGCTACTCCGCGGCTCGGCGATCATCGGCGTTTCTGCGAGGAACGGGCTTGAAGGAGGAATTTCAGGTCTTTTAGGTCTTGGGGGCGACCCGAGGCTTCCTTATTCTTGATCAAATCTTCGAGGCCAATCAGGAATGCTTCGACAGCGCTGTTACCGGCCGGCATCGTCAAAGTGAGCCGGTTGGGCCAGGCATCGGCAAACTTCACACCATCGATGTCGTTGATCAAATCAATGCGGTTGGGCGGGACGCCAAATTGGACGATCATTCCCGGCTCGGTGAGTTCCTGCCATCCGTTAATGGACGGGACGTTGCCCGCCCAAAACTCAGCAAGCGCGGCAAAAAGCTGTTGCGCGTTCGCGGCTGCAGAATCGTAGAAAAAGTCCACGTCACCGGTCGTGCGAATGTGGCCGTAGTAAATTACGGCTTCGCCGCCGACAAGGAGATAACGGACACGGTGTTTGTGAAGCAGGGCGATCAGGTCGCAGGTGTCCGGGGAGAACAGCGCTGGATCTAGCTGTTCGCGTGGCACGCTCGAACGTCCTTGGAGTTGGCGGGATAAACGCGGTCGCGAAGTTCTTTCGCAGCCCGGAGGCGTTGCTCAGGTGTCATAGCGATTTGCTGCTGGATGTCCCATTCGTCAGCTTCCTTGAAGCTTTTCGTTTTGTGAACCACCCGTTCCATGGTCAGAATTATGCCCGAAATCAGGGCCACAAGCAAGTCGCTAAACCGTCCAAAACACTTCGCTGTACTTCACGCTACTCCGCGGCTCGGCCATCATCGGGGCGACGGCGTCTCGCCATGCGGCATAGTGCGCCGTCTCCTTGTGTTTCGCGGGTGCGTCCGCGGTGCGATAGACCTCCACCAACACGAATCGCGTCGGGTCATCGGCCTGCTGCACCACGTCGAACCGGGCGATGCCGGGCTCGTTCACGCTGTTTCGCGCATTCTCAACGCAAAGTTTCTTAAATGCCTCGACGTACTCCGACTTCACCCGGGCATGGACGTGAACAATCAGCATGGCGAACCTCCTCGTCACTCATAGTGTCGCCGCCGAGTCTATCAGGTTTTTGTCGTGCCGAGTAGCGCGTTCACCTTGCGCATCACCTCGAACGCGTCCGCCACATACAACACGTCGGCCTTGCCGCGCGCCCAACCACAGTTCGGGTCGAGGTTCACTGCCCGCCGCTCGCTGATGAAACGCCAACCTACAGCGTGCGGCTCCTCACCATGGCAACATGTGGAAAGACCCTTGGGATGCCGCGGCGTCGCGCCGGTCTGGCCCACCTGATTCAGATGCGACATAAACGGCAGAACACTTTGTCCTTCGCCGCTCAGGTCCACCAACGATTTACTGCTGCCGAGCGACGCCTTCGTCAGGCCCAGGAACTTCAAAATAATCTCTCCCGCCTCGTCGGTATGCGTCTGGCCGTCGGATTGTTTCTTCGTCCAACCCGCACCCGCCACGAACAATATCTTCGCATCCGGCCGAATCGTCTGCTGGTCAGACGCGGGCGCTTTCACGCCGGAGACGCTCGTGCGCGTGGCAGTTTCCGACAGCGTTACGACCACGGCCTCAATCTTCGCCGTGCCTGCCGAACCCTTCCACGCTTCACCGCAGCCGGATTCTAGCGCAATGAACCACGGTCGCTGCGTCCGCTGCAACACCGCCTCCATCCGTTGACGATAATACCAGCGCGTGACCCCGACACCTTGTGTCGTGGCTGCCGAGATGCCCGTCACATGCGTGTCCGAGCGTCCGCCAAGCCGATGGGCCACGCCCGACAGCACGCGATTCCACCGCGACGTCGCCGGCGCAATCACCAGGGTCGCCTTCGCGGCGCGACAAAGCGCCTCGGCTGCCGCCGCGTCCGTGCCGTATCGCGCTTGCGAGAATACCGTACCGCTGACGCCGAGAAACTTCGCGGCGCCACAACCTGCGATCGCGCTGGCCGCGGCCTGCACGTTTGCACCGATCAAACCGACGACAAGCGTCCCACCCAACGACTTCGCCGCGCCCAATGCTTCCAACGCCGACTTCGCCAGCGAGCCATCCGCTTCCACGTGCATCAAAACCAAGACTGTTTCCATAAACGTTTCGCTCTCCTCGTGTCAGTTGCCGGCAATCCAGGCGATGATCTCTTTGGCAATCTCGTCGGGGGACATATCCTTCACGACTTTCGTTTCGCGGCGTTGCTTGGGCAACGTGACGCTCGTGAACGTAACGCCGTCGCCTCCGATTTTGACGGGCTTGGCCTTTTGCAGCGCGGGCATGATGCCACGCATATTGGCCATGCCCACCTGCGGATTGTTCGGAGGTTCCGGCAGGTTGCCCGTCGCCCAACCGAGTACCGCCGGCGGCCCGACGCACTTCGAGACCTGATGTTTGCCCCCCTCAATGCGTTCGAGCACCTCGATGGCTCCATCCGCGCCAACGGTCACTTTGTCCACCCCCTGAAACTGGTTTACGATGCCAAGCAATTCGCCCACGATCTGCAGCGTCGCACCCGCACCCCGCGAAGCCGATTCCCAACCACCAAACACCAGCAGCCGCGACAGGTCGAGCCCGGGTATCGACTGGATGGCGCCGGCCAGCGCCGCCGCCACTTCAGCCGCCTCGGTGAATCCACTGGCGGAACCGTCGACTGCCACCAACTCAAACGGGGCTTTTTGCGCGACGGTCATCATTACCTGTTGCAGTTTGGCTTTCGGCCCAAGGCTCACGAGCCACACTTTGCTGCCAAGGACACTTTTGGCCAGATGCGCGGCCTCGAAGAGCGCATGCCACGCCCATGGATCGAGCACGGCGGGCAACATCATCTCGTTCTTCAAGGCGGGCCCCGTCGCACCCGTCACCGGCTCCAATGTCTGTAACGGATCGGGAACAATGCTCCCGCATACTACAATTTGATACGCAACACTCATCAACACGTCTCCTTGGTCAGAATCAGTTTTCGGCGGAGTGTAATCCGCCGGCGCCGGCGCGAAATTCGATAATGCTTCGTTCCGGATCTTCGGGATGCGGTGTGACGCAATTCCACGCGCACACCCCGCAATGAATACATTTCTCGCGGTCGAACACAGGCACGCCGTTCCCACCCGGGGTAATCGCCTGGCCGCTGCAAATCTCGATGCAAATCTTCGTGCCGCATTTCTCACAGAGTTCGGGATACAAAAACACTACATGGTCGGCGTACCCCGCGGGGGCCTGCACTTTCCCCCCCAGCAACAATGCGTCCTGGTGGGAGACCAGCAACTTGCCGTCATGCGGAATTGCCGGCCACCCCACGCGATCCATGAGTGCGTGGTGGATACCGGTGCCCTTGACCGCGCATTCTTCGCGCAGCTTTTCAATTTCGCGTAACGGAACCCGGCCCCGGTAGTATTTCTCCAACCGCAGCACGTGTTCCGATGGACGGCGCGGCTTTACCGGGGCGGCCAGCCAACCTTTTGTCGCACCCGTCAATGCCAAGCCGATCAGGCCGGTGACCACCCCGTGGTGGAACCCGTCACGCGCCCGTTCCGCCACGCGACCTTCGGTTTCGACCCAACTGGCCCGACGGCGCTTCACGTAGGTTGCCTCGAGATTCTCCTTCGTGAACGGCTTCTTCTGTTCGAGCAACTCCAACACCGCTTCCCCGAGTTGCACGCCGGTGACCCATGCCTCGTCCACGCCGCTGCCGGTCAGGACAT
>Ga0335081_10020917_pt1 | contig 10585 bp, 9 predicted proteins | sample Lox_Sample_35_FD_206713 | JGI IMG/M metagenome (GOLD analysis project Ga0335081, IMG submission 206713) | Soil microbial communities from Loxahatchee National Wildlife Refuge, Florida, United States - Lox_Sample_3.5 | ecosystem: Environmental > Terrestrial > Soil > Wetlands | place: USA: Florida... | reverse complement strand
CTTCTAACGTTTTTGCCAGCGACGTCTCATCGCCGACATTGAAACAGGTTTTTGACCGGTCGATCTGCCGCATCAGTCCGCACAAGACTTTCCCCGGTCCCACTTCGATAAAGGTTTCTGCGCCCTGTATAATCAGCAGCCGCATGCAGGCATCCCACTTCACCGCCCCGGTCACCTGCCGCACCAGCGTGTCGAAGGCACGAAGATCGTCTGTCACCAGCTCCGCCTCAACATTGCAGGCCACGGGATAGACCGGCTTACTCATACGGAGTTTTTTCAAGTCTTCTTCCAGGCGGTCCTGGGCAGGCTTCATCAGCGAACAATGGAAGGGGGCGCTCACCGGGAGCATGATCGCCTTCTTGGCGCCGCGTTCGTCGGCCAGTTTCGTGGCACGCTCCACCGCGGCTGCGCTTCCAGAAATCACGACTTGCGCCGGTGAATTGATGTTGCCGGGCGAGCAGACATCTCCTTGCGCCGCATCCGTGCACACTTCTGTGACTTTCTCCAGATCCAAGCCGAGGATGGCGGCCATGGCGCCAACGCCGACCGGGACCGCTTCCTGCATGTACTTGCCGCGATTGCGCACGGTGCGAACCGCATCTGCGAAACTGAATGTCCCCGAGGCCACGTGCGCAGAATACTCGCCCAGGCTGTGTCCGGCGACGAACGTGGGTTTGGGAACGTGCGTCTCCAGCACGCGCAGGGCGGCCACCGATGTCGTCAAAATCGCCGGCTGCGTAATCTCAGTTAAGCGAAGCTGGTCTTCCGGTCCTTCGAAGCACAGTTGCGAGAGTTTGTAGCCGAGGGCTTCATCCGCTTCTTCAAAAGTCTGCCTTGCAATGGCATGCTTTTCTGCCAGTTCCTTGCCCATGCCGACGAACTGCGAACCCTGTCCTGGAAAAATGAGTGCGATCTTACCGTCTGTCATATGAAAGAGTCACTTTTAGTCGGATTGTGCCACTGTCTCGACCGCCGGACGCAAGGCCGCCAGGCCGCGCTCGATCGAATCGTTGATGCCGCGCTGGGAAAACTCGGCCGCCACGCGAACCGCATTTTTCATGGCATTGGCGTTGGAGGAGCCATGGGTGATGATGCAGACGCCACGCACGCCCAGCAGCGGCGCGCCGCCGTATTCCGTGTGATCCAGGCGCTTCTTGAAATCAGTAAATGCGCTTCGCGAGAGCAACGCGCCCACCTGCCGCGTAATCGTTGCCTTCAATGACTCTTTCAACGCGGTGCGGACGAGGTTGGCCACACCTTCGGAAATTTTCAGCGCCACGTTTCCCACGAACCCGTCGGCGACGATCACGTCGACTTGACCGTTGTAAAGATCGCGGCCCTCCACATTGCCAACAAAGTCGAGCGGCAGTTGTTTCAGCAACTGAAACGCTTCACGCGTCAGATCGTTGCCTTTCCCTTCTTCCTCACCGATCGAGAGCAGTCCCACACGTGGCCTGGAGGCGCCGGCCCGCCTCCCAAACATCGCGCGGAAATACTCGTCTCCCATGACCGCAAACTGTTCAAGATTTTTAGGGGAGCAGTCGACGTTGGCGCCGACGTCGAGCAGCATGGCGGGATTTCCCGGCGCAGTTGGGAAGACGGCGGCTAACGCCGGACGATCAACCCCCGGCATGGCGCCAAGCACAATCTTGGCTGTGGCCATGGCCGCGCCGGTATTTCCGGCGGTCACGAAACCGTTCGCCTGGCCCTCGCGCACCAGGCGCAGGCCGACGCGCATGGAGCTGTCCCGTTTAGCGCGGATCGCCTCCACCTTGTCTTCCATCGTGATGTATTCGCTGGCGTGAACGACTTCGACGGGCAGGCGCGACGCGGAGATGTGCCGTTCCAACTCGGGCTTGACCAGATTCTCCGGCCCGATCAATAGCACGCGCACGCCGTATTGGCGTGCGGCCTGTATCGCGCCCTCAATTTCCGGTTTGGGCGCGCGGTCCGAACCCATCGCATCCAGCGCGATGACGCTAGGCATGGTTGTGGTTTAGCTGGCTTCTTCTACGTCGACGACTTCGCGTCCTTTATAGTACCCGCACTTCGGGCAGGCGCGATGCGGCATTTTCTTTTCGTGACAGTTGGGACACTCTGACAGACTATGTCCTTTCAGGGCGTCGTGCGCACGACGAGTCGAGGTGCGCTTCTGGGAATGTCTCCGTTTCGGATTAGGCATGGTGAAATCTTCCTTTAGAGGGCGGGATCGCCCAAAAATCATTTAGCACTCAGCAGTTGGCATTCAGCCAGTCCAAGTCCCCCACGAATTTGTGCAGGGCAAAGTTCTGAATGCTAGCGGCTGTCTTCAGCGTTGTAACCTGCCGCGAACTTCTTTTAACGCCGCCCACCGCGGATCTTCCACCGCGGCGGAGCAGGAGCACTTTTCCTGGTTCAAATTCTTTCCGCACTGCGGGCACAGCCCTTTGCAGTCTTCGCGGCAGGTCACTTTCAACGGCAGCGCCAGGAGCACTTGCTCGCGCAAAACATCTTCCAACAGCAGCCCCTCGCCCTGATAATAGCCGATTTCCGCCTCCGCATCAGTCACGGACAATTCATCGCGTCCGGCGTCGGCTCCCAAGGGACGATACAGCAACTCGAAGTCCCGCTTGACCTGCTGGGGTACCGATTCCAGGCAGCGCGCGCACTGCAACTCCAAGCTGGCCGACAAACGCCCGCGTAAACGTATGTCTTTGATTACCTGACGCTTGCCGTGATGCTCCTCGACGACCTCAGCACGTCCGGAGGCCTTGAGCGGTCCACGTTGACGCGCTTCGCTTCCCAGGTCGATGACATCGGGCTTGAACTCTTCCTCGAAATCAAGAGGATGAAGTTCCAATTCTTTGATGTCGAGGAACATGGCGAAACCTCCGCGGCGATCACGCCGAGACGACCCGCGGGGGCACGCCAATGAGGCCCTTCGGCTCAGCTCAGGGCAAGCGTAAGTACCGCAAGAAGCAAGACTTAGGATAAAGGGCGAACGCCAGAGGTGTCAAGAAAAGGGAAGGATACGCACGCAAAACTGGAATCACTCGCTTAATTGCAGGCGTTCTACCGTTCGCACCGCGGCCTCTTCAAAAATCAATTGTTTCTCCAAGTCAATCGTGTTCTTTTCCAAGTATCGCGGGACAAACCACGCCACCGCTATGACCGGAAGCAGGGTTAGCATCTCAATTGGTTGCCGCAGTGCGGACGATTCGAAGTCTGGCGTCGAGACGGCGTAGATCAGGAATCCAAAGCCGAACCCAATCACGATCACAATCGAGTGCTGCTTGAATACCGGGAGACTGCAGGCGAAAGGTAACTTGCGGAAACGAGTCAACAAAATGTTCGTCAATAGGACGGTCCAGGTCATCACCAATGCTGTGTGCACGAACGCCGCGCGAAGCCCCGCGAGATAGGTGTACACACCGCAAATGAGCGCCATAATCCAGGGCAGGGTGGCGAGAAGAAGCACTTTACGAGCTAGAGGCGCACATTCCTGGCGCTCCGCGTCCAGCGTGAGCCGGAAAATCCAGTTTGCTCGCAGTTCGGCAGGAATTTCAAACACGACGCGCAGGCCGATGACAAGCAAGAACGTGAGAACAAAGGGAATTGATAGAGCCTCAGGGGTGAGAGCAGCCTCCCGCGCGGACTTCGCCCCATCGAATGCATTCATCAGGGCCTGAGAGGCCAGAACTAGCGCCAGTCCGCCAAACCCCGTCATGACGAGGCGATGCGGCTCGCTGCGTAGCACAGTTTTGACCACAAACCGGAAGCAGCCTCTTTGCGCGGGAGTACGGAGCACCAGACGATCGAGAAACCCCAGGCGCCAGGCTGGCGCGTCCGCGGGAACGCCCGTTCCTTCGGCAATTTCGGCAATTCGCATGAAATCGCGGCGGTAGCCGATCGCGTAGGTAGAAAGCGCGATCAAGGCCAGGCTGAACATCGCGGGAACACATAATTTCGCGAGTTCCAACATTGCCGGGTTCGCTCGTCCGCGCAGTAATTGGCACAAGCTGACAACCCAACACGAGGGCAGAAAGAAAGTCCAGCCCGGAGCGGGGCCTTTGAGGTTGTACAGCAAGCCGGGGATCGCAAAGTTGGTGCACAGCAGGGCCACAAGATAGACAATGACGATGCCGCGAAGGTATCCCGATAGACGCCGGAACCATCGCGCTGGCGCGATCGTCATCATGATCCCCAATATCGAAAACACAACCAGGAACGCGAACACGCTGCCGAACAAAACCCCAACGGTATGTACGACACCAAATTTCACGAAAAAGGGCAACGTCATTTGAGACGCCGACACCACCATGGGAAACAGCACACAAGACGCGGCATTTATATCGATGGCCACCAGTCCCACCAGAAACAGCACGGCCGTGAGGTTTGCAAGGAAGATGGTCCGGCTCGAAATGGGGAGATGAGCCAGATTTGTGTAGTCGCGCCGGTCAGGAAAGATCGCATCCCATCGCCAGACTGCGACTACGCCGGTTACCGTCATGGAAAGCACGATGAAGAAGTATTCGTCCGGGAACGCAATCCATAGCGGATCGACGTGGGTCTGCCCGCGCAACCACTGCAACAGGGAGCCATATTTGTCGAACAGGAGGATGGAAACGAAGCCTCCGGGCATGGCGAGGAAAGTGAGCACCAGGCCAACGCCAAGATCGAGTCCCTCGGCATCGGTGTCTCCGCCGCCCCGGAAAATCCTCTCCACAAAGAGACGCACCAGCCTGCCGAACGGCTGCTCCCGGTGATATTCCCACCCGTGCTGAATGATGTCCCGCAGCATGTCAGGCCGCTTTCATCACATCGACAATATTGCGCGCGACGCTCATTGTGTCGACATCATCCACCAAGTGCAGGAATGTGTTCTCCAGCGACTGCCCCAGGATCTTGCCCACGTTTTCGACCGAATCGTGCGCGATAACGACTCCTTTGCGCAGTATCAGCACATCGCTGCATACCTTCTCCACAACTTCGAGGACGTGCGAACAATAGAAGACCATTTTCCCGTCGCGCCCCAGAGCCTGCACCAGGCTTTTGAAGATCAGGGCCGAAGTCACATCGAGACCGGAGAGGGGCTCATCAAAGATGAAAATTTCCGGGTCATGCATGATGGCAGCAATCAGCAGGATTCGCTGTCGCATCCCTTTTGAGTAGGTGCCAATGCTGGCATGGCGAACTGGATGCAGCGAAAAGAGTTCCAGCAGCGAATCAATTTTGACCAGCAATTCCGAGGCCTTTATGCCGCGCAGAGTGCCCACCATCTCGAGGTATTCCCATCCGGTCAGGTAAGGATAAAGATGGGCCTCCTCCGGAACATAGCCGAGGCGCATGCGGTAGCGGGCCAGGTTCTCCTGAATGTTTCGTCCGTCGAACTGAACAATTCCGCGCGTCGGTTCCAGTAGAGCGGTGAGCATCTTGACCGTCGTGCTCTTGCCGGAGCCATTCGGCCCCAGGCATCCGAGCACTTGCCCGGGCCGCAGCTGAAAAGACAAATCCTGGACCGCTGGTAGGGACGAATATTTCTTGGTGAGTTGTATGGCTTCGAGCATGAACGACCTCAAGTGCTGAGTTGAGCGGACGATGGTGCGAGAGCCCGAAAGCGGAGAGAACCCGATGGGATGGACACCATCCGAACGCCAGAAGTTCCCAGTATATTTTTCGCGACGAGTCTCCTCTTCGCGCTCTTCGACGCTATGATCTCCGCGTGAACCTGCACGGCCGAGTGAGTTGCTGCTGCGTGCTACTCGCGTGCACTACGAGCTTGCGGGCGGCCGGCCCCAAGCCGATCCCGCACGCCCTTCCCACGGACACAAGCGTGGCGCGTCTGGTTACTGAGATTCGCCAGCGCGCGAAGGTTCTCGAAAACAGTTCAGGAGTGCGTTCCAGTTTTCTGTTGTTCACTTCAGCGTACAAGATCAAACCCCACAGCATCCGCTATTCTGACTTTGTCATTGTAAGGCTTCTGTATGAGGCCACTCGCGATGCCGGATTCTGGAACATGCACTGGACCATTACGAACATGCCGCCAAACTCGGATCGAGTCTGGCAGCAATGGAAATCCGTTCAGCAAGTCTCTCCGCTTGCCCCAACCGCGTCAGCCGAATGCGACGAACTGTCCGCTCTGTATGCGTTTCTCGTGCAGCGTGCCGGAGTTCGCACGGTCGGCCTGTTTTGGCCGTATCCGAATCACACGGTTGCGGTGTGGGTTGTTCGTCCCACAGGGGGCAGGGAAATCCGGGTGGTGGTTCCGACATCGCAGATATTTCTCAGCGTAAATGATTCATTTGCCACCGGGAAATTCAACCCGTGGAAGCAGAAGAAGATCTACGAATACACGCGCCACGATGTGCCGGACACGTTCCAACTGCCGAAGCCGTTGTTCGAATACTTCATCCAGCAAATCGACAGATACGGCGGCGCGTCCGATTCGACGCTGCAGCAGATCCGGTATTTGCGCGAGGGAGTTTTTCTGAATGATTGGAATGCAGAAGCCGCGGCAAAGGACGCGCTCGAGAGGAAAAAGGAACTAGGAGCAGGAGCGATGGAAGACCTCGATGCCTTCCAGAATTTTGCGCTGGATATGCGGGCACCGCAATGACTGTGCGCTCCGATGTAGTGTGGGGTGTCCACTTCTCATCCGTTCTTGCGAGAACGGGGAAGTTTGAAGGCCTATGGCATCTTTATGCCCAACGCTTTCACCGTTTCTTCATCGAATACAGTCTTTCCATCTTTCTTGATGGCCACGCCGAAGCTGTCGGAGTAATCCCACATCGCCCAGCCGATATTGTGGCTCTCGAGGGACGTCCGTACATCCTTGATCCATGCATTGCGGTCCTGCGGTTGCGCGTGACGAAACACGCCAAATTCGTTGCACACAATCGGCACGCCGTTCTGTTTTGCCCATTCCGCCGCCTGGTTGATTTCCGCTTCGATGCGCGCAGCGTCCCAGTGATCCTGACCGTAACGAATTACGGCCAAACGGTGCACCGCTTCGGGCACGGTAGAGGCCACACGCTCGGCGTTCTTCGGGTCCGACGGATAATGCAGATCCTTCAGCCAGTGCCAGTAATACGCGCCCCAGGTCGCTCCCTGATGCGTGAAGATGTGCGGCTCGTAGAAGTGAAACACATATATCACGTTTGAATCGCGCAGCGGTTCCAGGAAGACCATGTCGTCATCGTCATCCCAGTTCGCTCCCGCCGCCAGGATCGTATTGGCCGGCGCAGATTGCCGGATTGCGGAGGCCAGCTTCGTTTCCACCCCGTACCAGCGGTAGGCATCGTGCATCTCCGGCTCATTCATGATCTCGAAGAAAACGCGCTCGGGATCATACGATGAGTATCGCTTGGCGATCATGCGCCAGAAATCAGCAAATTGCTCGACGAAGTCGTCTTGCTTTGCCAGTCGCTGCTTCAGGTCGGAGTCGGGATGCATGTCGAGTTCAACCGCGAGCCCAGCGTCCAGAATCATCTTCATCGCCGCATCCAGATATCCCAGATACGCATCGCTCCCGCCCTGCTTGTCGGCCGCATCCATGATCGGTTGCGGATTGAGGCTAAGCCGCACGTGATCGAATCCCGCCGACCTGATCAAAGCGACATCGCCTGCCGTCGTCCACGACTCGAAGTGCTCCTTCGTGTATCCCTTGGGATCGTAGACCTGCGCGAACCATGCGCTCAAATTGATGCCGTGCCGAAGATGCGCCACGCGAGAGGGCAGAACCGAGGAAGATGGGGTTTGTGCAGAGGTGGTAAGAACGAGAGCGAAAAAGACAGCAGCCAATCGATGGGTCAAGAAAACCTCCAGGAATGTTACGCCGCCGTCCGGGCGGCCGTCGTAGCTGGTGGCAGTTTAGTCCTCCCTCGAGTCTTTTTGCGGCCTAAAGGCTTGAACCATGGGCACGAAGCTGCGCGAAGGCAGAGCCCTGAGACGCCGCCTTACGAGTTGAGAATGGGCAGCGCGCGAATCCGCTTCCTGGTCGCCGCGTACATCGCGTTACACAGCGCGGGCGCAATTGGAGGTACTGACGGTTCGCCTATTCCCGTCGGAGCCTCCGCGCTGGGCACTGCATACACCTCGACCGTGGGTGTTTCATCCATGCGCAGCGGAGCGTAATCGTCGAAGTTGCCCTGCACGATCCGGCCTTTCTCCACGGTGATCTTCGCACGCAGCGCATTGGCCAGGCCATAGACAATCCCGCCCTGAATTTGTTGTTCCAAAATGCTGGGATTGACGACCTGTCCGCAGTCGACGGCGGCGATCACGCGGTGCACCTTTGGCTGGTCGTTTCCCATCGAGATTTCGACCACCTCTGCCATGTAGGACTGGAAGCACCCGAAGCATGCCACGCCGCGATATCGGCCGGCAGGCATCGGTTTATCCCAACCAGATTTTTCTGCGGCCAATTGCAAGACCCCGCGCATTCGTGCCGTATGCCAGGTGGTCGTGAAATACGGTAGATCCTGGTCTTTCGCCAGCAACTGCAAGCGATACTTGAGCGGATCTTTTCCCGCGGCGACGGCGAGTTCATCGATGAAGCTCTCCAGTGCGAAGGCCGCCTGCATCGCGTAAACCGATCGCATCCAACCCAGTGGCACCGGGGTCTGCGTCATAAGATATTGGATCGAATAATTCGGAATGCCATAAACGGGACCGGCTTCATCGGGCAGGTCGGGGTCCACATTGTTCGGAGTGGGTTGGCCCTTCTGTCCGCTGATCGAGGGTGCAACGATCATATGCCGGAGCGCGACGGGAAATCCGGAACCGTCGAGCGTCGCCCCCAGCATGTGGGTACTCGCAGGACGATAGGTCGAAAACCGCATATCATCTTCGCGGGTCCAGATTACCTTCACTGGGGCGTTGATCGCCTTCGATACGAGTGCGGCCTCAACCGCGTAATCATGTTCCAGGCGCCGGCCAAATCCTCCTCCCATCAGCGTGACGTTGACCTTCACCTGATCCGGATCAAGCCCGATCGCGGTCGCCACCGAGTCGCGGCAATCCTGCGGCACCTGTGTCGGAATCCACATCTCGCACTTCGAGCTTTGATAGTGCGCCGTGCAGTTTCCCGGCTCCATCGGCGCATGCGCCATGAACGGCAATTGGTAAACCTGATTGAGCTTGAGAACGTTTGGCGTCGTTCCCGCCGAGTAGAGGACCGCGGCTTTCGAGAAATCCGGCAGGTCGCGCGCCATGGTCGGTGTGTTCTTCAGCGGCGTGCTATTGAAATCTTTGTTCGGCCCCTCGTCCCACGTAACGTTCAACACGCGGCGGCCTTCCATCGCGCCCCAAACGCTACCTGCAACGACGGCGACAGCCGAGTCGCCGACCTTGCCCACATAGCTCACGCCCGCGATTTTCCTGGATTCCTTATCGTCAAAGCTGGAGGCTTTCCCTCCGATCACTGGGCAGCGCGAGAGAACTGCGTATTTCATCCCGGGAAGACGGAAGTCGATGCCGAACGTAGCCTCACCCTTCACTTTGGCGGGCGAGTCCACACGTGCCAGGCGCTGTCCGACGATTTTGTAGTCTTTGCTCGCCTTGAGGGGGACGTCGCTCGGGATGGGCAGCCTCGCCGCTTTGTCGACCAGATCTCCGTAGCTCAAAGTGCGGCCGGAAGCCGAATGCTTGATGTGACCGCTTTCTGCGGTGCACGCAGATCCTGGAACGTCCCAGGTGAGTGCCGCGGCTGAAATGAGCATCTCGCGGGCTGCAGCACCCGCTTTGCGCATCGGATCCCAGGTGGTGCGGATGCTGGCACTTCCGCCTGTGGTCTGATCACCATAGAGCGTGCTGGCGCCGGCTTGCTCGATCGCGATCTGCTTCCAATCAGCCTCGAGTTCCTCAGCGAGAATCATCGGCAGCGCGGTACGAATGCCCTGTCCCATCTCAGATCGTGCGACCACGATCGTGACTTTGTTGTCGGGCGTAATCCGCAGGTAAGCGTTTGGTGAAAACGAGTCCTTCTCCAGCGAGCCTCTATGTGGCAGATAGAAACCGATTACCAGTCCAGCCCCGGCGGCGATTCCGGCGCCTACGAAGTCGCGGCGGGAGAGTGGGCTCATCGCGCACCTCCGTTTCCCGCGGCCCGGTGAATTGCCTTACGAATCCGCTCATAGGTTCCGCAGCGGCAGAGGTTGCCATTCATCGCCTGGGTAATCTGGTCGTCGGTGGGATTTGGTGTCTTCGCCAAAAGCGCAGCCGCAGACATAATCTGCCCGGTCTGGCAGTACCCACACTGGGGAACTTCTTCGGCGATCCAGGCCTGCTGCAGCGCATGCAGCCCATTTGCGCCCAATCCTTCGATCGTGGTTACGTTCTTGCCGGCAACCTGTGAGACCGGAGTTGAACACGAGCGGATCGCGTTGCCTTCGACGTGAACCGTGCAAGCGCCGCACAATCCGGCGCCGCATCCGAATTTTGTTCCAGTCAGTTCCAGGGTGTCGCGTAAAACCCAGAGGAGCGGAGTTTCAGGAGAGACGGATACTTTTTTCTCACTGCCGTTAACGCGTAACGTAAGGTCGGCCATGGGGGTCCATTGTCAGGGGTTTGAGACAGCAGAATATGGTAGCAGGGGTTAGGGGGCGGG
>Ga0335081_10020916_pt1 | contig 10585 bp, 10 predicted proteins | sample Lox_Sample_35_FD_206713 | JGI IMG/M metagenome (GOLD analysis project Ga0335081, IMG submission 206713) | Soil microbial communities from Loxahatchee National Wildlife Refuge, Florida, United States - Lox_Sample_3.5 | ecosystem: Environmental > Terrestrial > Soil > Wetlands | place: USA... | reverse complement strand
CCGGTTTTTGCTATCTCAAGAATGGTCACAGGTGCAGATGAACGGAACTCAACCTAACAAAGCATCCCAATCCTTCTGGCAGGATACGGTGGACTGTTGGCGGCGATTGCCGAACAAAACATTCTTTTTCGTGTTGCTGGCCGCTTGGTTGGCGCTCTTTCAATTTTGGGGCAATTCCATCCTGGGCTACATCCACACACCTTCGCTGTTTTCCTGGATGTCTGAGTCATATAATGCCCACTCTCCCGCCGCTGACGACGGGCATGGCGACTTCATCCCATTTCTGGTTGTGGGATTGCTCTGGTGGAAGCGCAAGGAATTACTCGCGCAGTCGTTGGACTTGTGGTGGCCGGGAATGTTGCTGCTGGTTGTGGCGATGGTGTTGCATGTCATGGGTTATGTCCTCCAACAACCGCGCATTTCCATTGTGGCACTGTTCACAGGAATCTACGCATTGATGGGGTTGAGCTGGGGCCGCGCATGGCTGCAAAAAAGTTTTTTTCCGTTTTTCCTGTTTGTCTTTTCGATTCCCCTGGGTGATCAGGCCAAGTTCATCACCTTCCCGCTGCGACTACTGGTCTGCCAGCTGGTTGAGTTGGTGTCACATTGGATCTTGGGTATTGATGTTATGCGGATCGGAACACAACTGATTGATCCCTCGGGCGCCTATCAATACGATGTCGCGCCGGCTTGCAGCGGCATCCGGAGCCTGGTCGCAATTTTTCTGCTAGCGACCATTTACGGATTTATGGCGTTTCGATCCACCTGGAGGCGGATTTTTCTCATGGCGTTGGCTTTCCCCTTCGCAGTCCTGGGAAACCTCTTGCGAATGCTTTGCATCATCATAGCTGCGGAACTGGGCGGTCAGGGTGCCGGCAATTATGTCCACGAAAGCACCTTCATCAGTCTGGTCCCTTATATCCCTGCGATTTTCGGACTGCTTTGGGTTGGGCGCTGGATGGAAAAGCGCTGGCAGCCGGAGGGAAAGGAGCACGTGTGAAGAAAAACCAAAAATGGTTGATCCTTGGCTGCGTGCTGCTATTGATCGCTGCCACCGCCGGCGCGCTGACACGGCTCAAGGCGAACTTGAAACTTGGCAAACCGGGCATCAAGGCCGTGTCACTTCCCGGCCAGGTGATGATGAAGCTTGATTTGCCCGAGCGCGTACTGGATTTCACTTCCACTAACGTGCCGGAGTCGGAAGTTGAACTGGGTTATTTTCCCAAAGACACCAGCTTCGTGGAGCGGCTGTACACATCACCGGACGACCCTTACGGAATTTCCGCCACGATCATCTTGATGGGCGCGGATCGCACCAGCATTCACCGTCCGGAATACTGTTTGGCCGGCCAGGGTTTTTCTTGCGACGATAAGGAGATGGTGAACATCCCCGTGACGGGTCCGCAGCCTTATCAATTGCCCGTTTCAAAGTGGAAGGTCAGCCGGCTCGTCCAGCAGCCGGACGGGCAAAGTGCTAAAATATCCGGCGTTTACGTGTTTTGGTTCGTGGCGGATACAGAGCAGACTACGGGCATCGTTCAATTCCAGAGTTACTTGGTCAGGGACCTTTTGTTCAAAGGAATTTTGCAGCGCTGGGCGTATATCTCGTATTTCGCCCCCTGCCTGCCCGGGCAGGAAGAAGACACTTTTGCGCGCATGGAGAAGCTGATTGCGGCCTCGGTGCCGGAATTCCAGTTGCCACCCAAATCCGCAAATGCCATCTCCCGCTGATGCGATCCGATTGCGCCATGCGTAAACATTGCCCAGATAACTGTTCGCTTAACTTGCATTAAACCATGCTGCAGCGTGATCGTCAGATGCGGGCGCAAGTCAACCAATTGGTGGACGCCTTCCTCTTTGCCGCCAGCTTCTGGCTCATGTTGACCTTGCGCGCTGATCCACAAATCATCGACTCGCTGGGGCTCAAACCGCTGCCGCCGGACGCGTTCGTCAATGTCGGATGGCTCTACTTTGTGCTCATCCCGGGCGCGCCGTTTGTGCTGGAATTACAGGGCTTTTACAACCGTCCAATTTTGGGTCCGCGCCGCGCAATTTTGTGGCCGCTTTTCAAAGGCTGCGCATTGATTTCCATTGCCTTGGTGCTGGCCCTGTATGCCTTGCACCTGAACGTCCCACGCATCGTCATCGGGTGGTTCGGTTGCCTCAGTTTTGCCTTGGTGTATCTCAAGGAAGAGATTTTGTGTTCTGTGTACAAAAGCAAGTTCGCACAGGCGCAATACAAACGCCGTTTCATTTTGGTTGGCGCCAGCAATGAAATTGCCCGGCTGCGCCGTGAATTGGAAAAGCAGTCCGACGATAGCATCGCCATCGTGGGCCAGTTTGATTTTATTGAAGCACCACTCCAACAGCTCATCGAACTGCTCCACGAGCATTCCGCCAGTGGCGTGATCGTCAGCGCCAAACAGGCTTATTTCGAACGGGTCGAAAGTGTCATCAAAGTCTGTGAGCTCGAAGGTGTCGATGCCTGGCTGGTGGCTGACTTCTTCGGGACGCAAATCGCGCATGCGAGCCTGGACGAAATGTTTGGCCATCCCCTGCTGGTCTTTCGCACGGCACCGGAAACCTCCTGGCAAAGCCTGGCGAAGATGCTCATGGATTTCTTCGGCGCGCTGGTGCTACTCCTCGTGTCGGCGATCCCGATGCTGGCCATCGCGCTGCTGATCAAACTGACTTCGCCCGGCCCCGCCCTTTTCCGGCAGCAGCGCTCCGGCCTCAATGGTTCCCCATTCACTCTTTACAAATTCCGTACCATGGTAACCAACGCCGAGCAATTCAAACATGAGCTGGAGGCGATGAACGAAATGCGCGGCCCGGTTTTCAAGGTGACCAACGACCCGCGCATCACGCGCGTCGGCAAGTGGCTTCGCCGTTACAGCCTCGACGAATTGCCGCAACTCTTCAACGTCTTGCGCGGCGAAATGAGCCTCGTAGGACCGCGTCCCTTGCCGGTGGATGAGGTCAAACGTTTCAACGACCTGGCCCACCGCCGACGCCTGAGCGTGAAACCCGGCATCACCTGCCTCTGGCAAATCAGCGGACGCAACCAGATCGCCGACTTCAAGGAGTGGGTGCGGCTGGACCTTGAATACATTGACAATTGGTCGCTCTGGCTGGACTTCAAAATATTGTTGCGTACCGTTCCTGCGGTGTTCACCGCGACCGGCGCGAAGTGAGGGGTCATGCCGTTTAATCGTTGAACCGCTGAATCGGATTTCAATAAGCTGGGCCGGATTTAACGATTCGAAGATTTATCGTGATGAAAAAAACCTCTGTCGTCACCGGCGCTGCCGGTTTTCTGGGCTCCCATCTGACCGATTTATTGTTGGCGCGCGGCCACAAGGTCATCGGCATTGACAATTTCATCACCGGCACCGTGGACAACATCGCCCACCTGGGCGGGAATCCGGACTTCAAATTTATTCAGCAGGACGTGACTGAATTTCTCTTTCTGGATGCGCCGGTGAATTATGTCTGGCACTTCGCCTCACCGGCCAGCCCGTTCGATTATTTGAATTTCCCCATTCAGACGCTCAAGGTCGGGTCACTTGGCACGCACAAGGCACTGGGCTTGGCCAAAGAAAAGAAGGCGCGCTTTCTCCTCGCCTCCACTTCCGAAATCTACGGCGACCCGCTCGTCCATCCACAACCGGAAGATTACTGGGGCAACGTCAACGCCATCGGCCCGCGCGGCTGTTACGACGAGGCCAAACGATTTGCGGAAGCGCTGACGATGGCCTACCATCGCGAGCACGAGGTCGAAACCCGCATCGTCCGCATCTTTAATACCTACGGGCCGCGCATGCGGCTCAACGACGGCCGCGTCGTTCCCTCTTTTATCAGCCAGGCGCTGAAGAGCAAACCAGTCACTGTTTTTGGCGATGGCAAACAGACGCGCAGTTTTTGTTACGTTTCCGATCTGGTGGAAGGTATCTACCGCCTGATGATGAGCCACTACGATTTGCCTATGAATATCGGCAATCCGGCTGAACTGACCGTGCTCGAATTCGCAAAACAAATCATCCATGCTACGCAGTCGCGCAGCAAAATCGTCTTCAAGCCACTCCCACAGGATGACCCCAAACAGCGTCAGCCTGATATCCGCCGCGCCCGGAAAGCTCTCCGATGGGGGCCAAAGGTTCGGTTGGAGGCGGGTTTGATAAAGACGATTCGGTATTTTCGTCAGAAGGTCTGATTCCGGGCCTGCTTCGTTTTAGCTTGAACTACTCGTAGCGCTGTGGTTTATTGACCATACCTTCCCGCGCGAGCGGTTTCCAGAGTTTTCGGAAGTTAAAAATCCAGCTCGCCTATGAAACTACTGTCCTTGCCCCGAAAGGTGGTCCGAGGCATGCCGTACTTGAAAAAGGAAATTCGCGCCATCATCTCCGACCATACCCCGCTCTTTGTAGCTAAACCGCGCACTGTTCATATTTGGCGCGAGGCGCCATGCAACGCACGATGCATCATGTGTACGTACGGCTTTCAAGATACCAAAACTTGAGGAAAATATGAAAGTCGCCGTTTACTGACGAGATGATGCCGCGCGCGCTGAATGAAATTCACGAACTCTGCGGACGCGGGACGTTGGTCTCCTACATGGGCGGCGAGCCGACCACCAGTCGCCATCTCACCGACTGGATTGAGCAGGCGGGGCGGTTGGGACTGGATTTTCGTTTCACCACCAACGGCTACATCATGAATGAGGACATGGCGCGGCGCTTTGTTGCCGCCGGGCTTTTTAATATCGGCATCTCCATCGAATCTCTCGATCCGCGCATCAATGAAACGATCCGGCCCTTTCCCGGGGGCACCGCCCGGACGCTACAGTGCATTACCCTGCTGTTGCAGGAGCGGAAACGCCAGAAAAAGCACACCAGCCTCAACATCAAAACCGTCCTGACGGACATCAATCTGGAATCGTTCATCGAGATCGCCAGACGTTTCGGGAAGATGGAAGGCGTGATGTGCACTCCGCAGATATTCGAGCCTTTGGATGCGATGCCCGGGCCGACCAAGGAACTGCTGTGCATCAAGGACAACCAACGGCTGCAACGCGTAACGGACCAAATCCGCGCTCTGAAAAGAGAAGGTTGCGCAATCCATATCACCGAACAGGCGCTGAATGATATGGTCAAACAGAATCTGGAAGACCAGGGGCACACTTCCACCATGCACCACAAGAACCTGGAAAAAGACGCTTCCGAGCCCCCATGCAACATCGGCACCGACAACCTGTGGATTGAGCACGGCAAGGTCAAACTCTGCCCTTACTTCGACCCGATCGGCGACTTCACCCGGAATCCTCGCCCCACCCTCAAAAAAATGTGGAAGAGCGAGATAACCCGGCAAGTGCGGGCGCAGACCCGCGCCTGCCGCCGACTTTGCACCATTTCCTGCCTGCGTCGAACGCCACTTTCGCACAAAATTTCCACTTTTCTGAAAATCGCGTGAACCGGGTGGCTCGCTTGCCCAACCGCGTCTTGTCGTACGGTTGCGCTTTGAAATTTCACCAAAAAGACGCACAATCCATTCGTGTCCGCCGCCGGCAATATCACTTTCCGGGCGCGCCGGTTTGAATTTGTGTTTCCAAGACCGACGCTCGTCATGGGTGTGGTCAACATCACACCCGACTCGTTTTCGGACGGGGGAAAGTTTTTGAAGCCGGAGGCCGCCATTACCCACGCGCTTGAGCTTGCCGGACAGGGGGCGGATATCCTTGATATCGGTGGCGAATCCACGCGCCCCGGTGCCGAACCCGTCCGTGAAGCCGAAGAATTGCACCGCGTCATCCCGGTTATAGAAGGACTCGCGGCACGAGTCAAAATCCCGCTTTCGATTGACACGATGAAACCGTCCGTCGCGCGCGCGGCGTTGCAGGCCGGCGCGAGCATTGTCAACGACGTGGCCGCCAACCGCGAAGACGCCGCGATGTGGAAGGTTGCGGCGGAATTTCGTGCCGGTTACATTTGCCTGCACGCGCAGGGCACGCCACAAACGATGCAGGCCAACCCGGTCTATGCCGATGTGGTGCGTGACGTCAGCGGGTTCTTTAGTGAACGGCTGGAAAGATTGAAGGCCTGCGGGGTGGGGGCTGAACAGGTCGTGCTGGACGTCGGCATCGGTTTTGGCAAAACGCTCGAGCATAATTTGCAATTGCTCGCAAACTTGTGGCATTTTACAACGATGGCACGTCCGTTGCTGATTGGCGTTTCGCGCAAGTCGTTCATCGGCAATTTGCTCGGCGGAAAGCCGAATGAGCGCTTGCCGGCTTCGCTCGCCTGCGCGAGTCTGGCCGTTGCTTCCGGCGCCCAGATCATTCGCGCGCACGACGTGGCGGAAACAGTCCAGGTTTTGCGCATAACGGAAGCGTTGTTGGCGCGGAAGAGAAATTGATGCCTGACCAGATTCACATCCAGGATTTATGGCGGCCGGCGTTGGAGATTTTGATCCTCGCGGTGCTGATCTATTACGCCTTCCGTTTCCTGCGGGGCACGCGCGGCTGGCCCGTCGTTATCGGCTTTGTGGTCGTGCTCGTGGCGCTGGCCCTGGTGACAACGGCCTTGGATTTGAAAGTGCTGCGTTGGCTGCTCGTTACGGCCTCAACATTCTTCGCCGTAGGAGTGTTAATCATATTCCAACCCGAGTTGCGTCGAATGCTGGCTGAACTGGGCAATTTGCCTCTGTTTCCCAGCGCCCACGAGCAGCGTGAGAACATCGAAGTCATCATTCAAACCGTGGAACGCCTGGCCGATGTGAAAATCGGCGCGCTGATCGCCATCGAGCAGTCCATCCAATTACAGGAAGTTGTCGAACCGGGCGTCAAAGTGGATTGCGAGGCAACGCCGGAAATGCTCGAAACGATTTTCTTCCCGAATAACGCCATCCATGACGGCGGCGTCATCATTCGAGGCGACCGCATCGCCCAAGCCGCGTGCATTTTTCCGCTCACCCAACGTCAGGATCTGAACAAATCGCTCGGCACGCGCCACCGCGCGGCGATTGGCTTGAGCGAGGAAACCGACGCCGTCATTGTGGTGGTGTCCGAGGAAACCGGGATGATCTCGCACGCGTACAAAGGTCAGCTGGTGCGCGGCGTCTCCCTGGAAGAACTGCGGGCATTCCTGACTTCTGTGTTGGTGCAACCGACAAAATCACGTCGCGGCATCGACTGGTTGCGTTCCCGTCTCGGTGAGCGGCTTAAGGCCGGACCCGCTGTGATTACTAAAAGTGAGCCGCGCCCGGCGCTCAAACCGGCGGAACATTGAATCCTTATGGCCCTGCGCGACTGGTTTATCAAAGATTTGGGCTGGAAGTTGTTTTCCGTCGTCCTGGCCGTCGCCGTCTGGCTGGCAGTCTACAAAATTCTGGGCGAGACGGGAGGGTCGACCGAACCGGCAATCGGCGACAAGCAGACTACCTATGACGACATGCCCGTGCTGGTTGTTTCCGCCGCCTCGGACGTGCGCGATTTCCGTGTCAAGCCCGACGCGGTAACCGTTACCGTCAGTGGCGCACCCAACGTCATGGCGATCCTCCAGGCCAACCAAATCCGCGCGGTGGTGGATCTCACCGGTATCGAGTCCGCCAAGAAATTGCGACGGCGCGTGGACGTTTCGTTGCCGCCCGGGGTGAAACTGGTGAGTGTCAACCCATCCAATGTGGAAGTGATCGTCCCGCCTCCACCTGACAAAAAACCATGAGTTCTCCCAGAAAAATCTTCGGCACCGACGGCGTCCGCGGCACAGCCAACATTGAGCCCGTTACCGCTGAGACCGCCCTCAAACTCGGCCGGGCCGCCGCACACGTTTTTAAGAACCTCGAACTTCAATCGCGGGGACGCGGTCGCCACAGAATCGTCATTGGCAAGGACACGCGGCTCTCCGGCTACATGCTCGAAAACGCCATTTCCTCCGGCATCCTTTCGATGGGAGTGGACGTGCTGTTCATCGGTCCGTTGCCGACACCCGGCGTCGCCTATGTCACGCGCAGCCTGCGCGCCGACGCCGGCATCGTCATCACCGCCTCGCACAATCCCTATGCCGACAACGGCATAAAATTCTTCCGCGCCGACGGCTACAAGCTCGACGACAAAATTGAGGCCGACATTGAACATCTCGTTTTCAGCGGCAAAATCGAAAACATCCGCCCTACCGCCGATGACATCGGCAAGGCGGTGCGCATTGATGACGCGCTCGGACGATACATCGAATTTGCAAAGACCTCGATTCCCCGCGGGCTGACGCTGGAAGGGATGCGCGTGGTCGTGGATTGCGCGCATGGCGCGGCCTACAAATCCACGCCCTGCGTCCTGCGCGAACTCGGCGCGGAAGTCATCGTTTATGGCAACCAACCTGATGGTATGAACATCAATCGGGATTGTGGTTCGATGCATCCGGAAAATCTTTGCCGCAAGGTCGTCGAACACAAGGCCTGCGTCGGCATCGCCCACGACGGCGACGCCGACCGTGTTTTACTCTGCGACGAACGCGGCACGTTGATTGACGGCGACGACATCATGGCCATTGCGGCCCTGGACCTGCTCGCGCAAAGAGCGCTGGCCCAAAAAACGCTCGTGACCACCGTGATGAGCAACGCCGGCCTGGACACCGCGATCAAAAGTGCCGGCGGAAAAGTCATCCGCACCGCCGTCGGCGACAAAAACGTGATTGATGAGATGTTGCGTGGCGGTTTCAACCTCGGCGGTGAGCAGAGCGGGCATTTGATCTTCCGCGATTACGGCACCACGGGTGACGGCCTGGTGAGCGTGTTGCAGGTCCTGCGCGTGATGCGGACTACGCGCAAGCCTTTGAGCAAACTCGCCCGCTGCTGGACGCGCTTCCCGCAGCTCGTCACCAACGTTCGCGTGCGCGAAAAAATACCGTTCGAGCAACTCGATGGACTGACGAAGCTGGTCAGCGAAGCCGGGAAGGCACTGAATACAGATGGTGGGCGCGTGCTTCTGCGTTACTCCGGCACGGAACCCAAGGCCCGCCTGCTCTTGGAAGGCCGCGATGCCGCCGCGTTGAAGAAGTGGTCGGACAAAATCTGCGGCGCGATTCAAAAGCAGATTGGCGAATAGCCGGTGCCGACCCAAATGTTTTGAGCAGGATCGCGCTCCTGCCAGAGTCAGTTGCGCGATAATCCTTATTTTTTCGGATACCCTACCGTTTGGGCCAGGATGATTTTCTGTTCCGGGCGCAATTTCATCGTCTTCGCCAAAGCCGCCCGGTCCATCGACCCGCGTACCAAGGTCGCCAGTTCTTGGGAGGCGCAAAACAAGTAAACGTTCTGGCCGATGAAGCCGGTATCCGCCGCAGCATACAGATTCTTGTCTTCGTCCAGCCCCCCGCCCATCCGCGCATAATCCGCTACATATACCAGCTCAACGGGTGCGTCCCTCACGAAAGGTTGCACACCCGTGGCCGCCCGGATGTCTTCGGCCAGCACCGGCTTCAAAACGTGCCCTTTGGCTTCATATCGAAAAAGGCCATCCGCGGTCGCGACGTAGATATCAATTTCCTGCCGATTCATCGCCGAAGGGGCGGTCCGCTGTCCGGAATCCGGACGGTTTGTCCCGAATGCCGCCCACAACAAATCGCCGAGCAGTTGCGCCGGCAACTTTTCCGGGCTGAACGAGCGTGAAGATTTGCGCTCCTTCAGCGCCTGCATGAGCGGTTTGCCTCCGTTCATTTGCGGTTGCGGAAGTTGAAGCGGTTTGAGTTCCTGGGCGGAAGCCAGCACGGAAAAGGCGAGTAACGCCGCCAATCCCCAGCACGCGGCATGCGATGATTTTGCATTCATAATGGTTCTCCTGCGAGTTTACGTGACTATCTGTAATTAGTCGCTCTAAAACGACACTTGGAAAGTATAAATGGCCGAGTTGAAAATTCAATCGCAAAGCTGCCGTCGAGAAAACGGCCAGGCGCCAAGGATTGTTCTCCCTTTCCAACGCTTTTACAAAGACTTTATCAACTGGCCGGCGATTGCCGGGAACCGGTGGAGTGGATAGGGGCGTTTGAAGGTGGGTAAAGCCGGCCCAACAGCGTCTCAACTTTTGAAACCAGCTGATCCGGATCAAATGGTTTCAGGAGGAAGTCGTTAGCACCGGACTCAAGCCCGGCAAACCGGCCGAACTGGCTGCACATGCCCGTCAGCATGATAATCGGGATGGAAGCCGTGGCGGGATCCCGCCGCAGACTTTCGCAAACGTCAAAGCCGTTCAATCCGGGCAGCATCAGGTCCAGAATTATCAAATCGGGGGATATCGAGCGGGTCTTTACGAGTGCGTCAGTGCCGTTCGCCGCCGTGCCAATGGCAAAACCCGCTGCTTTCAGACTTAAACTGATGATTTCGACTTGATGGGGATCGTCCTCAACAACCAATATTTTCCTTCGCATACAACTTTATTCGACTGGCAAGCAGCTAACGTTATCTTTCACGCCTATAATCACCGGCGCGTTAAGCAGGAATGATGCCGATATCCCACGTGCAGTTCTGGCGGCGGAATTTGTACTCAAAAAAGTGAAGGCGGGTGCAAACGGGCGATTTTTGGTTCCCGGAAACAACC
>Ga0335081_10020914_pt1 | contig 10586 bp, 9 predicted proteins | sample Lox_Sample_35_FD_206713 | JGI IMG/M metagenome (GOLD analysis project Ga0335081, IMG submission 206713) | Soil microbial communities from Loxahatchee National Wildlife Refuge, Florida, United States - Lox_Sample_3.5 | ecosystem: Environmental > Terrestrial > Soil > Wetlands | place: USA: Florida... | reverse complement strand
TCGACGTGGTGATCAACAGCATGGATGGCCTTCCCATCCTGCTGCGCAATGTGAATCCCGACCACCATCATTGGGTCGAGCTCAAGATGATCGGCGGCCCCAAAAGCCCGCGCGACGCCGTCGGAGCCACGGTGTATCTGACCGCCGGCGGCACGCGCCAACGCAGCGATGTGTTGAGCGGTGGCAGCTATCTCTCGTGCAACGATCTGCGCGTTCACTTCGGGCTGGGCGACGCCGTTGCTGTGACGGGTGTCGAGATTCACTGGCCGGGCGGGCACGTGGAGAAACTCAAGCTCCCGGCGGTCGACCGCATCTTCACCGTGGAAGAAGGGAAGGGCGTGACCGGCGATCTTTGCCCGACTTGCGCCGCGACAAAGAAATAATCCAACAACTCACGAACCGATTTCGGGGTGCCCCATCCTTTCGCCGTACGCGCCAGCGGACGACGAGAGGGTGGGACCGTATTTCTGGATCGATGAGGTTGCCCATCCTCTCACTGCCCGTATCAGCCAGCGGCGAAAGGGTGGAATCGCGTTTCTCAACTTCCGAGGTTGCCCCACCCTTTTCCTCCCCGCGCGAGGAAAGGGTGGGATCGATGTTACTTCCCTTCCAGTCCGTGGACCGATCCCACGCCGGTGCACAGATCGTATCCGGGCAGAGAAAAGTCGCTGATGTTCGGCCCGCAGTTGCCGTAGAGGATGTCGTTGAAGCCGCGGCCGAACCGCGAATAGATCTCCTGGTTCTCCGCTGCGCTGCTGGCGCGAAATCCTCCCGCCGCGTTGATGATGCCCGCCAGCGACGGCGCCGCTACGCTTGTGCCGCCCACGATAAACCATCCGGTGCCGTCGAACGTGTTCGTGTCGAAGACCCAGACCCCGGTATTCGGGTTGGAGTCGAAGGCCAGATCGGGTGTTCCTCGCCCATTGCCGACCAGGTAACTCACTCCATTCTGGAACTTCGGACGCGGTTCAACCTGGCTCACGCCGCTGCCCGCATCCTGCCACGCATTCTCCAGGATCAGATTGCCGGTGTTGAGGTCGCGCGAGATCGTGGTGCCTCCGGCTGAGATCACATTGGGCGAAGCGCTGGGATACTGGACGCCCGGCGCATCGCCGGACGAAGCCACGTAGACCACGCCCGGCGCGGTGAAAAATGAGTCCAACGAGGCTTCGCCCGCGAACTCTTCTCCGGATCCCCAGCTCATGGAAACTTCACCGCCGCCGGCCCCGGCCACAAGATTGCTTGCCACAATCACGGCTCCGAAGAGATTGGTAAAGCTGTTATTCGCTGCCTCCACAAGGTACAGCTTGGCGTTCGGCGCCATGGCGTGCGCCCACTGCGTGTCGAGCGCCTCTTCGATCTCCCAGCCTGCGCTTGGCCCCACCGCAGGCTCGGCGCCCTGCGCATACACCACGGTCAGATCCGCGGGAGGAAGTCCGAACTGCGCTGAAAAAACCGCCAGATCCGAGGCGGCCGTCGGGTCGTCGAATGCATCGACGATCGCGATCGCGTGACTTCCGCCGGTGGGGTTCGCCGTGGTTGCGTTGGGATTGCAGCCTCGCACCGTGGACTTAACCAGACTATAGACGCAGGCCAGCGACGCCGGCGTTTCGAAGAGATATCCGGCAAACGGCGGTAGCTCGTTGGGCTGCACGGCAGCCGCCCCGAAATGCCTCTGCGTCGCCGAAGGCAGCAGGATGCGCAGATGCGTATTCGCCATGATCTGCCCTCGCGCGTTGGGCGGCTGCGGCAGGCTCGACTCCGGAGTGTAGGCGTGGCTCTTCTGCGGCGCTCGATGAACGACCTGCGCAAATTGCGGGGTTGAGCTCGCGAGCAGGCAGGCCAGGGCCGCTGCAGACAGTGAAGCTCCAATCTTCTTCATGGTCCTCCTTCAAATTACGTGCACAACTCGGCCCCGGCTCTTGCGTGCAGCATCGATAGGAAACTCGAACTCAGGCGGGGGACGAACTTGCGGACAACACTATACGTCTGGGGTGACTTGGGAAGCAACAGAAACCGGCCGCGACCGCCACAATTTACCTGCGGTTCGCAACTGCCGAGATTTGTCTATGTGTTCTTGTAATCCTCGAAAGAGACTTCTCCGGAATTCAGTTTGAATAACTCTGGTTTGCAATCGCGAATGCGATCGTCGTTCGAGGCAGCCCTGACTCGCCTGAACATCCCCGCTGATCCCTGATCCCTATTCCCTATTCCCTATTCCCTATTCCCTGTTCCCTGTTCCCTGTTCCCTGCCTCTCAGAAATCCACGTGCGCGCGAACCGATCCCACCCACGCCGGGCCGCGATCGCGGTTGTATCCGGGGTTGTCGATGTGCTGCACATCGATCGAATAAAACATCCCGCGCCACGCGTGCCAAGTGTAATAGCTCTCGACGATGTTCTCGCGGCCGTAGTTCAAGCGCCCGTCGCCCAGCAGGAATCCCAGCCCGCCATATTTCAGATAGTTCTGATGGTCGCGCTTGATCGCGTTCGAAACCACCGCGACACCCATCTTGTCGCTGGGCCGGCGCCATCGCCCTCCCGCGTAGTCGCCGCCCGCTTCCATGGTCTGGTCCACTTCGGTGTAGACGTACGACTCATGCTGGCCCTCGTTCCATCCAAAGCGCCCGAAGACGCGCAGGTTCTCGGTCAGTTCCTGCTCGGTGTTGAACCCGAATCCGTACTTCAGCGCGCCGAAATGCTCGTGCAGCGTGATCGCCGGCACGGTCACCCCGTACCGCGCCTTGTCGGAACCGTTGAGATAATCCTCGACCGCCTCGCGATACGTTCCCATGTGCGCGCGATTGTCGAAAAAGAGAAGGCGAGTGACGCCTTTGCGCTGCCGAACAAGGCTGCGTCGCAGTTCGAACTCTGTGTTGTTGCCGTGAGCGCGGCTGAAGGCCCAATCCATGTCGATGCCGTTGGCTACGACCGGCATGGAAAAGATGCCGTAACGAAGGCTCCAGGCACGGTCGTCGTATTCGGCCAGGCCGCCCACCGTGTAGCCGCGCGTGTCGGCAGCATAGTCCCACGCGCCGTTGTTATCCACGGTCCAGTTCATGAACTGCAGGTGGCTGTCGGAGCCGATCGAGTTTGCATCGAAAAAATCCGGCAGCGTCATTTTTCCGATGCGAATCTCGATGCGGCGCACCGGCGCCGAAGGCGCCAGCGCGAAGGGTCCCGGCTCCTGCGGCGTGGTCCCATCGGTGAATCCGATCACCTGGTGAATCTGGTACCGGGCCAGATAAGGCGTCGAGCCGAGGTTGGGATTACGCACCACATCGAGATTGGTGAATCCGGCCAAACCCAGGGCTTCGCTCAGGCCGCGACCGCCCGCGCTCTCCACGTCCAGAATCAGATCGGTGCTGTGGCGCGCCGAACGGAACGGCTCCCAGGCGGTGTAAAGCGTGCCCAGAAGCGAGGTCTTATACTCGGCCGAGTTGCGAAAGCTGTTCGGCCCCTGGTAGGGCGCGTGGAATGGAAGGCGTCCCTGAAAGATGATGTTTGCCTGGCCTGAAAGCCACCACGTGCTGTTTTCGCGGTGAGCGGCCATGGAAACAAGGGGAGGATTGCCCGGTTCGCTTGGGGCCGGGCTGGCCTTGCCCAGCGGGAGATCTGCGCCTTGCTGGGCAACGGCCCACGCGCATGGTGGCGCCGAATTGGGCGGCATCTTTCCGGACGCCGCCTCGCGGAGCATTTCCAATCCGGGTGAAGCCACGGCCGAGGGCGCGGAAGGCAATGGCGAAGCCACCTGCGCCAGTCCGAGGCTCGCGGGCGAAAGGCTGCAGGCGGCAACCATGACGCAGAGCCGGCGTGCCGGGGGTGGGTATTGTCAAGCGAGGCGGAATCCATGTCCCAAAGCGATCGCGAGAAAATCAAGCTTCTGCAGCGCCTGCGCAAGCTGCGCGGGCAATTGGACGCCATCGAGCGCTCGCTCGTCGCCGGCGAAGATTGCGGCGGGCAATTGATGCTGCTGGCCGCCGTCCGCGGCGGAGTCAATGGCCTGATGGGCGAAATCCTCGAGACGCATATCCGGTTCCACCTCTCCGATGGGGCCACGGAGCAGATCGCTCCAGAGCTGGCTGAGGACCTCATCGACCTGGTTCGCGCTTATTTGAAATGATCGCGTCCGGAGAGGTCGATCCTCTCCGCGGGCTGCACCGCGCATCAACTCGCATAGTGAATGCTCGATGGATTCGCGAGGTGAGCCTCATGCGCCTGCCGCGCAGCTTTCCGCCCTCAATCCCACAAGTTCCTGAAAGACGTCGTTCGAGAACAGTCGCCCTCGCTCGGTCAAACGAACCACGCGGCCCTCGATGCTCAGGAGCCCGGACTCTGCCAGCTGCGCCACCTTCTCCATGGCCTCGCTGGCCAACCCCGCCCCGAACTCGCGCTCAATTGCGATCACTTCCACTCCCGAATTGAGCCGGAGGCCCAGGAACCAGGCCTCTTCGTGCTGCTGCGCGGCCGAGAGCCAGTGTGTCTCGACCTCGAATCGGCCAACCAGATAGGCATTGAGATCATCGGTCGTGGTGACGCGAAGCGCCGCGACCGCCGCGGTGTCTTCGTCCGACCTGAGCGCCCACAGCATCGACGACGCATCCAGCCCCAGGCCCAGGTACGGGCGCCGCATCCAATAGCGCAGGTTGTGCTTCGATTCGAACGTGTGCCGCGCGAAATTCGAAATCTCATATTGTTCCATCCCCGCCGCGCCGAGTTGCTCGATCGCCTGCGCATACATCTCCGTGATCGCCTCGTCCGATGGCACCAGTCCGGCGCGATACCGTGTCCCATGCGCCAGAATCTCCCTCCCCAGCCGCGAATCCTCGTCCACCTCGAGCATATAAATGCTGGCGTGGGGAAGATCGCAGTCGATCAGGCAGTCGAGCGATTCTTCCCAACTTGCCATCGTCTGCGCGGCCAGGCCGGCGATTAGGTCGACATTCAGGTTTGAGATACCTGCCTCGCGCAGGCGGCGAATGTCGCTCTGCGCGATCTCGCGTGTATGCAACCGCCCACTCATCGATGCTTCGCGATCGACAAACGACTGCACGCCCAGGCTCACGCGATTCACACCGGCAGCGGCCATCGCCGCCAGCGTTTCATCGGCAAGCTGGCCCGGCGCACATTCCATCGTGATCTCCGCGTCGGCCCGCACATCGAATTCGCTGCGAATTGCGCCGAAGAGCCGCTCAATCAAGGCCCGTTCCAGCAGGCTGGGCGTTCCGCCGCCCAGGTAAACGGAGTCCACAGCGCGCGGCAACTCCACGCTCGTCCGTTCCGCCCACTCGCCCGCTGCGGACAGGTCCTCAATCAGCCGTTCGACATATCGCTCGTGGTCGCTTGCCGGATACACCCCCGAGGCGAAGTTGCAGTAGGTGCATTTCGACCGGCAAAACGGTATGGAGAGATAAAGACCGAGCGCTTTGTCGTCGGGAATCTTCATTGTGTCGATTCTTTCATGGGCGAATCCGTTCCGCCCCCGCGCTTCCTCGATTCATGCCATCATGGAGTAGAGGTGATGCAGTTTGAAAGCCTGGCCGGTACTGGGCATCGGAATCATTCAAGCCATACTCCTAGTCGCCCACTGGTTCATCTACCGCACCTGGATCGACTTCTGGTTCCCGCTGGATGCAGCCTCGAAGCAGGACCTGCGCGTCGCCGTGGTTGCCCTCTCCTTCACCTTTGTGCTCAGCGCGCTGCTCGGTTTCCGCTTCTCCAATCCGGTGATCCGGATCGTCTACACCTGCTCGGCGATCTGGCTGGGCGCGGCCAACTTCTTCTTTCTGGCCGCACTGCTCTGCTGGCCCCTCGCTCTCTTCTTTCGTCTCGCTCCCGTCGACCCGCCCATGCCGTATGTCGCCGGGCCGCTCTTTGCACTGGCCGTTCTGGCCGCGATTTACGGGTTGCTGAATGCCCGCTGGATTCGCCTGCGCCGCATCACCGTTTGCTTGCCCAACCTGCCCGCGTCCTGGCGCGGGCGCACGGCGGCTGTGGCCAGCGACCTGCACCTCGGCAATCTCAACGGCATCCGTTTCGCACGGCGCATCGCCGCCAGGATCGCGTGCCTCAAGCCGGACATTGTCTTCATCCCCGGCGACTTCTATGATGGCTCCGGCGCCGATCCCGACCGCCTCGCCGATCCTTTCCGCAAACTCAGTCCGCCGCTAGGCGCCTACTACGTCACCGGCAACCACGAGGAGTTCGGCGATCCGGCGCACTACACCTCGGCCATCGCCCGCGCCGGCATCCGCGTCCTGGCCAACGAAAAAGCCGTCGTCGACGGCGTCTCGATTCTCGGCATTCCCTGGGGCGACTCCACCTTTCCCATCCGCGTCAAAGCCACCCTCGACAATCTCCACCCCGGCCCCGGCGAGCCGGCGATCCTCCTGCTCCACGCGCCCTTGCGGCTGCCCATTGTGGAGCAGGCGGGAGTGAGCCTGCAGCTCTCCGGCCACACGCACAAAGGCCAGTTTTTCCCTTTTACGTGGCTCACGCGCCGCATCTTCGGCAAATTCACTTACGGCTTGCAACGCTTTGGCGCGCTGGCGGTTTACACCTCGAGCGGCGCCGGGACGTGGGGACCTCCCATGCGCCTGGGGACCGCGCCCGAGATTGTCCAGATGACCTTCGAGTAGCGCTGTTGATGCTACGATTGTAGCAACGTTGCTACATTGGAGCCGCCGATGGCGATCACCACGCTCACAAGCCGCGAATTCAACCAGGACACCGGCCGCGCCAAACGAGCCGCAAAGAAGGGGCCGGTCTTCATCACCGATCGCGGCCGGCCCAAGCATGTGCTGCTGTCATTCGAGGAGTACAAGAGACTCGGGGGCAAAGGGCAGAGCCTGCTTGACGCGTTGGCCGTGCCGGAAAAAGAGTACTTCGATTTCGAGTTTCCACGCCTCGGGGATGAGCTCGTCCGGCCGGCGGAATTTGATTAGATGTATCTGCTCGACACGAACGTAATCTCGGAGCTGCGAAAATCGAGCGTCGGCAAAATTGATCGGCGCGTCGAGGCTTGGGCGGCGAATTCGAAGCTCGAGCTGCAATTTCTGTCGGTAATCACCGTGTTGGAGCTCGAAATGGGAGCTCTTCTGATGGAACGCAGGGATACACGCCAGGGCGCAGCGCTGCGTTCATTTCTCGAGTACACCGTTCTCCCCAAATTCGAAATGCGCGTTCTTGGAGTGAACATCGAGATCGCCCGGCGCTGCGCGAATCTGCACGTCCCCAATCCCCGCTCCTACCGTGACTCTCTCATCGCTGCCACGGCGCTCGTCCACGGATTCACCGTCGTTACCCGCAATGTGCACGACTTTGAATCGACCGGCGTTGCGATCCTCAATCCCTGGGAAGCTTAGTCAAAACTGCGCATCGCCGCGTTGATTTAGACTTGCGCTTCGAGCAGAAAGGAATTCCCGATGCGCTTGGCCGGCCGACTCGTTTCCATATTTCTCTTTTTTTCCTGTCTCCCATTCCTTTCCTCAGCGCAGAATCCGGCAGAACCTTCAGCCGCGCAACGCGCGCCCAACCTCGACTTCCCCACCGTTCTCTACGGCGCGGCTTATTACAACGAGTACATGCCCGGCGACCAAGCCGCGCGCCTCGACAAGGACGTCGCTTTGATGAAAGCAGCCGGTCTCAACGTGGTGCGCATGGGCGAGTCGACGTGGAGCCTGTGGGAGCCAGAAGACGGCCACTTCGAATATGCATGGATGGATCGCATCGTCGATGCCATGGGCAAGGCCGGCATCAAAGTCATCCTCGGTACGCCCACGTACTCTATTCCCGCGTGGATGTACCACCAGCACCCCGAGGTTCTCGTCGATCGCATTCCGCCCGGCGAATTCGGCGGCAAGGCCGAACCCGCGGTCTACGGCCTGCGCCAGAACATGGACACCGATTCGCCGGCCTATCGCTTTTACGCCGAGCGCCTCATCCGTCACATCGTTGCTCACTACAAAGACAACCCCACCGTGATCGGCTGGCAGCTCGACAACGAAACCTCGAGCTACGGCGCCGCCAATCCCGACGTCTTCATCGGCTTCCAGCATTACCTGGAAAAGAAATTTGGCACGCCCGAAGCGCTGAGCAAAGCCTGGTTCCTGAATTATTGGGGCGAAAACCTGCACACCTGGGAAGACCTGCCCACGCGCGACGGCACCATCTCCACCAGCTACAAGCTCGAATGGACCCGCTGGAGCCAGATGCGCGTTACCGACTTTCTCCACTGGCAGGCCGCGCTGGTACGCGAGTGCGCCGGGCCGCGGCAGTTCGTCACCACCGACTACGCGGGCATGATGAAGCACGACGTGAACGAAGAGGCCGTCGCCCAAGCGCTCGACATTCCGGCCGTCAACGTCTACCACGGCACGCAGGACCACTTCGACGGCGCCACGCAAGCCATTCAGGAAGACTTCACCCGATCGCTCAAGCACTCGAATTTTCTCATCACCGAAACCAACGGCCAAAGCACCGACTGGACCTCCGCATACCAGTTCCCGCCTTATGACGGCCAGTTGCGCGAGGATGTCTACACGCATCTTTCCAACGGCGCCGACATGGTCGAGTACTGGCACTGGGCATCGATCGCCGCCGGACAGGAGACGTACTGGAAGGGCATTCTCTCCCACGACCTCGAGCCCAACCGCGACTATGCCGAGGTCTCGCGCACGGCGCACGAGCTTGAAAAGATCGGCCCCCACCTGGTTGGCCTGCAGCTTCATCCCCAGGTGGCGATCCTCTGGAGCCGCGACTCAGCCAACTCCATCGGCTTCATGCCTTTCACCTCCGCCGGCCCGCGATGGAGCTTTGCCGCGCCTGAGGCCGACTACGGCACGCTCGTCCAGCAGATCCATCGCTCGCTCTACGATCTGAACGTAAGCTGCGATTTCGTCTTCCCCGAAACGCAGGACTTCTCCGCGTACAAGCTGCTCATTGTTCCCGCGCTCTATATCGCCGACGATGCCCTGCTCGAGCGCATCTCCGACTACGTGAAGAACGGAGGCCGCGTGGTGATGACCTTCAAGAGCGGCTTCGCCAACGAGAACTCCGCCGTGCGCTGGGTGCGCGCGCCCGGTCCTCTGCGCGAGGCCGCCGGCTTCAGCTATCAGGAGTTCTCCAACCTCGAGCATGCGCTGGCGCTCAAAGGTGATCCATATCACGCGGGCGACGAGAACAAGGTGAGCTACTGGGCCGAATTCCTCATGCCCGAGCATGCGAGATCTCTGGCGTGGTACGACCATCCGTTCTTCGGCAAGTGGCCGGCGATCACCGAGAACCAGTACGGCTCGGGAACGCTGCTCTACGAAGGAACCTATCTCTCCGATAAGCTGCAGACCGCCGTTCTGCTCAGCGCGTTGAAAGAAGCCGGCCTCACCGGTTCCGATCAGGATCTCCCTGCGTCCATCCACACAACGCAGGGCGTGAATCGCATGGGCAAGCGCCTCCATTACTACTTCAACTATTCCGGCGCCGAGGTTACCTTCACCTATCCGCATGGCGCGGGAACGAATCTGCTTACCGGCGATGCGGTTCCGCAATCGGGAAAGCTCAGCCTGGCGCCGTGGAATTTGGCCATTGTCGAAGAAAAGTGACCTCAGCCAAACGTGAAATGGGCGGGCGCGCCAGACTTTGCGGTCCTCAGGCGCCAGACCGGGCCGGCATTCAGGTCGACGAGCGCAAAGCCGGCAAGTCGGTGTGATCCGCAATTACCGGCCGATCACGCCGACCTTGTATATCAGTAGAACAATTACGGTCGCCACCGCGATCCACGCGGAAAGAAGGTAGCGTCGGAAGAAGTAAAAGGTAACGCCTGCCCAGCAGGAGCAGGCAGCGATCGAAGCGCCGCCAACATACTGCATCGCCACTGCCGTAGAGAAGGCTGGGCCAAGAACATGCCGGAGCCGGAAGATCTCGCCGAGCGTCCTCGCGATGATGAGGAATTGAAGCATGATCCCGAGCTGAGCCCAACGCTCTCTGGTCATGGGGAGAATTGTAGCCCGATCCCCGATTGGCAGAGCTTCGATCTCGATTCGGAAACCGTTCCACAATCGGAAAGGCTCAGTCCGGGACTGCGGGAATTGGAAGTCATCGAGGAAAAGTGACCTGCGCCACATGCCGAATGCCGAAATCGGAGTAGCATGACACTTCGCAGGACTTCGATTGAATTGCAGGAGGCAGACCTATGAGCACTCTTGTTTCCTCTCCGGCTGCCCGCAGAGTCGTTCATACCCGTCTCTCGGGCTATGAACTGCTACTCCACCCCGGCCTGAACAAAGGCACCGCGTTTACCGAGGAGGAGCGCGACGCATTCCACCTGCATGGTCTGCTGCCGCCCCATATCGGCACGCTCGAGGACCAGTGCGAGCGCCGCAAGCATTTCCTCGACCTGCACCCGTTGCCCTTCGACAAATACATGTTGATGCGCGATCTGCAGGACAGCGACGAGACGCTCTTCTACGCCCTCATCGCCCGCTACATCGAGGAGCTCTTGCCCGTGGTTTACACGCCCACCGTGGGCGAGGGCTGCCAGCGCTTCTCAGAGATATGGCGCAAACCGCGCGGCTTCTTTCTCAGCTACCC
>Ga0335081_10020912_pt1 | contig 10586 bp, 10 predicted proteins | sample Lox_Sample_35_FD_206713 | JGI IMG/M metagenome (GOLD analysis project Ga0335081, IMG submission 206713) | Soil microbial communities from Loxahatchee National Wildlife Refuge, Florida, United States - Lox_Sample_3.5 | ecosystem: Environmental > Terrestrial > Soil > Wetlands | place: USA... | reverse complement strand
CTCCGGGACGAAGCGGATGCGGACGTTCGCGCCCGGATGATCGACATCCGGAACCCCGGCGTTCGCCGCCGCAAGGCATATCTCCTGGAACGACTTGCCGGGAAAGAACGGCTGGCTCGCGGGCGCCGGTTTGGTCATGGCGACGAACCATTGGTCGGTCAGCATCGGCTCGACCACTTCGCCGGAGCGCCCACAGCGTGGGACGACCATGCGATGCGACCTCTCGCCGGCGACGAGTCCCGCCACGCGGAGATCCGCGAGCACCGCCTTGCGCGCGGCGTAGCGGTCCAGCCCGCGATATTTCGCGGGCGCGTTGTCGTTGATCTTCGCCTCCAGCGTGAAGATCCCGAGCGGCGCGAGCCCGTGGCGCTGACCGACTTCGAAGTCGTTGAAGTCGTGCGCCGGCGTGATCTTGACGCAGCCCGTGCCGAAGTCCTTCTCGACCGTGGCGTCGGCGATGATCGGAATGGTCCGGCCGGTGAGCGGCAGCTCGACACGCCTGCCCACGAGCGCCGCGTAGCGGGCGTCGTCCGGGTGCACCGCGACCGCGACGTCGCCCAGCATCGTCTCAGGACGCGTCGTGGCGACCGCAACGTGGCCGGAGCCGTCCGCCAGCGGATAGCGGATTTCCCACAGCGTACCCGTCTCCTCGTCCTTCTCGACCTCCAGATCGGAGACGGCGGTCCCCAGGACCGGGTCCCAGTTGACGAGCCGCTTGCCGCGGTAGATGAGCCCGTCCTCGTACAGGCGCACGAAGGTCTCGATCACCGCGTTCGACAGCCCCTCGTCCATGGTGAAGCGCTCGCGCGACCAGTCGCCCGAGGCGCCAAGGCGGCGCATCTGGCGGGTGATGATCGAGCCGGACTCGTTCTTCCAGCGCCAGACGCGCTCGACGAAGCTCTCGCGCCCGAGCTCGCGACGCGAGGCGCCTTCGGCGCGCAGCTGGTTCTCGACCACGATCTGGGTGGCGATCCCGGCGTGGTCGGTGCCGACCTGCCACAGCGTGTTGTCGCCGCGCATGCGGTGCCAGCGCACCAGCACGTCCATCAGCGTCTGCTGGAACGCGTGTCCCATGTGCAGCGTGCCGGTGACGTTCGGCGGCGGCAGCTGGATGCAGAAGGGTGTCGCGCCGGGGCGCATCGAGGGCTTGAACAGCCCCCTCGATTCCCAGTAGGCGTACCACTTGGCCTCAATCGCGCGCGGCTCGAAGCTCTTGGCGAGTTCCATTCGGCGGGGTTCGGCGGCCCGTGGAGCGCAAAGGGCGAATTATAGCGGAACGCCCCACCCCCGGCTTCGGCCGCGCGAGACCTGATGAGAATGGTTTATCATTATCGGATGTCGGCAGCGCCCGCCCCGCGACGCACCCGGCAGCGCGCCGCCATCGGCAGCGTGCTGCGCCGTGCCCGTCGGCCGTTGTCGCCGCGCGAGGTTCTCGAGCAGACGCGTCCGGCGGTGCGCGCCATCGGCCTCGCGACCGTGTACCGCAATTTGAAGCGCCTCGTCGCCGCCGGCTCCGTGCGCGCGATCAACCTGCCCGGCGAGGCGCCGCGCTACGAAGCCTCCGGCGAAGATCACCATCATCATTTCCAGTGCACGCGCTGCAACCGCGTCTACGACGTGCCGGGGTGCCCGGGCAACCTGCGCCGGCTCGCGCCCAGGGGATTCACCGTGGAGCACCACGACGTGACCCTCTACGGACGCTGTGCGGAATGCCGTCGGCGGGTGCGCCGATGAGTCGCCTCGGGCTTCGGCCGCTTGTTCTCGGCGCGGCACTCGCCGTGGCGCCGGCAGTCTCGGCCTACGCCGACCCGGTCGCCAGCATCGCCGCGGAAAGCGTCTACGGCGACATCATCCGGCAGATCGGCGGCGGCAACGTGGCGGTCACCAGCGTCATGGCGAGCATGGATCAGGACCCGCACGAATTCGAGCCGACCCCGGCGGTCGCGCGCGCGGTAGCGCACGCCCGGCTCGTCGTCTACAACGGCGCGGGCTACGACGCGTGGATGGAGCGGCTGCTGTCCGCGGCTCCGTCGCGCGGGCGCGAGACGATCGACGTGGCGAAGCTCGCCGGCAGACATCCGGGCGACAATCCGCACCTGTGGTACGACGTCGCCGCGATCTCCGCGCTCGCGACGGCGCTCGCGGCCAAGCTGTCGGCCATCGATCCGGCGCACGAACAGGCGTACGCCGAGGGCCTGGCCGCGTTCGACGCATCGCTTTCCCCGCTGCGCGCGGAAATCGCCGCAATGCGCGCTCGCTACGCCGGCACGGCCGTGACCGCGACGGAGCCCGTCTTCCAGTACATGGCCGATGCGCTGGGCCTTGCGATGCGCAACGCCGCTTTCCAGCAGGCGGTGATGAACGACACCGAGCCCGGCGCGCGCACCATCGCGGCCTTCGAGGACGACCTGCGCCGGCACGCGGTCAGGGCGCTGCTCTACAACACGCAGACCGACGCCGCGGTGGCGCAACGCATGCGCGACGTCGCGAATCGGGCGGGCGTCGCCGTGGTGGCGATCACCGAGACGCAGCCGCCGGGCAAGACGTATCCACAGTGGATGCTCGGACAGCTCGACGCGCTCGAGCGGGCGCTGGCGCGATGAGCACGCCCGCGATCGAGCTCGATCGCGTCACGCTTGTGCGCGACGGCCGCGTCATCCTCGACGACGTGACCGCGGCGATCGGCCGCGGCGAGTTCGTCGGCGTGTTCGGCCCCAATGGCTCCGGCAAGACGACGCTGCTGCACGCGGTGCTGGGCCTGCTCCGGGCGAGCGCCGGAGGGCTGCGTGTGTTCGGCGCGGCGCCCGCGCGCGGCAACCCGGAGGCCGGATACCTTCCGCAGCATCGCGCGAGCGTCGAGGGGCTGCGCTTGCGCGGCCGGGATTTCGTGGCCAGCGCGAGCAACGGCCGGCGCTGGGGGCTGGCGCTCGCCGGGCGACACGAGGACGACATCGAACGCGTGCTGGGGCTCGTGGAAGCGCGCGCGCTGGCCCTGCGCCCGGTGGGCGAGCTCTCCGGCGGCGAACTGCAGCGCCTGCTGCTCGCGCAGGCCTTGCTGGGCCGACCGCGGCTGCTCCTTCTCGACGAGCCGCTGGAGAGCCTCGACCCGCGCTTCCAGCAGGCGATCGTGGCGCTGGTACGCCGGATCGCCCGCGACGAAGGCATCACGGTGCTCTTCACCGCGCACGAGCTCAATCCGCTGCTCGGCGCGATGGACCGGGTGCTGTACCTCGGGAACGGCCATGCGGCGATCGGCGGCGTCGAGGAGGTGGTCACCTCGGAGGTGCTCTCGCGCCTCTACGCAACGCCGATCGACGTGCTCCGCGTCGACGGCCGCATCGTGGTCGTCTCGGGCTACGGCGCGATCGAGGCCGGCGCCCACCGCCACCATGCTTGAGTACGACTTCATGCGCACCGCTTTCGCCGCCGGCGGCATCGTCGCGATCGTCGCCGGCGCGGTGGGATTCTTTCTCGTCTTGCGCAGCCTCGCCTTCGCGGGACACGCGCTCGGCCACGTCGGCTTCGCCGGCGCCACCGGATCGGTCCTCGTCGGCATCGATCCGCTGTGGGGGCTTCTCGCCTTCACCATCGCCGCGGGCATCGCCATGGGCGTGCTGGGCGAGCGGCTGCGCGGCCGCGACGTCGCGGTGGGGATCGTGCTGTCCTTCGCCCTCGGCCTGGGTGTGCTGTTTCTGTACTTCTATACGAGCCATGCCGCGCAGGCCACCGCGATCCTGTTCGGCAACGTGCTCGCCGTCAACGCAGGAACGCTGCGCGCGCTCGCGGCCCTGGCGGCGGTCTGCCTGGGCGCTCTGGCCACGATGTCGCGGCCGCTGCTCTTCGCCACGCTTTCGCCCGAACTGGCGGAGGCCAAGGGAGTCTCGCTGCGCCTCATCTCGGTGCTCTTCCTGGTGGTCGTGGCGATCGCGGTGGCGGAAGCCGCGCAGGTCGTCGGCGTGCTGCTGGTGTTCGTGCTCATGGTCGCGCCGGCGGCGGCGGCGCTGCGTCTCACCACGCGCGTCGCGTCGGGCGTCGCGCTCTCGATGGCGCTGGCGCTCGCCGAGGCCTGGGCCGGCATCGCGCTCGCCTACGCCACCGACTGGCCGAGCACGTTCTGGATCGTGGTTACGAGTTGCACGGTGTACGCGGTCGCAGTGGCGATCAAGACCGTCGTCCCCGACTAGGGCCGGTGGAATCCGCTGCAGGCGCGAATTCTTTCGCGCCGCGGGCCGATGCATCCGGCCCTACATAGTCAAAGCTCGCGCCCGATCGCCCGGGCGATCCCGCGGAGCTCCCCCATGAGGGTGGAGAATTCCGCGGGCGTCAGCGCCTGATCGGCGTCGCACCACGCCTCGCACGGATTGGGATGGACCTCGACGAGAAGCCCGTCCGCCCCCGCCGCGACCGCGGCGCGGGACAGCGCCGGCACCATCCACGCCTTGCCGCCGGCGTGCGACGGATCGACGATCACCGGCAGGTGAGTCTCGCGCTTGAGCATCGGCACCGCGGTCACGTCGAGCGTGTTGCGATACGCGGTCTCGAAGGTGCGGATGCCGCGCTCGCAGAAGATGATGTTGTGGTTGCCGGCCGCGGCGATGTACTCCGCCGCCATCAGCCATTCCGCGATCGTCGCCGACATGCCGCGCTTCAGGATCACCGGCTTGCTCGTGCGCCCGACCTCCTTCAGCAGATCGAAGTTCTGCATGTTGCGGGTGCCTATCTGGATCACGTCGACGTCGAACTCGAGAAACGTGTCCAGCATGCGCGCGTCCATCAGCTCGGTGACGATCGGCAAGCCCTGAGCGTCCGCGGCCGCACGTAAGAGCTCGAGCCCCTGCACGCCCTTGCCCTGGAAGGCGTAGGGGCTGGTGCGCGGCTTGAACGCGCCACCGCGCATGAGCCTCGCGCCGGCGGCCTTCACCCCGGCCGCGGCCTGCTCCATCTGCGGCGCGGTCTCGACCGAGCACGGACCCGCGATCATCTGCACGGTCGTGCCGCCGATCGGCACGCCGCCCGCGTCGATCACCGTGTTCTCCTCGTGCCATTCGCGGGCCACCATCTTGTACTGCTTCAGGACGTGCATCGACTTCTCGACCCCCGGCATCGGGTCGAACATCTCGGGATCGAGCTTGCGCTCATCGCCGACCGCGCCGATGAGCGTGCGCTCGGTGCCGCGCGAGACGTGCACCTGTAGCCCGTGGGCGAGGATCTTCGCTTCCACGGCCTCGATCGCTTCTTCGCTCGCGTTGCGTTGCATGACGATGATCATCGCCGATCTCCCGAAAAGGATCGGGCGGCCTCTGGGGCCGCCCGATGCTCGAAAATATGCTTCTTTCGTCGCGTGCTACGTTCGAGCGCGGCCCCGGGTGCGTTTCCCGTAGTAGTACCACCAGCCGAAGCCGAAGATCCGACGCTCGCTCATGCTGGGTTGGACGTCGCGCCCGCGCTCGAGTTCACGAGGGGAGTCTAGCACAGACGATGCGGCTACCGCTGCCCCTGGCGCCATTGGGCGATCTCGCGCTCGATCGCCTCGGCGACGTAGCTGCGCACGAGCTGCCCGACATGGTCGTTGATCGCCTCGACCAGCTCGGTCCCGGCGCGCGCGACGATCGGCTGCAGGTGCGCGGCGAGCTGCGCCTTGAGGCCCGTGTCGACGAAGAGATCGAGGCGCTGCAGGACCTGCATCGAAATCTGCTCGGCAAGCGAGCGCCAGCGCTCCTCGTCGGCAGCTTCCGCCGGCACGGACTCGAAGGCGAGCGACCCCAGCGGAGCCGGCGTAGGCGCCGAGCCGACCGCGCGCAGCGTCGGGGCGATCGCCTCTGTGGGTTGCTCCTCGGGCGCGGGCCGCTCGTCGACGGTGACGGCGCGCAGCGTCACCGGCGGGACGACGGCCACGGTATCGGGCGACGGGCCCGTGATGCTGTGCAACGCCGGGTCGACCGTGTCGGGACCGAGCCACGGCGCCGGATCCTCCTCGAGCCCGCCGGCGGCCAGAGGCAGGATGTCGACGGCGACCTCCTCGACCACGTCGGTGAGCATCGGCGGCTCGGCGGACTCGGCAATCGAGCGCTCGAGAGCGAGGTCCAGCGCCTCGGACTCCGCCGCGTTGGCGGCGGCATCGGCCGCGACGACGTCGTCTTGCACGACCTGGAGCGTGGCAGCCGCACGCTCGCGCGTCGCCGGCCCGGAAAGCGCGGGCTCGGCGAGCGGCTCGGGGACGCTGTCGGTCAGCACGGGAATGTCTTCCACGCCGCGATTGCGCCGCATCAGCGCGTCGGCCTGCTCGAGCAGCTCGCGTGCGGTGGGCATGGCGTTCAGCGCTCGGTGAGGTTGTGCGTGCGCAGCGCGTAGCCGCGCTCGCGGTAGTAGCGATAACGCTCGCGGCCGGCCGCGGCGTCGGCTTCGTCGACGCCGACGATCTCGGCCAGCCGCTCGAAGCGCGAGAAGAACGGCGGCGGCGCGGGATGCAGATTGATCAGCACTGCCGCCCGACCGGAGTGCTCGACGACGTGATCGACCCAGATCGGGGTTTCGGCAGCGAGCGCGCTCGTCACGCGGCAGTGCGGCAGGAACGCCGTCGGTGGCTTGAGCCACAGCGCGCGGTCCAGCGCCTCGGTGGCCGTCGCATCGGGCGTGAGCACGCGCACGCTGCCGTGCTGCTGGTAGGCCTTGGCGACCAGCCGCGCCGCGACCTCGAGGCGATCGGCGACGTGAGTGTAGAAGTCGATCGAGGTCATCGTCGCCGGGCTCAGGCTGCAGTCTCCTGCGACAGGATCCACGTGGCAAGCAGCGGAACGGGCCGGCCTGTGGCTCCCTTTTCCTTGCCTTCCTTCCACGCCACCCCGGCGATGTCGAGGTGCGCCCAGTCGTACTTCTTGGCGAACTTCGACAGGAAGCACGCCGCGGTGATGCTTCCGCCCGCGCGATTGCCGATGTTGGCGAAATCGGCGAAATTGCTGTTGAGCGCCTCGTGGTAGTCCTCCCACGCCGGCATCGGCCAGGCACGGTCGAACGCTTCCTCGCCCGCCGCGACCAGAGCCCGCCCGAGGCTGTCGCTGTTGCTGAATACGCCCATGGCGATATGGCCCAGCGCGACGACCATCGCTCCGGTGAGCGTGGCGATGTCGACCACCGCCGCCGGCTCGTAGCGCTCGGCATAGGTGAGCGCGTCGGCGAGAATGAGCCGGCCCTCGGCGTCGGTGTTGAGGATCTCGACGGTCTGTCCCGACATGCTGCGCACGACGTCGCCCGGCTTGACGGCGCGGCCGCTCGGCATGTTCTCGCAGGCGGCGATGAGCCCGACCAGGTTGACCTTGGCCTTGAGCTCGGCGATGGCGCGGAACGTTCCGAGCACGCTGCCGGCGCCGCACATGTCGAACTTCATGTGATCCATGTCCAGGCCGGGCTTGAGCGAGATGCCGCCGGTGTCGAAGGTGATCCCCTTGCCGACGAGAACGAGCGGCTTCTGCTTCTTGCCGGCCCCGTTGTAGTCGAGCACGATGAACTTCGGCGGCTGCTCGCTGCCCTGCGTGACCGCCAGGAACGACCCCATCTTGAGCTCTTCGATCTGCGGCCGATCCAGCACTTGGCACGACAGGCCGAACTCCTTGGCGAGCGCCTGCGCCCGCTCGGCGAGATAGCTCGGCGTGCAGATATTCGGCGGCAGGTTGCCCAAATCGCGCGTCAGATTCATGCCGTTGGCGATGGCGAGCCCGCGGGCGGCGGCGGCTTCGCCCGCCGCCAGATCGCTTCGCTGGGGCACGGAGAGCGTTAGCTTGCGCAACGGTCGTCGCACCTCGGCCGGCTGGCTCTTCATCTCGTCGAAGCGATACACGGCCTCCATGGCGACGACGACCGCGTGCTCGACCCTCCAGGCCACTTCGCGGCGCTTGACCTTCTCCTCGGTGAGGTAGATGACCGCCTCGTACGACCCGGTTTCGTTGAGCAGCTGCACCGTGGCGCGCATCGCGGTGCGGAACTCGCGCTCGCGGAAGTCGCGCTCCTTGCCCAGACCGACGAGCAGCACCCGGTCGGCGAGCGTGCCGCGGACGTTGTGCAGCAGCAGCGTGCTGCCGAGTTTGCCTTCCATGTCGCCGCGGCGGATGATTTCGCTGATGTACCCGCCGGAGGCCCGGTCGATCAGCTCGGCGGACAGGCTCGGCTTGCGGTTGTCGAACACGCCGACCACGACGCAGGCGCTGCGCTGCTTCTCGGGGCTGCCGCTTTTTATGGTAAATTCCATTGCCGCTCCGTCGTCTCCTCGGTTGACCTTAGCATAGCCTTTAGTGGCCGTAATCACCATTATCGGCAAAACAGCCTGAAAAAGTCAAAGTTTTTCCACCGTCATGGTCTTTCGCCGTAGCTTGGTGCGTGAGCTGACCGCCACAGCGATCGCTCTTTTCGTCGTCCTGCTGGGAATTCTCTTCACCAATCTGGCCTTGCGGCTGCTGGCCCGCGCCGCGGGCGGGACGATCGCCGCGGAGGGCATCGTCGCCCTCCTGGGCTTCAATGCGCTCTTCTATTTCAACATCCTGCTTTCGGTGGCCTTGTTCGTCACCGTGCTGCTGACGCTTTCGCGCTGGTATCGGGACAGCGAGATGATCGTGTGGTTTACCTCCGGTCAGGGCCTGACCGCGTGGCTCAGGCCGATCCTGCTGTTCGCCACGCCGTTCCTCGTGGCGATCGTCGTGCTGTCGCTGTGGCTCTCGCCATGGGCGGAGCAGCGCAGGCTCGAATACGAGCGGCAGCTCGAATCGCGCAACGAGATGGCGCTGCTCGCGCCGGGGCTCTTCCGCGAGTTCAAGTCGGCCCGGCTCGTGGTGTTCATCGAGAGCGTCAACAGCTTCGACAACACCATCCGCAACGTCTTCCTGCACTCCATCGACGGCGGCAAGGATGTGACCACCATCGCAAGGTCCGGCTACCTCGAGGACGAGCCGAACGGCGACCGATTCATCGTCCTCAAGGACGGGCGCCGCTACGAAGGCGAGCCCGGCACGGCGGATTTCCGCAGCGTCGAGTTCGAGCGGCTGGGCCGCCGCATCGAGCCGGCCGAGGTGCGCTCACTCCCGCTGTCGCTCAAGGCGCTGCCGACCGAGGCGCTGCTCCTGGGCAATGGCGCACCCGAGCGGGCCGAGCTCTTCTGGCGCATCTCCGTTCCGATCAGCGCCTTCTTGCTGGTGCTGCTCGCGATCCCGCTTTCCTACGTCAATCCGCGCATGGGGCGCTCGTTCAATCTGATCTCCGGAGCGTTCCTGTACATGGTGTATTACAACTGCCTGAACGTCGTGCAGAGCGTCATCGCCCAGGGCAAGCTCACGATGATCGAGGGCCTCGTTGTCATCCATTCGATCGCGGTCGCCTTCATCGTCGTCATGTTCCGGAACCGGTTGTCGGTGGCGGGGATCTTCCGTCGGCGTCTGGCCCGCGCGGCATGAAGACGCTCACCCGCTACATCGGCCGCGAGGTACTCTTCGGGACGCTCCTCGTCTTCGTGGGTTTGCTCTCGCTCTTCGCGCTCTTCGACCTGATCCACGAGCTGGGCAACGTCGGCAAGGACGGCTACCCCCTGGGTCGCGCGCTGCTGTTCGTCGGCCTGTCGGTCCCGGGCCACGTCTACGAGCTGGTGCCTACCGCGGCGCTCATCGGCACGCTGTTCGCGATCTCCCAGCTGGTGGGGAACTCCGAGTACACCGTGATGCGCGCCTCCGGCGCGTCGCTCACGCAGATCACACTGGCGATCGTTCGCGTCGGGCTTCCGCTCGCCGCGGCAACCTTCCTCGCCGGCGAATTCCTCGCCCCGCCCGCCGAGCGTCTGGCGCAGACCGTGCGCGCGCAGACGCTGGGCGGAGGTGGACGTCTCATCGCCCAGCAGTTCGGTTCCGGCTTCTGGTTCCGGCAGGGTCTGCCGGTGTCGACCTTCGTCAACATCAAGAGCGTCCTCTCGGAGCCTGGAGAGACCAAGCTCCTCGGCGTGCGCATGTACGAGTTCGATCGCGACCTGCGGCTCCGGGCGCTGCGCGTGGCCGACTCCGGCACGTTCGTGAGCGACGGCCTGTGGCGGCTCAAGAACGTCAAGACCACCGCGCTCGGCCCGGAGGGTGCGACGGTCAGCCGCGCCGATGAGCTCGACTGGGAGACCGTGCTCAAGCCTTCGATCCTCACCGTCTACCAGGTGGCACCGGAGAAGCTGGAGCTGGGCACGCTCTACGACAACATCCGCGTGCTGGGCCGCAACCAGCAGAAGACCTCGCGCTTCGAGATCGCCTTCTGGAACAAGATTTTCTATCCCGCGGCGGTGGTGGTGATGATGGTGCTCGCGATTCCGTTCGCCTACTTCCAGCGGCGCGCCGGCGGCATGGGCTTCCGCATCTTCGTCGGGACGATCCTCGGGCTAGGGTTCTTCCTGGTCGGGCGGCTGTTCGCCTACATCGGCGTGATCAACGACTGGCCACCCCTGTTCGCCGCGGCGTTTCCAGTCGCCTCTTTCGTCAGCGTCGCGGCGGCGATGTTGTGGTGGCTGGAGCGACGGTAGGCGCGCGTCTTGCCCCGCTATGTAGGCGCGAATTCATTCGGGCGCAACGCTA
>Ga0335081_10020911_pt1 | contig 10587 bp, 10 predicted proteins | sample Lox_Sample_35_FD_206713 | JGI IMG/M metagenome (GOLD analysis project Ga0335081, IMG submission 206713) | Soil microbial communities from Loxahatchee National Wildlife Refuge, Florida, United States - Lox_Sample_3.5 | ecosystem: Environmental > Terrestrial > Soil > Wetlands | place: USA... | reverse complement strand
ACTTGGCTGGCTCCGCGCTCGGAGCGCAGCAACGCCGCCCCCACCTGCGGTCCGTTGCCATGAGTGAGCACGATCCGGTAGCCATCCCGGCAAAGGCCTACGATCTCGGCCGCCGTCCGCCGGGCATTGGCCCGTTGCTCGGCAATGGTTCCCTTCTCACCCGCGCGGATGAGTGAGTTGCCGCCGACGGCGAGGAGCATGGTCTTCATAAAAGTTGCCAGTGGTCGGTGGTCAGTGGCCAGTAGTCCACTGATCCCTGCCCACTGCTTCTACACGTGCATCGTTTCCTGCAACTCCAGCAGTCCGGGCAGCTTCACGAACTCGCCCTTCATCAGTTCGAGCAGGATGGCTTTCTGCACGTGCAGCCGGTTTTCCGCCTGCTGGAAAACCAGCGAACGCGGCGAGTCGATGACCTCGTCGGCAACTTCTTTGCCGCGATGAGCCGGCAGACAGTGCAGAAAGATGGCGTCGTGCTTAGCCCGGCGGAACAGGGCAGAGTTGACCTGGAAAGGCCAAAAGACTTTTTCGCGCTTCTCAGCGTCAGCCTCCTGCCCCATACTGGCCCAGACATCGGTGTAGACAACGTCCGCCTCAGCAACCGCCTCCCGCGGGTCGTTGGTGAGAGTGCAACTTCCTCCGGTCTCTTTGCTGCGCTCGCGCGCCCACTTGACTGCGTCCGGCTTGGGTTCGTAGCCCTCGGGAGTAGCAACCCAGACGTGAACTCCGAGCTGAGCGCCGGCAAACATCAGCGAATGGGCAACGTTGTTACCATCGCCCACGAAGGCGACTTTTAATCCTTCCAAATCACCCTTGGATTCCCAGACGGTGAGGTAATCCGCCATCGCCTGGCAGGGATGGCTGTAATCGGTCAGTCCGTTGATGACAGGGATGCGCGCGAACTCCGCCAATTGCTCCGCAATCTCGTGAGCAAATGTCCGAACCATAATGCCTTGCACCATGCGCTCGAGGTTCTTGGCGACGTCGTAAACCGACTCCCGCTTGCCCAGATTGATTTCTGCCGGCGAGAGATAGATGGAAAAGCCGCCCAGTTGCTGGATACCCACGTCGAAGCTCACCCGCGTGCGCAAGGAAGGCTTCTCGAAGATCATGGCCAGCGTCTCGCGCTTGAGCGTATCACCGTAGGTCGCGGGATGAGTCTTGATCTGCCGGCCAAGGATGAGCAGGTAGAGAATCTCCGACGGCGAAAAGTCCCTGATTGAGATGAAATCTTTCGTTTTCATCGGTCGCCTCCTGCCAGCGCAGGCTCCCGCTCTCTCACGAAGCTGACGAGCTTGTCGGTCAAGCCAGGCCTGCTGAGTTCCTCGACCTCGTAGGTGACGCGCAGGTTCGGCCGGTCGAGCTTGATTACACGGGCCAAGTCAATCGGAGTGGCAATCAACACCAGGTCGCAGGGAGTGCGGCGGATGGTCTCTTCCAGCTCATGCCGCTGCATCGCGCTATAGCCCATAGCCGGCAGCAGACTGGTCAGATGGGTGTAGCGCTCATAGGTGCCGCGGATCGATCCCACGGCGTACGGCCGGGGATCCACCAGTTCCGCTGCCCCACACTGCCGGGCCGCCACCACCCCGGCGCCATATGGCATTTCACCGTGGGTGAGGGTGGGGCCGTCCTCGACCACCAGTACTCGTCTTCCTCGGACTAGTTCCGGCACCTCTACTGTCACGTGGCAAGCCATCTCGAAAATCACGGCTTTAGGATTGTTGATCCTTACGTTCTGGCGAACGGTTTCAACGTCACGTTGCTGCGCGGTATCGACCTTGTTGATCACTACCGCGTTGGCCCGGCGCAGGTTGACTTCGCCCGGATAGTAGGCCAATTCGTGGCCGGGGCGATGCGGATCAACGACCACAATCTCCAGATCCGACTTGTAGAAAGGTGTGTCGTTGTTTCCGCCGTCCCACAGGATTACGTCCGCCTCTTTCTCCGCCAGCCGCAAAATCTTCTCGTAGTCCACGCCGGCGTAAACCACGGTTCCCTGGCGGATGTGCGGCTCATATTCTTCGCGTTCCTCGATGGTGCAACGTTGCAGATCGAGATCTTCCATGGTGGCGAAGCGCTGTACGGCCTGGGCTGCCAGGTCACCGTAGGGCATAGGATGGCGAATGACTACCGGCTTGCGGCCCTCGCGGCGGAGCGCCTTCGCCACCAGTCTGGAAACCGGGCTTTTGCCGCATCCTGTGCGCACGGCGCACACCGAGACCACCGGAACGCTTGAACTGATTTGCGTGTGCTCGGTTCCGAGCAAGCTGAAGTCTGCCCCAGCCGCCAGGGTTCGCGAGGCAAGGTGCATCAGGTTCTGGTGGGAGATGTCGCTGTAAGAGAACACCACCGAATCGATCTCGTAATCCGCGATCAGCGTTTCCAGATCCTTTTCCTCAAAGATCGGAATGCCGTCGGGATACAAGCGCCCGGCCAGTTCGACAGGATAGCGTCGCCCGGCAATGTCCGGAATCTGGGTCGCCGTGAAGGCTACCACCTGATAGTCAAGGTTGTTGCGAAAGACAACATTGAAATTGTGGAAGTCTCTGCCCGCGGCTCCCAGGATCAGAACTCTCTTCATGACGTGCCTCCGGAAGTTACCCCGTACCCCGTATCTTCGCGTCGGTGGGACATTCCCGGCTGTGCGACTTATCACCGCCGGGTGTGACCGATTACCGGGGTCCATGTGACGCCAGGGGGAACGGCGTTCCTTCCCCGTGTGACCCCAGTCACTGCCCACTTCGCCGCAGGTACCGATAATCGAAATAGAAGGTCATCTTGGCGGGAATTACGTGCAGGCCGGCCGGCGGCTGGGCTGCGTGAGGGAGGTTGCTATGAAGAAAGGTATCGTCCTGTTAGCTCTGCTGATGGCAGGTCAGTCATTCGCTTTGGACAAGTCGCTGATCAGCGTGAAGGACGCTGCGGTCAGCAACGGGGTTGTGCTGGTAAGCGTGCGGGAGTCGGGCAAAAGCTATGAATTGCAGTGCAATCAAAACGCCCCCAACTGCAATGTTCCGAAACCGGGGGATTATTGGCTGGTGCGGCTTCCCAAGAACTATGGCCTGTACGATTGCGCGAACGTGGACCTTTATCTGCAATCCGCAGATCCCGAGCAGCACGACCAGGTTTTCGGTGAGTACTGCAGCAATGAGAAGTAGGAGGCAAGGCTTCGAGCGGCCCGGTGACGACACGCGGGCCGAAGGTTAGTTCTTCCTGCGCCGAAAGGGCTGGTGCAGAAGCCCGTGTTATGAGACAGAGATGGGCACCACGACGCTCACTTCGGTCCCCTCCCCCGATTTCGAATCGATCTTCACCGTGCCATTGATCAGATGGGCACGCTCCTTCATTCCGACAATTCCAATACTGGAACCAGACTGGAGTTGCTGAGGGTTCAGTCCCACTCCCTCGTCCCGCACCGCTAAATGCAGGAGATCACCATCGCACTCCAGCGTAACGTACGCCTCTTTCGCCTCGGAATGCTTGGAAACGTTGCGCAGGCTCTCTTGAAAGATGTGATAGATGCTGCCGGCAACTCCAGGCGGCAGAGAATCGGGAACATCCCGCGCAGAAAAGTAGGTGCGGATTCCCGACCGTTCTGTGAACTCTTCGCAATAGTGCTCGAGTGCGGCTTCCAGTCCCAGGTCGTCCAGGATGGAAGGGTGGAGTTGGTGGGAGATACGCCGAACGGTTTCGGCAGCGTCGGCGGCGCGGCGTTGCAGCAGGCGCAAGTCCGCCTGCACGTCCGGGGCGGAATGCTTGTTCGCGAGTTTTCCGACGTCCATCGCCAGGTATGCAAGTTTCTGGCTCAAATCGTCATGCAGATCGCGGGCGATGCGCCGGCGCTCATCGTCTTGCGCAGTCATCAGTCGGCCAGCCAGGCCGCGCAGATCCTCTTTCTGCCGCTGGATGGCTTTTTCGTCGGCTTTGCGCTTGGAAATGTCGCTCAGGAAAGCCACCGCCAACGTTCCCTGGTCGGACTGGATGTAGCTCAAACTGATTTCGGCGTCGAATGTATGGCCATCTTTTCTTCTCGCTTGTAGATCAAGTCCCAGGCCCATGGGCCGGATTTGGGGATTGGTGAAATACGAAGCCCGGTGTGCGACGTGGCCGCCGCGCAGCGCTTCGGGAACCAGGAGCTCAATGGACTGCCCCACGAGCTCGCCCTGCGAGTAACCCAGCATTTTCTCTGCGGCGGGATTGCACAGGACAATTTGACCGCCGCCGTCAACCATCAAAATTCCCTGTGACGCTGAGCTAAATAGAGCCCGGGTTGTCGATTCGCTCTCTTCCCTCCCGTGCTCGGCGACGTTACGCTCACGCACCACTCGACGCACGTCCAGGGGAGCAAGTATGAGCGCCACCAACGCCAGCGCCAACGCTCCCAGAGTCGCGATAAATCCGCTGCGTAAGCGCGCTTGCCGTATCCGCTGGCGCTGTTGCAGCAGTCTCGATTCCTCGGCTTCAATTTCCAGGCTGGCTTCCCGAATGTGACCCATTGCGGCCTGGCCCTTGCCCGCAATCACGACCGCCGCAGCCGCCTCGAAGCCGGACTCCCGCCGCTGTCGCACCCCTTCGGCCAGCACTGCCATACGGTTTGCGATCAGGGCTCCGAGTTTCTGTACGCGCTGCTGTTGCCGCGGATTATCACTGGTGAGCTGGGTGAGTTGACTAATCGTGCGGGGGATATCGTCGGAGGACTTCTGGTAAGGTTCGAGATTACTGGGATCGCCTGTGATGATGTAGCCGCGCTCGGCGGACTCGGCAACCTTGACATCCGAAAAGAGCTGCTGGTTGTTGTTGATGACATCGCGGGTGTGATCGACCCAGTAGTCCGAAACGCTCACTTGCCACAATGTGTACCCGGCAGCCAGGGCGATAACCAGCAGCATTCCCAGGCCTACAACCGCCCAGCGGCGCGAACGTTTCTCCAAAAGATCGGTCGCCAGCCGGGCGGCCTGACCTTGAGAGGCAGAAACGGGCTGCACAGGGCACCTCCCCGCAGAGATTGGCAGGATTTTCTGCAGCATAATACACTGCCAGACAGGAGTGTGACCATCGGTGACGGCAAAGCTGCGGGTGCTGCTGGGCGACGATCACGCGCTGATCCTGGATGGACTTCGTGCCGCCCTGCAGCAGCAGTATGAGATCGTTGGCCTAGCCAAGGATGGCCGCACCCTGGTAGAAGCGGCGGAGCGGCTGAAACCGGATCTTGTCATTTTGGACATCAGTATGCCCTTGCTCAACGGGTTTGAAGCGGCCAAACAGATCAAGAAGAACCTGCCCGCCACGAAGCTCATCTTCCTGAGCCAGCACCTCAATCCGGCTTATTTGAAGCAGGCCTTACGCCTCGGGGCCGCGGGGTACGTGTTGAAGTCGGGGGCAACGGAAGAATTGCAGCAGGCCATCGGCATTGTCTTGCGCGGCAAGACCTACATTACCCCCGCCTTCGGCGAAGAAGTGATTTCCCGCCTCTGGAACCGGGAGGGCGAGCTCAACGAAGAAACCGAAGGGCTGACCGACCGGCAGCGCGAGATCCTGCAGCTGATCATCGAGGGGCGGGGCAACAAGGAAATAGCTGACATCATTCATGTTTCCGTCAAAACCGTGGAATTCCACCGCGCCCGAATCATGGCCAAAATGGGGGTCAAGAGCGTCGCCGAACTCACCAAGGCGGCTCTTCAGCAAGGGCTTATCCCGGAGTAACGAAAACTAGGGTACGCCCTAGTCGCATGCCCGCTGGGACGTGTCTAGTCTCTAGTCCATGGAGTGCGAAAGCGATCCCAGTCCGGAGAGTCTCACCACAAGCTCTGTGAGCCGAAAACGTATTCTTTTGGCCGACGACCATGCCGAGATGCTCGAGGAAGTCCGCTCGTTGCTCAACGAAGACTACGAGGTCATTGGCGCCGTTGAAAACGGGGAGAAACTGGTGCAGGCGGCTGGAACCCTGAAGCCGGACCTTATCGTCTCCGACATCAGTATGCCCCGTATGACGGGATTCGAGGCCATCGCCAAAATCCGCGCATCCGGCAACCCCGCAAAAGTGATCTTTCTCACGGTGCAGTCGTCGCCTGCGTATTTGAAGAAGGCCCGTGCTCTCGGGGCAGATGGGTACGTGCTGAAGGTGTACACCAACGAGCAACTGCTGCTCGCCGTCTCCAGCGTTCTGACCGGGAGATCCTACTACTCTCCGCAGTTGGAAGCCCGCAACTGACGACCGCTTGTTGATGCTTTCCAGATGTTCTCTCCGCCCCCGCAATCACCGGATCGCTTCTTCCCACAAGTCCAGGGGATCACTTCGGTAACTCTGGAATGGATTCAGAACTAGGGAATCACCTAGTAGTCACTCTTCGTGACGAAGCGTAGTCTCGCTTCATAGTTCGGTGGGGTGCAATAAATTTTGCAGATCAGAGGAAACGACGATGGCAACTTCCGTGGTTAGCGCGACAACCAGACCTCCATTGTTCAATGTCAATCCGATGCCTGAACGAAGAGCTGTGGCACATGTTCCCTACGGTTTGCCGATCGTCGACAACTGCATGGCATGCAAGCTGCGCAATGACAATTTCTTCTGCGCCCTCTCGCGAGCTTCGGTTGAGGCGCTTGATCAGACCAAGCATGCCAGCTGCTTCCCCGAAGGCTCGGTCGTCTTTCTGGAAGGCCAGGAGGCGCGTGGCGTTTACATCCTGTGCCAGGGGCGCGCCAAGCTGATGACCACCAATGCCGACGGCAAAAGCCTCATCTTAAAGATCGCGGAGCCGGGGGAGATTCTGGGATTGCATTCCTGCATCAGCGGCCGACCGCACGAAGTCACGGTCGAAACTCTGCAACCCTCGCAATTGACCTTCGTTCGTCGTGACGACCTGCTGCGTTTGCTGAACGAGCATCCGGATGCCTGCTTGAGTGCCGCCTCGCATCTCGCCAACGATTGCCAGGCGGCCTATGAGGTCATCCGCTCCATCGGCTTGTCGCACTCCGTATCGGAGAAATTGGCCCGCTTGCTGCTGCAGTGGTCGTCGGATGGCCGCGTGAGCGATGGCGCCATCCGCCTCAAGATCGCTCTCACGCACGAAGAGATGGCCCAGTTGATCGGCACCTCGAGAGAGACGGTGACCCGGACGTTGAGCGAATTCAAGAAGCAGCGCGTGCTGGAATTGACGGGGTCGACTCTGGTCATCCGAAACAAGGCTGCGTTGCAGAGACTGGTGGGCGCTTAGCCGGCAGTTCGCGAGGGAGGATCGCCATGAATGTCACGCCTAGAGAGCAAGTTCTCACTCTATTGCATGAATGGAAGGAAGAAGTGGATTTGCGTGCTGCGGGTACGATCTGTCCCATGCCCAAGTGTGGAGCTCTGGTCATTACCTATGAGACGGCCGATCGTTTGGGTGCGCTGACCAGAGCCAGCAGCATGGAGTTCGTCTGCTCAGAATGTGGAGCTGAGTTCCGGACGGCTACCGACGACTTGCTCTTTAAGTCAGTGCCTAGAGAGTGGCTGTTCGCGGAGGTCTCTTGCGCTTAGCTTGTCGCCGCAAGCTCTTAGCCAGTCCAACCACGATTTCAGCAACCTGTAAGGCTGATCAAAGGCCATAAGTCAAGGCGATCCGAACCGTCAAAACGCCGAGACCCCTCTGGCTTGATACCTCCAGCAAATTCCGCAGCCGCGAGTCGGCGCACCGATCGTCACCTCCGCCAACTCTACGGCCAGCGCTTGGCTGTATCTTCCCATCCGCCGGCGGCGCGCGCCGGTTGCGGGGCGGTGCTGACCGCCGGCTGCGGGATGCGAATGGGTTGCTGTGGCGCGGTGGCTAACGTCGGCTTGTTGTTGGTGGCCTCGAGGGTGTCTTTGTCGTCCGACAGCAAGGGCGCCGCTACTCGCAGTGCTTCCACCTCTTTCTCCAGCCTGGCCAGTTCGAGTTCCTTCTGCCGCAGAACCTCGTAAACATTCTTCATACTTGGGTACCTGTGACCAACATATTTGATTGATGGCCGAACTCTAGCAGGTATGTCGGTTTTGTCAAGAAGATCAGAGATACGCGTGGTGGGCCACTATGCCAAGGCTCGAATTGGCATTCTGAATCATTCTCGTGGGGCGTGCGACCTTCGGTTGGGTCCTTACTGTCACTGTTCGCGTCGTCAGTCACAAAACCGAAGCTGTGTCTTCGGCATCTGATACCACCACTGGCAGTCAGGTCTAAAGCGAGAATGTCTGTTGCTTTCCACATCAGGCGGTGCTGCGATGTTAAACAGCCCGAGGGTCTGCTCTAACTCTCTGAGCAGACGGCGCATTTGACGCTCTGATGTGCAACTCGCTGAAAACGTGCGCAGAGCACCGTTGCGATCTTAAGCATCTCTGAAGTTGCGGTTTTCACCAACCGACACGTTATCTCCCCCCGACTCTCTTAGCATTTGTTTTGATTTCAACTAGATCGCGCCGATGAAGCAGAACTCGTTGGCGTCGGCCAGGTTCGGCATGCCAGTTGCCCTTAAGAAGAGTGCGAGTGACCTGATGGAGGCTGCAAAACACGGGCTCGCGACGAGGTGACTTATGACAGTCGTACTGGTTCTCTTAACGTTCATCATCTTTCTGCTTATCGATCATTTCATGACTCAAAGACGATTAGCCGTGCAGCCGGCTGTCTCGGTCGCAGGACGGGAACAGCTCCCGCGTCTGGCTCCCAGCCTGGTAGGTGGATTCCAGGTTCCCGAGAACCTGCGCTACCATCCCGGGCACACCTGGGCCTTGAGCGAGAGCCCGACGCTGGTGCGCGTCGGTATGGACGATTTTGCTTCCAAGCTGGCCGGGAAGGTAGAGAGCATCACCTTGCCGCGCCGAGGCCAGTGGTTGCGCCAGGGACAGAAAATCTGCACGCTGCACCGCGATGGAGCTGCCGTCGATATGATTTCGCCGATTGAGGGAAGTGTCTCGGACGTCAACGACACCCTGCTGCAGAGTCCGGAGCTGGCCCGTAAGGATCCTTACGGTGAGGGGTGGCTTGTAAGCGTGCAATCCCCCGACGCTAAGACCAACTTCAAGAATCTTCTGGGCGGGGCACTGGCGCGGTGGTGGACAGAGGAGTCGGCCAGCCGTCTGCACCGGAAAATGCCGCTCTTGTCCGGGGGGTTGATGGCGGGCGCACTGGCTCAGGACGGCGGTACCGCCGTCGCCAATCCGACGGATCAGATCCCTGACCAGGATTGGGCGGCCATAACCAGGGAGTTCTTCTTGTCATAAGTCGTCGGTACCGCGCGGCGCCGTCCTTGTTGGACTCGACGCTGGCACGAGACCCGGGCAGGCCAACCAGCCTGCCGGGGTTTTCGTCTGTCTAGCTCACCGGCTTGAGCTTGGCGGCCGCTCTGCTGCCTGACCGTGAGTCGGTTCAGAGCGACGAGGCCGCCTCTGGCCCACGCTGGCAGGGGCTGGTTGCGTTTTCTAAGGTATTCATCACAAAGACAGTTTTCTCTTGAAAAGGCACATGGCGGTGTAGATAATGCAGCGCCAGAAGCTGGAAATAGACACCCTGTGTCTCGTTGGCTAACAAACAGCAGACTTTGACAAGCCGAATGGGAGAAACTTCAATGCGAAGCTTGAAAGTAGTCGTTGCTGCGTCAATCACTCTTTTGACCGTGCTATTTGTAGTCGTGTTATGTCCCGCGCCAATGTTAGCTCAGACGGGCACATCCGCTGTACGAGGAACCGTGACGGACCCGCAGGGGCGTGTGGTATCTGGGGCGACCGTTACACTTATCAACCCTGCCACCAACGCGGTGCGCACGACCCAGTCGACCGATACCGGTTCTTATGTCTTCGATCTCATTACTCCATCGGACAACTATCGCCTGGAAGCGGAAGCGAAAGGTTTCAAGAAGCGGGCGATTGGAGGTGTGAAGGCTCTGATCGGCAAGCAGACGGAGATGAACATCTCCCTGGAGGTCGGTGCGGTCAGCGAGACCGTCGAGGTACAGGCATCGTCTCAAGAGGTCCTGATCAATACCCAGGACGCGACGCTAGGCAACAACTTCATTTCGGAACAGATCACCCAGCTTCCTCTGGAGGCTAAGAACCTGGTGGATTTGTTGAGCCTGCAGCCGGGCTCCACCCGCGAAGGCTACGTAACCGGCGCCCGCGCCGACCAGTCCAACGTCACGCTGGACGGAGTGGACATTAACAACGCCCAAACCGGCAACGTTGCTATCCCGACAGTCAGTAACACCCTGCAGATTGGGCAGCTGGATACCGATCGCGGCAACATCACCAGCGGACCGGTATTGCGACTGAACTCAGAGGCAGTGGACGAGTTTCGCGTTACGACGGCGAACGGCAATGCCAATCAGGGCCGTTCCTCCGGTTCGCAGGTCAACCTGGTCACCAAGTCGGGCAGTAACAGCTGGCACGGAGCGGCCGATGAGTACTATCGTTCCCGAGGATTCACTGCCAACGACTGGTTCAGCAATCACTCGACCCCCGTGGTGCCGCGTACGCCCTTGGTGCGCAACACCTTCGAGGGGGCCTTCGGCGGGCCAATTATCAAGAATAAAGCATTCTTCTTTTATGACTATGCTGGCCGCCGTGACGCCAGCGCCCAAAGCGTC
>Ga0335081_10020909_pt1 | contig 10587 bp, 6 predicted proteins | sample Lox_Sample_35_FD_206713 | JGI IMG/M metagenome (GOLD analysis project Ga0335081, IMG submission 206713) | Soil microbial communities from Loxahatchee National Wildlife Refuge, Florida, United States - Lox_Sample_3.5 | ecosystem: Environmental > Terrestrial > Soil > Wetlands | place: USA: Florida... | reverse complement strand
GGACCTGATCGACCCGGACCAGGAAGACGCCATCGGGAACTTCGGTTTTGGTTTGGGCCGTTGATGCAAGACCCTGGAAGCGCCGTTTCACGCCGCACCCGCTTCTGGCTTCTGGCCATAACTGTTGAGCTTGCAGAGCAATCCATCCCGGTCTTTGGCGGCCACTTGCGCGAGGTGTGTAACGAACGACTGGATCTGCTCGCGACTGGCCTGCCGTATGTCATTGGTTCCGCAGAACTCGGCTGCGTACTGCTTCACCCGGGAGGAGTCCAGCCGATGTTGGCGGATCAACAGACAGAGCTGGTCGCGGAGCTTGGGCTCGCCGTTCCCGTTTACAGGCTGAGGCGGAAGCTTTCGCACATTCGGCTCGGGCTCACTGCGAGCGGGCAAGGACCCGATCTCTTCGACCGAGCAAATGCCGATGCCATACGCTTTGCGCAGGGCCCGGTTGACCGCGCGGGTCTCGGCGACTCGCATCTCCGCGCCGCGCACCAGAGGAGACACATTGGACGGGTCGGCATCGCCATGGCCGACGAAGCCTTTGCATGTCTGCGATTTGTACACCGTGGCCTTAAACGCCCATCGTGAAGAGGAGGGATCACAGAGTCGTGGCATAGCCGTTACGGCAATGCCACAGCAACGCTTGCGCGTGGCTATGTGCAACAGCCCGGAATGGGTCACGTACCACTTCCCCTCAATCAGGAGCAGGTCGCCCCGCTCGACCGACAGGCGTAGTTGTTCTGAATAATCCCGAAGAGCGTGTTCACCTGGGGCGCTCAGGGTGGCCCCCCATCTTGCCCGGGCCAGCCGCAGATTCTTCCGAACGAGACTGGGGGCTTGGTTTGAACGAAGGGCGACTCGGTTGCTCACTGGTGTACCTCCCAAGTTAAACGTGCTTGCCAGGCTTTTACGAATGGGCGAATGTAAGAACTGTGTTTGAGCAGTTGCGCTGGCTGACCGTAATATCGGTATTTTACCGCTATATAAATGAACCAGTCAAGCCCAAAACATGGGTCAAAACCAACAGCGGTGGACTGGAGGGCGGTTGGGCGCCGCGTCCGGGAGCTGCGCGGGTTTGACATGACTCAGCAGGCTTTTGCCGATCGCATTCGTATCAGCCAAACATATGTCTCTGATATGGAGCACGGCAAAGTCGAGGTTGGGGCAGAGATCTTGCTAAGAATTGCGCGCGAGTTCGGCAGAACAATTGAATGGCTGCTCACTGGGGAGGACAGGCCTTGAGCGCTTCAAAGACAGACTAGTCCGAGGCACCTAAGCCGGAGCTGGGGCGAGTACAACACCAGGTGTGGATGGTCCTCTCCCGTCGTAGAGAAGGTCCCACGTAGACGATTCAACGGCCCATCGTGCCGTGGATCCTTCTGTTGGGTTCGACAGTCTCGCGACAGCCGCGCGTCGGGGACCGGCAACCGCTCAAGATGTGCAACCCGGTTGGTCGCACAAAATCCAGCAGCCGGCGTCCTCGAGCCGACACCACATGGGCATCCGTGGTTCCTGGCTGGCGCTTACCTTGATGGTGTGATTTGGTGATCTGCATGTACAGTGGAAGAACTGCCCAGGGTTTCTGGACGCTTATGAACGGTCGCCGACCCCCCTGATGCCTCGAGCAATCGAGCGCGCCGAGGCGATCTACACACTGTGAGATAGAGAGCCCTAGAAGGGGGATCGCCAATTCAGTTGCTTGCAATGAGTTGTTTTCGGATTTCTGCTGCAGAGAATCGCGCGACTGCATCCAGTATCGAGTCACGACCACGCGAAGTCCTCGATCCATCCCAGTGCTGAGGTACAACAGTTATTCCTGCTTTATGAAAAAGTCTCCGGCAGCTGGTCTCTCGGCATGTGCCAACAATGAGCCGCTGGCATCGGTTTTCTAGGCACAGATCCAGCAGGTAGTCACAGTTTTTCTCTTTGGCGTAGCGGTTGCGTTGCAGGCTGTCACCGCGGACGATTTCCTTATCCCAGCCCAACCACCTCAGCGTCCTCACGAAGGGGTGCATCAAGTAGTCGGTCAACCGGGGGCTGGTGTAGGGGGGCGGCAGTTGCGATACTAGCTCAGTTGCTGCCCAGGCCAGCGGCAAGCCGCCATAGGTGCGACGCACCTCCTTCTGCATCTCGGGAAACCAGGTGGAGCAGTCAGGGACGTCGACCTGGTCGATGGGCACGCCCTTCTCAACCAGCGTTCGGCTGCCGCCAGCCAGCCATGGCATGGTTCGCAGCGCTGCACGAACGGCGGAGGCTCTGTCGGATCTGTTCCACAATTGCCTTGTGCTTCCACCTGGAAATCACGGCGTACACGCCGAGAGCGCACAGGTACTGGGCCTCGAAGGGGTAGCGCGCTGCCGATTGCACCACAATGCAGGGGATGGTTTTCTGCTGGCCCTCGAGCTGCCTTAAGAGCTCAGCGCTTCTCACTTCCGGTGGATGCTCGCCCACCAGCACAACGTCAAAATGGAGGGACGCAAGCAGGACCGTGGCCTCGCGCGCGTCCCACGTGGTCGTCGTACTAAATCCTTCTTCCTCCAACACGTGTTCGAGCGCGATGAGGAACTCCGGCTCACTGTCGAGAACCAGGACGCTTGGCCTTCGGATACCCGTGTTTAACATGCCTACTCCCCGTAAGATCTGTGGTGATATCAGTCGTACCCGGCACAAATCCTCGCACCGGCGAGGCTGGTGATGCCGCCTGCCTTTCCTTGCCTCAGGCTCTTTGGCCTCGGACCACGGTGACATCGGATTCCCCGCCCGCAACCGGGGTCGGGGCGCGCTTGCAATTTGCTCATCGCGTACAGCACCAGTCAACCCGGTTGGAGATTCCCAGCTTCTCGAAGATGTGGAACATGTAGTTCTTCACCGTGTTCTCACTCAGATTCTAACTGTCGTGCGATGTCGCGATTCCCCAATCCGTCTGCCACCAGATGCAGCAGGTCCTCTTCCCGCTTGGTCAACAGGTTTGCCCTGGGCATCCACCACACGCAGCGCGGGTGCCTGCGCCAAAGCATTCACGATGAATTCCAGCTGCTGTGTCTTAGCCCAAATCCGACCTTCGTGCACGCGGAGGATGCACTTGCGAAGCCGCTCACAAAGTGCGATTCAGAACGCGCGAAAACGCCACGAGCGCCGGCTCGGAACGCCTCTACCAGCAGCCTGCTTGTCGGCTCATACCCACTGGATCGCAAGGAAATCGAAGAGTTGCGGTCTGCGGGCTTCACGGCGATTCTGAGCCTACAGACCGACGAAGACTTGGGGGAACGCGGAATCGAGTGGGAGAGAAAGGCTGCCTTGGCCGCAAACCTGACCTTCCGGAGCCTTCCGGTAAGGGATTTCGATGCGGCCGACCTCCAGGAAAAGCTGCCGAGCTGCGTGGTGCTGCTCGACACAATGCTCCAGGCTGGTCACACGGTCTACGTCCACTGCACTGCGGGACAGGGCCGTTCACCCACGGTCGCGGCCGCCTACTTGCACTGGTGCCTGGCGTGGCCGCTGGAGCGGGCGTTGGCCGCGCGACGTCCGCGATTGCTCTCCCAATGCGGAAGCCATCCGCTGCGCACAATGGCCGCGGTCCGAACCTCGGGCCTCCGACCCGGTGTAAACATCTCGTCAAGGATCGCGCAGGCCCTCGGTGATCACTTCAAAAGCGGGTCTTCCGCACTTTTGGTGAAGGCAGTTCACTTCTGTCCGCCGCGGTGCACAGCACAGGCTCGATCAAGCCGCGTGCAACACGCGAATTCGCAGCAAGTCGAGTTTGGCTCGCCCGTACATCTGACGTTTGATCAGCTTCAGTCTGCGAATGTGGCCTTCCACCGGCCCCGTGCTCCAGGGCAGGGTGAGTGCAGCCCGTACCGCTGCCTCATCGCGTTGCAGTTGTACCGCGAAGTGATGGAGAGGCGATGGGTGGGCCACCTTGCACCATGGGAGCCACGCCGACACATTGCGTTCCCGCATCATCCGATAGAACTGTTTAGCCGGTTCCACGGCAGTAGCGATCTCGGGGGAAAGAGTGCAGAGGGTTTGTGCGAAGCTTTGTTGGGATGGGGATGCATTGTGGGCGAGGCCGAGCAGGAGCGTGCTGGCTTGCCGTGGACTGGGCGTTTCTGCGGCGGGGAGTGGGCAATCCGGGAAGGACGCCCGCGCACTCCCAGGCGGACCCGAAACCAGCGGCGTAGGGTGGCAGCAGCGAAATCAGCTCCTTGGGCCTGAAGCTCGCGCCATAGCTGGCTGCGATTATGGCAACCTTCGGCCCACCGCTTTTCCTAGGTAAGCGAGCCAACCGTCCACCGCTGGAGGTGATTTGGCGCTCCGGAAAATGCCCAGCACGGAACCAGTGGCGTACGGTCTTGCGCTCCATACCGAGTTGAACGGCGATGGCGCGTTGTGAAATGCCACGCTGATGCAAGGAGATCACTTGCTGGTAGCGCTCGAAGCCGGGAGCTACGCAGGGTTGTACTTTTGGCCATGTCCTTCTTGGTATTTTCCACAACTAGTCATAGGCGTCCGAATGAGATAAGAAGAGATACCGCAATTGGACCTTGAGCCACGTCGTCGCACGCCGTCAGCCCGAAAGCTCGAGGCGAATCGCAGAAATGCTGCCAAATCAACCGGTCCCCGTAGCCTCGAGGGAAAGCGCATCAGCAGTCGTAATGCCTTAAAAACACGGGTTGCTCTCCCGGGACCTGGTGGTCGAAAATGGCAGCGAAAACCGCGAGGAATTCGAGCGGTTGGTGGAGAGCGTCGTTGTCTGCGATTGGAGATATCGACGGACGCTGCGCGCCGAAGCGGCTGAAATGAGGTTAGGTGCGGGCCGCGATCCTGATTTTGTGCTGCCAGCACCTTACAGCTTAGACTCGATTTTGCGCTACCAAACAACCGTCTACCGGCAAAAAATGGTCGCGATGCAGTTGTTGGACGAACTTCAGAGACGTCGTACTTCCAAGTCCGCTGCCGCACAAGAAGATGCTCCCAAAAAGTGATTTTTGCGACTCATTACGGATAATTGGATCTACATCCAGGAGCCCCCGCCGTCCTCGCAGGCCGCGTAGTAGCATTTACCCTCTCCCGGAACTCCCCAAGCCCCCCCGACTCCGCGCACCCGGAGGTGTTGCTGCAATCACGGCATCCCACCGTCCCACGGGCGACCTCGTTTAACGTTGACAATCATTAGCTCGGTTACCGCCACAGCGGGAGCCTGGGCAGTATTAGAAATTTGCATCGGTTGGATCAGAATTGTGCGCTGTATGTCTTCCCGATTACCGGTCATTATAAGGACTGAGGTTTCCCCCTGATTGGGTCGCCGGGTAGAGCAGCAGGTTAAGTGTCTGTACTTATTCCGGACTTGAACAGGTTGGCATTAGGATGAAGCAAAGCACGTATTTCCAAGGACTTCCGGGGCCGCAAGGCCTTTACCATCCTGGCAATGAGCACGATGCCTGTGGGATTGGCTTTGTCGCCAGCATCAAGGGCCAGAAGTCGCACGACATTATCGTCAAGGGCATCCACGTTCTCATCAACCTTACCCACCGCGGCGCCAGCGGTTGCGATGCCGAAACCGGCGACGGCGCCGGCGTCCTGATTCAGATTCCGCATCAATTCATGACGCGGGAGTGTGCCGCCCTGGGCTTCGACCTGCCGGCGCCCGGCGAGTACGGCGTTGGCATGATTTTCTTCCCGGTCGAGAAACACGACCGCCTGCAATGCGAGGGGGTGCTGGAGCGCGTCATCCGGGAAGAAGGTCTGACGGTTCTGGGCTGGCGCGACATTCCCGTGGATGGTTCTGCCATTGGGCGGGTGGCGCGTGCTTCCCAGCCCTACATCCAGCAGCTCTTCGTTGGACGCGCAGCCGGCATGGATGTGAACGCGTTCGAGCGCAAGCTGTACGTCGTCCGCCGTCGCGCGGAGAACGAAATCGCCGGTTCCAGTCTTGAGCACAAAGGCATGTTCTACGTGCCCTCACTCTCAGCGCGGACGATCATCTACAAGGGCCTGCTGCTGGCGCCGCAGATCTGCAACTTTTACCGGGAACTGACCGATCCCGATGTCACCAGCGCGCTGTGTCTCGTGCATCAGCGGTTCTCGACCAATACGTTTCCCACCTGGCACCTGGCGCACCCCTATCGCTATGTGGCGCACAATGGCGAGATCAATACCGTCAAGGGAAACGCCAATTGGATGGTGGCCCGCCAGGCGACGCTGGCCTCGCCGCTGTTTCAGGACGACATCAGCAAGTTGTTCCCGATCGTGACGCCTGGCGGCAGCGACTCCGCGAATTTCGATAACGTGCTCGAGTTGCTGGTGCAGTCCGGCCGCAGCCTGCCGCACTCCATGGCGATGATGATTCCGGAGGCCTGGTCGGAGCACACCAGTCCGGAGAAGCGCGACTTCTACGAGTATCACGCTTCGCTCATGGAGCCCTGGGACGGGCCCGCGGCCATAGCGTTCACGGACGGCCGGGTTATCGGGGCCACCCTCGACCGCAATGGTCTGCGGCCGGCGCGGTATCTCGTCACCGATGATGATCTGGTGTTGATGGCCTCCGAAACCGGAGTGCTGCCGGTCAAGCCCGAAAGTGTCGTGATGAAGGGGCGGCTGCAGCCCGGCAAGATGTTCCTTGTCGACACCGAGCAGGGGCGGATCGTTGCGGATGATGAAATCAAGAGCGCCCTGATAAAGCGTAAGCCTTACGGCCAATGGCTGAAGGAGCAGCAGATCCGGCTCGAGGACTTGCCGGAACCGTTCCGCGTCATGGGCTCGGACCACGACACCATCGTTTTCCGGCAGCGGATGTTCGGGTACAGCGACGAAGATTTGAAGCGCATCCTGCTTCCCATGGCCGTCGACGGGCAGGAACCTGTGGGATCGATGGGATGGGACACGCCGCTGGCTTGTCTGTCGGACAAGCCACAGTCGTTGTTCAATTATTTCAGGATTCTGTTCGCGCAGGTCACCAATCCGCCCATCGATCCCATCCGCGAAGAGCTGGTGATGTCGCTGATCAGCTACATCGGGCAGGAACGCAACATTCTCGATGAAGAGCCGATCAATTGCCACACTCTGCGGCTGGACCATCCGGTGCTAACCAATCGCGATCTGGAACGACTGCGCCGGGTGGCGCAGGGCGACTTTCTGGCCACCACTCTTCCCACCCTGTATCGCGTGGGCAGCGGCGAGAAGGGACTGCGCGACGCGCTCAATGGCCTCTGCCGGCGTGCCACGCTGGCGCTGAAGTCGGGTTACACGCTGCTCATCCTGTCGGACCGCGGCGTGGATGAAGACTACGCGCCCATCCCTAGCCTGCTGGCGCTTACGGCGGTGCACAATCACCTGGTGCGCGAAGCCACGCGCTCGCAGTGCGCGCTGGTGGTGGAGTCGGGAGAGCCGCGCGAAGTGATGCACTTCGCCTTGTTGATCGGCTATGGGGCCAGCGCCGTCAATCCTTATCTGGCCATCGAGACCCTGGAGGATATGGCCAAACGCGGTCATCTGCCCGAGGGCCACACCTTCGTCAGCGCCTTGAAGAACTTCAAGAAATCCATCAATAAAGGATTGCTGAAGACCTTCTCCAAGATGGGCATTTCCACCCTGCAAAGCTACCGTGGGGCGCAAGTCTTCGAGGCCATCGGTCTGAGCAAGAAGCTGGTGCAGCAGTATTTCACCGGAACCCCTTCGCGCATCGAGGGCATCGGGCTGGAGGTGATCGCGCGTGAAGCAGAAATGAAGCACCAGCATGCCCTTCGTCCGGTCACGGACTCGGACCCTGAACTCGACGTCGGCGGCAATTATGCGTACCGCACCGATGGCGAGATGCACCTGCTGAATCCGTTCACCATCAGCAAGCTGCAGCACGCGGTCCGGGAAGACAATTTCAAGACGTTCAAGGAATACTCCGATTCCATCGACAATCAAAACCAGCGCCTGTGCACCTTGCGCGGCCTGATGCAGTTCAAGAAGTCGGCCCCGCCGGTTCCGATTGAAGAAGTAGAGCCGGCCAGCGAGATCGTCCGGCATTTCGCGACCGGCGCGATGTCGTTCGGGTCGATCAGCAAGGAAGCGCACGAAACACTGGCCCGGGCCATGAACCGGATCGGCGGCCGCTCCAATACCGGCGAAGGGGGCGAGGACGAGAAGCGCTTCGCCGATGATCGCCGCAGCTCGATCAAACAAGTGGCTTCCGGCCGCTTCGGGGTCACGGTGGAGTACCTGGTCAACGCCGACGAGCTGCAGATCAAGATGGCGCAAGGCGCCAAGCCGGGCGAAGGCGGACAGCTTCCCGGCCACAAAGTGGACGACAACATTGCCCGCGTGCGCCGGTCGATTCCGGGCGTGGGGCTGATCTCGCCGCCGCCGCATCACGACATTTACTCGATTGAAGATCTGGCGCAGCTCATCTACGACCTGAAGAACGCTAACCCCAAGGCGCGCATCTCGGTGAAGCTGGTAGCCGAAGTCGGCGTGGGCACCATTGCGGCCGGCGTGGCGAAGGCCCATGCTGACGTGATCCTTATCAGCGGCGACTCGGGCGGCACCGGCGCCTCGCCGCTCAGTTCGATCCGGCATGCCGGGATTCCCTGGGAACTCGGGCTGGCGGAGACCCAGCAGGTGTTGGTGATGAACGATTTGCGCGGGCGCGTGCGTTTGCAGACCGACGGCAAGCTGCAAACCGGGCGCGATGTGGTCATCGCGGCTCTGCTGGGGGCGGAAGAATTTGGTTTCGCCACCATGCCCCTGGTAGCCATGGGTTGCGTCATGATGCGAAAGTGTCACCTGAACACCTGCCCGGTGGGCATCGCGACTCAGGATCCTGAACTGCGCAAGAAGTTCCAGGGGCAGCCGGAACACGTGATCCGGTTCTTTTTCTTCCTGGCGGAGCAGGTCCGCGGGCTGATGGCGGAGCTCGGGTTCCGTACCTTCAACGAGATGGTGGGACGGGTCGACATGCTGGAGATGAAACCGGCGGTCGAGCATTGGAAGGCGCGCGGTCTCGACTTCAGCAGCATTCTGTACAAGCCGGAGATGCCGGCACGCATTGCCCGGCGCTGCAAACAGTCCCAGGACCACGGACTGCACCAGTCGCTGGATTACCGGCTGATCGACTATGCGCGCGAGGCCCTGGAGAGCAAACAGCCCGTGCATCTCCGTCTGCCGATCCGAAACGTGCATCGCTCGGTCGGGACGATGCTGAGTGGACAGGTCGCGCGTCGTTACGGCGCGGCCGGATTGCCGGAAGACACCATCCGTTTCGATTTTGAGGGTTCTGCCGGACAGAGCTTTGGCGCGTTTCTGGCCCACGGGCTTACTCTGACGCTGGAAGGCGATGCCAATGATTACGCCGGCAAAGGGCTTTCGGGTGGGCGGCTGATCGTGTTCCCGCCCAAGCAATCAAAATTCCAGCCAGAGAAAAACATCATTGTCGGCAACGTGGTGCTCTATGGGGCGACCGGCGGTGAAGCCTTCTTCAGCGGGGTTGCAGGAGAGCGCTTTGCGGTTCGCAACTCCGGCGCCACCGCGGTGGTGGAAGGCACCGGCGACCACGGGTGCGAGTACATGACCCGGGGCCTGGTGGTGGTGCTGGGCGAATGCGGCCGGAATTTTGCCGCCGGCATGAATGGCGGGTTCGCGTATGTGCTCGATGAACTGGGCGATTTTGGCGAGAAGCGCTGTAACCGCGCCGGCGTCGATCTCGAGCCGCTTGAGGAAGAGCAGGATCTTGCAACCGTGCGCACTTTGATCGAGCGGCATCTGGCGTTCACCGACAGTCCGCGGGCGAAGTACGTGCTTGACAACTGGTCGGACCTCATCGGCAAGTTTGTGAAGGTGTTCCCACACGAGTACAAACGGGTGCTGGGAATAGCGAGGTCGGGGGCGGTTGCCGTCCCCGCATTCAATCCGCCTCCTCCGGCCAAGGTTGGCTCCGGGGTTGGGGCGGGACAGTAAATGATCCGCTTTCGGCTTTTATAGTAGATGGTGACTCATGGGTAAAGTGACCGGCTTTCGCGAGTATCCGCGGGAACTTCCGCCGCGGCGGCCTGTAAGCGAACGGGTGAACGACTGGTTTGAGATTTACCGCGACTTTCCCGAGGAGAAAGTGCGGGCGCAGGGCGCGCGCTGCATGGACTGCGGTGTGCCCTTCTGCCACAACGGCTGTCCGCTGAACAACATTATCCCCGACTGGAACGACCTCGCTTACCGGGGGCGCTGGGAAGAAGCCATCCGCCGTTTGCACGCGACCAATAATTTTCCGGAGTTTACAGGGCGCATTTGTCCGGCGCCTTGCGAGGCTTCCTGCGTGTTGGGCATCAACGAGCCTCCGGTGACAATCCGGCAGATCGAGAAGTCTGTCATCGAGCACGCCTGGAGCGCCGGTTGGATCCGCCCGGAGCCGCCGGTGGAGGAAACCGGGCAGCGCGTGGCCGTGATCGGCTCCGGCCCGGCGGGGCTGGCTGCCGCTCAGCAGTTGCGGCGCTCCGGTCACCAGGTGACGGTGTATGAGAAAAATGAAAAAGCCGGCGGACTGCTGCGCTTCGGCATCCCCAGCTTCAAGCTCGAGAAGCATATCGTGGAACGCCGGCTGCAACAGAT
>Ga0335081_10020906_pt1 | contig 10587 bp, 10 predicted proteins | sample Lox_Sample_35_FD_206713 | JGI IMG/M metagenome (GOLD analysis project Ga0335081, IMG submission 206713) | Soil microbial communities from Loxahatchee National Wildlife Refuge, Florida, United States - Lox_Sample_3.5 | ecosystem: Environmental > Terrestrial > Soil > Wetlands | place: USA... | reverse complement strand
GGTGACCTGGGGATGGCTACGGTTCCGGCTCGGGCCACAAAGCAGACATCGCTACCTTGGGGCACCTGATCGATGCTTCCCCGAAATCTGCGGTGCGAACTCGCCCTTCTCGCTCCCCCTGCTCCTGTTCGCGGATGTTCTCTGGATTACAACGCTTTCGCTAAAGAAGCACATCGAACCATGACGACGGGGAGGCACTCGTTTTCTTAACCAGCGTGCCGTGCTGGATGGAATCTTGAAGGAGGATGATATGGCAAGAAAGAAGAGTGACGGAATCTCACGCAGGGATTTCGTCAAACTCACCGGTCTGGGCGCTGCTGTTGCCGGCGCGGGCCCGTATTTCCTGTTTCCTGAGAAAGCGCAAGCGCAGCAGAAGACCCTGAAAATCGGACAGTGGGCGCACTTTGTTCCGGATTATGACAAGTGGTTTGACGGTACGTTCACCAAAGAATGGGGACAAAAACACGACACCAGGGTGATCGTCGATCACATCAACCTGAACGAACTGAAGACGCGCGCCACCGCCGAGGTGTCGGCCAAGAAGGGCCACGACTTGTTCATGTTTCTCTCGCCACCGGCTGCCTTTGAGCAGCAGACGATCGATATGGCGCACGTCTACCAGGAATGTGAAAAGCGCCACGGCAAGAAGATCGACCTGGCGTACAAGTCCACCTACAACCCGAAAACTAAGCGATACTTTGCGTTTTCCGACTCCTACGTGCCCGACCCCGGCAACTGGTACAAGGAATGGTGGCAGGAAGCGGGGTATCCGAACGGACCCGATACCTGGGATGACCTGTATAACGGGGCAAAAAAGATCCGCCAGAAGACGGGCCACCCTTGCGGCCTGGGGCTCTCGCAGGAACTGGATACCAGCATGGCCGCACGCGCTCTGTTGTGGTCGTTCGGGGGTGCCGTGCAGGACGAGCACGGGAACGTGGTCCTCAATTCCAAGCAGACGGTGGAAGCTCTCAAGTTCATGAAAAGACTCTACCAAGACACAGAGACGCCGGAGGTCTTCACCTGGGACCCATCGTCGAATAACCGCGCCATGCTGGCCGGCCAGACCTCGTACGTGATGAACGCGATCTCCATTACCCGGCAGGCGGAGCGCGAGCACTCGCCCATCTCCGGCCACATCATGATCTCCAAGGCGCTCAAAGGGCCGGTGCGGAGAATTGCGGCCGAGCACGTGATGGATTGCTACGTGATCTGGAATTTCGCCGAGAACAAGGAAGGCGCCCAGCAATTCCTGATCGACTACATCGATGCCTTCCACCAGGCCTTCGACAACAGCAAGTGGTACAACTTTCCCTGCTTTCCCTCCACCGTGCCGGATCTGCAGAAGATCATTCAATATGACGCGGCTGCGGAGCCGCACGATAAATACAAGGTGCTGGGCGATGTGCTGGACTGGGCGACCAACGTGGGATATCCAGGATTCGCCTCAGCGGCTATTGACGAGGAGTTCACCACCTGGGTCATCCCAACCATGTTTGCCAAGGTAGCGCGCGGGCAGGAAACTGCGGAGAATGCGGCCCAGGCCGCGCAGCAGGAGTGCCGGCGAGTCTTCGAGCGATGGGCGTAAACAGGGGAGCGAATGGCCATCGTCGAGACGCGGAGCCTGACCAAGGTCTTTAAACAAGGGGAACTGGGAGCCGTCAACAACGTGAACCTGGTAACTCGCGAAGGCGAGTTCCTGGTCTTCCTTGGGCCTTCCGGCTCCGGAAAAACTACGCTGTTGCGCATGATCGCCGGCCTGGAAACACCGACGGCCGGCGACATCCTCATCGCGGGCAAAGTGGTCACCCAGCTTTCGCCTCGGGAGCGCCGCATTGCCATGGTGTTCCAGAGTTATGCTCTCTATCCTCACCTTTCGGTGTATGACAACATTGTCTTTCCCCTGAAGGCGCAGAAAATTCCCAAGGAGCTGCACCGGCAGAAGGTGGAGTGGGCCGCGGCGCTGCTCGGCATTCAGCGGCTGCTGGAGCGCAAACCGCGCCAGCTTTCGGGCGGCGAGCGGCAGCGCGTAGCCTTGGCGCGGGCCATCGTGCGCGAGCCTTCGGTCTTCCTGCTCGACGAGCCGCTTTCCAACCTGGATGCCAAGCTGCGGGCCTCAGCGCGCGAGGAGCTTGAGCACTTCCATCGCCGCGTCGGCACCACCACCATCTATGTTACCCACGACCAGGTGGAAGCCATGGCCATGGGCGACCGCGTCATGGTGTTGCACCAGGGCGTGGTGCGGCAGATTGGAACCCCGAAAGAGGTTTACGACCAACCTGCCGATACCTTCGTCGCCACCTTCCTGGGTTCGCCGCCGATGAACCTGCTGGAGAACGGCGATGTGATCGTCGGCTTCCGCCCCGAACACCTGTTTCCCGAGGAACTCATTCCCGCTGCTGCTATCAAGCTGAGCATCAGGATCAAAAACCTGGAGTACCTGGGATCGGAGTGGATTCTGTACGGCGTAGTGGAGGCCGGCCGGTTCGACGGGAAAGAGGTTATTTCCCGCCTGGCGTCGGGAACTGGTTTCCAGCTCGGGGAATCGTACGATTTTGCGGTGCGCGAGGCGGACCTGAAATTCTTCGACAAACAGAGCGAAAAGCGGACGGAGGCGAGGGTGCTGGCATGGCAGTGAATCCGGTTGATCCCGCTGGCGTCTTGCGGCCTTCGCCAGCGGGGATGGGTGGCGGAACGCCGCCTCCGGGGCGCCGGGGCTTCTCGCAATACTTTCTCACCCCCAGCGCCCGCGCCACCTGGCTGGGCCTGGGAATGTTCGGGCCTGCGTTGCTGTACATCGCGGCCATTGTCGGCGTTCCTTTCGTGCTCGCGTTTCTATACGCTTTCAGCGATGTGCGCGTGGGCAGCGCGGGTTTCCACTTTGTCGGCCTGGCAAACTTTCGCAGCATTCTCGAGAGCCCCAGCTTCCGGCAGGCGCTGCAGAACTCCATCGTCTTTACCGTGGTCTCCAACGTTCTAGTGCTGATCGGTTCCACGATCCTGGCGCTGGCACTGAAGGAGAAGTTCCGCGGGCGGGGCTTCGTACGCTTCCTGATGCTGCTGCCGTGGGTGGCGCCGATCTCGCTGGGGGCGATCGGATGGAAGTGGATGCTCGATTCGCTGTATAGCGTGATCAACTGGGTGCTGGTGGCGCTTCATTTCTTCCCACCTTACGACGCTCCGATGTGGCTGGGCGAGCCTCACCTGGCGATGGCATCAGTGATCCTGGTGCAAACCTGGCGACTGCTGCCCTTCTCCACGGTGATCCTGCTGGCGGGGCTCACGGCGATCCCCAAGGACATTCCTGAAGCGGCGGCGGTGGACGGGGCGGGCTTCTGGCGCGCCATGTTTCAGATCACCATCCCCATGATCCTGCCCATCGTAAACGTGGCCGTGCTCTTCGGAATCATTTTCACCTTCACCGACATGACTGTGGTTTACATCCTGACCGCCGGCGGCCCGTATGATTCCACGCAGGTGCTGCCGTCGCTCGCATTCTTTACCGGCATACAGGGCGGCGACCTGGCGCAAGGCGCGGCCATTTCCTTGTTCCTCGTGCCGATTCTGGTCGCGGTGGCTTATCTGATGCTGCGCATGGCGCATCGCGCCGAGGTGGTGTGATGTTCCGCGGCCAGCGCTTCTACACCTTCGCGCGTTACGCCGTGGTGGTGGTGTTTTCCGCCCTGCTGGCATTTCCGTTCTACTGGATGCTGATTACCACCTTCAAGCAGACCAGTGACCTGTACAACCTTGCCGGCAATCCCTTCCTGTTCAATCAGAAGCCCACGCTGGCTAATCTGCATTTGCTGTTCTTTGAAACCGATTATCTGCGCTGGATGGGAAACACGGCGCTGGTCGGGGCCATCGTGGTTGCCATCACCTTGCTGCTCGCGCTTCCGGCCGCATATGCGCTGGCACGCCTTACCGGCAGATGGGGACAGCAACTCGGCATTGGGATCTTCCTCACCTACCTGGTGCCGCCCACGCTGCTGTTCATTCCGCTCTCGCGGGTGGTCTCGATTCTGGGGCTGCAGGATACGATCTGGTCGCTGGTTGTGGTGTATCCAAGCTTCACCGTTCCGTTTTCCACCTGGCTGTTAATGGGCTTTTTCAAATCCATACCCCGGGAATTGGAAGACGCCGCCATGGTGGACGGCCTCACGCGTTTTGCCGCGTTCGTAAAGCTGGTGATCCCTATCTCGATCTCCGGCATTCTGACGGTGGTGATTTTCACCTTCAGCCTGGTGACCCAGGAATTCGTGTACGCACTCACGTTCATTTCGCCCGACACCAACCAGATGTTGCAAGTGGGAGTGCCCACGTTCCTGGTGCGCGGCGACGTCTACTTCTGGGGTTCGCTGATGGCCGGATGCCTGATTGCGAGCATCCCCATCGCCATCCTCTACAATCTGTTCCTCGACCGCTTCATCGCCGGATTCACGGTGGGCGCAGTGAAGTGAAGGCAGGTTTTGCGCCCGCGCCTGGTGGCTGGTGGCTGAAAACCACCAAGGCGCTCGAAAATCACCATCGCCGAGGCCGATCGCGAACCTGGTTGTTCCCTTCATCGCCCTGAAAATAAATGTCTTAGTTACGTCAGAAGGCGTGGATTCGTTTGGCAACGCTCATGCACTGGCTTAGGGCGATAGGTTCTGCAGAAGAGGTGCGCAGATGCGATATCTGAAGCTTTTAGCTCTAGTGGCGGTATGCGGCGCTTGCCTGGTGGCGGTGCCCTCCGCGCATGCACAAGTCTCTTTCGGCATCGGATTCGGGCCGGGCTATTATGCCCCGTATGGCCCTCCCGCGTGCGCCTATGGCTACTATCCCTATTACCCATACGCCTGCGCGCCTTACGGATACTACGGTCCTGATTGGTTCTACGGCGGAGTCTTTATCGGCGCTGGCCCATGGTTCGGATACTATGGCGGACGCGGATACGGTTGGGGCCGCGGATACTATGGCGGTCGTGGCTACTATGGCGGACGCGGCTTCGTGGGATCCGGCGGGCGCGGCGGCTTCGCTCGCGGAGGCACCGGTTTCCGTGGTGGCGCGGGTGGTGGTTTCCGTGGCAGCAGCGGGTTTCGCGGCGGCAGTTCGGCCCGCGGCGCGGGTGGCGGCTTCCATGGTGGAGGTGGTTTCCACGGTGGAGGCGGTGGGCACGGCGGCGGGCACAGATAGCGTCCACGTCCGGCCGGCAGGCTGAAACCGTTGTGCGAAAAATTGGGCCAGCCGCGAGAGGCTGGCCCTTGTTACAAGTGAGGCGTGTATCTTTCTATTTCTGTGTGACCACGAGTTGGCCGTTCTCCACCCGCAGATCGCTGACGAAATCCGGAAGTTTTAGGCGGTCCTGCTGCTCCAGCATCTTTTTCTGCAAAGCCTCGTTGACCAGCGCCACCGGCACGTTCAGGTCTCCCACTTTGAATTCGGTGGGCTCAAAGGTCGCGTATCCGTTCTTCGATCCCAGATGGCCGGCGATGGTGACGTAAGTCTTCTCCCCCGCCACTTGAGTTGCGAATTGGCCGCGGACGATGTCGCCTTCAAAGCTGATGATCGGTTCTTCGAGGCTGCCCGACTCAATGGGACCGGCCGCGATGGGAGCGGATGCATCGACCGGGGCAGCGGCAGAGCCCGGGGCCTGGGCTTGCACTGGCGCCGCTCCCTGGGCCTGGGCGATGGCCGCCCCGATCTCCTCTGCGGTCATGCGTACTTCAGAGCCGCTTTGGCCTTGCTCGCGGGCCTGCTCCAACTGGTTCACTTTGGTTTGAAATGACTGGGCGTGGGCGGCGATAGCCGCGGGGGTTTGGTGCGGGGCCACCGGGTGCGGCTTCCTGAGCGCCAGCACCAGGGCAGCCACGGAGATGAGAAGCGTGACCAGACTGAAAATCCGACCCAGCCGTGTCTTCCCGCGCCGGTCGGGCTTGTACCGGATATCCATTCTTCTTTCCTCCGGATAAACGCTTCCCAGTATGCAGGCATTCGCAGCGGGCTTATATGTGCCAAAAGGGTAGGAGAGAAGCAGCCAGACTCACGGCTAGATTGGTCCCTCGGCGAGCCGATTCAAATCCTGTGCCAAAGTTACCGTTGTGCAATGCTGCCATCGCTTGGTGGGAGATTACGGAAGTGCAGGCCGGTTACCAGATTTTCGCAGCCGCCACAGCGCCACCGCGAAGACGATCACCAGCACGGCTGCGCTGGCCGGCAATCCTACCTGTCGCAGAAACAGGTTGGGCTCAAAGCCGGCTCGCGGATCCACCCTGCCCAGGCGGGCTTGCGCATAGAAGACGACGCTGCCAAGCAGCAGCGAGAGCGGGGTTGTCAGCGCTGCGGTCACCAGCGCCAGCAGGGCGCTCCTCGCGATCGCGCTCGCCCAATCGGTCTTTGGCACGTCCCTAAGCTACAATACTTCTCGTGTCGCAAGCAGCCCAGTCCATAACCAGACCAGCTTCCGAGGTGATCCGGCAGGCACAGGTCTCGCAAGCGGCCAATGGCGTGTGCTTCGCCAGCATCGGCCAGATCTCGCTCTCGCCCGCCGACCTGGAACGCACGGTGGCAGCCGTGCCCGGCGCCATCGCCGCCGCCCTGGCGCGCAAAGCTTATTACTTCGTGCCCCTCACGGTCAGCCAGGGAGACGAAACCCTGATCGCCGACCGCTACGACGTGGCCCTCAGCGACCAGGCCGTCTGCCATCGCAATCTCGGCGTCGGCGACTCGCAGTACGTTTTTATCTCCACCCGTCTTACCGAGGACAAGTTTTCCGTCGCCTTCGAGTTCTACATCAACGTGGGGCATGCCTTCGTGGAGCATGCCGGGGTCTCCAAGTCGTTCGCGGATCTGGTGTGGCGGCAGGCGCAGGAAAAAGCCCGCGGCGAGACCTCGTTCGACGCCCACGAACTGCGCAAGCTCTCCACCGGCAACGGCCCCGACGCCGAGAAGGCGCGCAACGACTACTTCTCCGCCACCTTCGCCGACGCCATCGCCATCTACCTGCTCACCCTCGCGCTCGACGTGGACTACTTCGAGCTGCGCGAGCGCGAATACCCCCTGCTCGTCCCCGCGGCGCTGGCCGAGCGCCTGCGCGCCGTCGCCGAACTGTTTCCCCCGAACCCGGGGTTCGAGTTCGCCATCTATTACCGGCGCAGACCGTAGAAGGATTGAGTCATTGGGTCATTGAGTCATTGAGTCATTGAACCCGCGCTCGAGCAGTTTTCTGCGAAGCCGCTGTCTGCCCATAACTCGCGCCTCATCCGTCTTCGGAAGATGACGAAACAACCTCACGATTCGGATGGCGAACGCTTTCGTCCGGTCTCGAAGCACTTCAGGTAGTGATGGCATGGGTTAGTTACCTGTTGACTCGCGTGAGCGTAACGGCTCCAGCTCAGTCCCTCAAGGAGTGAAACGGCCCATGGCACAACTCCTCAATGACCCAATGGCCCAATCACTCAATGGCACAATCCTCTATGTATCTCTTTCCATCTGCGCTAATCTCCCCCTCAGCATGATCGCCCATCTGCGCGGACGGCTCATTTCGAAGCATCCCAACCAAGCTGTAGTCGAGGCAGCCGGCGTTGGTTATGACGTGACCATCACCATCCCCACGTTTTCCGATCTACCCACCACCGGCAGCGAGGTGGCGCTCTACATCCACACCCACGTCCGCGAGGACGCCATCGCCCTGTTCGGCTTCCTGCGCGCCGCGGAGAAGCAGCTTTTCGAAAAGCTCATCCAGGTAAGCGGCATCGGACCTAAGCTGGCGATCACCATCCTTAGCGGGATGCCGGCGCCGGAGATGGTGGCCGCCATCCGTGCGGGGGACATCGCGCGCCTCACCCGCATTCCCGGCATCGGCAAGAAGACCGCCGAACGCATGGTGCTGGAGTTACGCGACAAGCTGGAAGGCTTTGGCGAAGCTCCGCCGCCCAAGCTGGCCACGCCGGTCGAGGAAGACGTGCTCTCTGCCTTGCTGAACCTCGGCTACCAGCGCGCCGCCGCCGAGCGTGCCCTGGCCGCTGCCGGCAACGGAAAGTCGGTGTCGTTCGATGTTCTGTTTCGGGAAACCCTTGGCGCACTGTCGAAATAGGATCTTTGACCAAAGCAGCCACGGATCGACACGGATAGAAACGCAAGCAATCGGCAGTGATCTGCGCCTATCCGTGAAAATCCGTGGTTTTTTTTATAACCAAGCCCGAGGCGACAGCTTAGCAGGCCGCCTGCGACGCCAGCTTCACGGGCGTGGGCTGTCTCTTTCTTCCCGCTGTGGCAAAGTCCGCGGGATTTGTGGAGAACTCGAAAATCTCGGTCCAGAGATCCTTGAGGGTCCTGCGCATGAGGTGCGGCGCCGATTGGAGAGCGTCGTACGACTGATAAATTCGGGCCGGTTCGTGACCGGCTTGAGCCCGCTGATTTTGTCTTGCTTTAACCAGTTCATAGTGTCCGACGACGTCCAAGTGATCGGCCAGCACCAGCACAGTTTCGCCTTCGGGCCAGAGCATAGAAGCGGTGTTGACAATGCCGTCGTTGTCCCATAGCTCGATTGGCTGGGGCGGAGCCGGTCCCAGCATTCTCATCACCTGACCGGCTTGCGCGGGCCACCGGAATGGCCCGCCCGCGCACGCCCGGTAACAGAACCGATAGATGAAGTCGGTATTGGCGCTTCGTCCGAGGTCCCTGGCAACTTCGGGGTAGGTACACGGGTTCGTGAGCTCCCAGACGGGGGCGGGGCAGCCGGTGGTGAAGCGAAACACGCGTCCTCCCACCGTAGCGTAGGACAAGCTCTCGATGTGCGGATCGCGCCAGCGCCTGAATTCATCCTCGCGCTCCTCATCGTCGAAGTGCGCCGGGCTCCTCTTGTCTGGGTCATCGGGCTGTTGGGAAGTGAGATCATTAATGGCGCGGAAATCCGACGCCATAAGGCGGAAATACAGAGCAAGTTCGGAGGCGGCCTCCTGCGCCTCCGCGGTCCGCAACGAACCTGGAGTGCCGTAGTGTTCATTGCATTCCCTCAGCGCGTCCTGCGCGGCCAGAAGCAGCTCTGCGCCGGTGAGGTAACCGGCGCCACCGGCGATGCGGCTTTCGATCTGGTCGAGCAGATACACCTGTGAACCGGCCACGGCGCCTCGCAAATAGGCGACCGCCGCCTCGCGCAACACCGGATGGGAGTGCACCCAGTCGGCAATGTTGGTACCCCAATGGGGCACGGACAGGAATACGACGGCGTCCAGGCAATGGCGGATGGTTTGGGCACTTACACGGCGTCCGCCATCGACGTAAGTCCAACGATTTTGGAGATTGTCCAAGTCGCAAATCAGCTGGCGGATGTCAAGGCCGCCAGTCGAGTGCCCCACCAATACGATCTTGTCCGTGTCGAGAATCTCGCCGCGAGCGATGCGCTTGGCAAGATACCCTCGCAATCGCGCTGCACGCGTGGATACAGCCGCCGTAGGCAGGTTGTCGAAGTAATGGAGATCTAATGGCGTGGGTTGACGGTGCTCCTTCCATTCTTGAAACAATCCAGTGATGCCGGCGTAGTATTCCACCTGCCCCAGCGCGTCAAACCCGCCGAAGCCGGGCACCAATACGACGTGACGCCGTTTGCCGAAAGCGGACCCATTCTGGCCGGCCATAGTTCCAGACCTCCGTGAGTTCGTTCCGACAATTGCCTTGAGGGGGATTGGTTGTCAGTGACGCTTACTACATAGCAAAGTGACAGCAACACCTACTAGGTTTGAGACTGCATCTATTTCCCGATGCAGAAGCTGCTGAAGATCAGGTTCAGGATATCGTCGGTGGTCGTCGTGCCAGTGATGCCATCGAGCGCGTGCAGCGTGGTGTAGAGGTCGAGCAGCATCATCTCGTGGGGGATGTTCTGGTCGAGCGCGCGACGGCCGGCGTCGAGTCCCGTGATCGCCTCCCGTACCAGCCCCTGATGGCGCACGTTGGTCAGGAAGCCGGGCTCACGCTGTCCGGCAGTTTCGCCTGCAACGTGGCGCAGGATCTCTTGCCGCAACTCCGCGATACCTTCCCCGGTGGTGGCAGAGGTTCGGATCCGGCCGTTTTCTGGCCGACGACCGACAGCCGACGAGCGCCGACCCTCCAGGTCCGCCTTGTTCTCCACCACGATCTTTGGCCGCGCGCCGGCCATCTCCACCAGGCGCGTGTCTTCGGCGGCCGCCGGCTGCGACAGGTCCATGACCACCAGCACCAGATCGGCGTCGGCCAGCGCCTCGTATGCTTTTTTGATGCCGATGCTCTCGGCCTCGTCGTAAGCAGCGCGGATTCCCGCCGTATCCACCAGCTTCACCGGAATCCCGCCCAGGGAGACGATTTCGCTCACCAGGTCGCGCGTGGTGCCGGGCGTCGCGGTGACGATGGCGCGCTCGCGCTCCACCAGCCGGTTGAAGAGGCTCGATTTGCCGACATTGGGACGGCCCACGATGGCGAGCGTCATGCCCTCATGCACAACTTTCCCGTAGGCAAAAGACGCGGCGAGCGCCGCCAGGGGCTCGCGCACTTCATCCAGCCGCCGCCGGATGGTTTCTGCCGCCGCCACAGGAACGTCATCCTCGGCGAAGTCGATGCCGGCCTCGAGCGTCG
>Ga0335081_10020905_pt1 | contig 10587 bp, 10 predicted proteins | sample Lox_Sample_35_FD_206713 | JGI IMG/M metagenome (GOLD analysis project Ga0335081, IMG submission 206713) | Soil microbial communities from Loxahatchee National Wildlife Refuge, Florida, United States - Lox_Sample_3.5 | ecosystem: Environmental > Terrestrial > Soil > Wetlands | place: USA... | reverse complement strand
GTATTGGGGCCTCTCCCGGTCCTCGCCCGCGCTCTCCGTTGGAGTTTTGTGCTGCCGCTGCCATGGCCCTCGCATGAGCCCGCTTTCGCCGCTGCCAGCGAATCCATGTCCGGACGTACCCAATCGAGCGGAGCCAGCGAGTTTCACCACGAAATTGCTCCATCCGGGGAAGCAGAGTCAGGCCTAATGCCGCCAAAATGGCGTTGGCCAACCAGACGCCGGCGGCCGGAGAGATCACCGCCTGGCGCGCCAGTCCTGCGCCCATGATGAGCAGCAGATAATACGTAGCAATCAGCACGACCGCCAACAAGGAGCCTGCGGCACGGCCCCCGCGCCGCGGCTGCGCTCCCAGCGGGACCGCCACCAGCGCGAACACGATGCAAGCCACGGGAAACGCCAAGCGCGTATGCAATTCCACCCGCGCCTCGCGCCAGGTTGCTCCTTTTGCCGCGGCCAGTTCGCGCATCGATTGCTCGGGAATGCTTCGTTGCCGCTGTGCTCCCGAGCCCGCTATTCCGACCTCAATGGGCCAATCGCTCTGCCCAAACGCGGTTACGGAATAATGGGTGGCATCCTCTCGTGAGAATTCGTGAGTCGTTCCGCCCTGCAGGTGCAGCTCAAGCTTGCCAAGTTTCGGCTCGGCAATCACGACCGCGCTTTCCGAGAGCGTTACTCGCGAACCGCCTTCACCTCCTGTTTCTGCGACGAATACTCCATGCCACTGAGTACCGCTTGCCGATACGTCGTTTACGTACAGCACCATTTTGGGAAAGCGTTCGTCGAACACGCGTGGCTGGACTTGAAACGACACTTGCGAGCTGACGAGGTTTTCCTCGGTTGCGTGCAGCGCACGCAACGCCGTCGGCCCTACCCACATGGTCATGGCTGCCGTGACCAGCGCTCCCCCAATAGCGAGCACGCCGACCGGAATCAGAATTCTGCGCCGTCCGATTCCCAGCGCCGTCAACGCGATGATCTCGCTGTCGGCCGACATCCGACCCAGGCCCAGCAGCACGCCGATCAGCGTGGCCATCGGCACGGTGAAAACAAACACGCTCGGGAAAATGCACAGGAACAGCTTCAGGATCTGCGTGCCGGAGCCTGCGTGGCGCACAAACAACTCCATCAAGCGCACCAGCCGCGGCACAAAGAAAACAAAGGTGAAGACAACGAGGCCCAGAAAGGCGTGGCGGAAGACTTCGCGGACGATGTAGCGGTCCAGGATGCGCATGACCAAACGCTGAGTGTAACACGGCCCTTCGGCTGGCCCTGCAGACTGCCTATTCGGGTTTAGGAGCCTTGCCTTTCTGTTCGACTTCTACCGGCATGTGGCTGAGCTTCTCGTAGATTCGTTCACGCCGCTGCAACGGCCACCAGTCATACAAATAAATCTGCATCGGCCGCCACATCGCTACCCATCCTGCAATCGTTAATCCCTCTCGCGCCACCACCGCCCATGTGCTGCTAGTCCGGCTCAACAGGAGGTGGCTGAACGCCAGGCACGCCGACAAAAACACCAGCCCAATCACCAGGCTGCTTCGCCCCTGCTCCATCAGCCGCCGGAACTCCAGATCGGCAATCTCGGCGCGGTGCGCAAAGTAGTTGTGGACGGCCCTTTTGATCAGCTCTTTAGGGTCTTCGGCAGGCCACTGCTCCAGGTAGATGTGCAGTCGGACCGGATCGTCCGCAGGAAATTCCTGCGCCCAGCTCACGATGAACTCTTCCGCATCCGCGTCCAGGTCTTTTTCAATAAAGGGGGAAGGGTCCATCGAATTGAAAAGTTGGTGGACGTCGTGCAGTTTCAGGCGGATGTAATGCGGATGTCCTCGCTCCGTCCCTCCCATTTTCGGCCGAAAAAAGCGCATCAGAACACCTTCTTCTCTCCACTGTGCCAGCCCTGCGACGACCGTTTCATGTAGAGCGGACGGACATGGCCGTGCATTCTCTGAGTGCGGCGTTTACCTCCCGCGCATGGCTGGGGCAGGCGCCCACCTGCGCCGTCACGGGAGCATCTAGTCTACACGACGGGTCCTTGACCGAACGAAGATCAGAAGTTGCGAGGTCGCCTTGTTGCGATCCCTTTGCCAGTGTTTGCACTATATGGCCAGCATGCGTCACACGGTGGGGTGACCACTCTCACTGACAAACCCGTTCTCTAGCGTGAGCTTTCTGCCTGGGGATATGTCAGAGTCGCGTCCATCGAATCCTCCGGCCCTAAAACCGCGAACGAGTAAGGAACGGAGGCAATTTTGTCGGGCCGCCGGTCTCCCCTAGTCCCAAAGGAGGTACGGAGTATGCTTGGGATGAGTTTCATGTCCTTTCTCCTTCTCTTGGTCATCGGGGCAGTTGTTGCAGTTGCTTACCACAATGTCTTTCGCTATCGGTTTCTTGAGGGCAACGATGCCCTTGCCGGAAAGTTGATTATCGGTTGGCTCGGGGCCTGGCTGGGCTCCCCTGTGTTTGGTTTCTGGCTCTGGAGGTATGAAAACATTTACATCGTGCCCGCCATACTGGGTGCGATTGCCGCAATGCATTTGACCGCACTGTCAGGGAAAGCGCTGGCCAAGCTCGTGGCGATGCGGCCTGTCGCAATGGTGGAGAAGAAAGAAGAACCCCGCGTCGCCAAGCCGGCGGTGGCAGCCTAAACGGGGCTGATCCGCACTACGTAAGATGAGATATCTCTCGGAGGGACCAATGGAAATTGCATTGACTCCGGAAGAGCAAGAGCTTCTGGTCAACATTCTTGAGCAGCACCATCGGGAACTCCTGAATGAGATCTGGCACACGCATCACCGCGAATTCAAGCTGACTCTGCGCAGCGACGAAAAGATGCTCGAGTCTCTCTTGGCTCGTTTGCGGGAAGTGCCAGTCCACAAGGCCCAAGGGTGATTGTTGATTTGGCTGCCGGGAATCTGTTTTGGCTGCGCCCTACCCGGTGTTGCGCTTTCAAATCCCAGAAAACGCAGCGCTGCAGGAGTGTAAGTAGTTGTTCCCTCTTGAAAGAGGGCATCTAACGCCAATCAAGCGCAACGGTCGCCCGACTCGTTTACGCCTAGAACTTTCAGATCGTATCTGCTTGAGTTTCTGACGTTCTCAACTTCGAAAGCACCCCGCTCAACAAGGCACGTCAGCAGCAAAGCGCTCCTCTCCTCGCCGTATGTGCTTGTATACTTGGAAGCTTGTTTCGAGCGCAGGCGACCGAGAATCTACTTGGCTGTCGATTCAGGGAACGAGGCGAATGAGGCGCGTTCATCTGGTTGTTTTGTGGCACATGCACCAGCCGCAATACCGCGACCCGGAAACCGGGCGCTACGTGCTTCCCTGGACCCGTCTCCATGCCCTAAAGGATTACTACGGCATGGTGGAGGTGCTTCGCGAGTTTCCCAATTTCCATGCGACCTTCAACGTGGTCCCGGCATTGGGCATGCAGCTAGAGGAATACGCCGGCGGCAAATTCAACGAGCCCTGGTTTTCGCTGGCTTATAAAAATACCGACGAACTGACCCGCGAAGACAAAGCGGAGATCCTCTCCCGCGCCTTCCAGCTTAATCATGATCATTTGATGTCACGCTGGCCGCGCTTCGTCGAGCTTTACGAATGGTCGCGGCCTGCCGGCGGGGCACAGCCTCTCGTTACCTTTACTCCACGAGATTGGCGTGACCTTCAGGTTCTCTCGCAGTTGGCTTGGATGGAGGAATCCTGGTTCCAGAAAGACGAGGTGACCAGCCGGCTGGCCACTAAAGGCAAGGACTTTACTGAGAAGGACAAGACCGCACTGCGGGAGAAACAACAGGAACTCTTGCGCTTGGTTCTCCCTGCCTATCGCGACGCAGCCGCACGCGGCCAAATTGAAATCAGCACGACACCCTTTTACCACCCCATTCTCCCGCTAATCTGCGATTCGGATATCGCGCGCGTAGCCAATCCTTCCACGCCTCTGCCGCGCCGCGCTTATCGCCGTCCCGAGGATGCCCGCGAACAGCTACAGCTCGCTCGCGAATATCATGAAAAGACTTTTGGCGTAAAACCGGCCGGCCTTTGGCCCTCCGAGGGCTCGGTATCCGACCAAGTGCTCACGATCGCTTCACAAGAAGGCTTCCAGTGGTTTGGCACCGATGAAGGCGTGCTTGGCCGAACGCTCAACGTTGGTTTCTTCCGAGACGCGAACGGCACTCCTGCCAACGCGGACCGCCTTTACAAGCCTTGGCGCGTAGAGTTGGGCGACAAACCCATCACCGGATTGTTCCGCGATCACCACCTCTCCGATCTCATCGGCTTTGTCTACAGCCGCATGGAAGCGAAATCAGCCGCGGCGGACCTGCATACGCGTTTGCGCCAGCTTGGCGAAAAGGTTCCCGGCACGCAGCCGCTCACCATCTGTCTTTTTCTCGATGGCGAAAACGCCTGGGAATACTACCCGGGCAATGGCCGTGCATTTCTCCGCGAGTTCTATCAGCGCATTCAGGGTGATTCCGATTTCCGCGCCTTCACTGCCAGCGAAGCTATTGCTGCTGCCGGCGACATTCCTGCAACTCAAGGAATCTTCCCCGCTTCCTGGATTAATGCGAATTTCGACGTCTGGATCGGCCACAACGAAGACGTTGCAGCTTGGGAATTGCTTTGGGACGCCCGTGAAGCTCTCGCGCGTGCAACCGAATCTCGCAAGAAGGCCAGACCCAACGCACCCACCGAGACGGCACTCAAGCAGGCGCATGAATCCTTGCTTGCCGCCGAAGGCAGCGACTGGTGCTGGTGGTTTGGCCCGGAACACACCACCGCAAACGACGCCGAGTTTGACGCTCTTTTCCGTAAGCACCTGACTGGAATCTATCTTGCACTTGGCCAGGTCGCTCCAGAGGAACTTGCGAAACCCATCAAGCGCCGCCCCGAGCGCGCCGTGCAGCTTGCGCCGACGGGCTTCTTAAAAGTGAAAGTCGACGGTCGCGACACGTCCTATTTCGAATGGCTCGGCGCTGGTCTCTATTCCCCCGAGCGCCGCGGCGGCTCCATGCATGGGCGCGTTTACCACCTGCGCGAACTGCGTTATGGCTTTGAAGAAAATCGCCTCTGCGTGCGCGTGGACTATTTTGCGGAAGCCATGAGCGAACTGGAAGATTCCGAATTCCGCATCACCGTAGCTGCCACGGAAGAACTGATTATCGTCGTCAAGCTGCAGCGCGGACGCATTCAGGAATTTGCGGTCGAGAAAGAACGGGTCTGCCTGCTCAATCCCAATTCCGTTGCCGAAGCCGCGTTTGATCGCATACTGGAAGTCACTATCCAGCGATCCGAGATTAAACTGAAGGGCCAAAACAAACTAAAGCTGGGCGTGGCCCTTTGGCACGGCGGCCTTCCGGTTGACGTTCTACCCGCGGAGGGTTTCCTCGATGTGAATCTAGGCGAAGACAACTTCGCATGGGCCACAGAATAAAGTCCGTTGCTCGAAGTCTTGCCTGACTCGGGCTCTCGGATTGTCTCCGTCCTTGCTAGCTCTTCACCTCAATAGAGTTTCACCGCTAGCTCTTGCGGATGCTCGCCCACGGGAATCATCGTCACCAGAAAATTCGTGAGCACGCGAATCACTGCAAGGTCGCCCGAGCCTTGGCTCACAACCAGGAGCAAAGTTTCATTTGGTTCGAAGCGCAACGCGCCCGGCGCCTCTCCCCCGGGGATTGGAAACCCCTTGCCTGGCTCACGAATAATTCTCCGGTTCACGATGTCCACCGGAATCACCCGCCCCGCCGCCGTATCTGAAACATATAGCAGGCTGGCGTCAGCGCTGAGCACTCCACGCGTCGGCGCCGATCCCAGGACCATGTAATCACCGACTTCATGGGTCCAGGTATTGATCGCTTGCAGCCCATGCGCTTCGGGCGAGATGACGTAGAGTTCGCCGCCATCGGGTTTGAGAAGCATTTCGGTGGGCTTGCCGGCAAGCTCGAGATTGGTCACGAGCACCGCGCGGCGGAAATCCACAACCGAAATGCGGCGTTCGGAGCGGCTCAGCACAAACGCTAAAGAACTATCAGGCAAAACAGCCACGTCCTCCGGCTGAGGGATCACCGGGACGCTGGCGCGCTGCGCGAGGGTCGTTGCATCGTGGATGCCCAACGAGGCGTCGCGACGATTCACAACGAGCAAGGTTTTCCCATCGGGAGTCGCGTGCGCGAGCACAGGTTCGCGTCCCGTGTGTGCGCGCGCCAGGATGGCGTGCGACCGGAGGTCAATGGCGAGCAGCGTGTCGTTTCCGGAAGTCGTCGTGTAAACGCGAGTACCGTCGGAGGAAAAGTCGAGGGCGTAAGGAAGCGGCCCAACGTTGATGCGGGCCGTGATTTGGTTCGTGTGAGAGTCGAGAGACCAAAGGAAGCCGCCGGTGGAACTAACTCCAAAGATCTCGGCGCGCGTGGGATGCTCTCGCAAGCCAGAGAGACCGGGGCCAATCGGGATGCGCGCGACCGCTTTGAGCTTCACCACGTCAACGACGGTCAGCGCTCCGTCCGCGGTGGTGACGAACGCGGAGAGATGCAAGTCGGGGCGAAGGAACGACGGCCGATGTTCGCGAAGCAGCACGATGAGGGCGCCGATCGACAGGATGAGGACGAGAAAGCGAGCGCGGAAGTTTCGGGGTCGACTCATGTTGGACTTGGAATTCTCGCATGAGAAGGAAGAACTGGCGAGGAAAGCAGGTCAGATGGCCAAAGAAATTGAAACTTGCGACAAGCAAGGCCGCGGAGATTCTAAAAAGAGAACGCCCCACCCCTGACTCCCAAGAATGCGGCGCGAGTACAGAGCGAGTATAGAGAAGGTAGAGAACGATTCTTAAGTTCCCATGTAGGTGACGTGTACGTAGACGCCAGTGTGGATGTTGTAGAGCAAATACCACCCGATGTGGTCGGAGTCCTCGTAGACCACAAAATCATCTCCGCAGTCCCAGCACCAATCGGCGCACACCGGCCAGTCCCACGCAGCGACCTCAAAGAAAAAGCCCCCGGGAAGCCAGAAGCGATGATGATCACGGTCGAAGCGCTCGACGCGGTAGCGGTAAGTGGGGCCAAAATGCTCGAAGCGGCCGTGCTCGAAGGGATGATCGAAGTGGTAGCGCTTGTCATCGGGCCGGTCGTGGCCGTACCAATGGTCTTTGCTGACATGCTGAGTAGCGTTGACGCGTCCGTTCTCGTGGCGCTCAAGTTCGGGCTTGGCGCGATGATCTTCTCGCTTTGGAGGAGGAGGGGGAATGCGGCCCTGATTGGCGCGCGGGAAATTCTGCCCCCGCTCTTCACCGCGTTGCGCGAAAGCAGGGAAGGAAATGAGCAGGGCCAGAACCACCGCGAACAGCAGACGTAATCTCATCATTATTCTCCTTAAGTGCGCGAACAGCTGAACGGCATCGCAAAACACAACTGGTGTGCCTGGGCCTCGGAATGTGACGTGCGGCACACGCGCAGTGGGTACAGGCATGCAAAATGAGCTTCTGGGAATCGAGGTTGACAATTGCAAGCGCACGGACTGAAAAAGACGATTCACATTGTGAAGTCAACCGAGACAAGAACCTCGACAGAGAAACGGATTTCGCTATAATGGCGGGCAATCGACGACCACGTTGAGAAATCTTACAGGCAGACCTACACCGAGCATCGAGGATCCCCGCCACCATGACGCAACCGACAGAGCTTGAATTTGTGCTTGTGTCGGGCGACTACGCCTTGATGACCGCCGTGTCCAAGGGCGTGAAAAAAATGGACGCGAAGTTCATCCTGGTGCCCACAGCACACGAGGCGCGGGAGTGCCTGAACCGGAGAAAGATCGACGGAGTTTTCGTGGACATGGAAGTGCCCGGGGCGCTGGGATTGATTGAATCGACGCGAAAGGGAAGTTCCAACAACAAGGCGGTGATCTTTGCATGCGGGGGGCGGGCCAGGGAATCCGCGCAAATCCTTTCTGTAGGAGCGAATTTTTTGTTGCGCAAGCCCGTAAGCGAAGACAGCGTCACGATGCACATCACTATCTCGAAGGATTTGCTCGAACGCGAACGCCGGAGGTACTTCCGCCACGCCGTGAATCTCACGGTGACGCTGAACGACGGCACAACCCAACAGCAAGCGCGCATGACTAACCTGAGTGGCGGCGGGATGGCCGTGCGTGCAGCTAAGCCGCTGAAACACGGAACGGTCCTGGATCTCGCCTTCGAATTGTCTATGGGGATGCGCGTCAGCGGGAAGGGGCAAGTGACCTGGGTCAATGCCGAGGGACTCGCCGGGATTGTCCTGCAAACACTGCGCGGAAAAGGAAAAGAAATGCTGGAACACTGGCTGACAGCTCGGGAACAGGTCGCGAACAAGGAATTGCCCGCGGGCGGTGAGCGCTCGCCCTAAAGCGAAGAACTTCTTCGCTCCGCTACCGTGCTGACTTCACTTCCAAGATCCATGAATCGTGCGTCCGCGGCCTCATCGCGCACAGAGCTGAGCGCCACCCGGACTTCCAGCAAATAGTACACGCTTCCCCAGAGCAGACTGAGGATGGAGCCGACGAACACGATCGCCGCAAAGACTTGTGCGAAATTCCAGTAAAGACCTAAACCCAGCAGCAAGCACGAAAGAATCGTGCCGCAAACCGAGACCAGGGTGAACAGGAAAGCTCTGCGAATCAATTCGGCGCGCCGCTCGATGGAAGCAATCTGTGCCGCATAGCCGTCAGCCTCCGCAAAGCGTCCCTGCTTGGCCGCCGCGTATTTTTCGTGAAGATACTGGCGCAGACGGCTGACCATGCCCATCAGCCGGACGTTGATCGAAAGGACAAGCAACGCCGACGCTGAAATGAATATTGCCGGCGCCACAAATGCTTGAAACAGGCGTGGGATCTCGTTCATGCAGAGACTACTCTCATTGTAAAAGGGAAATGGAGATTTGATGTCTCAATTTCGTCTCTATTGGCGGAACGAGATTTGCCACCCCTCAGTAGCCAGTTCAATTGATGGTGCGATGAAGAACCGCGGCGATTTGTCGCATTTCCTCGGCGAGCGCGGCGAACTCTTCAGGGAGGATCGACTGCATCCCATCAGAAAGCGCCTTGTCCGGCTCGTGATGCACTTCAATGAGCAAGCCATCCGCGCCAACGGCGACCGCCGCGCGCGAGAGCGGCAGGACTTTGTTGCGTTTGCCCGTACCGTGGCTCGGATCTACAAAAATCGGCAGATGGCTGCGTTTCTTGACCGCCGGAACGATGGCGAGGTCCAGCGTGTTCCGGGAGAAATCCGAAAACGTCCGCACGCCTCGCTCGCAGAGCATAACGTTGTAATTGCCTTCAGAGAGGATGTATTCGGCGGCCATCAAAAATTCATCAAGGGTGGCGGACATCCCGCGTTTGAGCAGCACCGGCTTCTTCGCGCGGCCGGCACGCTTGAGTAGCGAAAAATTCTGCATATTGCGCGCGCCAATTTGGATGACGTCGGCATATTCCTCGACCAATTCCAAGCACTCGTTGTCAATCGCTTCAGTCACGATGCCGAATCCGTATTTCGCGCGAACCTTCGCGAGAATCTTCAGGCCCTCCTCGCCCAACCCCTGAAAACTGTACGGGGAAGTGCGCGGTTTGTACGCCCCGCCGCGAAACAACCGCGCGCCTGACTTCTTCACACGCTCGGCGATGGCAAAGCACTGCTCTTCCGTTTCCACGGCGCACGGCCCGGCCACCAGCGCAACGTGCTCGCCGCCGACAAGCACCTCTCCGCACGGTGTCGGGATTCGAATGATGCTGTCTTCCTCTTTGGCGTCCCGGCTGACCAGCTTGTAAGGCTTGCTGACGGGGATGCATTCGGCGACGCCAGGCATCGATTCCAAAACGCCGAGGTCCACTTCGCCTTTATTGCCGGTGATGCCGATGGCCGTGCGAATCGATCCAGGAATACTATGCGCTTTTAGTCCGAAGCTTTCGATGCGCTGGCAGACGGCGCGGACCTGTTCCTCGGTGGCGTGCGAATGCATGACGACCAGCATGGGTAGTCCCCTAGCGCAGTGAGTAGACACTAAGTCTACGGCAAGCCTGCAGAAGCCCGCAAATCCGCCGGGGCTGTCTCGCCGCGATGGGCCTTCGATTTCGGTTGACTGGGCGAACGTAAGTAGCATCCAATGAAGCATAGTCCCAGCCGGGAGGAAAATTTGCTCTCGGATCACGTATTCCATCTACTCGGCCGCACCATTACCATTACAATTCAGGAACAATGCATGGTGGCTGGAATCTTGGCGATTCTAGCCACAGCTTGGCTGGTCCAGCGGTTCCGCCGCAGGCGCGTGGTCATCGTGCACCGCTCTCTAGTAACCGACCAGCTCTTAACCGAACTGTCTCGCATCGCGGAAGCCCTGGAGCGCATCGCCAATAATCCAGCGGACCAGGTCCTCGCTGCAGTGAATCAGAAAGCCGAAGAGTCGCGCGCCATGCCGTTTTCCACTTTTGACAGAGAGCGGCCCCACAACTAGCAAGCTCGGGTCCAACAACCCCTTGCGGGGGACATTTACCATTGGTGTCTCCGGATCTGCAGCGACAGGTGTAGATGTAGAGGATGAGGCGTTTGAGGCGTGTGATAGAATGGTT
>Ga0335081_10020904_pt1 | contig 10588 bp, 9 predicted proteins | sample Lox_Sample_35_FD_206713 | JGI IMG/M metagenome (GOLD analysis project Ga0335081, IMG submission 206713) | Soil microbial communities from Loxahatchee National Wildlife Refuge, Florida, United States - Lox_Sample_3.5 | ecosystem: Environmental > Terrestrial > Soil > Wetlands | place: USA: Florida... | reverse complement strand
AGCACCGTTCCAGCTGTATCGCTTGCCCTCACAGGTGAAGCCCAGGATGACTCGTGTGCCAATCACCACGCCTTGTACTGGGGGCCCGAGTGGACCCGACACCGCCCGTCCGTCCTTGTCAAATACAACTGCAGTACCACGCGCGTAGTCGAGCAACCTCACGTCCATCGGTCCCTCTATGGAGCGCGTGCGGTTCATATGGGCGAGTTCTTCCCTCGCGACGCCTGCCGGGCTGAGATAGAGCTTATAGTCCAGTTGCCACATGTCCTCGCTACGTGAAGTGAAGTCCTTCTGGGCGAGATAGTCGTGCCCGACACCAAAACTGAAATTGAACTGGTAAGTGCTGTAGGTTCCCTGCCAGAAGCCTGCGGGTGGGATCTCCTGGCTTGGTGCTGCGGGGGCGACGAAGATACACGCCACACTGAGCACGAGCGTCGTCCACACAGCCAATTGCTTCCTCATGCAGGCTCCTTTCGTTTGCAGTTCTATCCTGTAGACTAGGCAGATGACTCGTCGAGTTTACCGCTGTCGGGGGATACCGCAAACTCGCGCGCCCAGCGCGAGGAATCGAGCCGCTCCACCAGGCGAAGCGCTTTGCACTTGACAGCGGCCTCCCGACGGGCGTAGAGTACTAAACGGTTCTCAACTTAAGAATTACTAGCACCCGGCCCCGTCCGAACCGGGTGGACGGCTTTCATGCATCTGGTGCGCTCATCGCCGGCTAGTTCGAAATGCTCGACGGCTTTCACACCCGACGGCGTCGGGAGTGCGGGCGCGTCCGCCGGGCTACCGCGCGTGAAGGCGGATTTGGAACCGTCCTTTTCGCAGCCGCCGACTGGTTCCGCCCTTGGCGTCACTCTGCGTCCGGCCCCTGCCCGTCGCTCCCGCCGCAGGTCAGGGCGCAGTGGGACAAAGCTGGAATCTCCTTTAGAATCAGTCATCATGATGCCGAGGGTACTTCACCTGACAAGAAATCAAGATCGAGCCCCGGCTGGCGGGCTGCACCGGCGCTGTGGGTACCGCTTGGCTGCTGCGTGGTTTAACCCGTTCTGGGCACTTGAGCTGCGGGCAGCCCAGCCGCCCGAAAGACCGAGAAAAGAGGGCGGAACCAAGCTGGAATGTTGTTTAGAATCAGGCGCTTGCTCTGATTCTCCAAACGCCACCTCGGGATGGCCCCATGCTGCCGGTGAATTCACCCTCGAGAGCCTCGATGCAGCGACGCATGAACCGCCCGTCGCTCTCGTTTCGGACGTTCGGAACTACGAGCGAAGCCGGAATGTTACTGACGACAAAGGGCTTAAAAATTTGTCCCCAAAACGTGAGAAAAATGAGAATCGGCGGGATGCGTCAGCCGGAGCCGGCGAGCGCCACCCAATTGCGCAAGCTCGGCGAGGCCGCCAGCGATCTCAGCCAGCCGCCTACGGGTTTGTGATATATTCGCGGGGCCTTGGCGAATCGGACGGTTGCGCCCAAGTGACGTCCAACGAGGGTCCATTATGAGCACTCCAGTCACCGACCTACGCGGAACCGGGCAGAAGAAGCACGTGCCCTACGTGCCCGAAACCATGGAGATGAAGGAGTTCACCTTCCGCGCCGTGCTGCTCGGCATGGTGATGACGGGCATCCTCGGCTCCGCCAACGCTTATCTCGGTTTGAAGGCCGGCATGACCATCGCGGCCACCTATCCCGCCGCCGTGATCGGCATGGCGCTGCTGCGGCTGATGAAGGGCTCGCTGCTCGAAGAAAACATCGCCCGAACCGTGGGCTCGATCGGCGAGAGCGTGGCGGCGGGCGCCGTCTTCACCATTCCCGCTTTCGTGATGGCGGGCTTATGGCCGGGTTTGACCCGCGAGAAGTACTGGAACTGCGTCGCGCTCATGGTGATCGGCGGCACGCTCGGCATCCTCTTCGTTACGCTGCTGAGGCGCGTGATGGTGGAAGACCGCGAGCTGCCGTTTCCGGAGTCAGTGGCCGCCTCCGAGATCCACAAAGCCGGGCAGCAGGGGTCGAAGGCGGCCAAAATCCTCTTCGCCAATATGGGCTTTGGCGGACTGATGTACCTGCTGGGCGCGGTGAACGTGTTCAGTGCCAGCAACACCTTCCCCATTAGCATTAACACCGAGGGAAGAGGGCTGCTGCTGCGGACCAGTACGAATCCGAGCGTCGCCACCACCATCACCGGCGGCGCGGCCATCCTCACTGCCCCGGACGTGAGCCCGGCTTACCTCGGCGTAGGCTACATCATAGGCCCGAGGCTCGCCGCCCTGAACTTCGCCGGCGGCGTGCTGGCGTGGGGGCTGCTGGTGCCCCTGCTCGCCTTTGTGATGGGCCCCTCCCTCCAGGCGGCCGCGCCCGCCGGGCATCCCCTGGACTGGGCGCAACTGGCGCAGGCCATCTACTTCTCCATTGTGCGTCCCATCGCGGTGGGCGGCATGCTCGTGGGCGCGTCCTACACGCTGTTCAAGATGCGCAAGCAGCTCGGCGCCGGCATGGCGCGCGCCCTCTCAGACCTGAAGAAGTCCGCCGCCGCACACGCGGCCACCGGCCGCACGGAGCGCGACCTCAACGCCAAGGCCGTATTTGCTGGGGTGGGCGCGGTACTGCTGGCGATGATTGGCCTCTACTACTTCTTTATCGGCGGCGCGGGAGGCCTTTCCAGCTCGAAGGTTCTCGTCGGCGCAGTGGTGGCGGCCCTGGTGATGATTGTGCTCGGCTTCTTCTTCGCCGCAGTCTCCGGAAATCTGGTGGGCATGATCGGTTCCTCCAATAATCCCGTCTCAGGGCTTACGCTCTGCACCCTGGTGATCGCCGCCCTGCTGATGGTGGCCCTCGGCGTGGCCGGCACGGGCGGCGTGACCGCGGTGCTGGGCGTGGCCGCGGTGGTGTGCGTCTCGTCCGCCGTCGCCGGCGAGATGCTGCAAGACCTCAAGGTAGGCTACATCCTCGGCGGCACGCCCGCCAAGATGCAGATCGGCGACCTGCTCGGCATCGTGGTGGCCTCCGCGGTGCTTTTTTTCCCGCTGGCCATCCTCGACAAGGCTTATCACTTCGGCAGCCCCGCCCTGCCGGCACCGCAGGCCGGCCTGATGGCGATGCTCGCCAAGGGCATCGTGGGCGGCCAGATGGCGTGGCCGCTGGTGATCGTCGGCATTCTGATGGGCTTCGCCATGATCATGATCGAAGTGAGAAGCGTAATGCTGTTCGCGGTGGGCATGTATCTGCCGCTCGGCACTACCTTCGCCATCTTCGTAGGGGGCGTCGTCCGCTGGATCACGGACAAGCTGCGTGATCGCCGCGGCCTCAACGACGCCCAGAAAGCCCGGGTGGACAACGCCGGCGTACTCACCGCCTCGGGCCTGATCGCCGGCGAGGCCCTGTGCGGCTTGGTGATCGCCGGGCTGGTGGGCTCGGGCAAGAACGTCAGCCTGGTTCACTGGACGCCTACGTTCTGGGCCGCGCTGGCCGCTCTTCTGGTGCTGGTGATCGCCATGGTAAGGGTGCCGCTGGCGAACGCAGGCAGGCCGGACGAGCCGGCGCCGCCCACCGCGATCATGTGAAGGAGGCAGTGACGAGCGTCGAGAGAGAGAACCAAACCCTGCACCTCACTCGTCACTGGTGTTGTCACTCGTCACTCGTCACTGCTAGGCTTGAATTATGCCGCGTTACGGTCAAGCGCAGATCTCGTTCGGGCCGCCTTTTACCGGGGTGGTGAAGACGCTTTGTATCGTCACGTCGGTGTTTCTGCTCACGTACCTGCCGGCTCAATTCGCCGGAGTACAACTGCCCTTTCTGCTCTTCGGCCTCACGCCCTACGAGGTGACGCACCATTTCTGGATCTGGCAACTCGCCACCTACCTGTTCCTGCACGGTGGCTGGATGCACATCATCTTCAATTTGTTCGCACTTTGGATGTTCGGTTACGACCTGGAGAAAACTTGGGGCTCGCGCCGATTCTTGTTCTACTTCTTCCTGACGGGAATCGGCGCCGGGCTTTTCAGCGTGCTGCTACAACCCTCGAGCTTCACGTCAACCATCGGCAATTCCGGGGCGGTCTATGGAATTCTGCTGGCTTACGGAATGCTCTTTCCCGATCGGCCGATCTTCCTATGGTTCGTAATCCCCATCAAGGCCAAGTGGTTCGTGCTGATCATGGGCCTGATCGAGTTCTACCTCTCGCTGACGCAGCCGGGCTCAGGCGTGGCCCATGTCGCCCATCTGGGCGGCATGCTTTTCGGCTACCTTTATCTGCGCGGCATGAAGGGCGGGCGCCTAGGTTTCAATCTGCGCGGACAGTATGCGGAGTGGCGCCGCGCGCGGCTGCGGCGCAAGTTTGAAGTTTACATGCAGAAGCAAGATCGCGATAAGAACCGAGATCACTGGGTGAATTGAAGCGTGGCCGCTGGCTTGCGCAATCCGCGGTCACTCCTCGGTCGGTTCCACGTTCCAACCGTCCACTCTCACCACCGGTTGGGCTCTGCCGAGATCGGCGGGATGGTACCTCGCAGCAATCTCGCGCGTTTCGCCCGGCATCAGCGAGACGTAATTGTCTTCCCAGCGGATGGGGTGCACGTCGCTACCCGCCTGGCCCTTGCGAATCTCGAGGTGAACGAAGAAGGCGAGCTGGGAGGTTGGGTTCTTCAGCGTGACGTGGGTGAGTTCGTCCTCACCTTCCCTTCGGCTTACGGCCGATGCCCGAACCCTCACGCGGGGCAAGCTGGCGAGAGCCGTGTAATCGGCGTAGGAACTGATGGGCGTGTAGTACCAGGTTGAATTGGCCCAGTCGGAAACGTCGGGCTGGGTGGAGCGCCAGTAAAAGTTTCGGCTGAGAATGTGGCCGCCGGAGTCCGCGAGCTCGAGCCGCACGAAGTAGGTCTTGCTCAGCCCGTCGATCTTCGGGATCTCGAAGAGCGTGTTGCTCGAGTCCGGCGCGGCGTCGAGCGTAGCCTCCTGCGAGAACTTCGGCGTGAGGTCGAGGTTGAACACTTGCGCCTTGGCCTTCAGTCCGGAATACGGATGATAAGTGGAATTCACCACCACGATGGCGCCGTTATTCTCGGAGTATTGGATGTGGACCGGATCGCAGGCCTTTTTGGCGCCGAAATAACCGCCGCCCGGCCGGAGATACCAGTCGTACAGATGCCAGATGATCGAGGGCCAGGCGTTGTTCTCCATCCACTGGATGACGCCCGTGGAGTGGTACTTATTCTGGCTGTACGCCTCAAACATGGCGCGCTCGCCCGCATAGGTCATCAACTGCGCCTTCTCCAGATAGTCTTCGAGGCCCGTCGGTTTTCCATAACGGGCTTCGAGCGCGCGGTTGAACACGTTGAGGGTTTTGAACTCGCCGCCCCCGGCGTGGAAATTCCAGGCGTCGTTGATGGGCCAGAGGTCACCGGCAGGCAGCATTTCGCGCATGCTTTCAATCACCGGAGGAGCCGGCCCGGGACTGGTTTCGGTGTTGAAACCGTAAGCTCCACCGTGTTCGCTGTCTTCAATCCAGTAGGACGGCGCCACGTACTCGTAGGGCCCCGTCATCTTCACGCCGCTCGGGCCGATGGTGGTGCGGCGCGCGCTCGCGGAAGAAATATAAGGGTCGGGCCAGGACTGGTCTTTAAGAACTTGAAGGTAGATCGCTTCCACGCGCTTCGGCGGTGGATTATCACTTCCATATAACCAAGATAGTATACTAGGATGATTTCTCAGGCGGTTCAGCTGGTCCCTCAAGGACGCTTTCGCAATCGTGTAATCTTCGTCCTTCCAGCTCCGCCACCGCTCCCAATGATCGCAACAGCACCAGCCGGTCAGTACCAGAACGCCGTAGCGGTCCGCCAGGTCGAACAAGTGGTCGTCCGTCATCTTGCCTTCCAGGCGAATGGTGTTCAATCCCATGTCAAGGGTATAAAGGATCTCGTCTTCCTGGCGCTTCGGATCGAGGCGCAGCAGCATGTCGGGCGACCAGCCGCCGCCGCGGATCAGCAGCCGCTTGCCGTTGACGCTGAACACGCGATGGTTGTCGGCATCGATCTCCGAGGTGACGTCGCGAATGCCGAACTTCAGCGCCAGCGCGTCCGACACCTGCCCGCCCGCCTGCGCCTCCAGGCTGAGATCATAGAGTTCCGGCTTGCCCATTTGCGCCGGCCACCAAACGCGCGGATGCGCAATGTTGAGCGCGGGGTACTGCTTCGGCGCGAAGGTAACCAGCTTCTTTTCTCCGGCAGCGAGGGCGACATCCTGCGACACTTCCACTTCGCCCACGCGCGCCTTCACCACGCCCTGCACTGGCTCCGAACCGGCGTTCTCGAGGTTGGCGGTGAGGGTGAGATGGGCCGCGTCGAGCGACGGCAAGTCCACCTTGGTGAGCACCTGCGGGTCGCGCATCACCAGGGGCCCCGTGGCGGTCACGTCGACCTCGCGCCAGATGCCCATGTCCTTGTCGGCGGGCATGGGATTCCAGTCCACCCAGGTCAGCGCCAGCGAGTCGGCCAAAGGCGGAAACACCTCGACGGCCAGGGCGTTGGTCTCGCCCGGTTTTGCGTTGCGGGTGACGTTGAATTCGAACATCCGCCACATGCCGGCCATCGTCTCGGCCTGCGCGATCTCGACGCCGTTCAGCCAGACGTTGGCGCGATAGTTGATGCCGTTGAAATGCAGCCACAGATTCTTGCCGCGGTAGGAAGCGGGCAGCTTGAACTCGGTGCGGTACCACCACGGCGCGCGGAACGGGCTGTCCGCGGGCATATCGAGGTTGGAAAAGTTTCCGCCGATGGGGTACTCGGTGCCCGGAATCGAGCGTAAATTCAGGCCGAAATCGGGGTCGGGGTAAACGTGGTCCGCCACCAGGGCGGCCACCACAGTGGAAGGTACGGCCGCCGGATACCAGCCCACAGGCTTGAAGGCCGGCGTCGAAATCGCGTCGCCGGTGGCCGGAACTTTGGCCGAAGACTGGATCGCCCAGCCGTGACGCAGCGGAGTGGTCCAGGCGGCGTCCGCCCCGAGCGCTACGCTCGCGCAGGGGATCAGCGCGCCCCAAGTGAAAGCCAGCAGGCCAAGGGAAGCGATTTTCCGGATCATTTTTCCCTCCTGGGAACGGGATGCGAAGCGCGTTCCGGTGGGCGCCGGGAGGGCAGGGGGCACGCGGGGACACAAATACTTAGCCTAGGCAACTGGCCTATTTTCTGAGGACCGGCGCCGTAAGGGATCCCCGGCCGCGCGCTGGACGGGCCTCGCAGGCCCGAAGGCGATCTGGGGCTGAAAGGTAGGCCTACTCGCCCACGCCCCGGACGTTTTCAGCCCGGGGGCCCTTGTCACCCTGCCGCATTTCGAAATCCACCGCCTGGCCTTCGTGCAGGCTGTCGAAGTTCAATCCGCGCAGCCCGCTGCGGTGGAAAAAAACCTCCTGCCCGTCCGCCGTTTTGATGAAGCCGAACCCACGGTCTCGAACCACCCGCTTGATAGTTCCTTGCATCATGCACCTCGCTGCGGAGGAGGGAACGCGTTTCTGAGCGAGCCAAATGCCGAAACTGAGCCCGCGCACACACGGGTCCTCATGCCGCTGCGACTGTAGCAGTTGCGGAGGTTTTTGTCAAAAGCAACCGGGCACCGCCCGGCTTCAGTGCGGCGCCGGCGAGGCGCCCGGACCGGTGGGTTCGCAGCTCGCCGGTGGACGGTTAAATGGGGTTGCTGGACCGGCCGCGACCTCGATTTGCCATCCCGCCGTGCGCCTCCACCCCGGGCACTGGCGGCTTCCTTCCCGCTTTTTGTGGCCCCTTCAGACTCCTAAGGCAGGCCGATGAAAATCGGACTTCCAAAAAATAGAAAGTGTCCGGTTATTGGACACTTTCGACCCAAAACGGCATGGTTTTCGAGTTCGAACGGTCAGTTTCGGAACACGACATCATCCAACCACGGCCCGGCAGGAGCGCTCCGTCGTTAATGCCGGCCCACGATGAGATTGACGCGCTGATGGTCGAACTGATTTACTATTTCATAAATCAAGCGTATAGTAAACAGGGTATGGACGAGACCTATCGCGCCACCCTTGCCAAGGCGTCCGCCGACTTGAACGAGCTCACCCGCCAGGAGCACGAGATCTCGCTGCGCAAGGCCCAGCTTCGCCAGACCATCCGGGCGCTCGCGGCGCTTTGCGAGGATGTGCCCGAGGTCCCCCTCCTGAATCTGCGCGACGCCATCCGGCTGGCCTTCGCGAGCGCGGGCCGCCGCATGACGGCCGCCGAGGTTCGCGTGAAAGTGCTCCAGCTCGGCTTCGACCTCGCGAAGTTCAAAGACCCGCTGGCGTCCATCCACTCCACGCTGTGGAGACTGGTGGGCGCCGGGGAGTTGGTGCTCATCCGCACGCCCGGCCACGCCAAGCTCTTCGAGCCCAGCGAAAATATGAAGACGCCCAGCCTGGGCACGGACGCCCCCTTGCCCCCACCCGCCGACGGCGCACCACCTGCGGCGATCACGGATACGACCGCGCACAGCAAGAACCGATGAAGGTCGGGGGCGGGTCCGGCTGCGCGACTCAGCGAAAAAATTGAAAGAGCGCCGCCGGCATCCAGACGCACAGCGCGCGCCGCAGCTCGGCGGGGGTGCGCGTCGCCTTCATCGCGGCCTTCACCTCTCGACGCTGCTCTTCGGATAGAAATCGTCTTACCGACATCATGCCCTCCTCGCGATCGCCATTCCTTCGCAGCCTGTCCCCGCAATGCTCGCCCCCGCGCAGGCGGGGAGTGGGGAGCAGGGGAAGCGGAAACCGCCTTATACTCTATCATTATTATATTATATAACTAACGAACTGGCACACGTGGGCGTAGCACGTAGAGCGTGGCCGGTACAGTCAATCACCGCGTGGCCCTTGCGGCTCTGCCCCCCCACTATCGCGAGTCCACTGCCCCGCCGTCGCGGCTACACCGCCCTGCTGTGCGGAATGGCTCTGCCTTTCCGGACCGGCTAGAGAAAAAAAAGGCCGTCGCGAGGCGGGGCCGCAAGCGCCGCACCAAAGGATTGGGCGGCGTGTAGCGCACCGGCGGCAGCACAATCTGACCTGCCCGGTGGAGCATCAGCAGCAGACCCCGGCAGACCATATCGCGCGGCGCCCCGTTGGCCTGCTTCCACCCCCAGGCCTGGCAGAGTTGCTGGGACCGCGCTCGCCGGCTGGCGCGCGGATGTTCGGCGATGAGCCGGCGGATAACGACGATCTCTTCGGTGCTAATCTCTCGGCCCCGATATCTCCACCGCGCGGGCATGCCTGAGTGGGGCACGACGGAACATGGAACGCAAGCCCCCACTTCTCTTACGTGCTCACCTCGCGCCACACAGGCGCCGCGGCGGCCTCCGGGTTGCCGGCCGCCAAGAGCAACTGCGCCTGATGGGCCTGCAATCTCCGGGTCGCTTCCTTCCCGCTCGGCCACCAAACAAACCGCCCCTTCGAAAGCCGCTTCTGCGCCAACCCAAACCGCTGGTCGTCATGGATCAGTGCACTCGTCGGATCATTCGGTTTGGCCTGCATGCCGGCGCGGTCGACGGTAACGCCCTTTGCTGAATGTTCAACCACGCCATTCGAGGCCACCGCTCCATCCCGAAGCACCTCAGTACCGACAACGATCCGCTGTATCCTTTTCATCAGGGGCAAGCCAACCTGCGAATCCTGGAGCTGGCCGAAATCAAGACCGTGCCCTCCGATCCCTTGTCCCATCCATTTGTCGAACGGTTGGTCAGCATCGTCCGACGTTCTACCGGCTCTGTCGAAGAAACATGTCCGAGTAGCGCCGGGCTTCAGCCCGGCTAGTCGGCGAGTTCGACGGTGTCATGCGGTTTGGTGATGCCGTGTCGCTCCATCCGATAAATCAGCGTCTTGCGGCTGATGTCGAGATAGCGCGCGGCTCGCGTTTGATTCCATCCCGACCTCTCGAGCGCCTTGGTAATGAGTTCCTTCTCGATCGCTTCCAGGCTCACGCCTTGGGGCGGCAGCTCGATTTCGAGCGCCTGCGGGCCAGCCCGTTCCTGACGCAGGAAGGGCGGTAGGTCGTCGAGGGTGACCTCGTTGCCGCGTACTAGTACCACAATACGTTCCACCACGTTCTCCAGCTCGCGCACGTCGCTCCGGACCTCTGGCCCTGGGCGACCTGATCTACACCACAACCCTGTTGCCGGGCGAGAAGGTGCGCTTGCAGTCCAGCGACCGACACACGCGGTTCAGCTTCGATAGTGAATCCAAGCTGTCATGCCGCAATGAAACGACTTCGGAGGAGTCCTACTACGCGGCCGGCATGGCTTACGGCATGAGCAACCTCAGCCTGCTCGACACCTCAAGCTCCAGTTCGTCGTTCAGCTCCTCGGCGGTGAGTGGCGGCGGCGGAGCGGGCATTGACCTGGGGTTCTTCAGCATCGGCGGCTCGGCCTCCGCCAGTTCCTACGATGCCAACTCCGCCAGCCGCTTTTCGCGCTCGCTCAGCCAGCACGCGGAGTCGCTCCAGCAGCACATGGAGGTCAGTACTCGGGCGGCCGCCTCCACGTCCGTCGGCGAGGTGGCAACCCGCAATCACCAGCAAGGTGAATCGGACGACCAGTTCGAGTCGGCGTCGCG
>Ga0335081_10020903_pt1 | contig 10588 bp, 18 predicted proteins | sample Lox_Sample_35_FD_206713 | JGI IMG/M metagenome (GOLD analysis project Ga0335081, IMG submission 206713) | Soil microbial communities from Loxahatchee National Wildlife Refuge, Florida, United States - Lox_Sample_3.5 | ecosystem: Environmental > Terrestrial > Soil > Wetlands | place: USA... | reverse complement strand
CGAGCGCGAGAAGATCCTCTATCTCGTGGCAATTTCCGGCTCGAATGACACCACGGGCAAGGACTGCGCGCGCTATTCGTTCCGCCAGTGCTTTTACGGCGAAACCGCGGCGAACGCGATTGGTCCGGTGCTGCTGAAAAGCTACGGCAAGGGCAAGAAGGCGGCGTTCATGACGCCGGACTATACCTATGGTCACACCGTCACCAAGTCGGTGAACGACTATCTGAGCAAGAACGCCGGTTGGCAGATGGTGACCAACCAGGTCTCCAAGCTTGGCACTCAGGACTTCAGCCAGTTCATCACCAATATCGCCAACTCCGGCGCCGAGGTGATCGTCAACGTCAACTGGGGTCGCGACGCGGTGCTGTCGATCCAGCAGTGCAAGCAGTTCGGCGTGACGCCGAAGATGAAGATGGTGGTGCCATATCAGATCCCCTTCCTCGCCAAGGAGACGGGACCGGAGCTCACCGAGGGTGTCTACGCCGCCACCGACTATTGGTGGACCCTGGAAGACAAGTATCCGCTGGCCAAGATGTTCAACACAGCGTTCGACAAGAAGTACGGCTATAAGCCGGAGTGGGGCGCCAATAACGCCTACATGTCGTTCGCCATCTGGGCGCGCATGGTGTCGGAAGCGGGCTCCTTCTATCCGCCGGATATCATCAAGCAGTACGAGAAGGGCGAGAAGTTCGACTCCACCGTCGGTGAGGTGCACTTCCGTCCCGAGGATCACCAGCTGGTCCGTCCGGTCGTCATCGTGCGCGGCAAGGCGCCGAAGGCGATGAAGAACAAGGAGGACTACTGGGAGGTGCTCGAGGTGCTGCCCGGCGCGCCGCTCATGCAGAAGCCGGACGCCTTCGGCTGCAAGCTCGGCGATTACGTCTGATCGCAATCAACGCAGCCTTCTCCGCATCGCCGATGCGGGGAAGGCATCTCTTTTCGCTCGTGGCCGGGCAAAGGTTGCGAAGTCTTAAGTCTTCGCTTCCAGAGCCCGGTCCCTTGCGTTTAACAAGCGTGGACGGGCCGAAAAAAGCGGCATGACCGCGCGGGGACGGAAAGCAGATTAGACCGTGGTCAATTGGCCTAATTTCATCTCGCAGTGCTTCAATGGCTTGGTGCTCGGCGCGCTTCTGGCGCTGATCTCGTCGGGTCTGACAATCATTTACGGCACGCTCGGCGTGCTCAATCTCGCCCACGGCGCCATGTTCATGCTTGGCGGCTATGCCGGCTGGGTTGCCTACACCTACACAGGATCCTTCATCGTCGCGGTGATTGCCGGCGCCTTGTTCGTGATGCTGGTCGGCGTCGTCATGGAACGGGTGGTGATCCGTTACTTCTACAGGCGCCCGCACGAGGACCAGTTGCTGGTCACATTCGGACTCGGCATCGTCTTCGTCGAGCTCGTGCGCTTCTTTTTCGGCAGCCTGTCCAAGGCGGTGCCGCCGCCGGCGCCGCTCGTCGGCATCACCCCGATCGGCTTCATGTTCTATCCGACTTATCGGCTGGCGCTGCTCGGCATCGTCGCGGTGGCGCTACTTGCGCTTTACATCGTGCTCTATCGCACGCGCATCGGCATGATCGTGCGCGCCGGCATCGAGGATTCGGTGATGGTCGATTCGCTCGGCATCGACGTCTACAAGGTGTTCATGCTGGTGTTCGGCATCGGCGCCATGGCGGCGGGCTTTGCCGGCATCGTCAATGCGCCGGTCGTATCGATCGCGCCTGACGTCGGCGAGTCGATCCTGGTGCAGACCTTCGTTGTCGTCGTCATCGGCGGCGTCGGGTCGTTTCCTGGAGCCGTACTGGGAGGCCTGATCGCCGGTGAGATCGTCAGCATCACCTCGATGTTCAACCCCGGCTATTCCTATGTCATGCTGTTCGCGGCGATGACACTTGTGCTGGTGCTGCGGCCATATGGCCTGCTCGGCACCGCTGGCCGCGAATAAGCGCTGTCGTGTGATGGTCAGGAAGCATCCCCTCCTTGTAGAATCGATCACTGCCGCGGGGCTGATCGCCGCGCCGTTTGTGTTGCCCTATCTCGGCTTCTCCCCCACCACCATCAATCGCATTCTGGTCTGGGGGCTGTTTGGTGTCGGCTTCGATATCCTGTTCGGCTTTACCGGCCTCTTGTCGTTCGGTCAGTCGGCCTTTTTCGGCACCGGCGGCATGATCGCCGCCTACCTGATGACGATCATGGACTTCCCGTACGTGATGACCGCGGTGTTCATCGGCGCGATCGCGGCAGCGATCGTGGGCTATCTCGTCGGCCTGATAGCGCTCAGGCGAACAGGCATCTATTTCGCCATGATCACGGTCGCGATCGCGGAAGTTTTTTATTTCGTCGAGTTCAATCCGCTCTCGGCCTATACCGGCGGCGAGAACGGGCTCCCCGGCGTTCCGACTCCGGTATTCAATCTCGGCTTCACCACCCTAAACTTGAGCAGCGATACGTCGCTCTATTGGCTGCTGGCGCTCTGCTATTTCGTAGGCATCGTCATTGCGCTGCGCATCGTTCGCTCGCCCGTCGGTGCGGTGTTGAGCGCGATCCGCGACAATCCGCTGCGGGCGCAGGCGGTCGGCCACAACATTCACGGCTATAAGCTCGCCGCGTTCGTGGTCGCTGCCGCTTATGCCGGCTTTGCCGGAGGCCTGCTCGGCATCATGCAAGGCTTCATGCCGCCCGAGGCCTTCACGTTCGACACCTCGGGCCAGCTCGTGATGCAGACCGCAATCGGCGGCGCCGGAACGCTGTTCGGGCCTCTGGTGGGCGCGACCGTGTGGCTCTACCTGCAGGACTTCCTGCAGACCACGCTGCATCTCGGCGCGTCCTGGAAGCTCGTGCTCGGTGTGGTGTTTGTGCTGCTGGTCTGCTTCCTGCGCCACGGCATCATCGGCGGCTTCAAGGACCTCTACGACCTTGCAACCGGCGCGGCTGGCAAGAAGATCGAACCGACGGGCGACGCTCCGCCGTTAGGTGTTACCGCCGCCGAGGAGCGGAAGGCGGCCAGGGCTCAAGTCGCGCGCGAGCCGGCGGTTGCTGCAATGCCCTCGCATAAGCGGGCGTCGCGCAGCTTCGGCGGCCCAATTCTCGAGGCGCGTGGACTGACCAAGCACTATGGCGGCGTCTTCGCCAACAGCGATATCGATTTCAGCGTCGAGGCGGGAGAGATTCGCGGGATCATCGGCCCGAACGGCGCCGGCAAGACCACGTTCTTCAAGATGCTCACCTGCGAAGTACCGCCGACCTCAGGCAGCATTATGTTCGAGGGGCGCGATATCACTGGTTTCAGCGTCACCGACGTCTGCCAACTCGGCCTCACAAAGAGTTACCAGATCAATCAGCTTTTCAACCGGCTGACGGTGCGCGAGAACGTGACCATCGCTGCGCTCGCTGAGTTGCGCGGAAAGCTCAAGCTTGACCTTTTTTCCAGCATCAAAGGCATCCCCGGCCTTGCGGAGCAGGTCGAACACACGCTCCAACTCGTCGATCTGACGAGACGCGCCGATACGCCGGTGTCCGAACTTGCCTACGGCGAGAAACGGCGGCTTGAGGTCGGGCTTGCACTTGCATCGAGTCCCAGCCTGCTGCTGCTCGACGAGCCGCTTGCCGGCATGAGCCCGCGCGAGCGCGTCGAGACCGTGCAGCTGCTCAAGTCGATCGGGCGCGGCCGTACCATGATCATCATCGATCACGACATGGATTCGCTGTTCGAGTTGGTCGAGCGCGTGACCGTGCTGCAGGAAGGCCGCGTGCTCGTTGAAGGGACCCCGGACGAAATCAAGGGCAACACCAAGGTGCAGGAAGCCTATCTCGGCGGCGTGCACGGCGTGCTGGCGGCAGAATGAGCTTGCTCGAGGTCAACGGACTGAACAGCTATTACGGGGACAGCCACATCCTCTTCGACGTCTCGTTGCGCGTCGAGAAGAACGAGGTGGTGGCGCTGCTCGGCCGCAACGGCGCGGGCAAAAGCACCACACTGAAAAGCTTGATGGGCGTGGTGACGCCACGCGCGGGCTCCGTCGTCTTCGACGGCATCGATGTCGCGGGGCAAAAAAGCCACGCGATCGCGCAAGCCGGCATGCAGCTCGTGCACGAGGAACGGCGCATCTTCGGCAGTCTCAATGTCGAGGAGAACATCGCTCTCGCCGGCCTTACCGCGAAGAACAAGTGGCCGCTCGACCGCATTTACGAGATGTTTCCGCGCCTGAAGGAGCGGCGCGGCAGCCGCGGCACCGATCTATCGGGCGGCGAACAGCAGATGCTCGCCATTGCCCGCGCGCTGGTGCGCGACCCCAAGATCATCCTGCTCGACGAGCCGTTCGAGGGCCTGGCGCCGGTGATCGTGCGCGACCTGATGAAGGCATGCCGGGAGCTTGCCCAAAGCGGACAGACCATCGTGCTGGTCGAACAAAATCTGGCGGCAACGCTCGCGCTCGCCAACCGCGTCTACATCATCAATAACGGCCATATCGCCCATGAGGGCCCGGCGCAAGAAATCAAGGCGCAGCCGGAGAAATTGCAGCGCTATCTCGGGGTGTGAGGGGCTCGCCCCCGGATTCAGATGCGATGGTCGGCGGGATTTTTAATGCCGCTTTAATTTTGCCGCGGCCGATCTCGGCTAGCATCTCGTCATTTTGCCGGGCAACACGAGGAGCGCAGCAATGGACAAAAACGGCAAGAGAGTCGCCAAACTGAAGCTACTCGGGATCGTCATCGGAATCATCATCGTGATTCCGATCGTGGCGTGGAAGCTCGGATTGTTTTAGTTAGCAGCGTTATTTCAGAATCGCGGCGGCGCCGGCGGTGATGCCGAGCACGATCAGCGACAGATAACCGACCCAGTAAAGTACGACGACGTCGCGTCCGGCGAGAAGCGGACGGCCTGCTTTGATGGTCGATCGCTCGTAAAGCGCCATCGCTAAGCCGGCGGCCAACAAGACCAGCGCCGAGAGCGACAGCTGCAGGTTTTCCATGATTCGCCTGCGGTCAATGAATCACATCGAACGCGACCAAGATGAGGCTGACGATGGCGATGCAGCTCAGCGCAATCGGGATGGCGCGGTCAAGCATGTCGCCGACCTTGCGGAACCAGTCGGCGGCCTCGCTGCCGCTCATGTGCGCCGTCGCCGCTTTGATCGCAGTCATCATGCCGCAGATCCTCCCGCTGTTGCGGCTGAGGTTCTACGCGGCGCGGTGAGCGGTAGGCATAAAGCCTGCGCGCCAAGTCATAAAAATCGGGTAATCAAGTTCGCGTCAGGGTTAGCCGGTCACAAGCCGGTGACAAAACGCGCCATCACGATGATGATGGCGACCTGCATGGTGCCCTGGATAGCGACGACACGCACATAACTGCGCATCATGCGCTTGAGCTTGTCCTGGTCGGGATTGGGCTTCAGGATCTCGAAATAGAGCCGCAGATTGGTTGGCAAGAGATAGCCGAGGCCTTGCACCGTGAGCACTGTAACGATGGCAAGCGCGGCGATGACCCACCAGAATTGCGGATAGCCGAGATCGAGATAGCCGAGCCGCACGGCGAGGAACCAACCCGCGGTCGATGTGATCGTGGACAAGGTCGGCATCAAGATCAACGTGCGCGGGATGATCCCGGCGATCATGGCGCGGCGGGTGTCCAGCGAGGCGCGGCGGATCACCGGACCGACGACGAACCCCATGAACAGGTCGATGCCGGTCCACAAGGCGCCGGTCATCACGTGCACGAAATCGAGGAACCAGAGGCTGGGCGAAAGAATCGCCGCCATCATCAAAGCGAACGCGGCCGCCGCTACGCCGACATAGGCTGGGCGCAAAGGCGAGGGGACGGAGGTTGCGGGGGCAAGCGTCGTTTCGGCCATGCACGAAACGCTAGCGACCGAAGCGAAAATTGCAAACTGATTTCGTGCTACGGCAGGACCGGCGCGTCGGACACGAAGGTTGACTCGACATGCCCGCCGCCGCCGCGGCGCGGCGTTTCGCCGTTGGCCTGCGTCCGGTAGTGCTCGAGCACAAAGACGCGGATCGCCGAGGACAGATTGGCGTTGTCGCGGCCTGCGTCGATCTGCTTGAGCATGCCCGACACCGGCACGTGATGCAGTTCGGCGATGCGGCGCAGGCCCTCCCAGAACGGTGCTTCCAGGCTGACGCTGGTCTTGTGGCCGCCGATAATGACGGAGCGTTTGACGATCGACGATTTCATGATTTCGCCCGCTGGTTTCCCCCCAGCCGCCGTCCGCCCGCGACCGCAGGTGACAGCTAACCCACAAACAACAGAAAGGTTCCGTTATTGCCGCCGGACGAAAAAAATTCAGGTTTTGGACCGGGAGGCGTTTCAGCCGGCGGCGGCGCGGGCCTGCGGCGGCGGTGACGCCAAGGCAGCGGCCGTCTCCGTATCATGGCCTGCGGCGCGAAAATGCTTGAGCACATAGACGCGGATCGCCGAGGACAGATTGGCATTATGCCGGTTGTGATCGATCTGCTGCACGATTTTCCAGACCGGGACGCGCTCGCCTTCGGCAATCTGGAGCAGCGCCTGCCAGAACTCGTCTTCCAGCGACACGCTCGTCTTGCGGCCGTCGACTTTGACCGACCGTTTTACGATTGCGCCTTTCATGGCCTTTACCTTCCCGAATGCGAAAATACGCTTCATTGGGTGGAGGCCTTTTAACATCACGGTGCCGTGGAAAATTTGCGCCAAATCAAAAGCTGGCGACAGAAAATGCCGGCTGTCTGCGTTACGGCTAACGGATGCTTCGGCGCGTCTCGCAAATGATCCAGATCAAGGCGGGTCGCGGCAGATTCAGCCATTAAAAATCAATGTGGAAAGATATTTCGACGGCGCCGCGCGATCGCGCGATAAGCTTGGCCGTGATCGATGCTGAAGGCTTGCACGCGCTGGTGATGCCCTGCCGGCGGGTTTCCGATGGTTGGCTGAATGCGGCGAACGGTATGCGGCTCGACGTGCGCCCCACGCATTGGCGCGAATGGGAGACAGGAGACTAGCCGTCGCTCTTGGGCGGCGGGTCTGTGGCCTGCGAGCCCGCGAGCTTGGCTTCTTCTTCCGCGAGCAGGCGCTGCAGCAAGGCGCGCTTGGCCTCGTCGATTTCTTCGGCCAGCAGCTGCCGATAACGCTGGATGTTGAGACGCGCGACGCTGCGATCCATCACGACCGCCTTACAATTCGCCCTCGACGCCCCGGAATAACCATAGCACAGGCGCCGGCGGCGACGAACCGGCCGCGGCAAGGCAAATCGGCGTCGGTGGGAAGACTTTAGTCCGGCTCGGTCGCGGCGCTATCCGGCGCCATGCTCGGCGCCTTCAGCCGGTCGATGCTTTCGCGGATCCAGTCTTTCTGCTGCTCGGACAATCGCTGTCGCGGCGCTTGCGCGACTTCAAAAAACCGGCCGGACCGTGCCTGGGCACGGGCCTTCTCTTCAGGCGACATTCGAAACTCCGCCACTGAGTTCGATCGCTGGCAAAAAGTTTAGTCCATCTTTCGTGTTGTCGCCCAAGAATTTTGCCGCTTGTGGACATGGGCGGGCCCCGCAGGCCTCATCGGGTCAACAATGCTGCCTGATTCGCCGGCTTCGCGCCTATTGTGTCCCGCTCGGAATACTCGGATGATGGGGTTCGTCCGGTCGGAGGGCGTTGGTATGGTGAGGCGGCGGGATCACAACAACTTCATGTGGGGCACCATCTTCGTCGTGCTCGTCGTGACCGGCCTTTTGCTGTGGCACTGGCACACGCTCTGAAGCGGCTTTCCGTTTACCATCGCATTTAAGGTTTTTTCCCGTAAGCGCGCGACAATCCATCGGCGCCGGCCTAGGGTGTCTCCGGGGCTTGGGGGCAGGCATGCAATCGCATTTCGCGCAATTAGCCGACGTGAAGGCGCGGCTGCAGGATGCCATCCGCGAACTGCGTTTGCAGCAAAGCATGTTGCCCGACATCGATTGTCCGCAGAGCCATTCCGCGCTGAGGATGCTGCTCGCCAACGGCTTGCGCGCGTTCTGTTGGCTGGAAGATCAGCACAACGGATTGCTTGAGCGTATCGGCGAGGAATTTCCGTTGCCGCGCAATTGAGGCGTTGATGCGCGCGGCCGCCTTTAGACGAAGCCGCGGCGCTGCGTGAACAAATCTTCGAGGTGAAAGATCTTGATGAGGCGGGCCTGCGAACGATGGCTGCGCCACGTTAAGAACACAGCCAGCACCGCAGAGGGCGTGCACCAAAGTGCGAGGATCACCAGCACCTTGTCCATGCGCAATCAACGCAAGACCTAGCATTCGAGTTCCCTCGACGCGGCGCCAAAAAGTAACCCCGCCCAGTTCGGGAGTGGGCGGGGCTACAGACAATGCCGGGGTTGTGGCTTGAACCCAGCGCGCGGATAGCACCGTACCGCGGCGACGTTCTGACGACGGTTTTGCGAAAAGTTTGCGGCTTTGCCGACAGATTGGCCGCGTCACCTACCTGAATACCGAAGCGCTACAGCTTGATGAGTTTGATTTCCTCGAACTCACAGCGCTGACATTTGTAGGTGTGCTTGTCGAAGCCGGGTTCGTGCTTCTCGATGCAGGCAATCCACATCGTCCAGCCGCAATTGGCGCAGATCGGGCGCTCGATCGGATCGGGCGGATCGAAGCTCGTGGAGTCCGACATCCCGCTTCCCCCTCAACGCAGGACGCAACACCGGTGTACCTAAACCTAGCACACGGGCGCAGGCCGTGGCCATGGCGCAATGGAAAAATAGGTGCCGTTGCTTGAGCCGCCGGCGGGGGCATCTTCGGCCGGCAGCAAGGCGAACCCCGCGGACCCCACCCCGACCGACAGGTGTGGCTCTCCGCCGCCCGCGGGTGGGGCGCCCCAGGTTGGAACCTGGAGCGGTTTGACAAGCGCCACGCGCAGCGGAAGTTCCCTGCCTGGCTGCTGAAAGAAAAGGCTGCCAATGCGGGGGTTCTGACTTGTCGGTGCCTTAAGGCTTCCGTTTTAGGGAAAGCGGCGGCCGGTATCGACGCGCGAAACCCCGGCGCGGCCGACGGTAATAACCGTGCCGCAGCGCTCACAGCGATGGGTTACGCCCCGTGCGTCTTCGGTGGCCTGCATGGCCACCAAGCAGACGGGGCAGGGCTTCGGCGGCTCGGGCTTGGAGGACTCTCTGTTCATATGCCCGCACCAATTGGATGCCGAGGCATTCGGTCAATTACGGATGTTTCCGTAAGTTTTGGAACATCAACCGTGGCCCGCGCGAAAAGGCCGCCGGCCACGAGCGGACGGCCTCCTCGATTTCAGGGTCGGCTGCCTACCAGTTGGTCCAGCTGTCCCCGTGCCAGTAGCCGCGGCCTTCGTGCTCACGGAAGCTAATCGAAGGGCCGTGGTGCCAGGTGTCGGTGTGGATCACCACATGGGCGCTGCGCGGATAGTGGTAGCGCTCGTGCGCGTGCCAGCAGACATTGCCGCTGCAAGCGATGTAGGCGGATGCGCTGGTTGCGGTGAGTGCGAGCAGGCCGATGCCGGCGGCCGCGCCGGCGAGAAGTTTCACGGTGGATTTCATCTGTGAGCCTCCGTTTGTCCTCCCGAAGCGGGACTTAAACGGCAGCACGACAGCTTGGTTCCGGGTTGGTTGGGAAATCCGTGGGCGATGGGCACGAAATGAAAGAGGCCGCCAACCGGGCGGCCTCTCGTCAGATTTGATAGCAGCGGCAGTTAGGCGGGCCGGAACCATCTCACGCCATAGGCGCGTGATTTAGCGGTGCCGAGAAAATCAACGGGTCCGTAGTTGCTGTCGCGGTAGTGACGCTGCCATTCGGCAATCCTTGCCTGGATGGCAGCCCGGCTGTTCACAGTAGTGACCATGGGTGCCTCCATCACTTAGAGTTGCAGCATGTATCTAAGGCACGAGTCGGATTGGTGCCGTGATACCGGTCACAGAAATAGCGATTTTTAGAAAGAGCCACCCCGCCAATTTGCATTTCCAATTGATGCCGCCGCTAACGCATGAATTGGTAGATCAGCAGGACCACGACTGACAGATACACGAGCGCGGCGAGGCAATCTCCTATGATCTTGCCGATCCGCTCGGCTTTGTCGTCGGCTGGGTTGGAATACTTCATTAGCTATCTCTTGCGTTTGGAATACCAAATCAGTCCCAAGACCACGGCGACCGCCGCAATCCAAAAGACCTGCGCTGTCAAACCGAAACATCGAGAGTCGCTTTTAGAGGCCCTCGCATAAAATCGGTGTCAAAAGGGACCACCTTTGTTCTCAAAAGGGGCCAATGGCCTCATAAACGATGGAAAGGGGCCAGCACCGAGATTTTGAAGATGCTGCAATGAAAGAGGCCGCCAAACTGAGACGGCCTCCGTTTGAACTTCGCAACTGGCGTGGCTATCAGGAAAAATACCAGATCGCCCCGATTGCAATCGCGAGTAAAACGACAACGATCCCACCTATTTTCATGGTTGAATCGAAGACAGCATCTTCCGTGTCGGTGACGGGGTTGTTGTGCACTGTCATGGGAACCTCCATTACTGCGGGAGGTAAAGCCGCCCGCAGCCATGCCTTGCAACTAAAGTCGCATACGCCGGCCGCGCTTTGACGCA
>Ga0335081_10020902_pt1 | contig 10588 bp, 8 predicted proteins | sample Lox_Sample_35_FD_206713 | JGI IMG/M metagenome (GOLD analysis project Ga0335081, IMG submission 206713) | Soil microbial communities from Loxahatchee National Wildlife Refuge, Florida, United States - Lox_Sample_3.5 | ecosystem: Environmental > Terrestrial > Soil > Wetlands | place: USA: Florida... | reverse complement strand
CGTTAAATCCGTTTGGAACCGGCCACGGCTTTCGATTGGCCTTGCCAGAAAGGGTGAACGAGAGTTTGCTGATTCCAACAATGGAAACGACGGGTATCTTTCTGCTCCCAAAATGATTTTTGACCAGGCTGAATTTGACATCCGTTGCGAATGGGGCCTGAACGGCATCCAGCAACTGGCCGGGATCAGCGATGCCGTTGTGATCGTTGACGTTTTGTCCTTCGCCACCTGCGTTTCCATCGCAGCGACTCGCGGGGCCATCGTGTTTCCCTTTCGGTGGAAGGATGACTCCGTGCTTGCTTTTGCTCGGACCGTGAACGCGGAGCCCGCTGGAGCGCGGGGCAAATGCAGGTATTCGCTGTCGCCGGGTTCGCTCCGGGAAATCCCCAGAGGAACGCGGCTGGTTCTCCCATCTCCCAACGGCTCGGCGCTGACGTTGAGCACGGGAAAGACGCCGACCTTTGCCGGGTGCCTGCGAAATTCAAAGGCTGTCGCCCGGGCCGCCGCGCTTTGTGGTCCGAAGATTGGCGTGATTCCGGCCGGTGAAAGGTGGGACGACTCGGACTCGCTGCGTCCGGCGCTCGAGGATTTGGCGGGCGCGGGCGCGGTTATTCGTCATCTTACGGGAAGCCTCTCGCCGGAAGCCAGACTGGCGGTCCATGCTTTTGATGGTTTCAAGGAAGATCTGCTGGCCGGACTTGGCCGGTGTTCTTCCGGCAAAGAACTCATCGCAAAAGGATTTCAGGAGGACGTTCGTCTGGCTTCGGAACTGGATGTTGACCCGTGCGCTCCAAGGTATTCGGAAGGCGCCTATAAATCGGCAGAATAAAACGCCCCTATTGGTTGTAGTGTCCAGCCTGTGGCCGAAAATTTTGAGCCGCAGGCTCGACGCCACACCGTGAGGCGCGGAATCTTCGTCGTCATCATCAATTGGCTTGCCCGCGTCCAAAAAGAGGTCCGCCCGATGCCTCGATACATCACAGTTTGATGTTGACAACCATCACGGTAAAAGGTATGATGGCCGCGATGAAGAAAACCAATCCCAGTTTTTTGAACGGCGTGCCGGAACTGCTGGTGCTGCGCCTGCTGGCCCGCCGTGAAATGTACGGTTACCAGATCGTAGAGGAAATCCGGGCCCAAACCGGGGAGGCTTTGTCCTTTGGCGAAGGTTGCATCTATCCCTACCTGCATTACCTGGAAGCGGAAAAACAGGTGAGCAGCCGGCGCCAGGAGGTGGAGGGCCGGAACCGCAATTATTACAAACTCACCGCCCGTGGACGGAAACGGCTCGACGAGTTGACCACCGAATGGAAACGCGTCACGACCGGTGTCGCACTCTTAATGGAGGAAGAACATGCGTGACTTCATTGAAACCTTGCGCCGTCGTCTGGTGGAATTGGGCTGCCCGACCTCGCAGGTGCGGCGGCTGGTTCGGGAAGTGGCCGACCACCGCGAAGACCTGAAACATGCCGCATTGGCGGATGGGTTACCTGAGGTCGGCGCAGAAACCCGGGCGGACGTGCAGCTCGGAGACCCGTTGGCCCTCGCAGAACAACTGATGGTGACGCTGCGACGCTCATCCTGGTGGGGCCGACATTCGGTCATTGGCTTTGGCGTGGTACCACTGCTGGCCTTTCCAGTGTTATGGCTCTTGCTCTTGATCTTGGAACTGGCGGCGGGGTTTGCGCTCGGGTACGGCTGGGACCCAAAGAAACTCCCTGCTGCCGGCAATCCAGTTGGCATTCATCATCTGGGCATGGCCGCTCTGTGTGCACATTATATCGCGATTGCGCTGGTAACACTTCTCTTCTGCTGGCTGGCGCGGCGTTCGGCGGTGAGTCTCAAATGGATGGTGACGGCCTGCACAATCTGTTCGGTGTACGCACTATTCGTTCAGGCAAGCATCAAACCACATTCGTTTGCAGTGGGCGTGTCCTGGACTCCACACTGGATTGAAGCGGCGATCCCGCTCCTGATTGCCAGTGCAATTTATTTCTTCCAACGGCGAACCCGGCAGCGTTTCCGTGAGAAAGTTGTGGTTTAGCTGTCAGCCCCGCGCCGTGCGAAGCGGAATTTTTGTCGCCACCCGAACTCAGGGTGGTGACGGGAGTTTCTGATGATAATCCGAGTAGGGCGGACGTGGATATTCCTTCGGCGGATTTTTCTTGAGGAGTTCCAGGACCACCTTGACTGCCGCTTCGAGCTGGGGATCGTGCCCCTCGCGCACCAGCTTTGGATCCATGGAAACTTCGTAGTCCGGCGCGATGCCGTGGTTTTCGACTTCCCACTTTCCTTCGAGACCGTAGATGGCCCAACGCGGCGCCATGACCGTGCCGCCATCCATCAAGGCGGGATAGCCGCCGATGCCGACCAGACCGCCCCAGGTTCTCATGCCGACGAGCGGACCGATTTTCAATTTGCGGAAATACCACGGCAACGCGTCGCCGCCGGACCCGGCAAATTGATTGATGAGCATCACCTTCGGCCCGTAAATGCCGAGCGGTTCGGATATGTCATGACCCTGTCGGGTTGCCACCCGGTTCAGGATGGGGCGGCGGAGGTAGTCCACGATGTAATCCGCCAGATAACCCCCGTGGTTGAATCTTTCGTCAATGATGGCGGCCTGTTTGTCCGTTTGCGAAAAGAAATAGCGATTGAAGTTTTTGTAACCGCCATACATCGTGTCCGGCAAATACACGTAGGCCACCCGCCCGTCGGTCATGGCGTCCACCTTGCGGCGGTTCTCTTCGATCCACGCCAGATTCCGCAACGCGAACTCACTGTCCACGGGCACCACCGTTACCTCGCGCGAGTGGGAACCGTCCGCATTGGTGCCGACTTCGAGCACGGTCTGTTTGCCGGCAGTTTCCTGGAAGAATTGGTAGAGGTTGTTGGTGGCCGTGAGTTGGCGACCATTGACAGCCAGGAGGTATTCTCCTTCCTTGACGTTGACGCCCGGCTGTGTGAGCGGCGCCTGGAGTTTCGGATTCCAATTCTCGCCGCTGTAAATGCGTTTAAACCGGTAGCGGCCGTTGGCAATCTCGTAATCGGCGCCCAACAATCCAACCTTGACGTTCTGGATGTCCGGTTCCGTGCCGCCGCGCACCCACAAGTGGCCCACGACGAGATTGCCGATCATTTCGCGGAACAAATCGTTCAAGTCGTCCCGGCTGGCCACGCGTTCGAGGAACGGCGCATAAACCCGTTCCGCCTCCTCCAGATTCAGCCCATGAAAATGCGGGTCATAGAAGAAGTCGCGTTCGATGCGCCAGACCTCGTGGTACATCTGCCGCCATTCGACCGGCGGGTCCACGTACACTTCCATGTCATCCATTTTCAGCGCGCCCTTTTCGTCTTCGGGCGCCTTGGAGGAATCCGCGATATAAAAGGTGTCACCTTTGCGGTAAAGCATCTTCTCGCCGTCGGCGGACAGCGCAAAAGCTTTGATGTCGTCCAGAATTTTTTCCGTCTTCCGCTTCTCCAGGTCGAAGCGGTAGAGGGTAAAGGCGGTGGGTTCGCCGGTGTTGATTACCTGCGGCCCCGCCAGCAAAAAGAGAATGCCTTTCTTGCCCGCCTGCAAATCCTCGTAATTTCGGGCCGGGATGGGCAGCGCGACGATGCGTTGTCCGATGTTTTGAAAATCAATCGCGACCGTGACCGGCTCTTCCGCCTTCTTTTTGCTTTCCTTGTCTTTTTCGGTGGAAGTTGCCGTCTCACTGTTGGTCGAAGTGGAATCTTTATCGGAAACCTCGGCGGAATTGTCTGCGTCCGCGGGTGCGGCGGGCTGGTCGCCAGCGTCGTCGCCGGATTTCGAGTCGTCCTTCATGTTTTCGTCGTCACTCTGCGGAGCGACGGGCGACGGTACATTCGTGCGGAGCACCACGGCGTAAACGCTGTACGTCACCGGGCGCGAGAGGCCGGACATATCACCTTCACCCGCGGTCAGGCCAAAATCGGTGCTGGCGGCAAAATAGAGATACTTGCCGCTGCGATCAAAAGCCGGATACAGCGCGTCACTCATTCCGTCCGTGATTTGTGTGCATTGGTTTGTTGCCAGCGAATACACAAAAATGGCGTGCAGGAGGTTCGGCAGGATGCGGTTGTAGGCCAGCCAGCGGCTGTCAGGCGACCAGGTGAACTTGAAGGGAGGCGGTCCTTCCTCATAGTAGTCGGTGTCCACCTTCACCGGGATGCCGTTCGTAACCTCGACGTACCAAAGATTGAGTCGCTTGTCGCAGTAGGCGATTTTCGTGCTGTCGGGCGACCAGGTCGGGCTGTAGTAAAACGACGGTGGCTGGTCGAGGATGATCTTGCGAGTTTCGCCCAATCCCTTCTGGTCGCAGATATGCAACGCGTATTCACCCGATTCGTCCGAGAACCAGGCCAAGGACTTTCCGTCGGGCGACCAGGCCGGATCACGGTCGGCGACGGCGGGGCTGCGGGTGAGATTGCGGATGTCGCCTTTCTCGGCCGGGACGGTCAGGATTTCACCGTGCGCTTCGAACACGGCGCGCTTCCCGGTCGGTGAAATCCCGAGGTTTTGGATGTCATCGGCCTTGAGCTTCTCGAAATGCGGACTTATTTGCGGCATGTCGGCGGCGATCTGCACGTGCACCTCATGCTCGGCGTGTGTGGCGAAGTCGTAGAGGTGGAGCGAGCCGAACTGCTCGTAAATGATGCCGCCCGGACCGGCACTGGCGGATTTGATGGCAAAACCCGCATTATGCACAACCTCCGTCACTTTTTTCGTGTTCAGGTCGTAGGCAAAAAGCGTCACTGGCCCGTTGCGGTCGGACAGGAAATAGATGGTGTGGCCGACCCACATGGGGTTTTTGTCGTTCGAGTTGTCCCGCGGGATTTTCGTAATGCTCGAATCCGCAAGGTTCGCAATCCAGATGGGCGTGGTCTGGCCGCCGTGATACTGCTTCCAATCAGGCTCCGATTGAAAAATCGGCACGTAGGCAAGATGCGTCCCGTCAGGTGAATACGACCCGGCTGATCCCATGGGCAGCGGCAGTTCGGTGGGAAACCCTCCGCCGACCGGCATCGTAAAGAACTGCCGGGGGTCCGAGTGACTCGCCCGCTGTGACGTGAAAAGCACGTTCTTGCCATCCGGCGTCCAACCAATGGCGACGTCCTCGCCGGGATGATAGGTGAGCCGCTGAGGCTCGCCGCCCGAGGCGGACACAACATAAACATCGTCATTCCCGTGATAGTTGCCGGTGTAGGCAATCATCGTTCCGTCGGGCGAAAAGATCGGGCCGTCGAGCCGGTCACTGCCGGTGACCAGGCGATGCGCATTGCCGCCATCCCGACTCACGATCCAAATCTCACCGCCGCAGGCAAAGGCGATTTGGTTCTGGCTTAAGGCGGGTGACCGCAGGAGCAGCGGCTCGACCGACTTGGCGGAAGCGTAACCCGAGCAGGCCGCCAACAGGAGAACGACAATCCAATTTCGTGACATGGCCGTATGCCTATCGCGTTCCGCACACCTTCGGCAAGATAAATTCCACGCCGTGAGCCGCGAACAAAGTCCGGGTATAATCCTTCGCGCTTCCAAGTGCGAGGGACCAAACCTCGCCAGCGCAATTTTCGCGGCAATTCGGGAAATTCGCGGATTGAAATTTGTTTTGGCCTCGCCCGATTGGCCTGGCCGGAATGGCGAATCGGCGTTTGCAGACTGCTTATGCTTTGGGTCTCCGTGCGGCTCAGCGTTGCGCCAATCGCCGGGCCTGCGCGCACAGGTCAGATTGATTGAGCGCGTATTGGAGAAGCGGCTCCGGGTTGCCTTGGGCCGAAACCAGGACCATTTCCTTACCGTCGAACACCATCACGCAGAATTTCAAGTGATGAACAGAGACATTTTTCCCCGGCAGATATATCGCGACCAGATCCTTGTGGTCCATCACTCCGACCACCCGCTCCCAACCGCGGGCGGTCATGGTCGAGTCGGCGGCGGCGAGCATGGCGGCGCGATCCGGCCGCGATGCTCCCGGTGGCAACTGATAAACACCCACCCCGGCGGACCGGACGGATTGCAGGGCCGCGCGCGCCGCGGGATCCAGCTTGACGCGGGACAACCCGGCGCGGACGGCGTCCAGCGTGAGATGGCCGGCGTTCACGGCGATTTGTTGGCGCCACTCAACGCCGCTGGACTTGATCAATCCATTGCGCAAGGCCCGGGCATCGGATCCCAGGTGAAGGAAACTGGCCACGCTTGCGGCCAGCACGAGGAATAACAGCAAGGGTGCCAGGACGAACAGCCAAAGCCAGAGGCGCAGGGCCGACCGGCGCGGAACCGGCGGGAGGGAAGGCGGATTCATGGAGACTGCGGGTTAAGGTTTGGGTGGCCGCGCCGGCCCGGTGAACGCCGGCGCGGCCCATAACATGAGCGATCAATTCTCCGGAGCCGCCTCTTTCGGAGCGGTGTCTTTCGGCGCCGGTTTTTTCAAGGCGGCGCCAATGTCTTTGAGCGGTTTGATGTCCAGCTTATCACCCAGGGCGGCGACCTGTTCGGGCCGGATGTCGCCGACGATGTTGATCAGCACGACCTGTTCCTTCGGCTGGATCACCGTGATAGCGAGTCCCGCCAGCGCTTCGCCGCCGCGCGTTTTGGTGTAAATGCCAACGTCCTGGCCGTCCTTCTCCTGCACCGCAACGTTGTGGTCCCAGCCCTGGGCGTCGAGGTTGTGGCGGATTTGCCCGACGCGTTTCTCCAGCTCGGCGCGGTTCCCGTCGGTAAGCCCGACAACGTTCACGTGAACGAGCTGCACGCTGCGCAAAAGTTTGGCCGCATCGGGTTGCTGTTTCTCGACCACCTGGGCGGCGAGCGACAGCAGGTTGCTGTTAATCTGGATTTCCACGAATTGCCCCCCGTCGCCGGGCGGGGTGAACTTGCCAAAATCCACCTGGCCCGGAGGCGGGCCGGCCAGAACGTTGAAGCCGACGCCGGCGGCGAGGACGGCGATGGCCAGGGGATAACGGGTCATTGTCTTCATAAGCTTATCAGTTGTTGGTTGAATCGGTTTCTGCGGGAGCCTGCAGCGCCCGGTATTAGAAACACCCGGCAGCCCGGAGAAAGTTTCAGAAAAATTCCGACGCCGCCGGGAGCAGCGGAATCCGTGTCGCCATCCGCGATTGGCCCTGCCCGCGTCCACAGGGCGGCCCGCCCGGCGCCTCGATACATCACCGTTTGAGGTTGACAGGCATCACAGTTAGAGGTATGACGGCCGCGATGAAGAAAACCAATCCCAGTTTTTTGAATGGCGTCCCGGAATTGCTGGTCGTGCGCCTGCTGGCCGGACGCGAGATGTACGGTTACCAGATCGTGGAGGAAATCCGGACCCGAACCGGAAAGGCTTTGGCTTTTGGCGAGGGTTGCATTTATCCCTACCTGCATTATCTGGAAGCCGAAAAGCTGGTGAGCAGCCGGCGCCAGGAGGTGGACGGCCGGAACCGCAATTATTACAAACTCACCGCCCGTGGCCGGAAACGGCTGGATGAATTGACGGCTGAGTGGAATCGCGTCACGAGTGGCGTTGCGCTATTGCTGGAGGGACAACCTGCCTGATTACATTGAAACCTTGCGCCGTCGGCTGGCGGAGCTGGGCTGCCCCATCGCCCGGATGCGGCGGCTGGTCCGGGAAGCGGCCGACCATCGCGAGGACTTGAAACAGGCCGCGTTGGCGGAGGGTTTGGCGGAAGTCGCGGCGGAGGTTCGCGCAGATGTGCAACTCGGGGAGCCATTGGCGCTGGCTGAGAACCTGATGACGACGGTGCGGCGCTCGGCCTGGTGGGGCCGTCACTGCATCATCGGTTTTGGCGTGCTGCCGTGGCTGGCCTTTCCCGTGTTGTGGCTCCTGCTCCTTGTCTTCGAGTTACTCTTGGTCGTTACGCCGGGTTGCGGCTGGGATGCAAAAAAACTTCATGCCGCCGCCAACGACCCGGCGAGCTTTCACTACTTCGTCATGGTGTTTCAGTTCATGGACTATATCGCGCTTGCGCTGGCAACGCTGCTTTTCTGCTGGCTGGCGCGGCGAGCGGCGGTGGGTCTCAAGTGGATGGTGACTGCCTGCGCCATCTGTTCGCTTTTGACACTGATCACGTGGGGCAAGATTGAGCCGCATTCTTTTTTCGTGGGTTTCACAGTAAACAGCCATTTACATTTGCAATGGATTCGGGGAGCAATCCCGCTGGCCGTGGCCGGCGCAGTTTATGTCATCGAACGGCGAACCCGACAGCGTTTCCTGGAGAAGATTGCAGTTTAGCGATCAGGCCTTCTTGTAATGTCGGCGCCGTGGGCCCACTTGAAAATGTAGTGTTCAGCCTCCGGGAAAAATCGGATGGAAATGGCATTGAACCTGCGGAATAACCGGCATTCGCATGCGTCAACCATTGACCATAATTCCCGGAATCGCCTGGATGCTCGTGCTGGCGGTTGGTCTGCAAACCAGGGGCGCGGACGCGAACGCCGGTTTCCCTTCGCCGGGCGAGGCAAAACTTATCCATTTCGACCCGGCGCTTCCGCCGGTGGCAAACCGGGCTGCCGGGGTTGACTACAATTTCGATCTGACGCAGGAAACGTTTGAGATCTTTGTGCCCCGGAATTACACGGGCGGGGAGGCCTTTGGCGTTTTTGCGTTCATGGATGCCGGGGACCACATGACCATGCCCCGGCAATGGGCGGCCATCCTAGAGCAGGAAAAGCTGATCTGCCTGATCCCGCAGAGGATTGGCAATAACCAGCCGTTTTCCCGGCGCGTGGGCCTCACCCTTGTTGGCATCCGCAAAACCGGCGAACGGTACCATGTGGACCGGCGGCGGATTTTCACCGGCGGAATGTCGGGTGGAGCGCGGTGTTCCCTGCAACTGGCTTTCCTGCATAGCGACGTGATTGCCGGGAACATTTCAATCTGCGGCGCCAATTTCTACCAGCCGGTGCCAAAGGTCCATGCCACCGATAATTCGGACTACGGCCTGTGGCCGGTGCCGCCCGACCGGGTCGCCGAAGCCAGGAAGAATGTTCGCTTCGCTTTTGTCACCGGTGCCAAAGATTTTCGTTACGGGAAGATCCTGGACATCTACGAGGGCGGCTTTTTGAAGAACGGTTTCCGGGCCAAACTCATTGACCAGCCGGGCATGGGACACCAGCTTTGCCGTCCGGAATCCCTGTTGGAAGCTTTCCATTTTGTCAGCGACCGGCAGTGAGACGGCCGGCACTCGCCGCCATCTCCCGCGCTGCGCGCTGACTCAACATATTGGCCTTGTTTTGAGTCCACATTCGCGCAAGGATTTATGCGAACTATGAAAAATTCCGAATCCTTCCTTTACCGCCCGAGCCGATTCGCCTGTTGCCTGACCAGCCTGTTCCTTTTCATGGCATCGCCGCAATCGAACGGGGCCATGCCCGTCATGGGAACAAACGAGGACTTTTCGGCCGTGAGCCGGGCGGTGATTGAGTTGCTCCAAAACCGGGACGCGGCCCGGTTCGCTGCCGCCCTGTCGCCTTCGCCCGACGATTGGAAGGCCATGCTCTCCAGCAATTTGCCGGCAACGGGCGAGGACCCGTTGAAGGGGTTTCAAAACACGGTCCAATATGAACGCCGGAAGCTGGAAGCCAGCGCGAAGGCGGTTCTGGCCAGGGCCGATGCGCTCCATCTGGATTTTTCCAGGGACGACCTGCGTGCCCGCGTCGTCCCGCCCAAATATCTGGGGACGACGCATTATCCCGGCCTGCAAGCCGAGGGCGAGACGCTGCTCTGGGCGCAACAGGTGGAAGTCATTCTGACTCCCGGTTCCGCTACGAACAGTCCGGCCCGGGGTGATTTCAAAATCGCCGTCCGGAATTTGCTCAAGTTTCCCGGCGGCTGGCGGTGCCAGGAGGGCGTGCAATGGACGGCGTTTCCCGCGGGCGTGGCCGATGAAAAGACCACCCGCGAACTGGCGCTCCTGAGCAAAGTCGCAGCTTATCAAGGCTTCACCGGACAGGACGATCCCGCGCTCCTCAAGCTGGGCGACACGCTGGTGGGTTTCCTCCGCAACCGCGACCCGGCCATTTACGAAAAGGATGCGCTTTACAACAGCGACCTGATCTGGGCGCAAATTCAAAAAAGCGGTCGGGCCGGCCCTACCCGGCAGGAAGTGGATCAGGAAATGAACGCCCGCCTGCGCGAGCAGGTTGAAATCGCGCGCTCCGTGCTCAAGCAGATGGACGATGCGGGCATTGACCTGAAGAACGCGGACATCCGGATCAAGGAAGCCGCCCTCGAACACGCCCAGCCCCAGGGCGCGCCCGGTTCGCTGGACGGTTTGATGGGCGAACAGTTCAAGCTGACGCTGGCGGTGAAGACGGACGGCAAAGCGAAAAATGGGACCTCCCTGTCAGGGGATTACATCCTGGCCGCCAATGAACTCACGCGGTTCGCAGATGACTGGCGAATCATGAACGATCTTCGCTGGTACCAATGGCCGTCCGGGGTAGCGGACGAGCAGGCCGTCGCGGCGATGAAGTTTGAAGATTACGTCGCCGAACATCGCGCTTTGCCGCCCGGAACCACCGCCCCGGAAATCGAATTCACCACGCTCAACG